>R23__coassemble_800_pt1 | contig 18301 bp, 11 predicted proteins | sample R23__metabat2_low_PE_041 | metagenome-assembled genome bin R23
AACGAGGTCGTCGTCGGCAAGGCCGTTGCCGTGAGGCGCGCGGGGCGGATCTCGGCGAAAGACGGCAACTACCTCTACGACGAGTTCGCCGACCTGAACCGCACGTACAGTTCCGACGACGAGAACTCGAGCCTGCGCGGCTCGGGGATGTACCTCTACAGGCTCGACAACACGAGGGACGGTCTGCAAAGGAGCCGCGTCTACGACGTGGTTCACAAGTTCGAGCTGCCCGAGTTCATACTGCTCGACCCGGCGGACGGCTCCGCCGAGGACTGGGGCGCGCTCAGGATGTCCCAGCCGACAGACGGCGGCAACGGCAAGATAGTGATGTACGGCTTCGAGCTCCAGAGCGCCGGCGGCGCGAGCTGGAACGTCGGCGACGCCTACGGCTTCGAGTTCCAGACGATAGAGCTGCCGAAGAACTACATCTTCGGCTCCAGCTACTCGAAGACGGTGCAGGACCCCGTCCGCGAGGCGGGGAGCATCATGTTCGGCGGCGGCGCCGGCGGCTACGACAAGCGCTCCCAGAACGTTACGGGCACAAAGACGATCGACATCTGCGCGCTGAGGCCCGACTCGTCGGGCAACCTCTCCGCCAGAAAGGTCGGCACGACGGCGGACCCGACCGAGGAGGAGGATTAACCTGCCATGAGACGCGCGTTTACGCTTATAGAAGTGAACCTCGCCATGCTGATTATGGCGGCGGCATTCTCGCCATGGTCTCCCTCTATTCGCTCGGCTACCGCGAGAACAGCCAGAGCCGCGAGGACGTCGCCGGCGCCGCGCTCGCAGACGCGGTCATGAGCCCGATAGTGATGGCGGCGAGCGCCACGAACCTCAAGTGGTCGGTGTTCAGCAACCTGAACAGCGATCCCAACAACGGCTGGGCCGGCTACCTCAACACCAGTACCGGTCTCGTGAGCGGCGACCCCGAGGGCAAGGCCGAAGGCGTGTTCAACGGCATAATGGGCAAGCTCTACTCCGGCGTCGAGGGCACGGCCGACTTCAGCAAGGCGTTCCCCTCCGCCGCGCGCAACGCGATGAAGCTCAAGTGCGGCCTTGTGGTGATGCACGAGCAGGGCTCCCCCGTGCTCAGGATAGCGTTCCGTTCGACGCGGCAGGCCAACCTGCTGCTGTCGATGCCGTTGTACTACACAGAAGTCAGGTTCCAGGGGGTGGTCGACCAGCCATGAAAAAGGGCTTTACGATACTCGAGCTTCTCGTGGCGAGCCTTCTCCTTGGAATGCTCGTGACGATTCTCACGATGATCTTCAACCAGTCTTCCATAGCGTGGCGCACGGGCGTCTCGGGCGTCGCCGCGATGGACAAGGTCCGCGACAACATCGCCGAGGTGCGCGAGGAGGCCGACAACCTCTTCATCTACGGCAACACGGTGAACAGGCTCACCGGGCTCTGGGGCAAGGACGGGAACCTGCGCCAGCGCGCCTGCTTCGGGCCGAACGTCAAGCCCTCGTCCCCGGACGACTCCGCCTACGAGATCGTCGTTTTGAGGAGCGCCGTGAACGGCAGCACCAGGGGCAGGGACATCGGGACCGTCGACGTCGGCTCCGGCGGCGGCGGCCGCAGCGTCCAGACCTACACGGTGGGCGTCACCTCGTGGGGCCCCGACGGCGAGAAGGACACCTACGACGACATAACAACCTGGCCAGACGACTTCAACGAATGATGAAACGCGCATTTACACTCATAGAACTGCTCGTCGTGATCGGGATGATCACGGTTCTGACGGGTTCCATAAGCTCGTCCGTCGCCAGCGCCCGCGCGAGGGCGAGGGTCATGAAGGCGACGGCCGAGGTCAAGGAGATGACGAACGCGATTCTCGCCTACGAGAACTACGCGCGCGGCGGCAAGTACCGCCTCGACACGATGCGCGACGCGGAGGCGGGCGAGGGCTCGGTAGGGTTCATACTCGGCAAGGGCCAGACGACCGACTCCGGCGATAAGATACCCGTCCTCTACAACGGCTCGGTCTCGGCCGACGGCAAGATCAAGGATCCGTGGGGGCGGCCCTACAGGGTCACGATAGAGCAGGGCTCGATAGACTCGCCGTTCCAGGACGTCAACATGCTGACGGGCTACTTCCTGCCGAACTTCTACCGGCTTTCGATCGGGGAGATGAACCAATGAAGAGGACGAACTCGAGAAAGGGCAGCGCCCTCCTGATCGTGCTCGGGATGATGGCGTTCATGATCATCTCGGCAGTGGCGTTCTCGGCCTACATGCGCACGTCCCGCTTGCCGTCGAGCTACCTGAGGCGCACGGCGGCCTCGCGACTCCTCGCCAAGGCCGCGCTCGCCGAGGCGATAGAGCGCGTCGACGTCGCGGTGAACGACAACGTATACCCCGACCAGCGCGCGGGTATCCGGGTTCCTTCCGCGAGGCGGCTCATCGCGCTCGGCGAGACCGACACCAGCCGCCCGCGCAACTACTGGTACCACAACGTCTTCATCGGATCGAACGCCTTCATGCGCGCGGAGGACACCGTCTCGACGCTTACCCTGGAGGGCCTCGCCTACCTGCCGCCGCCGCTCGTCAACGACGTGCGCCGCTATTCGCGGCTCTCCCGCGCGGCGACGTGGCACACGATGGGCTTCGACGCGGGGCGCTACGCGTACTGCGCGGTCGACGTCTCCGACTGCCTCGACGTGAACAGGCTCGTCGCTGACAGCCGCCGCAACGCGGGAGGGCGCCGCGTGACGCTCGCGCACATGTTCGAGAACTCGGCCCACACCGGCTACGAGCGCGACCCGAAGTCGTGGGACGACTTCATGAAGAACTTCCGCGAGTCGCTCACCGAGTCCGACGAGGCGACGAACGACAGGTTCGTGCCGGGCAAGGTTCCGCTCGTGTCGATGGCCGACTGGAACCTCGCCGTACACGCTCTGGCCCCGTCCGGCGTCGAGAGCCCGTTCGCGAAGTACGTCGAGAACGGCGGCGGCGCGAACTTCTACGGCATTGGCGGCCTGACGGGCCCCGCCGTCGACAAGATACGCTCGCTTAGGCTTGTCACAGACAGCCTCATACCGCCGGGCGAGCTCGATTCGAGCGAGGTCGACCTTGCGAGCGACGGCCAGCCGTTCAATGCCAACTTCCTCGACCAGAAGCCCACGTTCATGCAGATGGTAACGACGACTGGCGGCGGCTCCATGCCGGGCATGAGGAGGCTCGCGCAGAGCCTGACGCTTCTCGACTTGTGCTGCCTCTACGACTACCTCGATAAGGACAGCATCCCCGTCTCGCTCTCGCTCCCGACGACGGAGCAGGTTCCCATGTTCTGCGGAATCAGGCCCACGTTCGGCAACGCCGTGTTCCAGGGCACGCAGACCACGTCGCAGAACACGAGCGGCTCCACCGTTACGAGGCGCACGGAGTACTCCCTCAACCCGAACGCCCTGCTGAGCGGACTTGCAGGAATGAAGGCCATAGTCGCGTTCCCGTTCAAGCGCGCCGACCCGGGGAACTTCACGTACGACGGCTGCATAAGGCTCTTCTTCGCCGACCCGGCCTCGTTCAGCGGCCTTCGCGGAATGAAGAATCTCCGCCCCCCGACGCCCAACGGCAACGAGTTCAAGGAGGAGGGCTACGCCAACGGCGTCTTCAAGATATCCATACCGCAGAATTCGCTGCCGTCGTTCAAGGACGTCATGGAGGACACCGAGGCCGTAAAGGACATCCAGATCGCCCTCGCGAACAGGCTGGGGCCGGTAAAGACCGCCCTCAACACGCCGGTGTTCTGGGTCGAGCGCCAGGTCCAGATAGACCCCTCCACCGGCCAGCCCAACCCGAGCGACCCCGGCACGATAACGGCCGCCGGCTGCAACATCGTCCCTGTCGACGGCAACGGGAACCCGATTCAGAAGTTCGCGGACAACAACCAGTTCAAGACCTACATAGAGAACGGCGGCGCCGACGCGTTTGCCCTGCACATGGCCGTCTATCTCCGCGTGAAGAAGGGCAACGACACCGTCGACCTCGTCCCGGCGAGCGCGGCGGACGACGCCCTGAACGGCGTGATGAACGTCCAGGCGGGAGTGAACAACCAGCTTGCCTGCGGCCTTGAAGGTCCCGTGCTCAGGTTCTCGTCAACGGCGACCGTCGCCTTCAGCGACAGCGCCTGGACGACTATGAACACCCCCGCCAACTTCCCAACGGACGGGCTGATATGCCCCGACCCGCGCTTCAATCATGCCCCCGAGGACTGGATGGCGTCCTCGGTCGACACGGCCGCCGGGTGGCTCAATGCCGTAAACCCCACGGTGCAGGACCGCGACGGCGACATATTCATGTTCGTCTCGAACCAGAACTACATGCAGTCGGTCTACGAGCTGGCGTTCCTCCCCAATATCAGCGACCTCGACAAGAGCGGCAAGAACAACTTCCATGGCTACTACGAGGCCCCGTCCAGGGATGCGTACGCCGCCGACATCACGCAGTGCTTCCACTACAACCTGTTCTGGAAGACGTACAGGTGCTACGACGGCGTGGCCGGCGCAAGGCACGACTTCGAGCGGCTTGGTCTCGTCCTGAACGACGGCGCCTTCAGGGTGAACCCGTTCTCACAGTCGATCGACGCGCTGATGGCCGCGTTCGCGAACACGCCGTACGACTGGTCGGTCGCCTCGACGAACGACACGCTTCCGACCTCGCTCTCCGACAGCGAGTGCAGGGCAAAGAAGTTCAACGAGGAATACGCCTTCAGCGAGATGAACGACATGGCCAAGTTCGCATGGGCCGACCTGAAGAACGTCGCCGAGAACTTCCGCGACAGGATGCGCTCCGCCAACGGCGACTGGGAGGGCGTCTTCGACAACCTCGGCTGGGACGCCGACGAGTTCTGCCAGCCGGCCGGCAAGTCGCTTACGTCGACCGACCCGCTTGACGCCGTCGACCGCAAGTTCCTCTACGGTTTCTGGCACGACGCTTTCGCGAACAGGCAGCAACTGTTCCTGGTGTTCGTCCGCGCGGAGCCGATGATGATGGGCGGCGGCTCCGTCAACTCGACGCCTCCCGCGCTCGGCGCCCGCGCCGTCGCTCTCGTGTGGCGCGACCCCGAGGGGTCGTCGGGCGGCGTGGACGTCCCGCACCGCACCCGCGTCCTCATGTACCGTCAGTTCGAATAAGCAAGGAAAGGCAAAGGCCATGTCCAAATTCAGCGCCCGCAGGGGCTTCACGCTCGTAGAGCTTCTGGGCGTGATAGGCATACTCGGCGTACTCTCCGCCGTGCTGCTGGGGTCGTTCGGCGGAATGACCGACTCCGCGCGCGCCGCGAAGTGCATGTCCAACATGCGCACCCTCGCCACGGCCTGCCAGAACGCCGCGCTCAGGGACTCGCACTACCCGCTGGCCGCGTCGTGCGAGTACATGTACGTCGACGAGTCGCAGGGCTTCAAGCACGCCAAGAAGGCGTACGGGGAGCGCAAAGGCTGGATATCCTGGGCGTCGATGGGCGCGTACAGGTCGAAGCCGAGCAACTCGTGCGTCAGCAAGGGCTGGCACAAGTCGGCCTACGAGCAGGACGAGGAGACGGTTACCTACTGCCTGACGAACGGCGTGCTGTGGAAGTTCGTCGCCGGCAACCGCTCGGTCTACGTCTGCCCCGAGCACGTCAAGGCGGCCAAGAAGGTGGGCCTTACGCCCAACTGGAGCTTCGCGATGAACGCCTACTTCGGCGGCGACCCCGCGATGGAGGGGCTCACGTTCGGCGACAGCTACCACGGAATCGAGTACGGCGCGCTCGACAGCGCCGCCCGCAGGCTCCTCTTCGCAGAGCTGCCGTTCCGCGACGGAATCGAAAGCTCCGTCAACGCGAGCGACGCGGCGTTCCAGTACAAGGGCTTCTCCGGCTGGGGCGGCGCGCCCGACGAGATCTACTTCAACCACTCCTCCGGGAAGGGCCGCTTCGCCCACATCGTGTTCGCCGACGGCCACGCCGAGCGCCTCGCGTATCCCAAGAACGGCGTCGACGCGAAGGAGCTCGCGAAGTGGCTCTGCGAGGGAACAGACGTCTCCTTCAGCGGCAGCGAGTACAAGAAGCTCAACTGATGCGCGCAGCCGCGTCCGCAGCCGTGCTTGCGCTTGCCGTGTTTGCCGCGCAGGCCGGCGGTGCGGGGCTGGGCGGGTTCTCCTACAGCGCAAGGCTCGATCTCGAGTCGCGCATACGCGGCGCTCTCGCGGAGTCGCCCGCGACGTCTTCCGTGACCGGGGTGGTCACGGTCGCCGGGGACGACTTCTTCTTCGTGCAGGACGGCGACTCGGCCCTCAAGGTGGTCCTCGGGCGCGCCGCGCCGCGGCCGCCGTCGCCAGGCGACCTCGTCGAGGTGTCCGGCAGGCCCACGCTCGAGGGCGGCAGGGTCGTCATGACGTCGGAGTCGTTCGGCAGGATCGGTTCCGCCGAGCTGCCGAAGCCGCGCGCCGCCGACATGCCCGACCTCGTTTTCGCGGGCGGCGGCCCGGGCGACCGGGCGCGCGACGTGAATTGGCGGCGCGTGGAGGTGAAGGGCCGGGCGATGGGCGTCACCGAGAACGGCTTCTCGCTCGAGGTCTCGGACGGACTGCTGATAAGCGTCACGATTCCATCCCTGCCGTCTTTCGTCGACGGCTGCGACAGGCTGCACCCGCTCGTCGCGGTGCGCGGCGTCGCGGAGCTGTTTCTCGACCAGAGCGCGCTTTTCGGCGGCGTACGCTACGTGATAGGCGTGAGGCTCTGCGCGTCGTCGGCCGACGACGTGTCGCTTCTTCCCGACCTCGCCTACCAGATGCGCCTCCACGAGCGCAAGGTGTCCATTGCGCTGTGGTCGGCGGTGGGGCTGCTTCTCGCGGGCCTCTTCGCGCTCTCCGCCCTTGTCCTGAGGCACAGGAAGATCCGCTACTCGACGGCCGTCGTGATGGCCGAGCGCAAGCGCATGGCCGACGACCTCCACGACACCATCGAGCAGCACCTCGCCGGCGCCGGGATGCTCCTCCAGCTCGCGCAGCTGCCGGCGAACGGCCTGCCGGCATCGGCCAGGCGGCCTCTCCGCGAGGCGCAGGACATCCTGCTTAGGGCGAAGCGCGAGATGCGCGACGTCGTGTGGGGGCTCAAGAACGACGACATGATGCGCCAGTCTCCGGCCGAGATGCTGCAGTCGCTTGCGGCGAGTCTTTCCAAGCCGGGCATGGTACGGATGCGCATGAGGCTCGACGGGCTTCCGGAGAGGCTGGAGGCCGGAGCCATGCGCGACCTTTCGCTCATCGTGCGCGAGGCCGTCGCGAACGCGGTGAAGCACGGACGCGCGCGAAAGGTGGCGATTACCGCAGATCCCGTCGGCGGCCCCGGCGGCTGGGAGCTCAGGATCGCAAACGACGGCGAGCCGTTCGACGCGGCGGCGGCGCCAGGGCCGGCGGAGGGGCACTTCGGCCTCGAGGGGATGAAGGAGCGTGCGCGCCGCATCGGCGCGGAGCTGGCGATTTCGCGCAGGGGCGGCTGGACGGTCGTCTCGGTGCGCGTCGGCGGCTGAAGTCGAACCAGGGAGGTGATATAAATGGACACGATGGCTCCGGAGGTGCGCTCGAGGGTGATGTCGGCGATACATTCGCGGGACACGCTTCCGGAGATTCGCGTGAGGAAGATGCTCTGGGCGAACGGATACCGTTTCCGGGTCTGTGACAAGCGCATTGTCGGGCATCCCGACGTCGTGATTCCGAAGTGCCGCGCGCTCATCGAGGTGCGCGGATGCTTCTGGCACCAGCATGGCTGGGCGTGGGACGGGCGCAAGCTCGTACAGGAGGCCGCCTGTCCTGCGGCGACGAGGCCCAAGTCCAACCGGGCGTTCTGGAACGCCAAGTTCCGGCGGAACGTCCGCCGCGACGCTGAGCACGAGAAGGCATGGGCGGCTGAGGGATGGAATCTTGTCGTCGTGTGGGAATGCGCTCTCAAGACGGAAAAGGAGCGAGAAAAGACATTCGCCTTCATCCTTCGCCACCTCGCAAGATGGGCCGGGCGTCAAAAGCGCAATGCAAGCGGCAAGAAGGAAAGGTTCGGCTCTTCATGATGGATGTTGCGTATGAATGGATCGGCTGGGTGCTGATCGCGATAGGGACCGTCGGCTGCTTTCTGCCGGTTCTGCCGGGGCCGCCGATTGCGTATGCGGCGCTATTCCTCGCGCTGGCGCGCGGCGACCATTCGTCGCCGGGCGTTTCCACGCTTGTCGCGGCCGGCGCGGCTACGCTGGCGGTGCTGGCTCTGGACTGGATAGTCCCCGCGCTGGGGGCGAAGAAGTTCGACTGTTCGCGCTTCGGGATGTTCGGATGCTTCGCCGGCACGGTCGTCGGAATGTTGATTCTTCCGCTTGGCGTAGTCGCCGGGCCGTTTCACGGCGCGCTCGCGGGGGCTCTGCTGTGCGGCAAGTCGCTCGGCCCGTCCCTGCGCGGGGCGTTTGGCGCCCTTTTGGGGTATGCATGCGGAATCGCGCTGAAGGTCGCCTGCTGTGGATTCGTCGCATACCAGTTCTGGGCGGCCGTCCGCGGCGCGTAGTCTCGCGGAGAGAAGTTGGTAGATGGGTAGATGGTAGTTGGTAGAAAAGTTGGTATTGGCGTGAGACGTTAGACAAGAGACGAGAGTGGAGACGTGAGACATTAGACGCGTCTCATGTCTATGGTCTATCGTCTCTCGTCTCATAGCGCTATCCGCGGGCGGGGACGCCTGCTCTTCCAAGGCAAGCAAGAAGATTCCGCACAATATTCTCATCCCACTCGCGGCGGCTGAATTTGCGCGTTGCGCCACTTGCGCGGGGCGAGGGGAAAATGGTATCATACTCGTGTTCTTGGGCGGGCGGCCTAACAGCGCCGACCGTCCGGGGGCAAGACATAGTTCGGGAACTGATAGATGAGACTCCTTGCCCTAGCCATCCTGTTGCCGCTCGCGTCTCCCGGCGCGCCGATTTCCATGCCGTCGCCTCCGCCCGGCTGCCTGCCGAACAGTGAAGTCGCCACTAACGTTGCAATCCGCCTAGGCCCCGCCGCGCTGGAATGCGTGTCCTTCGGCTTTTCGCTCTCGGCTTCGCCGAGCAATGCCGTTTCCGTATCCCTTGGCGAGGATTTGGACGGTGACGGCGACCTGTCGCTAGAGGAGGCGGACGTCACCTTCGGCTACGACTGCGGAACTTGGCTTACGGCCTACTGCGAGACGGGCTATGTGTCTGAAGAGCCTGCCGACATCTCAAATGAGGCGTCAAAAACGTTCGTCGTCAGCGGCGGCGATGTCAGGCCCGGGTGGAACCTCGCCAAGGTCGTGAAACGGGGCCTTGGCGACATAAATGCGTCCGTCGCCCTCGACGAGCGGCGTCTGCGTTTCTACATGTTCGTGAGGTGACGGGGCGATGGGGCTGAAATCGACAGTCGCCTGTCTGGCAGCCATGTTCGCGCCCTCGCTCTCCGAGGCCGCGCCGGAAGGCTACCACCTCGTTTCTGTCGCGACGAACGAGGCGCATTCTTTCGGGATGCCCTCCGGCGCCGTCGTAGTGGGAAACTGGCACAGGCGCGGCGCGTTCCGCGACTGGCTGCGCCTGGACATGGGCGGCTTCGCCTTCCCCCTGGGCACAAACGAATGCACGTCGTTTTCCGTGTTCGTGGACGGCAGGATACGCCCGCGCCCGCGCGACAGGGAGCGCGAGATATGCGCCGTCGGCGCCCCGATGCTCGCCATGCAGGGCGCGAGCCGCCTCTGGTTCTGCGCGGAGAACGACGGCTCGCGAACGCTGACGTGGGAGAACTTCTTTCTGGACGCCGATACCAACGCGCCCGTCAGCGCGCAGATCAGGCTGTGGCCCGACGGCAGTTTCGCCACGCGCTCCAACGCCGTGGAGTGCGCCTACGCGCGCGTGCACCCGGCCGACCTCGACGGCGACGGTATCCCGAACGCCAGAGACTCCGCGCCGCTGTCCTGGGATGGCGACTTCCACGGCCCACGGGACGAGACGCCGCCGGACGCGAGGCTCTCTGCGTACTGCACGGTTGACATCGTCGTCACCACTCCCTTTGTTGCAGAGGTTCTGTTTGAAGGCGACGGCGAGTCGAATCTCCCCGATCCACATTTCATGGCCAGAGGAGGCGTGACAAACACTGCCACGATTCTCGTCGGCAAGACGTACGAAGTAGGCAGCGACGCGCCTATACGGTGCGTCGGGGTCTCCGACGCCGCTACCGTGGTCGTGACCAACAGCGAATACTCCCTGACCATATGCCGCCCCGTGACGGTGACCTGCGGGGATGCGTCCGCCGTGCGCGGTAGCGCGGGGGCGGCCTTCACCGTAGACGTCGACCCGCCGGGCCTCGGGGGCGAGATACGCTGGGGAAGCGATGCGTGCTGCGAGGTCGCCGGCGGCGAAGCCGGATTCTCTTACGCCTGCGGCGGCTCGTGCGGCTGCGGCGGATGCCGCGCGCCGGGGCTCTACGTCTACGAGGGCTACGGCCTCGCATTCCTCGCGCCGCCGTGCCCGTGCGAGCCGGAGGGGCACGGCCATGGCGGCGAGGAGCAGGAGCAGCCAGCCAGCGTAGCGGTGTCGTTCTCTGAGGATGCGTATTTCTACGAGGACGCGTACACCAACTCGCCCGGCGACGTGGCCTTGCGTCGGGTCTCCACGAACGCCGTATTGACGTGCTCGGCCTACGGCGGGCCGAACGGCGGCGTCCTGCGCCTGGACACTGCGAATCTCTCGCGGCTTGCGCGCGTCGGCGGCGACGCCCTGCCGTCGGGGTCAGTCGACGTCGCGCCGTTCTCCTCGGTCTCGTGGCGCGCGGAGTACGAGCCCGTGGCGCACAGCGAGCGAGAGAACGACATCGCCGCGACGGCGACGTTCTGCGAAAACGTGTCCGGCGAGACCCTGGCGTCGACGGCGAAGACCACGGTCGTCAAGCTGACGCTTGAGCCGTGGGAGGCGAAACCCGGCTTCGAGAACAGGCATGTCGTGGGCGTGAGAGAAGTTGTTCGTTGTGCAGCAGAGCCAGATATCGGGATATGGGACGAGATTGGCGGTGGGGCGATTGAACAATTTGGCAACGACGTCAACTACAGATGTCCATTGACATCCGATGAAAGCGCCTTGTATTGTTACGTGGGGACGTCCCGCCATTATTTCAATTTGACATTTGTCGAGCCTAGCGTTGTTGTCGCTCGATCCCCTGTTGCCGTGGATTTCGGCATACCGGAGAATCGCGCCGGCGGCGCTGGGATGAATCTCCAGATATATGTACTCCCGGAAACAGTGTCGTTTTCTGGCATAGCCATGGAGGAGATTCCGTCTGTCTCTGGAACGCATCAAGGTTATTTTGCAAACGAGTACTTCTCAAATGTCTGGTATCATACGGTTGCAATGGGTGCTGGGATGTGGACGAACGTCAAGCCTGACAATTTTTGGGATGAAGACCGGGTGTGGATGGGTGACGAACTACCTCGTGTTATGCCCAATGGCACCATGACTTTTGACGTGGCTGACGGTGCGTGGCATGACGGTGTGCTTGTGTGGAACATCAACTGGGGCTGGTCGGAAAGGAACCGAGAATCGGGTGACGAACCAGAAGCCTCATTGTCCTCTCAATACAGCCAGTCTTTTGTCATTGACGAGAATGGAACACTTGCGGTGTCAAAATTCCAGAATGAGGTTTCGCGCGGTACGAACAATGTTATAAGGCTCAACGGTGATATCCTACGAGTCAATCCTATTACAAAGGAGAAACGCGATGTTATCAAAGATGGCAATTAGATTGTCGACTGGAGCGGGAATATGCTTGTCTGTAGCGCTCATTTTCACTTCGTGCCGTCGTGCGGAAGTCGTTCTTTCGGCAACGCCTATCGAGGCGGGCGCCCAGTCGACGAACGACACATTAACAACCGAGTTTCGACGTCTTGTCGTGAGTTCCAACATGACGGTTGTCGCCACTGAAAGCGCGGCCAACAAGTTGTGCAGAAAGATTTCTGAATTGCCGGACAAGAAAGAGGCTGTCAGAATGTATGATCAGCTTTTGGAAATGGCGATAGATCAATATGTATCAGAGACGAATTACAACTTCAGGCAGAACTGGTATTGCCAGTTGTGGTTCGTAGCCATGAACTCTTTCATGTTTGCACAAGGAATGAGGGACGATCCCTTTGAAGGCTGGAATCGTCTGTTGCGATTTTTTGGCAAGTACACAAATGAAATTGAGGCCACAGAAAGAACGCTTCCGACTACAGATAGCGTGCGTTGGAAAATTTCAGATGTGAAGAAGGGTGTCTATCTGCACGGGCTTAAGGGCGATTTCAAGACATGGGTTCACGTCATGAAAGATCTCTACTTCGCAAAACAAAGCAAGGGCCTGACAGACGAGCAGAAAGCGGATGTGTACCGGCGTCTTGACGAACTCAACAAGTACACCATAACGCCGACGAACTTTCCTGGCGGAAGGAGATGACGCTCCGCCGAGCGCCTGGTTGACAGGGGCATGGGGAGCCCCAGAAAGGGGAGTGAGTGCGCCCCTGGATTTTTACCTCGCGCGTCGAATTCACGGCGGACACCCACTTGCGCGGGGCGCGGGGAAAATGGTATAATGTTCGCGTTCTTGGGCGGGAGGTTGAACAACGCCGACCGTCTGGGGGCAAGACATAGTTCGGGAACTGATTGGAAGCGTCAAGCCACGCAAGAGGGCCGACATTCCAGACTAAAGTCACGCCGTAGCCGCAAGGCGAAGGCGGATCCACCCTCGGACGTAGCAATTCATTTGCATCGCTGCAAAGCAGTCGTCTCTGGGAACGTGAGAAATTTCATAGGGCGATACTTGGCAGAGAAAGTGCAAGCGCACTTCCTCTCCTCGTATTCCCTATAAGGCAATCTCACGGCCTCCAGAGAAATACGAAAGAGAGGATTTCTTTTTCGTTCCTATTGCTGAGTGGCGGGGCAACAAAGGAAAGGAACGAAAATGAAAGTTGTAAAGAAATTGGTAGTGCTTGTGGCTTCAACTGTCACAACATCGCTTTTTGCGTTAAGCGCGAACGTTAAACTGCGGGACAACGTTGACGGTGTGCCCAACGACAACTTCGCCAATGCAACAGAAATTACTGGTGAGAGTGGAACATTAAACGCTACCAATGTCGGAGCCTCGTCAGAGGAGGGAGACTTCCCAGACAGTTATAAATCGATGTCAACGTCTACGATATGGTTCAAGTGGACGGCTACGACAAACGGCATGATGATTGTAGATACGTTTGGCTCAAACTTCGATACTATACTGGGTGTCTACACCGGCACCGGAATTGACAATCTTGTTGAAGTTGCCGCAAACGACGATGACGAATCATCTCAAAGCCGTGTCGAGTTTACTGCGGAGAACGGTGTCGTGTATTACATAATCGTAGGCGGATATGATGATGAAGTGGGCGATGTCGTAATCAATTGGCAACGTGGATCTAACGAATTCAAAATGATTGCCGAAGACGGTACCGTTTTCGGATATCGCGGTGTTTGTCCAGATGCGATAACCGCTGCCGATTGGCCGGAAGGTGTAGTATACATTGACGCTAGCGCATTTCAAGAATGCGATGAACTGAAAAGTCTTGAGATCCCTGACAGTATGGAATGCATAGGTGATTATGCGTTCTACGGATGTGAAAATCTTACGAATGTCGCAGTTGGGGCTGGGCTGGAGTCCGTTCGGACGATGGCGTTTTCAGGTTGTGAGAAGCTAACGAATGTTGAAATTCCAGATACGGTGACCCACATAGGACAGTACGCGTTTGCAGATACGCCTTTCTTCTGGAGTCAGCCGGACGGACTTGTCGTGTTTGGCAAGGTTGCGTATGCGGTACACGGCGTAAAATATACGATGGAAACGTTGACTATTCCCGAAGGTGTTGTCAGCGTAAGCCCGTACGCATTTGAAGCCTGTCCCATGTTGAAGGAAGTGACGATACCAGAGAGTGTGATTGAAATTGGAAAATGTGCATTTCGCGATTGTGTCAAGCTGGAAGATGTCTCGTTCGCAGGCAATATCGGCGCTATTTGGTTTTCGGACGAACCTACAGGTCTGAATGATGCGTTTTCTGGAACTCCGTGGCTTAAGTCTCAACCGTTTACGCTTATTGTTTCTGAACCTGATTATGACGGCGATGTTTGGGTGACGGGTTATTATGGCTCTCCAATTCCGGACGAGGTGCTTGTGCCAGAAGGTGTGACGAGAATTTGGGAAAACGCGCTTCCATTGTGGAAAGATAAATGGGATGGCGAAAAATATGTCGAACTGTCTGGATGGTCAACGACGCACGATAAAGGTGGTATGATAGATGTTTATTATGGTGATTATGTTGATGGGGGCACAACGTTATATGCCATCTGGGAAGAAACAGAGCCGGACTGGTCATTTGGAACTATTGAAGGATTCGGGGGGTTAGTGATTACTGGCAACAGCGTATCCCTGGTGGGCGATGTTGTAATCCCAGCATCGCACAAATATGACGAAGACGACGATTATGCGGTGGCAATTGTCGCAATTGATTCGTTTGCATGCGCAAACATGGAAGGCATGACCAGTGTAACGATACCTTCAAGCATAAGCGAGATCGGCAATGGAGCATTCAGCGGCTGTTCCAGCCTTACGAATGTTGTTTTTGAGGGCGGCATGGATTCTGTTCACGTGTATGTGTTTAGTGCGTTTAAAGGAACGCCATGGTTGGCGAGGTATATTGCCTCCTTCCCTATGCCAGATAACGACAATTTTTCCGCCGCAGCGGAAATTGACGGCGAATCTGGTGAAATGACCGGAACTAATGTAGTCGCCAGTGTGGAAGACGGCGAACCGTTGTACATAAGATATGAGTCGCAGGCCACTTTGTGGTGGAAATGGGTCGCGCCATCCAACGGTGAATTCAAGTTCTCCACCCGAGGTTCCAACTTTGACACCGCGCTTGGCGTCTACACGGGCGATTTTGTCGATGAGCTCGAATACGTCACGGAAAATGATGATGAGGACGACGAGGAGGGGACGAGTGCGGTCACGTTTCTTGCCGATGAGGGCGAGACTTACTATATTGCAGTAGGTGGCGTTGGAGGATATTCTGTTGGCAACATTTTGTTGTCTTGGTCGCGCGTGAGTGATGACGTCGTTCCAAACGACGACTTCGCTGACGCGGATGAAATCGACGGAGAATCTGGCGAGGCGGAAGGATCAAACTCCAATGCAAGTTTCGAGTACGGTGAACCGCTGTATGTCGGGTTTGATTCGAGGGCCACCTTGTGGTGGAAATGGGTTGCGCCATCCACAGGCGAATACTGCTTCTCCGCCATTGGTTCCGACTTTGATACCGTGCTTGGGGTCTATAGGGGCGATTCTGTCGGCGAACTCGAAACAGTTGCCGAAAACGATGATGCATACGATGACCATACAAGCGAGGTCTTGTTTGAAGCTGACGAGGGTGAAACCTACTATGTTGCAGTTGGCGGGTATAGTGATGATGTCGGCAACATCCTATTGTCGTGGTCGCGCACAGGCGATAGCGGACCAGAATTCAGGCTTCTGATAGAGAATGGAGTATTGACCGGGTTTGTCGGCGATTGCCCGACGGAACTTGAAATACCTGAGGGTGTGACGCGCATAGAGGAATTCGCCTTCTCTGGCGAAATGGACATTGTGACTGTAAAGCTTCCCAACACGATTGTGTCGATTGGACACGGCGCATTCGAAAGCTGTTATTCGCTGGTAACTGTAGAAGGCTTGCGCGACGATGTTGAAATAGGCGTGGGAGTGTTCAAGGCTACGCCTTTTGGATTGACGATGCCTTTTGGTGTTGAAATCAAGGATGGTGTTGTAGTCGGACATCATGGCACATGCCCAGAAGTTGTAGAGATTCCGGGGGACGTATCGGAAATTGGAGGAAGCGCGTTCGACCACACACTTTACGCAATTGAAGGATACGATGCAACAATGGACAGCGACTATTGGTACTCGTCTGTAGAAACGCTTTGCAAAGTGAAAATTCCGGCGTGTGTTGCCCGCATAGGGATAGCAGCTTTTTATAATTGCACAAATCTAACCGAAGTGGAGATAGCAAATCCCGATGTTGAGATAGAAGGTTCTGCGTTCGCATATTGTAGCGGAGTTGAGAGGATTGATATTGCGAAAAATGGATATGAATTGTCCGGTTGGGATTTGACAGGATACGCCCGTCACTGGTTCGGACAGACGGATAGTGATTCCGAACCGCAATGGCATACTAGCGAAAACGAACTTATTCCTAGCGGAGTGATTGTGCGCGTGTCAGCAGATATTGCGCCGTTTATAGATTGTAGTCTTCTGTACGTCTGGGCGACGCCCGTGTGGACGGTGAATCAATATACGGTATCGTTTGACGCAAACGGCGGAGAAGGGGAGATGCAGGACCAGTTCATGACGTATGACACCGCCTCGTGTCTTGCGTCCAATGCGTATGTACGTATTGGCCATAGTTTCGCAGGCTGGGCGACGAACGCGACGGACGAAGTCATTTGCCGCGACGGCGCGGTGGTGTCGAACCTCACGACGGTTGCTGGCGGAGTCGTCGACCTGTTCGCCGTTTGGGATTTGGCGACATACGCCGTGACCTTCGATGCCAACGGCGGGACTGGCGGGACGAGCGAAACGCTCGATTACGGCTCTGCCGTTACCGCGCCGAACGCCGTGCGCACCGGCTACACGTTCGCCGGCTGGCTGCCTGAGGTTGCCGCAACCGTCCCTGACTCCAACGTCACGTACACGGCCCAGTGGACTGTCAACCGCTACTCTGTCGCATTCGATGCGAACGGGGGGACTGGCGAGATGGCCGCCATGAATCTCGCATACGGCGACGAGGCTACGCTGCCCTCGAATACCCTTGTCCGCGCCGGATACGCATTCATGGGCTGGGCGACAAGCGCCGACGGCGAAGTGGCCTACGGGCCGGAATCGACAATATCCAACCTTACGTCCGCCGCGAACGAGACAATCACCTTCTACGCCTCGTGGGAACTGCGCATGGCATGTTTCTCTGCGACCGCGATAGAGACCGCTGAAGGCGCCAACGCCGTCGTAAACGTGTTCGGAGGCAGGGAGGACTCTGCTTCCAGCGTCACAGTCTACATCACGTACCAGAGCGCTGCGGCGGCAGACCTTGACGTGGCCAAAGCCACTGTCAACGGCGAAGCCGTCAAGGGCTTCAAGTTCCCGCATGTCCTGTCGTGGGGGGCCGGCGAAATCGGCGAGAAGACGATATCAATACCCGTCAAGGCCGACAAGGCCGTCGAGGCCGACGAGGTGTTTACGCTTCAGCTTGCCGATGCCGTCGGCACGGAGATCGGAGAAGAAGGCAGCGTCTGCACGGTGACGGTGAAGGATCCGGCCTACGCGGAGCTTGCGGCGAAGGTGGCGGACGGGACGGCCTCAAAGCAGGAGGTGAAGTCCTGGGATAAGCTCCAGCGCAACGGCGCATTCTATATGCGCGGCCTCGCGGAGCCGGCCGACGGCGGCAAGGTGACAGGATCTGCGCTCTGCGCCGATGGCAAGAAGGTGACGCTCAAGGCGACTGCCAACAAGAACTTCAGGTTCGTCGCGTGGTGCGACGAGTTCGGCGCGCGGGTGGCTACGACCCCGTCGCTCGTCATCGACCGCACGGCAAAGCCCGCCGCGAACGCCAAGACTTCGACGACGCTGACCGCAGTTTCGTCCGACGCGACGTACTACGCCGTGTTCGACGGCGATCCGCGCGTCACCGCCGTTCTCGAGGACTCGAGGGGCGCGAACATGGCCGCCGGAAAGGTCACGGGGACCGGCCGCTACGCCGAGGGCAAGAAGGTGACGGTCAAGGCGACCGCGAGCAAGGGGTACATATTCAGCGGATGGCGGCGCGTTGTGGACGGCCATGCGGACGATTCCTTTGTGGCGCAGACCGCGAGCTATTCGTTTGTGATGGGGACGGAGGAGGTCAATCTTGTCGCCAAGTTCATAACCGTCGAAGAGGACAAGTTGGCTATTTCGCTCAATGTCGCCGACACGGCCATGAAGGCGGCGGACACGGCGCAGTGGACACTTCGCTGTGGAGTCGCGGTCAACTGGCCTGTTACGGCTGACGGCCTTTCCGCCACTACCGTGAAGGCGTCTGGCCTGCCGTCGGGCTTGAAGCTCGTGCAGGACAAGGCGACAAAAGCGTACTCTGTCGCCGGAGCGCCCACTGCGGCATCCAAGACGAACGCCAAAACCGGCGTGATGACACCGTCCAACGTGAAGTTCACAGTGACGACGGCGGGCAAGTCGAAGCAGGAGTTCC
>R23__coassemble_885_pt1 | contig 16868 bp, 9 predicted proteins | sample R23__metabat2_low_PE_041 | metagenome-assembled genome bin R23
CTTCTCGACCGGCATTGCGCCACCGTAGACGAAACGGTCGTACATCGTGTAGGTGACGTTGATCTTGTCCTTTTCCATCACCTTCTCCATCACGAATCGCTCACGAATCTTCCCAGTGTCGTAGTGCTTGAAGTCGTCAGGATGGACCGCCGTCTGAATCGTGCAGTTTATCGCTGTTGCCATCATAAGCGCAATCATCTCCTTTTCCTTTCCGTTTAAAAACGCGCCGCCCTTCTTATTCTCGCGAAGTTTACGACGCACATCAAAATCGCGAGAAGCCCCGCAAGGGCAGCCCCCGCCCACTTGAGAGTGACGGTGAGGTGGTAGATCAACCAACACCAGAGCGCCGACGCGAAATCAAGCGCCGCGCCGCCCTCGAAACCCTCCGGAACGGCGATGCCGTCGCAGTTCGCAGCCTCGATGGCCTTGGTGAAGGCGGGCGTCAGGTTCGTCACGAAAATGAGACCCACCACAAGCGCGACAAAACCGACGACAAAAGTCTTCGGAACATTGCCCTTCGTTATCGGAAGGACGCACGGGAAGAGGTAGAACATTCCGGCGAGGGATGCGAGCGGAAGGAACTTGTTGCCCGGCAGGAGCACGGAAAGGAAAAGAATCACGGGTATAAGCAATATCGAGACGACGAGCGTCGTCGGGTGTCCGATGACAAGCGCGGGAGACATGCCGATTGAGAAGTTGGGAGTGGAGGAGTTGGTCAATTTTTCCTGCACTGCCCGCGAGATTGGCTTTAGGCCTTCTATGAAGAGGCTGGTGATGCGCGGGATGAGCTCCATGACCGCGCCAACCGTCACTCCAAGTTTCAGAATCTGCGGAATCGAATCGGCAACGGCCTTAAACGAGTCGCACCTCAAGGCGCCGATTCCGCAGCCGATCACAAGACCGAGAAATAGCGGCTCGCCGAGAAGCCCGAACTTCCTCTTCATGCCATCCGCGTCGATGTCAAGCTTCGAAAAGCCCGGTATGCGATCCAGAACCCAACTTACCGCGACGGCAAACGGGGTGAAGCTCTGGCAGAACGGCTGCGGAATGGAGATGCCGTCCATGTCCTTGTAGTACGACTGGAATCCCTTCGCGGTGAAGTCGGCCATGCAAAGCGTGATGATGTAGAGGACTATCGCCGCGTAGAACGCCCAGGCGAGGGAGCCGGTCGCAAAAAACACCATCGCGCCGAGGAATGCGAAGTGCCAGTAGTTCCAGAGGTCGATGTTGACTGTGCGCGTCACTCCTGCAACAAGCATGACGACGTTGACGCCGAGGCAGACGGGGATGATGAACGCCCCCACGGCGCACGAATACGCGACTGCGGCGGCGGCCGGCCAGCCGAGGTCAAAGAACGGAAGGTCAAGGTGGTAGAGCTCCGTCATGCCCTTCAGCGCAGGACCGAGGTTCGACGTCAGGAGCGCCGTGACAACACCAAGGCCAACGAAGCCCACTCCGACGAGGAGGCCCGACTTGAGTGCCTTCGAGAACTTGATTCCAATGAGCGTTCCGAGGATGGTGAAGATGACTGGCATCATCACCGCCGCGCCGAGCCCGATGACATATGCGAACACCTCTTTCATCATGGCTGCATCCCCTTTGTCAGTTGTACATCATGAACATGCCGCTGAACGGGACTATCTGGCCGTCTGCCGTTACATATCCGACTTTCCCGATTCTGTCCTTGAAAGTGATGTTCTGGATGATCTTGCCTTTCAGCGACTCGTCCTCGACATAGACCTTTACCTGGCGAAAATCGGCCTTGAAGTCCGGAAGCTCAAGCTTCGCGCCTGAATCGGCAAACTCCACCGTCCCGAGGTTCAGGCGGCTTCCGCCCGGGTTGCTCCCGCCATTGACAAGCATTACGCTGTTGCCGGTTCCGCTCACCACGAGTTTTTCAAATCTCTGCGAGAACGGCTCTACCTGACCGCTCGCCGCATTCGGCAGCATGAGTACGCCTGAGCCATGCTCGGTGCCGAGGTGGAGTGTAGCGGCTGGGTTCACAGGATTCCAGTTGGCCTCTGTCGCCGTGGCGTTGGCCGCGCCGCACCTGAACACAGCGCCGGACCTGAGCGACTGGTTCGTTCCGCCGACGTATATCGCCGAAACGTTCGGCGAGCCTGCGCCGGCGTCCATCGACTGAATCGCAATCCCGCGACGCACCTCGTATACGCCAGTGAACTCCGGCTGGGAGTAGAGCACGATTCTGCCGCCGCTGAGCACGACACGACCCATCTCGTTTGGGGTAATCGTCGCAGACGCATAGGTCGCGCCGGTCAAAACGTCCCTGCCGGGCCGCAAAATGGTGACCGTAGGCGCGCTCGTGTACCCTTCGCCGCGGCACGTGACGACGATGTTCGTCAACTGGTGAGTTTCGTAGTTGACAAGTGCAATCGCCGTTGCGTTCGACCCGCCGCCGCCAGAGAGCAGAATCTGGGGCACGACAAAACAGTTGTTGATCACATGGGTGCCCTTGTTGTCTATGGAAACCGAATCTACGCCATTGCCGCCAGGGACTCGCAGCGGGATTTCAGCGGTCGCGGAGCCTATCTTGACGGAATCTCCGTTTTCGGTGGTGTCTTCGCCGCTTTCGTTCTGGTCGTAGCCCCTGCGCGTGTCAACCGCAAGCCCGCCGGCATAGACGTTGATGTTCGTGATGCGCAGGAACTGCTCTGTGCTGGCATCCAGCGGGAACGTTATTTCGCCGCCATTGGCGTTCACTACGCTTCTTCCAGTCCGCCCAACTGCCGCCAGGCGAAGCGTCTCAAGATTGCCGCCGTTCAGGTTCAGCTCAGCCGCACCGTCGCCCCTGTTCGCGCCGACAAACACGATCCTGGCCTCCATCCGAGCATTTCCGTCAAGCGTTGCGCAGACCGGATTCACGCCCTCGGAATAGATCGGAACGCCATTCTCGTCGTCAATCGGGCCGCCGTTGATTTTGAACTGGTACGGCGTGCGGAACAGTCCGCCGTTCTGCCAGTATGCGGCCCCGACGAGCCCGCTTGCAGCCGGATTTCCGGAGCCGACTTCAAAACTGCACGTCTGCGGCGGACGGTTGACGGACAGCGCCGGTCGGTTGGTGCTGGCGCATACGTAGCCTCCGAACATCTGGAACGAACCGTAGCCCTTGTGCCCGATGCAGAAACGCGTGTCGCTTTCGCTGATCAGGGGGAGCTCCATCACACCGCCCTTCATCGCCACGGACGCGACCGCGTTGGACTCGTAGCCGACCACAAGCCGCCCCAGTTTCGCGTAGCCGCCCTTCTGCAGATACGACGACGCATACCACGGCGCGACGGATTCGCCTGTTGCCGCGCCAAGCATCAGTCCGGCCATCGTGGCCGTGCTGCTGCCGGTGTTCACGAGAAGCCTGCCGCCTTCGCACAGAACTACGCGGCCGGAAGACGGCATGTTGTCTTCTTCGTCGTGGCGTCCCATGCAGATCGCATGGACATTCGTCGCCGAGACGACGCCTCCGTCCGCGATTTCGAGCACCGCTCCGATGCCCTCGCCGGAACGGGACGTTCCAACCCGCGTGTACGACTGGTGCGCTTCGTCGCCGTCGCCGACAAGCGTCAGAGTGCCTGTCACTACGTTCGTTCCGGTTCGGAATATCGCGTCTACCACCTCGATGTCGCCGGCGAACGTCCGGCAGGTCGGCATTGGATCCGCTGCAGTGCTCAAGTCGCCGTTGTACACGTCAAGCGTATGTGCGTAGACGCGGCCGGAGGTGGTGACGGTCTGCTCCACCCTGTTCGTGAACCTGGCCTTGGTATTCACGTTCGGGAAAACTCCACCGTCCCAGTTCGCCGCCGTCCCCCACGCTCCAGCCGCGTCGCCGCAGACCCATACCGCGTCGGGCGGCGTGAGCTGTCCGTCGCCAGACGCGACCCTGACGGACGTCTCTACGTATTCGCCCGTGGACGGATCCAGCTCGCGGAACACCACATTGTCCAGCGTCGTGCCCCACTTCGTCCGGTCGTTGACGTAGACCTTCACGCTCGGGAGCGAGAGCGCGTTGGGGATGATCAGCTTCGCCGGAGAGCCGTCCCCGCCCTCTTCGAATTCAATCGCGTCCAGGATGAGCTTCGCCGAAGTCTCCGTCGTCGAATAGCGCTGGTCGCCATCCGCAAGGCGGACGTAGTTGCCCCCGCCGTGGACAGTCATCTTCGAAAACCTCTGCGAGAACGCTGCGGCCTCGCCCGCCGCCGAATTCGGGATCCACAGTTCGCCTGGGCCGTCCGCCGTGCCAAGCGTTATCGTCGCGGCCGGGTTCACGATGTTCGACTTGGCTGCGGAGGCGGTCGCGTTGCCTGAGCCCACCTGGAAGATCGCGCCGGACCGAAGAAACTGGTTTGTGCCGCCGACAACGATTGCGGAAACCTTCGGCGAGCCGGCGGTCGCAGTCGTCTGGACCGCCCACCCACTCTTCACCATGTACGTTCCATCGAAGTCGGGCTGAGAGTACAGGGCGAACTTGCCGCCGTTGAATACGACCGTGCCCGGCATATTCGTCGACAAGGTGACGGCCGTCTTGTTGTTGACTAGAGTATTCCCAGGACGGCGTATGTTCACCGTTATCGTGTCACCTTCGCCGTACCCTTCGCCGCGGCACGTGATGACGATGTTCGTCAGCTTGTGCGTCGAATAGTCTATCAATGCGACTGCCGTCGCGTTCGAGCCGCTGCCGCCCGTTATCTCTATCTGAGGCGGAACGAAGCAGTTTGCAATCGTGTTGCCGCCACTCGGGTTGTCGATCGCTATTGCCTCAATGCCGTATCCGCCCGGAGTCCTGAACGAGACCTCGTCCGCCTCCGAGCCAATCGCTATATACTGGCCCCTGCCAAGCTCGTCGACATCGACGCCTCTCGCGTCTTGGACATAGCCTTTGCGCGTAAAGAGGCTCAAGCCACCGGAATAGACGTTTATGGCGTCCACGTCAAGGAACTGGTTCACAAGTGCGTTCGTCGGGAAAGAAACCGCGCCGCCGTTGGCGTTCATCTCGTCGCGCCCGCCGCGCGTCGCATGTCCGCAGAGGCGAAGCGTCGCCAGCTCGCCGCCGTTGAGGTTGAGCGACGCCCTTCCGTCGCCAGCATTTGCGCCGATGCGGACAACGCATGCCGTCACGGAGGCGACGCCGTCCACCGTCGCGCTCGCAGGCGCGACAAGCGAGTTGTTCGCGAAAGACTCACCCTGCACGTCGAATTCACCACCGCATATTAAAGAGCCGCCGACGGCGTAGAAGTCCGCGCCCTTCAAGCCCCCCGTCTCGGAGTTGCCTGCCTTGGACAGGCCGGAACCGATCTGGAATGCAAGCGAGTCTACGGGCTCCGATTCTACGTCGAAAGGCGCGTTGGTGCATGCGAACACTTCGCCGCCGAACATCTGAAAGACGCCGTAGCCATTCTGCCCGACGCGGAAGCGCGTAACGTCGCCTATGTACGGAAGCTCCATCACGCCACCCTTCATCGTGACCGATGCCACGGCGCCCGTTTCGCAGGCGACCATGAGCCGACCAAGCGTCGAACAGCCGCCGTCCTGAAGATATGAGGATGCGAATTGGCCTTGTGACGTTCCGCTTGACGCGCCAAGCATAAGGCCCGACATCGTGGCGGTTTCATTCGTCGGATTGACCGTGAATGTTCCGCCGTCGAGAAGCTGCAGCCGACCCAGGGCATTGTTGTCGTCGACATCGTTTCTTCCGACACAGAACGCATGCACGCCAGGCGCGGCTACAGTTCCTGATATCTTAAGTGTGCAAAGGCTTGCCGCGTTGACGATGTCGGAAGACGTGCCGACGCGCGAATACGTGCCGACGACGCCGTTTGTAAGAATCAAAGTTCCGGATATCGTAGTCGCTCCGGTGCGGAAAACCGCGTTTGTGGCCGTTATGCCGCCTTGGAACTCGCGCTCGAATCCGGCTGTGCCGTTCTTCACGTCGAGAGTGCTTGGCGTTCCGTTTCCCGTTATGGTCTGATTCCCCGTAAGCGTATTGTCGAATATCGCGCGTACCGCCCTATTCTGAAGATCGTGGTCGCTCCAGTTGTCCCAGTCAGTCCAGCTGTAGGTTCCCCCGGCTGTCTGCATCCAGTTGCTCGCCCACGCCTGCATCACGGCAAAGCCGGCGGACATTGCCAAGACGGCTGTAATCGAATTTTTCATGCTGCGGATTCCTTCCTTTGACTAGCGGACAATCATCATCGTCCTTATCGCGGCTGGGACTATCTGCCCGTCTTCGGCCACCATGGCGTACTTCTCGGGGCTCTTGCCTGCGAAGCCGACGTTGCGCAGAATCGTCTCTGGCGGCATTCCCATCACGTAGACCTTGAACGACGACTTGTGGTCGGGGATGACCACGCGCGAGCCGGCGGCACATTCCACGGTCCCGAACGTCACCTTCACGGCCCCTGTCATCGAGTCCTCCGGCGGACGCGCGATTTCGTTCCCGGTGCCGACGACGGCGAGCGAGGCGAACGACTGCTCGAACGGCTCCGTCTCGCCGTCCGCCGCCCCGGGAACCCAGAGCGCGCCGGGGCCGTGCGACGTCCCGAGCGTAAGCGCTGCAGCCGGGTTTACGGGATTCCACCGCGCCTTCTTCGCCGTTCCGTCGTCGACGGAACCGCACCGGAACGCCGCGCCGACGCCGCCGACGACGACTGAGGAGACGCTCGGCGAGCCGTTCGTCGCCGTAGACTGCGCCATGACGCCTTCGCGAACTTCGTAGGAACCCGCGAACTCCGGCTGGGAGTAGACGGACAAGGTTCCGACGCCTGTCTTGACGAGGCTGCCCGACACGCGGTTCGTCAGCGACACAACCGTGAAGTCTGTCCTTGTCTGCGCCGTGGAGCTGTCCTGTCGAATCACGGTGACAGTCAGCTCGTCGCCCTCGGCGTAGCCCTCGCCGCCGCACGCAACGACTATGTTCGTCATCTGGTGCGCGTCGTAGTCAATGAGGGCGACGGCGGTAGCGTTCGAGCCGCTTCCGCCTGAAACATCTATGCGCGGCGGATTGTGGCAGTACGACACCCTCTGCGTGCCGGCCGTCCTGTTCGTGACGGCTATAGAAGCGACGACGTACCCGACAGGGGTGCGAAGCCGTACGGGAAGTGCGGGCGAGCCGATGCTCATATCCCGCTCGCACCGAATCGTCAGACCGCCTGAATAGACGTTGACTGCGTCTATGTAGAGAAACTGGTTCGCGATTGCGTTCTCCGGGAAAACGACCGTCCCGCCGTTGGCGTTTACGACACCGGGGCCGCCGCGCGTCTTGTTCCGGCAGATACGGCGGGTGACGAGCGTTCCGCCGTTGAGGTTGAGTGCGGCGTACCCGTCGCCCGCGTTTGCGCCGACGCGTACGGTAAGCGAAGTGACGACGGAAGAGCCATCTATCGTCGCATGGGCCGGAGCGACTCTGCTTTCCGCCGTCGGCGGCGTCTGGATGTTGAAGTCGCTGTCGCTCAGGAACGTGCCGCCGGCGAGATAGGCGTACGCGGACTTAAGCCCGTTCCCCTTCGAGAATCCGGAGCCTATCCCGAAGCCGTATTGCATTGGCTCCCAGTCGACGCCCGTCGCGTGGTTCGTGTTGACGTAGACCTCGCCGCCGAGCTGCTGGAATACGCCGTAGCCGCGCTGCCCGATCCTGAAGCGCGTGTCGTCGCTTATCCATGGCATTTCAAGTACGCCTCCGAGAATCGTCACCGACGCCGCCGCGTTCTTCTCGTAGCCGACAATGAGGCGGCCGAGCTTCGCGTACCCGCCGTCCTGCACGTATGACGAAGCAAAGAAGCCGGCCGTAGAAGCCCCGCCGGCATGGCCGACGAGAAGCCCCGCAGTAGACGACGTAGACGCGCCCGTGTTCACGAGAAGCCGGCCGCCTTCGCGGAGACGGATGCGCCCCGACGACGACAAGTTGGCGTCGTCGTTGAGCCCTATGCGAAGAGCGTGGCCGCCTTCCGCCGCCACTGTGCCGTAGATATCGAGTGTCGCGCAGATTTGGTCGGCGAGGGAGGATGTGCCGATGCGCGAATACTGTCTCCCTGCTCCGCGAATCGTAAGCGCGTCATCTATCCGAAGACGCCCCACGCGAAGGTCGACGCAATCCACGGACAGCTTCCCGGTGAAACGCCGCGTTCTTGTCTTGTCGCCGGTCTTCAAATCGAAGCACGCTGCCTCGCCGTCGCCTATTACCGTCTGGGCCGAGTTCGCAACATACGTCTTGAAGTCAGCATCTGTAGACGCGGTCGGAACCGCGCCGTCAACCCAATTGGCGACGTCGTTCCAGTCGTATTCCCCGGACGTGCCGGTCTGGCTCCAGGTCGCAGCCTGAACATGAATGGAAAGCGCAGTCGACGCGCAAAGCACAGCAACATACTTTTTGCGCCCGACAAAGTAGACTATGCCCATTTTCATCATAGCAGTATTCTATCATGGGCGGCATGTTATGTAAATTGCCAAAACCCACGATTGTGATTGCCTTTTACGAAAGGCGTAGCGTTTTGCCGTCGTCATGCACTTCGAAGAGCTTCATGCGTTCTTTCGGAGAGTCGTTCGGCTGGTGAATCGTCAGCATGAGCCGACCTTCGAACGTCCTGAACATCATGCCGTGGCCGCCGTTCCCGGCAAACAAAATTTCATCCTTTGACCAAGGCCCCGCAAGCCTGCCCGACTCCGACTTGCGTACAAGCACGCAGTAGCCCTTCCCCTTGACCAAGTTGGACCATATCATGAAAAGGGTTCCTCCCTCCTGCGAGCGGTGGAAAAACGGCCCGTCAGTCACATACTCCGCTCCGGGGACAGCATCCCTGGCCGTGAACATTACGGACGGCTTGGAGGCGAACGACGACAAATCGTCGGTGAGTGGCGCAAAGCACATGCGTCCGTTCTCCGTCTGGACCCACTCGTGGCAAAACACCATGTAGGGCCGGCCATCTTCCACAACAAGTGTGCCGTCAAGAGCCATCCAGTCTGCAGGCGTCGCAGGGCCGTCCGAAACGGGCTCGAAAGGCCCAAGCGGACTCTCAGCCCTGAATACCCATGTCCCTCGCGGCATCACCAGCTTCCCGCGTTCGGCTTCCCGCCCCTTCGCTTGCATTTCGACCGGCCTTGCACCCCTGCGCTCCGTAAGCGTGACGAACATGTAGTACGAACCGTTGTATTTGTGCACCTCCGGCGCCCATACGGCCGTGACCGGAACGCTGTCGGGAACCGTCATTGCCTTATGCGAGCCAGACCATGACTCAAGATCCCGGCTTGTGCGGACGAAGACCGCGTTTCCGCCGTTCCACGGCTTTGACTCGTACAGGTAGTAGACGCCGTCCTCGGCAAGGACAAACGGATCCCTGACCTGAAATTCGTCGCGACGGAACAACCGTCCTTCACCAGCCCGATATGGCACGGGATCCGCGAATTCGCCCTCGAACTCTGCTGGCATCTCGTAGACGTTCAGCGACTTGTCGCAGAAATACAGTCTTGAGACCGAGGGCTTGCGCCCGTCCCCGTCCGTCCAGAAAGCATAGAACCCGCCATTCACGTTCAGCGGCTGACGCGGATAGTTCTGATTCCGGCTGCTGGCGGACGTGAGGCGCTTCTCAAGAACCCACGTCTCGCCGCCGTCGTGCGATGCCCATGCGGCGATCTCCCCGCCTGGATTATACGGCTGGGGACCGGTTTCCGATGCGCCTATTATCCGCCAGTCGTCGTCCGTATCTACGTATAGCTCGGCGAAATCGTAGTTGTTGTCGCTCTCGATTCCAGTGTCGATCTCGCGCCATTCGGACCCCGTCCACTTCGCGAGCATCCACTTGCGCGGGCCGTCGGCGGCTCCGGCCCTGTATCCTTTGCTGACTGTGGAAAGCACTACGGGCCTTCCCTTCGAATCGAACTTCACGCCCTTTATGTACACGTTGCGGCCCCTGTCCGCGTATGACACAGCCAGCGCAGGATTGTCGCGCGAGGAAAGCGGCATCTGGAGCTTCTCGCCGCGCACGTTGCTCCACGTCCTGCCGAAGTCGTCGGACTCCATGTAGAACACGTCGGTGCGCCAGTTGAGGCCCTTTCCCTTCGGATGCTGGTCGAAAGCAACGCCGACCTTTCCGCCATGCTGCCACGCCCGCTGGTAGTGGCCGTCGTTGAAGTAAACAAGGCGTTCGCGTCCAGACCACTTCGTTCCGTCCTCGTCGCTCGACATCAGGCAGTTCGAGCGGTCGAGCATATCACCGAGATACCATGTGTGGAGCAGAAGGAATCCGTTCTCTGGAAAGTAAAAAGGCTGCGGGTAGGAGAAGTTCCCCTCCCACACAACCTTGAACTTCGATATGTCGTATGGCCTGACGCTCTTTGCTATGGCCGACGGGCGATGCCGCCCGTGGCTTGACGAGAAGACGTATACATGGCCCTTGTCGTCGATGTTTATGACGGCGTTGTCGTGCGCGTCTACGGTGTGCTTGTCGAAAACGACGGTAGGACGCGCGAGTTTGCCGGTCTTGTGGTCGAAGTACGACACGCACTGGAGAAGCGTGGTGTTGCGTTCGTCCGTTCCGCCGTAAGTGAAAAACGTCTTGTCCGCCTCCTTGGAATACACGGCCATGGGGACGTGGCCAGCGCAGTAGGTGCCGAGCCCGCCGGAATACTTGTAGACGTATTCGTCGCCGGACGGCTGGTTGCCGTACCATATTCCGCGAAAGCCGCCGGTCTTCCTGTTGACGAGCTCGAACCTGTGCGGGAAAAGGTCGTAGTGCGGTTTCGTTGGAAAGAACTCCGGCTGGGGAACGGCGTCTGCGGCAAGCACCGTCCTACCCCTGGCGCATTCGAGGATTGCGCGGCAGACCCACATCATCGCAGCCTGGCCATGGGGGTCGCCGTTGACGTGCGGACGCCTGAGGTAGAATTCGCGGTCGTTCGTAGCGCACGTCCCGTCGCAGACATCCGCTATGTTGGCGAACCGGTCGAGCCTCGCCACAAGCGCCAGATACGCCTTTCGCATGGCGGCGCCGTAGGCCGCGCCGTCAAGCCAGCCACGGGCCGCGCCCTCCGCGAACGCATAGGCGAACATCGCCGACGCCGACGATTCGCTCCACGACTCTGCGTCATCGACAAGCTGCCCCCACAGACCGTCTTCGCGCTGGAGCGAAAGCAGCGTCGCCATCATCCTGCGGTATCCGTCCATTATGCGCGCCTGGTCAGGATGGCGCTCCGGCAGATACCGCAGAATAAGCGGCATCGTCGCCGCCATCCAGCCGTTTCCGCGGCCCCAGAAGAACGGCACTCCCGGCGCATGGTGGAAGAGGCCGTTCGGCTGCTGAAGTCTGTCGAGGTAGAGAACCGCTTCCTTCGCCGCGCGATCAAGGTATTTCATGTCGCCTGTCAGTCGGTACGCCTGGGTCTGCAACGCGGAAATCATGTATGTGTCGTCGATCCAGAGGCGAGTCTGGTCGCTGTAGCCTTGGCTCCACCATGAAAGGCGCTCTTCGTACGGCATCCTGTTGTACCATGGCGGAGGGTCGTCGGGACGAGGCTTCTCCCACTGCATGTCGGCGTACTTGAGGCCAAGCGAACGGGCCCGCTCGTCACCGCACAGGATGGCGATTTCAAGCGGGACTGCCCCGACTACGGTAAAGTCGACGTGCTTGAACTTCGGAAGGATGTCCTTCTTGATTCCGAAATACGGCTCAAAAGCGGCTATCAACCTGTCTTCCAGCTCCCTGTCTCCGGTAAGGCGGGCGCATTCAAGCGCATTAACCCACAGGCTCACAACGGAATACTGTATTTCGCGGCCGAAGCCATATCCGCCGTTTTTGCCGCGATACCCCTCCGGCTTGTAGAAATCGGGGACTGTCGACAGGAACTGCATGGACATTCGGCGGCTGACTGACGATGGACGCGCCTCGGCGGGCCAGTTTACGAAGAACTGCGTACAGTCGTCGCGGGTCTGCCCGGACAAGTGCATCGCCACGCCAACGGCCACTGCGGCCAGGGATAAGGAAAACGAACTTTTCATGGCAGTATTCTACCATGGGCCGCGCATCATGTAAATTGTCAAAACCTGCGATTTAGATTGCCTTTTACGAAAGGTGCATCTGCTCCAGCATTATTGCTAAAGCCTCTTGAACGGATTGACCGCCTTTACGCTCCCGTACATCTGGCCGTCGTTCAAGTCTTCGGTGAGAATCTCGTTGCAGCCATTCTCCTGGGCTGCAACAAGGAGAAGCGCATCGAAGAACTGAATATCATATCTCTGCTTCAAGAGAAGTGCGACATCAGTCCATCTGCTTTCGAGAGACATAACGCCGATACGACCAAAGAACGAGACAAACTTTCTGGTTTCTTCAACCGACAACTTCAACTTTAGTAGATTGCGCCTCCTGCGCCATGGCAGGAGGAAGATCAATCATTATACTCATTTCGACGCCCTCTATCTTTCATTCCCGGCTAGGCTCTGCGAGAAACCCGTCCCGCAGAAACGTTTTGTATTATACCAAAAAAAACCGCCGTCTTGCGGCGAAATCGGCACGATCCGTTGCCATTGATTTCTACGAAACGGCATGGTATAATCTCCCCGCCATGAAGAAACAGAAGAAAATTCTTCGGATAGCAATATACATAGAGACGAGCCGCGCACACGGTCGCTCAATGCTGACCGGGATAGCCGACGCCAGCCAGGCCTGCGACAACTGGCAGCTGGAGCCCGTGCCTCCGGACTTGCTCAAGAATCCCGACTATGCAAGGCAGTTCGACGGCCTGATCGTCCGCGTGATGGACAACGAGACCGCCAACGCCCTCGTAAAGGCCGGAAAGCCCGTCATCGACACGTACGGGCGCATAGACGACAATCCGCTGCCCTTCATAAGGCTCGACGATTCCGGCATAGCGAAGCTTGCCTCGAACTGCTTCGCCGAGCACCGCTACATGCGCTGCGCATACTGCGGATTCCCCGGCATCCGCTTCTCGGACGCCCGCGGCCTGCTGTTCAGAACGTTCGTGCTCGAGCGCGGCGGGACGTGTGAAGTGTTCAGCGGCGACGACGGACGGATGCTGTCGGACTCGTATTTCCGCAACGAGAAGATGGATGAAGTCCACGACGAGCGGGCGCTGCGCAAATGGGTGGAGGAGCTGCCGAAGCCGATAGCCGTGTTCTGTTGCAACGACCTGCGGGCGTACCACCTGCTGAGGGTCTGCGCCGAAGCGCACGTCGCCGTGCCTGAGGAGGTTGCCGTGCTTGGCGTAGACAACGACACGCTCCTGTGCGCGTTCGCCAAGCCGCAGCTTTCCAGCATAGACACCGGCGCGTTCAAGGCGGGGCAGACGGCGGCCCGCATGCTCGCGGAGGCCATGGGCTCGCCGGGCCGCCGGCCGTCCGACGTAATGAACCGCCCGGCGGGGATTGTTGAAAGGCGTTCGACCGACGCCTACGCGGTGAACACGCCGTGGCTCTCGGACGCGCTCGTCTACATACGGAGGCGGCTGGGCGAGGGAATCTCGACGAGCGACGTGGTCGCGCATCTCGGCTATTCGCACACGACGGTGAACAAGGTCTTCCGGGCGGAGCTGGGCTCGAGCGTTCAGCAGGAGATAATACGCCAGAGGCGCGAACGCGCATGCCGGCTGCTCGTGGAGACGGACCAGACCGCCGCCGCCATATCCGCCGAGTGCGGCTATCCGTCGCCGCAGTACTTCGCCCACCAGTTCACCGCGCACTTCGGCATGACCCCCGAGCGATGGCGTCGCCACCAGCGACCCGGGCCCTGAAGCCGTTCGCCCTGCCTGAGAGTGCAGGCGTCCCCGACATCAGATTCGCAAAGGCTCCGGAGCGCCTTATCTTCAAGGCTTCAGGTACAGGCGGCAGTGGCAGAGCCCGTGGTACGAGGCGTCGGCAAGCTGGCCCCTGAACTCCGCGCAGGGGCAGAAGAACTCGGGCAGCTTCGGCAGGCGGCACGGGCAGTAGCCTTCCTTGCGCACGAGCCCGGCGCGGACGGCGGCGACTATCTTCACGTCGTCAGACTCCTTCACGCCGTATTTGACGAAGAGCGCCACGGCCTCCGGCACCAACCCGTCTATCGGCTCGCCCGCCGCAAGACGGCGGCGCACTTCGGTCGACGACTCCGGCGTGCGCGGGTACGACCTGAACTCGCAGAGCCTCTTCAGCTCCTCGTAGTCCCTCCAGCGCGGCAGGCCCTCGACGGAGTCCTCCCCGATAAGGAAGTAGAGCTCCGCGCCAGGGTTCTCGGCCGCAACCTCGCGCACCGTGTCGACGGAATATGACACTCCGCCGCGCCTGAGTTCGCGGTCGTCCACCTCGACGCCGGGGACGCCGTTGAACGCGGCCCGGACGAGCATCAACCTCGTGGCAGGGTCGAACGCGGCTGCTTCGCCGCCGGCCTTGAACGGGCTCGCGGCCGCAGGGACGACGAGCAGCCTGTCGAGCCCCAGCTCCCCGACAGCCCGCTTCGCGACGCCGACGTGCCCGCTGTGGACGGGGTCGAAGCTTCCGCCGAAGATTCCTATCTTCACGCAAGCTCCTTCGAGCGCCTGGCTGCCGCTGCAAGCGTCTCGGCGACTATCGCCTTGAACGGCGACGGGGCGAGCCTGTCCATGCCGGCCGCCGTCGTGCCGCCCTTCGTGCAGACCCCTGCGATGAAGGGCCCGAGCTCCATGCCGCTCTCGCGCAGGAACTTGGCGGTTCCGTACATCGTCTGCTCGGCGAGGAGCCTCGCCACGGCGGGCTTCAGCCCGAGGGCGACGCCGCCCTCGGCCATCGCCTCCTCCATGTAGGCGAAATACGCCGGGCCGGATCCGGAGAGCGCGGTGACGGCGTCGAAGTCGCGCTCCGCGAGGACGACCGTCTCGCCGGCGCCGCCGAGGATCTTCTCCACGGCCGCGACGTCGGCCTTCTTCGCGTTGGCGGCCGCGCATATGGCGCACATGCCCGCGTTGGCCCTGAGCGCGAGGTTCGGCATCACGCGCACGAGGCGCACCTTCGCGCCGAAGGCGCGGCGGAGCTTCGCAAGAGTCTTGCCGGCCACTATGGAGACGAGCGTCTGCGTCGGCCGCAGAACCGGTTTCAGCGCCGCCGCAACGGCGTCGACGTCCTGCGGGCGGACGGCTAGGAAGAGCATCTTCGACGCCTTCGCCACGGCGACGACGTCACCGGTCACCTCGCCGCCGTGCCTGCGCCGCATCTCGCCGGCGCGCTCGGCGCACTTCTCGGCCATGACGACGCACGACTTGTCGGGCATCGCGGAGAGTATCCCCTCCGCCATCTTGCCCGCCCCTATGAAGCCAATCTTCATGTTCCGGACCTCCTTGTGCCGCGCCGCCGCTCAGCGCTTCGCGCCGAACGGCTTCGGCTGCGTCCAGCGGTTTATGAGCGGGCAAACCGCGTTCATGATAAGTATTGCGAACGAGCAGCCCTCGGGATACGAGCCGAACTGGCGGATGAGCATGCAGATTAGGCCGCAGCCAAAGCCGAAGACGAGCTTCCCCTTCGCGGTGATCGGGCTCGTCACGTAGTCGGTCGCCATGAAGCAGGCGCCTATCATGACGCCGCCCGTAAGCACCTGCGCGTAGGCCGGCGCGCCGCCCGCTACAAGCGAATAGACGAACACCGTCGCGATGAAGGCAAGCGGGATGTGCCACGTGATCACCCTGCGCCACAGCAGGTACGCAGCGCCGATCGCCAGCGCGATGGCCGACACTTCGCCGATGCACCCGGGCATGTTGCCTATGAGCATGTCCCAGAGGCAGGGTATCTTCGAGAGCGCGTCGCCGGCGTGCGGAGTCGCCTGGGTGACGGCGTCGGCGTGGCCGAAGAGCGTCTTCATCGCCGCAAGCGGCGTCGCCATGGTCATGGCGTCGGGCTGCGGGGCGCATGCGCAGCGGATGCAGCGGTCGATCGGCCTCAGCCACGTCGTCATCGGGCCGGTGAAGGAAATAAGCATGAACGCGCGCGCGGCGAGCGCGGGGTTGAACGGGTTCATCCCGAGTCCGCCGAACACCTGCTTCGAGACACCTATCGCGAAGACCGAGCCGACGACCGCCATCCACAGCGGAATCCCGGCCGGCAGGTTGAGCGCGAGGAGAAGCCCCGTCACGACGGCCGAAAGGTCGCCTATCGTATTGTCGCGCTTCATCGCCATGCGGCACAGGGCCTCGGTGACGATGCACGACGAGACGCACACGGCGATCGTCCAGACGGCCGGCATCCCGAAGAACCAGATGCCCGCCGCCGTCGTCGGCAGAAGCGCGATTATGACGTCGAGCATGATGCGCGACACGCTCGCGCGGCTGTGCGCGTGCGGCGACGAGCTCAGTATGTAGTGTTCCGCTGTCTCTTTCGGTTTCATTGGCGCGTCTCCTTACTTCTGCGCCGCGGCCGCGGCCTTGGCCTTCTCGGCGGCGATGCGCGCGCGGATCGAGTTCTTCGCGCGGCGGCAGCTCTGGGTTATCGTGCGGTAGGCCGGGCAGCCGAAGCTGCACGCGCCGCACTCGATGCAGTCCATGACGCTCGCGTCCTCGGCGGCCTTGATGTCGTTCGCGTCGACGGCCTTCGAGATGAGCGCCGGGTTGAGGTTCATCGGGCAGGCCCTGAGGCACCGCCCGCAGTTGATGCACGCGCCCGACGCATACTGGAAGACCTTCTTCCTGGAGAGCAGCAGAAGGCCGGACGTCGTCTTGGTCGTGCCGATCTCGAGCGTCGAGACGGCGACGCCCATCATCGTTCCGCCGGAGATCACCTTCGCGGGCGGCTCCTTCTCGCCGCCGCAGAACGCGACGAGGTCGGCGTACTTCGTGCCGCTCGGCGCGAGGACGTTCTTCGGCGTCGCGACTGCGTCGCCGGAGACGGTCGTGACGCGGGAGAGGAGCGGCTCGCCCTT
>R23__coassemble_1044_pt1 | contig 14737 bp, 9 predicted proteins | sample R23__metabat2_low_PE_041 | metagenome-assembled genome bin R23
CCCTCCACAGTGGAGCGCACGATCACGACGCCGCTGCCGCCGTTCGCGCCCTGGTAGGAGCCGTTCACGTCGCTGCCGCCGCCGCCGCCGCCGCCGAGGCCGTTCTGGCCGGCGACCGCGGCCGGGCCGAACGACGGGTTAGTCGCGCCGCTCGGGACGGCCATGCCGCCCGTTCCGCCGCCGCCCTCGCCGCCGACACCGCCGGTGCCGGTGCGGGAGCCGCCGCCGCCGCCGCCAGCGTACACAACGGCGACGCCCGATATCTCGTTAGTGACGCCTATGCCGCCCGCGCCGCCGACGTTGACCTCGGCGTTGAGGCCGCCCGCCGCCTCGCCGTCGCCGCCTGCGCCGCCGCCGCCGCCGCCAGCGCGCGCAATTTCACCGGCGCCGCCGTTGCCGCCCTGTGAACCTGAACCACCATCGGAAACCGTCGCCGTGGTCGAGTTGCCCTTCGCGCTGCCGCCGCCGCAACCGCCGTCGCGGCCCCTGCCTGTGGAGCCCGCGCCGTTCGAGCGGTTGCCGGCCGCGCCAGCGCCGCCGCCAAGCGCCTCGGCCAATGTCGTTTCGCCGAATTTAATTGTGGACGAACCGCCGTCGTTGGCGACTGACGGCGAAGCGCCGTTGGCATACGACGCGCCGCCCTCGCCCACGGCAATCGAATAAGAACCGCCGCCAAAGACAGCGTTTTTCAGTTCGACTACGCCGCCGGCGCCGCCGCCGCCGCCGGTACCCTTGTTGTTTTTCTGGGCATTGGGGCCTTGGTCTTCGCCGCTGCCACCGGCGCCGCCGCCGCCAACCGCGAGAACCCACGCCTTTGCGTAGTAGCCTTGGGGCAGCGCAAACATTCCGGCGGAAGCGGTGTTGGTGTAGGTGAGGACGAGTTCGCCGTCGACCCAGTTGGTCTCGGCATTGTCCCATGAAATCAGGCCGTCTTCGACGAACTGCGCGACGTTGGCGGCGCGCGCCTGCAGAACGCCAAGCGCGGTCAGCGCGAGAAGCGCCGCGAACGTCTTCGACACAGCGAAATTCTTTGAAAACATGCTCATTTTTCGCCCTCCAAAGTCACTCTTCATCGCAACAAGGCATAGTATGCCATAGTCACAAATGAGCATTATACCACAATCCGCCTAAAAAGTCATTGGGAAAGTTGGTGGTTGGGTGGTTGGTAATGAAAAAGCCCGCAGCGCAAGCTGCGGGCCCTGTTTTCTGCATCAAGAATCAATCAGCCTATGGGGCGACTTCCGCCTCGATCTTGTAGAAGCCGGACGCATCGGTAACCTTGTCGGCCGTCACGGTAACCGAATCTCCTGTCTTGAAGATCCATTCGCCCGTGACGGTGTGCGCGACAGTCGTCGGCAGCGCAGCATAGCCGACGAGACGATACCTGTAGCCCGCCGAGGCGTTGCTGATCGTCATCGTGAACACGGTGTCCCCGCCCGCGGTGACGAGACCGAACGCGGCGGTCGTATCGACTTCCGGCGAGCTTGAAGCTCCCTCGGCCGGCCAGCCCGTGCCGCCAGGCTCGCCGTTCTTCTCGAACTTGGCGTAGAACACCCTGTCGCCCGTCTCGTTCGCGGCAATCTCGGTCACGGCGGAGCCGCTGTAGTCGGTGTCGAGATACCAGCCCTTGAAGGTGTACCCCTCCTTCGTCGCGGTCGTCGGCAGCGTAACCGCCTCGTCGGTGTACTGGTAGCTCGTAGGCGTAAGGCCCTCGAGTACGTGCTCCTCGTCGTCGTAGTAGTCGCAGTAGGTGATCGTGTACGTCGCGAGCGCAACAGTCACCTGACCGGCCGACGTCGCAGCCGCGCCGTCGATAGTGTACACCTTGGTCAGGACGCCGTCGGTTACGCCGTAGCCCGTGGCGGGCGTGTACGTCACCCTTATCGACTCGCCGTCGTACACCTGGACGTCGCCGGCGCCGCCGGTCGCGTCGCCATACGTGTAGCTGACCGTCGTGTTTTCTATTTCAGCGACGGTGAACGCATACTGCGGCACGGCATCGAAGTAGGCGTAGAACACCTTGTCGTCCGTTTCGTCATTGCCAATGAATTCCCATTTGGCTGCGCCCTGGGTACCCTGAGGCTTGTCATACCAGCCGGCGAACGTGTAGTGTTCCTTTACGATATCGGTAGGCAGAGTGCAGCCGACGCCGTAGACGTAGGAATTGGGCGAAATGCCGGTCATGACCGTATCGCCGTCCATATACGTGATGTTGTACGACGACTGCCCTATCACCGCGCGTGTCACAGACCAGTACTTGACGCCGCCCTTCGTAGTCTCGGAAATCTGGGCACCCTCCGTCTTTGCCATCGCATAGTAGTCTTTGAAGCTTGGCGATCCGATATAGTCCGTATAATCGACATCCTTGAAGAAGCCCTTGCAGACGTAGACATTGGCATCCGAAAGGCTCACAACCGAATCAATTGTCGCGCCGTAGTCGGCGGCGGCATCCTGGCCAACGTATATCTCACCATTCTCACCCGTACCCAGCAACGGATTGTACGGGCTGACAATCTTGCCATTGCCCTTGGAATCGATAATTGTCAAGGTCCCCTTGTTGGCATAGAAGAGGTCGATGTCATTGTTGTCGTTTTCGGCGACCGAGAGAACGTTGCCGTTGAGGTCGAATATCACGTTGGCGTTCGCGTCAAGCACGCCAACCGCCTGAGTCCACTGCGCATCAACCGAAACCTCGACGTCAGAGGAGAGAAGTATTGTAGCCGAAGCAAGCCCCTCAGTTCTAATGTAGTCAAACGCATCCTGAAGCGTGGTGCAGCCAACGCCGTTCACCGTGAAGTTGTCCTTCTGTACGACGAGTTGGGCCACCGTGTCGGCCGAGGTGCATTCGCAGACATAGGAGCCTTCGTTGCCCGCCACCGTCTCGCCGTCTTTTCTCACGGCAAGTTTCAGGTCGACGCTGGACAGCACTACATCGGACACCGTAACCTGCGTCGTGCTGCCGGAAAGCGTAAGGACGACCGAATCCTGCCCAGAGGGAAGATCAGCCACAGTATAAGTCACGCCGTCAATCTTGAAGCTGACTACGCCAGTCTCCCACTTGAGGGTGAAGGTGTGGTCGGGCTGGACGAAGACGGGGCCGTCGCCAAGCTCGACGACGGCAACGTCGTCTATCTTGCCCGTTCCCTTGAAGCCGACACCCGTCAGCTTGGTGGACTCCTGGTTCGAGACGGGCAGCGCGCTGGCGAAGAGCTGCTTGTTTTCGAGGAGCTTCGCGGGGTCGCCCTTGAGGTAGCCCGTGAGATTGGCCGTGCCGATCTTGTCGTCGTAGTCGGCGTCGACGCACGAGACGGCCTTGCCGTCGATGAAGAGCGCGAAGCCGGCGACGCCGTCGCCGCGGTGGCGGCTGCCGTCGCCGATGTCCTGGATCGCGCGGAGGGTCACGCGGTGCCAGGTGTTGGGCTCAACCGTGACGCCCGCCGCCTCGACGACGAAGTTGGTCGCGACGGGAGCGTCATTGACGAGACTGCCGGCGGTGACGACGAGGTTCGTCTTGCCGACGATCTCCTCCTGCTCCGCAGTGGCCTCGGAATGGTCGCGCGCGAAGAGCCAGACGGCCATCTTGGCGCTTTCTGACGAAAGGTCGGGAACAGCCTCGTCCTCACTGGCCGTGAACTGGACGAGGGTGTCGACGACGAGACCGTCGCCTATCGTCACGCCCTGGGGCCACTCGCCGCTCTGCTGGTTAAGCGTTCTGTAGAGCGGCTTCGCCGAGGCGTCGACGTCGAGATACTGGCCGCCGGGGTTGTTCGAGGTGTCGTCGCTGCCGTTCGCGGCGGGAAACGGCGTAAGCCTCTTGTTGTCGGTCGTGTTGTACGAGTACTTGGCAAGATCCTGCTCGGTGTACGACTGGACGGAGCTGTTGTCGGAGGCCGGATCCTGGCTGTACCAGTGGCTGGAGCCGTCGCCGCTCTCGTCGTCGCGGAATATGAGGTTAGAGCCCGACGCACCCACAGGATGCTGCTCGAAGCTCGTCTTCGTGCCGCCGTAGTCGGCGAACACGCTGAACGCAAACGCGAGTAAACCCGCTGTCACCATCATTTTTCTCATACTCGACTTCCTTTCATTAGGAACTTCGCCGGCGAACCCTCTGCCCGCAAGCAAAACAATGATACCATTTTTCCTCCAACGGCGCAAGGGGGAATCGGGGAAATTTTTTTTGTCACCCGACCGGGCATGCTGGCGGCTCCGTTCAGTTTTTTTCCCGCGCGGGCGCGGAATATGGTAAAATACGCACCCTATGAACAAGATAGTAGCGAAACGGCAGCTGTCCGACAACGTATTCGGCATGACGCTCGAAGCGCCCCTCATAGCGCGCGAACGCAAGGCCGGCCAGTTCATCATCCTCATGGTCGACGAGGAGGCGGGCGAGAGAATCCCCCTCACCATAGCCGACGCCGACCCCGCCCGCGGCACGATCTCGATAATATTCCAGACTGTCGGCGCGACGACGACGAAGCTCTCTCGCCTCTCCGCCGGCGACTCTCTGCCCGCCGTCCTCGGCCCGCTCGGCCGCCCGACGGAGATACGCGGCGAGAACGGCGAGAAGCCCGGCCACGTCGTATGCGTCGGCGGCGGAATCGGCGTAGCCCCGATGCACCCGATCGCCCAGGCGCTCAAGGCCGCCGGCAACCGCGTTACCATAATCATGGGCGCGAGGAACAAGTCGCTTTTCGTCATGGAGGACGAGATGCGCGCCATTGCTGGCGACGACCTCGTACTTATGACCGACGACGGCAGCTCGGGCCGCAAGGGGCTCGTCACCGAGCCGCTGAAGGAGCTGTGCGAGGCCGGCGGCGTCGACGAGGTGATCGCGATAGGCCCGCCTATAATGATGAAGTTCTGCGCGCTCGCGACGAAGCCCTACGGCGTGAAGACCACCGTTTCGCTCAACACCATAATGATCGACGGCACGGGCATGTGCGGCGGCTGCCGCGTCTCGGTCGGCGGCGAGACGAAGTTCGTCTGCGTCGACGGCCCCGAGTTCGACGGCCACCTCGTCGACTGGGACAACATGCTCAAGCGCATGGGCGCGTTCAAGCCCCAGGAGGCCGCCGCGCGCGACCACGTCTGCAACATGTTCAAGGGAGTCTGACACCATGACAGCCAAGGAGAAGATGGCCATAGAGCCGCAGCCGATGCCCGAGCAGAACGCGAAGGCGCGCGCGCGGAACATGAACGAGGTCGCGCTGGGCTACTCCGCCGAGGCGGCGAAGCGCGAGGCGTCGCGCTGCCTGCAGTGCCCGGCGAAGCCGTGCATGCAGGGCTGCCCCGTCGCGATCGACATACCCGGCTTCCTCGCCAAGGCCGCCGACGGCGACTTCGAGGGCGCGCTCGCGGTCATACGCAGGACGTCGCTCCTCCCCGCCGTGTGCGGGCGCGTCTGCCCCCAGGAGAAGCAGTGCCAGAAGTTCTGCACGATGGGCAAGCTCCTCAAGGACGTCGACAAGGCCGTCGCGATCGGCCGCGTCGAGAGGTTCGTCGCCGACTGGGCGAGGGAGCGCGGCACCGCCGCGGCCTCGACGGCGCCCGCGCCCGCGACGCGCCGGCGCGTAGCCGTCGTCGGCAGCGGGCCCGCCTCGATCACGTGCGCGGCCGACTGCGCGCGCGCCGGCCACGAGGTCACGATGTTCGAGGCGTTCCACAAGTGCGGCGGCGTGCTCGTGTACGGAATACCCGAGTTCCGCCTGCCGAAGGAGATCGTCCGGCAGGAGATCGACGGGCTCAAGGCGCTCGGCGTGAAGATCGAGACGAACTTCGTCGTCGGGCGCACGCGCAGGCTGAGGGACTTCCTCGACAAGGACGGCTTCGACGCCGTCTTCGTCGGCACTGGCGCGGGGCTCCCGAAGTTCATGGGCATCGAGGGCGAGAACCTCGTCGGCGTCTTCAGCGCCAACGAGTACCTGACGCGCGCCAACCTCATGAAGGCGTACGACGAGGGAGGCCACGACACCCCCTTCTGGCACGGCAGGCGCGTCGCCGTCCTCGGCGGCGGCAACGTCGCGATGGACGCGAGCCGCATGGCCCTCAGGCTCGGCGCGGAGAAGGTCTACCTCGTGTACCGCCGCAGCGAGGCCGAGATGCCGGCGCGCAGGGAGGAGGTCCACCACGCCAAGGAGGAGGGCGTCGAGTTCCTCATGCTCCAGAACGCGAAGCGGGTCCTCGGCGACGACCAGGGGCGCGTGGCGGGGCTGGAGTGCCTCAAGTACGAGCTGGGCGAGCCCGACGCGTCGGGCCGCCGCAGCCCGGTGGCAATCGCGGGCAGCGAGTTCACGCTCGACGTCGACACCGTCGTCGTCGCCGTCGGCAACGCCTCGAACCCGCTCATACCGGCGACTACCGACGGTCTCGAGGTGAACAGGCGCGGCAACATCGTCGTCGACCCCGAGACGAACATGACGTCGATTCCGGGCGTGTTCGCCGGCGGCGACATCGTGCTCGGCGCGGCGACGGTGATCCTCGCTATGGGCGAGGGCCGCCGCGCGGCGGCCGGAATCAACGAGTATCTGGCAAAGAAAGGCTGACGCAATGGACAAGGCCATAATAACGGTTGTGGGCAAGGACGCCGTCGGCATAATCGCCAAGACGAGCGCGTACCTCGCCAAGAACAAAATCAACATCCTCGACATATCGCAGACGGTCGTGCAGGACTACTTCAACATGATGATGATAGTCGACGTCTCCGGCTGCCGCAGGAGCTTCGAGGACGTCGCGGCCGACCTCGCCGAGATCGGCCTTTCGATGGGCCTCAAGGTGCGCTGCCAAAAGAGCGAGATATTCGAGAAGATGCACAGGGTCTGAGCATGATAAACATCTACGAAGTCCTCGAGACGAACAAGATGATCCTCGAGGAGAACCTCGACGTGCGCACGATCACGATGGGCGTGTCGCTCCTCGACTGCGCCGACTCGTCGCTCATGGCGACGTGCGACAAGGTGTACGAAAAGCTGACGCGGCTCGCGAAGGATCTCGTAAGGACCGGCGACGACATAGGCCGCGAGTTCGGCGTGCCCGTCGTCAACAAGCGAATCTCGATCACGCCCGCCGCGATAGTGGGCTCGTCGTGCTGCCGCCGCCCCGCCGACTTCGTCAAGATCGCGAAGACGCTCGACCGCGCCGCGAAGAGGCTCGGCGTCAACTTCGTCGGCGGCTACTCGGCCGTCGTCTCGAAGGGGATGACGCCCGCCGACGAGATGCTGATACGCTCGATACCCGAGGCGATGGCGTCGACTGAGAGGCTCTGCTCGTCGGTCAATGTCGGCTCGACCAAGACCGGCATCGACATGGACGCCGTGAGGCTCATGGGCGAGATCGTGAAGGAGACGGCGGAGCGCACGCGCGAGCGCGACTCGATAGGGTGCGCGAAGCTCGTCGTCCTCTGCAACGCTCCCGACGACAACCCCTTCATGGCCGGCGCGTTCCACGGCGTCAGCGAGGTCGACGCCGTGATCAACGTCGGCGTCTCGGGGCCGGGGGTCGTGAACCACGTCCTCAAGTCCATGCGCGGGGCCGACTTCGAGACGCTGTGCGAGACGATAAAGCGCACGGCCTTCAAGATAACGCGCGTCGGCCAGCTCGTCGCGCAGGAGGCCTCGAAGCGCCTCGGCGTGCCCTTCGGCATAATAGACCTCTCGCTCGCGCCGACGCCGGCCGTCGGCGACTCGGTCGCGGACATCCTGAAGGAGATCGGCCTCGAGCAGCCAGGCGCGCCGGGGACGACCGCCGCGCTCGCGCTCCTCAACGACCAGGTCAAGAAAGGCGGCGTGATGGCGAGCTCCTACGTGGGCGGGCTCTCCGGCGCGTTCATCCCGGTCTCGGAGGACCAGGGGATGATCGACGCCGTAGAGGCGGGGGCCCTCTCGATAGAGAAGCTCGAGGCGATGACGTGCGTCTGCTCCGTCGGGCTCGACATGATCGCGGTTCCAGGCGACACGCCGGCCTCGTCGATAAGCGGCATAATCGCCGACGAGGCGGCGATAGGCATGGTCAACCAGAAGACGACGGCCGTTCGCGTCATACCCGTCGCTGGCAAGAAGGTCGGCGACAGCGTGAACTTCGGCGGCCTGCTCGGGCATGCGCCGGTGATGAAGGTGTCGAAGTTCTCGTGCGACGCGCTCGTGTCGCGTCGCGGCCGCATCCCGGCGCCGATACACTCGTTCAAGAACTGATCGTGTACCGGAGTTGGTAGTTGGTAGATGGGTAGATGGCAGTTGGTAGAAAAGTTGGTATTGGCGTGAGACGTTAGACGTAGGCTACCATCTACCAACTAGCCACTAGCCACCAACCACTAGCCACTAGCGCCGCTGGGTGGAATCATGGAGGAACGGTCACGATACAGGGGGCAGGGCAAAAGCACTTGATTTGCGCTGTTTGGTGTAGTATAATTATGCGCATGAAAAATTGTCTAAAAAGGAGCAATGCATGAATCCCTTCAGACACGGGTGCGCAGTTGACGGCGAGTTCTTCTGTCCAAGGCCCGAGCTTGAGCGGCAACTGAGGTCATTTGCCGAATCCGGGCAAAACGTTGTCGTCCACGGCGAGAGGCGCATGGGGAAGACCTCGCTCATACGCCACGCAATCGGCGGCATGAGGAAGATGCGCATGCTTTACATCGACCTATACTGCATACAGACTCTTTCGGATTTCTGCCGGAGGGTCATGAACGGAATCTCCGAGGTCAATGAAAGCATGTCGTTTATCAGGAAGGCGATGTCGTTCGTTCATCAGCTGCGCCCGACTCTTTCGTTCGACGTCAACACGGGCGCTCCGCAGATTTCCGTGGACGCTCGCGCCGCCAACGCACCGGATTCGCTTGGCTCGGTCATGGGCATGATTCGCAGCCTTGCGAAGGACGAGCAAATATGCGTTGTGTTCGACGAGTTCCAGGACATACTCGACATCGACCGGTCGGGTGTCGTCCTCGCCGAGATGCGCTCGACCATCCAGTTCCAGCCTGACACGCCTTACTTCTTCTCCGGCAGCGTCCGCAATGACATGATGCGGATTTTCGACGACAGCCGCAGCCCTTTCTTCAAGTCGGCGGCGACGTTCACGGTCGGCCCGATCAAATCGTCCGAATTTGAGCGGTTTATCGCCGCAAGGTTTCGCGCGGGTGATAGAAAAGTCGATGCGGAAACCATACGGACGCTGATGGAATACGCCGACTCGGTGACTGGCGACGTTCAAGAGCTTTGCGAGGCGATCTGGGACACAACCGAATCCGGAACCGAGGTGACGGCAAAGGACATCCCACGCGCCCTCGACTGCGTGTTTGCACGCGAAGGGGAGGCGTTTGGCGAGACGGTCCGGCAACTGACGCCGCTACAGGTGTCGGTCTTGAGGGCTTTTTCCGCGCTAAACACGTCGAGCGTCTTTTCCGAGGAGTTCATGCAGCGCGTCGGCACGACAAGCACCGGCGCCTTGCGCACGGCAATCAACCGGCTGGTCGCAAAGCGGATCATGTATCGGTTTGGAGGAAGATACAGATTTGCGAATCCGTTCTTCAGGGCGTGGCTTGTCGAAAAGATGTAGCCAACGGCGGCTACGTGCCGGAGCTGCCACTCGGTCTCGTCGCTTCAGACCTCGTTGCGCCTTTCGCGGAGAGAAGTTGGTAGATGGGTAGATGGTAGTTGGTAGTCGTTAGTCGCTAGTCGCTAGTCGGTAGATGACGCGCGCCGACGACGGCAATCAGGCCTGTCGACAGGATTGCAACTGAAATTATTCTGGGAATGTCGGTGCGCATACAGCACTTGCAATGGTGATGGCGCTTTCTACTGCCACAAATATCCATATGGAAATACGCCTATTTCGAAATGCAAGAATTGTCCTGTGAAAAAACAATCCGCCCCAAATCAAACCCAATATTCCTATCTCGGCCAAATTCCCCAAGCTCTTTGTTCGAAAGGAGTAACATTGAAACGAGCACCATAATTCAGTTACAAAAATTGGAACAACTACATCAACCCAGTGCAAAACGCTCTGCCTAGGTCGCTGCATGAAACGGCATGCACAAAAATGACTAGTCCAGACGAGCAGCATGATTGGCACAGCTGGAATTGCGAACAACGCACTTAATTCAACAACCTCTAAAAAAGTTATTGCAATCATTTGTTACCCTTTGCACGGTTGTGGGTGTTGAATTACCTTTATTGGTTTGTCACACGGATTGGCTCACGCCTAACGGCGTTCGCTGAAAATGTGAAACACGCTCCCATTTGAGGGATGGTTCCCCGAAGTTTACCAAGAGTCCGACTTCAAGTTTTGTTCCGTGGAGATAGTTGATCACTTGAGCCTTATTGGCAGAGACAATTCTCGAAAGACACTTTAGTTCTACGATTATATTGTCGAAGCAGATGAAGTCAGCAAAATATTCCTTGTCTAACTTGCGGCCTTTGTAGAAGATTGGTATCTTCACTTCACGTTTGTACGGCAATCCGCGTTCATTGAACTCTATGGCAAGAGCTTCTTGATAGACCGCCTCCAGGAAGCCGTTCCCCAGTTCGTTATGGACTGCCATGCAGGCATTCAGAATTTCCGCTGTTTCTTTCTCGTGGATAAGCATTGCCATATCCCTTTCTTCATATTGTTTGTCATGTGGATTGGCTCACGCCTAACGGCACTCTATGAACCTTTTCCTCGTGAGGCCCGTTAGGGCCGAACCAATCCGTGTGGCAATTTCTCCCGTCCAAAATCCACGGCAAAACTCCCTGAACAGCGAGAACGGCAGTTCCGCGACGCCTCTCGGCGCAGACGATGCGCCACGCCCAGCGGAGCGCGAGGACGGCCAGAAGCGAGGCGGCGGCGACCGCCAGCGGCTTCGCCTGGGCGTATGTGAAGAGCGTCTGCGTCATGGTCTGCCGCGTATTATACCCTATCCGCCGCGCCGCGCGCAAGCGGCGCAACGCGCGAGTTGGTAGTTGTTAGTGGCTAGTGGTTAGTGGTTAGTGGAATTAGTTGGTAGCCTGCCCGCCGTCTCGTCCACCGGCTTGTCCACCGGAGCCTCTTGTCCACCGTAGCCTTGGCGGAGGTGGATGGCGGAGGTGGAAGCCTTGGCGGAGGTGGAAGCCTTGGCGGAGGTGGAAGCCTCCGGCGAAGGTGGAAGTCGGCGAAGCCGCGAAGGAGGGTCGTTGGGCTCCCCTGGGAGAACGGGTGGCTCGCTCGAATCGCGAGCCCCGGTCCAGGCGAGTGAAGCCAGGCGTCACCTCACCGCGTCGAAGGCGGCGAGAATGGCGGGCGTCACGTCCTGAAGCGACTCGACGCGCTCCATCATGAACGCCGCGCGCGGCCCGCGCACTATGAACGGCACGGGGTGCTGCGGGTGCCCGCGCGCGGAGATCGACTCGCCGTTGCCGTGGGCGCTCGTCATGTCGAGCGTTATCCCGGCCGCGTCGGCGAAGCGCACCAGCGAGGCGAGGAAGCTGTCGTACACGCGCAGCACCGCACACGCGCGCGCATAGTCCATCGAATGGCCGGAGACGTCGGTCTGGAAGAATTCGTAGAGCGTGAAGTCGTTCTCGAGCGCGATTCCGAAGAGGTGCTCCGCCGCGCGCTGGGGCGTGACGACGGGAATGTCGGGATAGCGGTCCTGTATCGTCTCGCGCGTTATGTCCTGCATGACGGCGCGGTCGCCCGCGAGGTCGTCGGCGGTGGAGATCGTCTCGGGCGTCGTGAGGGCCATGACTGTCGTCACCGACTTGAAGCGCCGCGCGGCGAGGTCGTCGGCGGAGTCGACGAGATAGGCGTCAGCTAAGCGCACCTTCATGCCGCGCTTCTTGAGCTGTAGGAAGAGGTTGTTCTCCTCTATCACGGCGCGGAGCGCGGGGCTGGGAAAGCCCTCGCAGTGGCGGCCCATTGCCCGCGGGCAGTTGACGCCGGTGAACATGGTCGCCTGGCCCGTCGCCGACTGGGGCAGCCCCTCCACGCCCATGCACGCGTCGATCGGCTTCGAGTTTTTCTCTATCAGGCGGCACAGGACGGGACAGACCTCGGGGTTCACCGGGTTGTCCGCGGCGGGCTCTCTCAAGCCCACTCCGTCTATGAAAAGGAACACGACTCTCATCGCCGCAAATTATACCATAACCGCGCGTGCGTTGGTAGTTGTGGTAATAGCTGGTAGATTGTAGTCGGTAGTTGGCAGCAGCCGGCGAACGGACGGCCCAAGGGCAAACAGCGGTATGTCTTTCGTCTCTTCAAGAATCTGCGCTAAAACGTCTCTTTCCATGCCTTTTCCCCTTCTTGCGGGACATATTATAACACGCCCACGTCACAGAAGTCAATCGACTTTTGTGATTTTTCTCACAGAAGTCAATCGACTTTTGTGAGAAACACGGTCCTGACGAAACTCAGGTTCATATCTTCTGCCAAGATGGTAGTTAGGTAGTTGGTAGATGGTAGCCTATGTCTAACGTCTCACGCCAATACCAACTTTTCTACCAACTACCAACTACCAACTACCATCTACCAACTCTCTCCGCGCGAGAGGCGCAACGAGGTCTGTAGCGACGAGACCGAGTGTCAGCTCCGGCACGAAGACGCCGCCTACTCCGACCCTGACCGTTGTTGATAACCGTTTGATAATTGTAGACATGAGTTCACAATTTTCCTATTGACACAATACCGTGAAATTCATTTCACCCTTTATTTACTGGGGTTTTACTCATTTTCACCAACATAACCATGTCGCATAACTACTAATTTTTTTTTGTTCACAAGATAGTAGATAATTTGCTATAATCACCATCGTCATGAAATCATCGCCTAGTGTCGATATTATAGTGGTCGGTGGCGGACATGCGGGGGCCGAAGCCGCATTGGCCGCCGCTAGGATGGGCGCGTCAACCCTTCTTGTCACCTCGCGCCGTGATGCCATAGCCAGGATGCCATGCAATCCAAGCATTGGCGGTCTAGCAAAAAGCCATCTCGTCTACGAACTGGATGCTCTCGGCGGCGAGATGGGGAAAAATGCCGATGCCACCGCCCTTCAATCAAAGACATTGAACCTGAGCAGAGGGCCGGCCGTCTGGGCGACGCGAACCCAATGCGCCAAAAAGGAATATACTCTCAGGATGCAGGCGGTGATTGAGAAGCAAGCCAATCTTTCCGTCATCGAAGATGTTGTAATTGATTTGACGATAGATGATGGTTCAGACTCAACAAAAAAAAACACAGACTTCATATGTCATGGCGTTGTAACAGCTCATCATGGTGAATTTCACGCCAAGGCCGTCGTGATTACATCCGGAACCAGTCTTAGAGGACGAGTATGGATCGGTAAAGAATTTCAGGAAAGCGGCGGTGACGAAAGACCGGCCGTAAACCAGCTTTCAGAAGCCCTTTCCAGACTTGGATTTAGTCTGATTCGTCTTAAAACAGGCACTCCGCCACGTCTAAAAGCATCCTCATGTGATTTTAGCGCATGTATTCGCCAAGATGGAGAAACGCCGCGTCCATTGTTCCACGTAGAACAACAATTCTATTGCAGTCAATCATCTGAGACATCAAAAAGTGCCGAAGACCCCGTAATGTTCCACGTGGAACATTGCCGGAATATTGTTCCATGTGGAACATTGCCGGAATATCCTTGCTGGATGACTCATACAACGCAAAAGACGCATGAAATAATACGTTCAAACCTAGGTGTTTCAGCTCTTTATGGCGGATCCATAGCGGGAACGGGCGTAAGATACTGTCCATCCATTGAAGACAAGATTGTCAGATTCTCCAGCGCACCACAACACCATGTGATTCTGGAGCCGGAGGATTCCGCTGGAGAAGTAATATATCCAAATGGGTTGAGCTGCAGTTTGCCGCGTAATGTGCAGGAAGAAATGGTTCGTTCCGTGCCTGGTCTTGAACATGCAGAATTCATCGCATATGCATATGCAATTGAATATGACGGTATTGATGCTCGTGAACTGACGCATTCCCTTGAATCTAAAAGAATATCTGGTTTGTTCTTTGCAGGTCAGATCAATGGCACGACTGGATACGAGGAAGCGGCAGCGCAGGGAATAATGGCTGGAATAAACGCCGTTCTTCATGTGCGTGGAGACGATGCGCTGGTTCTTAGTCGACAAGACGCCTACATAGGCGTCATGATTGACGACCTCGTAACGAAGGGAACTGACGAACCTTACCGAATGTTCACAAGCAGGGCTGAGAGGCGTCTCATTCTCAGGCAAGACAATGCAAGATACAGGCTGGCAGATGCAGCAGATAGAATAAAGATACAGTCTGACGATTTCCGCAATGAAACACTGCTGGAGGTTCTGTTAAAGTATGCGCCATGGTTCACCCTCCTGTCACTAGCGGTTTTTGTACCCATGAAGCTTTATACCAGCTTGTGGGAGTACGCAAGCGTTGACGAGCTGATCCATATTATTTTGGCGGCGTTACTTGTCTGCGCGGTAGAAATGCTCGGTCAGTTTGTCGGTATTATTCAGGGTCTGCCGATGAGCTTTCCGCTGCTCAATGCGCTGTTTTTGGTTTGCTTTATCTCCGTGGTCAGATTTTCCTACCGCTTTATTCGCGGTGTTCGCCATAATACAAAAAAGGATGACCAACAGAAGCGCACCATGCTGATCGGTGCCGGAGATGCCGGTATGCTTGTCCTTCGGGAATTTCAGAACAGTGAAAATTCTCAGAACCGTGTGGTCTGCATCGTGGATGACGACCCATTAAAGCACGGTAAATATTTAAGGAATGTCAAAGTCAGCGGCGG
>R23__coassemble_1099_pt1 | contig 14157 bp, 11 predicted proteins | sample R23__metabat2_low_PE_041 | metagenome-assembled genome bin R23
ATCTCGAGGAACGACTTCTCGGCCTCGCCGAGGACGGCCTGCGGATCGGGATATTCGCCCTCGTCGAAGCTCTTCTCCACTATCTTCGTCGCGCGGTCTATCATCATGCGCCTGAGATGCTTTCCGCGTATGATGCTCATGTAGTACTCCGCGTGCGCGGTCGTCGGCGTCTGGTCGTACAGCGACTCGAGGTAGGCCGCGCCGCCCACGGCCTCGAGCCTGCCGGAGACGCGCAGGGCCTCGAGGAGCGTTATGGAGTCGAGCGGCTTCGAGGCCCGGTTCAGCTCCATCATGGCGGAGAATATCGTCCTGTTGCGCGGGTCGTAGAACGTCTCCGGCACTATGCCGCCGGTCAGGCACAGGTCCATGACCCTGTCGCCGCTGCGCCCCGCAGTGTCAAGCATTATCGAGCCCAGCACGGCGCGCTCGGCCTCGGTGTTGCTGGGTGGTGTCTTTAAGTCGTCCATGGGCGTAAGTATAGCATATGCGGCGGCCTGCGGGCCGAATGCGATGTCCACACGTGTCAACCGGATGTCAACAGGTTGTCAAACGACCTGACGACCTCTCGGTCGTCGAACGGGGTCTTCACGCCGTTCGCCTCCTGCGTCGTCTCGTGGCCCTTGCCGCAGACGAGTACGACGTCGTCCTCGCCCGCGCCGCGCAGGGCCAGCTCTATCGCCCTTCGCCTGTCGGGCTCGACGGCCGCGTCCGCGCCGCCGACGCCCTCCATTATCTGGCCGATTATGGCCATCGGATCCTCGCTTCGCGGGTTGTCGCTCGTGACGACGAGCCTGTCGGCGAGGCGCGCGCAGGCGGCGCCCATGAGCGGCCTCTTCATCTGGTCGCGGTCGCCGCCCGCGCCGAAGACGACCCATAGCCGCCCCTTCGTGAAGCCGCGCGCCGCGCCCAGGACCTTCTCGAGGCCGTCAGGCGTGTGTGCGAAGTCGACGTACACCTTGGCCTTCGACCTGGACGGCACGAGTTCCAGCCTTCCCCAGCGCGGCCTGAGAGCCGGAATGGCGCCCTGGACCGCCTCGTGCGCCACGCCCGCCGCCTCGGCGAGCGCCGCCGCGACCAGGACATTCGACTCGTTGTAGCCGCCGGCGAGCTGCAGGCCCGAGAGGTCGCAGCGCGGCGAAAGGCGCGTCACCGGAACGACATCGAGGTCGAGCTTCGAGACGGCTTCCAGCATTTCGCGCCCGTAGCCGCCGTCCATGCAGACGACAAACGGCGCGCCCGGCGACGACGCGGCGATTCTGCGGGCGAAATCGAGCTTGACGCCGAAGTACGCCTCCATCGTCTTGTGGTAGTCGAGGTGGTCTTCGGAGAGGTTCGTGAACGCCCCGCCGGAGAAGACCGTCGTCTCGCCGAAGCCGACGCGGTTCTGGTGTATGGCGTGGCTCGAGACCTCCATGACGCAGTCGGTGCAGCCGTTCGCCTCCATGGCGGCGTATATCTCCTTCAGCTTCGCGAGCGGCGGCGTGGTGTAGCCCGTCGAGAAGCGGCTGCGCCCGTCGAAGACCTCTACGGTCGTGATGTAGCCGCACCTGCGGCCCGGGGCCGCGCCGACGAACTCGGCGAAGATCCACGCGGTCGTCGTCTTGCCGTTGGTCCCGGTGATCCCCCAGAAGCGCATCAGCCGCGCACCCCGTTCCACCCGGCGAAGCGGCGTTCGGCGAGCGCGCGCCACTTCGCGCCGGAGCCGCCGTTCACGAACGGGTCGATCGATATCCCGCCGCGCGCGGCGAACTTGCCGTACACCTCCATGTACTTCGGCCTGAGCAGCCGGACGAGGTCATCGTATATGACGTTAACGACGTCTTCGTGGAAGTCGCCGTGGTTCCTGAAGCCGAACAGGTACAGCTTGAGCGACTTCGACTCGACGAGCCTCTTCGCCGGCACGTACCGTATCGTAAGCGTCGCGAAGTCGGGCTGGCCCGTCTTCGGGCAGAGCGTCGTGAACTCTGGCGCTGTGAACGTCACCCAGTAGTCCCGGTCCGGGTTCCTGTTCTCGAACGAGTCGAGTATCGAAGGGTCGTAGTCGCCCGGGCCGGACACCGTCCTGCCAAGGGCCTTCAGTTCGCCTAGGTCGTCGCGCATGATGCTTCTCCTCCGTCCAGGAATCAGTCCATCGCCCGCAGAACGACGCCCTTCAGGTACGCGCCCTCCGGGAACGAGAGCGCGACCGGGTGATCGGCCCCCTGCCTCGTCTTCGCGACAATCTGGAAGCCGCGCTTCGCGTCCTCGGCGGCCTCCGCGAGGATCTTTTCGAAGAACTCCGGCGACATCGCCCCGGAGCACGAGAATGTGGCCAGCATGCCGTTCGGCCTCAGCAGCTTCATCGCGAGGAGGTTTATGTCCTTGTACCCCCGCGCGGCCTTCATGACCTGGCTCCTGCACTCCGCGAACTTCGGCGGGTCGAGAACGACCATGTCGAACTTCCGCCCTTCGTCGCGGCACTTCCTGAGGTATTTGAAGACATCCTCCTCGACGTACTCCATCTTCGTTCCGCAGAGGTGGACGAGACCCTCGTTCCTCTTCGCGAGCGCAAGCGCGTCGGCCGAGACGTCGACCTGCACGACCGACGCCGCTCCGCACTGCCGCGCGAAGAGGCCGAACCCGCCCGTGTAGGCGAAGCAGTTGAGGACGTCAGCCCCGTTCGCGAGCGCGCCTACGGTCATTCGCGCGTCGCGCTGGTCGAGGTAGAAGCCGGTCTTGTGGCCCTTCCTGACGTCCACGAGGAACTTGCACGGCCCCTCGGACATCTCCACCAGCTCCGGCGGCTCGGCGCCGGCGAGGACGGAGAACGCCGGCTCGGTCGGCAGCCCCTCCTTCGCGCGCGAGGCGACATCCATTCGCTCCGAGACGCCGAGGCAGCCGGGCGCGAACTTCATCAGCGCGCCGGCGATCTCGCCCTTGCGCGCGTCGGCGCCGGCCGAGGTGAACTGGCAGACGACCCAGCCGGCGTAGTAGTCGGCGACGACGCCGGGGAGTCCGTCGGACTCGGCGTTTACAAGGCGAACCGCGTTCGTGTACGCGTTCGCGAAGAAGTCCGCGCGCCGCCCCACCGACGCCGCGACGAGCGACGGGACGAAGGCCTCGTCGGGGGCCTTCACGCAGCCGAAGGCGAGCATCCTCACGCGTATCTGCGACGTCGGCGACCAGCTTCCCCAGCCAAGCGTCTCGCCGCCGGCGGAGACGACCTCGACCGTGGCGCCGGCGTCAATCGCCGCGTCAGGCTCCTGGAGCGCGCCGGAGAACACCCACGGGTGGCGGCGCAGGAGCGAGCGCTCCCGTCCCTTTTTGAGCGAGACCTTCACCGCACCCTCTTTATCGCGCCGAACCTGCACACCTGGCCGCACTGCCTGCATCCGGCGCACAGGTTGGGGTCGATCGCCATCTGGAACGCGCCGGGACGGACCTCCCTGCCGCGCGTCATCGCGGGGCAGCCCATCTTGAAGCAGGCCCCGCACGCCTTGCACTTCTCCGGGTCGACCTCGCAGAGGCCCTCCTTGGTGAGCTTCGCGGCGATGCGGCACGGCGCATACGCGATCACGAGCGCCGCCTCGTCGCCGTCCATCGCGTCCTTCAGGACGCGCTCCAGCTCGCCGAGGTCGTCGGCGGAGACCTTCTCGACCTTCCTGTACCCCATCGCGCGCGCAATGTCGCCGATCTCCGTGACGGGCGCCGGGTCGCCGGCGAGCGTCCTGCCCGTGCCGGGGTTGTCCTGGTGGCCGGTCATCGCCGTTATGTGGTTGTCGAGGACGACCGTCGTCACCGGCGTTCCGTTGTAGCGGGCCGAGAGAAGGCCGGTCATGCCGGAGTGGAAGAACGTCGAATCGCCGAGGACTGCGCATATGCGGCCCTTGAGGCCGGCCTTCTTCATCCCGGCGGCGTTGCCGATCGAGGCGCCCATGCATATCGTCGTGTCCATGGCGTCGAGGGGCGGGAACGCGCCGAGCGTGTAGCAGCCGATGTCGCCGGTCACCGTGGCGCCGAGCTTGTGGAGGACGTAGAACACCCCCCTGTGCCCGCATCCGGCGCAAAGGACCGGCGGGCGCGTCGGAAGCGACGCGTCCGCGACCGCCGGCTTGACCCCGGGGACGTCGCCGAGAAGCTCGCGCCTGAGGTTCTGGAGGCGGTCGGCGTTGAGTTCGAGCATGTTGAGCTCGGTCTCGTGCGCGGCGACCTTGAGGCCCATCGCCTTTATCTGGTCCTCCATGAACGGGTCGAGCTCCTCGACGACGACGAGCCTGTCGACCGTCTTCGCGAAGTCCGCGACGAGCTTCCTGGGAAGCGGGTTCGTCCAGCCGAGCTTCAGGACGGAGAACTCGGGGAACACCTCCTTCACGTACTGGTAGGCGACGGCCGACGTGACGAAGCCGAGGTCGGTCCTGCCCTTCTCGACGCGGTTCAGCGGCGACCCGCACGAGGCGGCCTCCATCGCCGCCGTGCGCTCCTGCGCGGCGAGCCTGGGGCCGCGCGCGAACATCGGCCCGGGCAGGCGCTGGCGTATGTTCCTCTCGTACGGGATGGGCTCGCGCGTCTTCGGCTCGAAGTCGCCGAGGTCGACGATCGAGGACGAATGGCTCGTGCGCGTCGTGAGGCGGATGAACGCGGGAACCTTGAAGCGCTCCGACGCCTCGAACGCGGCTATCGTCATGTCGTACGCCTCCTGGCTGTCGGCCGGCTCGAAGAGCGGCGCGCGCGCGAACTTGGCGAGGTTGCGGTTGTCCTGCTCGTTCTGCGACGAGTGCATCCCCGGGTCGTCGGCGGAGACGACGACCATGCCGCCCGTCGCGCCGACGTAGGTGAACGTCATCAGCGGGTCCATCGCGACGTTGAGCCCGACGTGCTTCATCGCGGTCAGCGCCCTCGCCCCGGCCATCGACGCGCCGATGGCCGTCTCCATGGCGACCTTCTCGTTGACGGCCCACTCGCACTTCACGACGTCCTTGAACTTCGCGATGTTCTCCAGTATCTCCGTCGAGGGAGTCCCCGGATACGCCGACGCCACTGCGCACCCGGCCTGCGCCGCCGCGTGGGCGACGGCCTCGTTGGCGCTTAGAAACTTCTTCATCTTGTCTTTCCTGCCTTTCGTGAACCGTGTGTATGAATCGTTTGCCGTGCCGTTTCCGCCGGGCGGCCTCACAGCTTCACCGTTCCGAGGTCGGACGGTATCCACCAGCCGTGCGGGGAGAGTTCGAACGGAAACACCTTGACGCCGTCGCACTGGCAGTTCCGCTTGAACGCCTGGGTGAAGAACCGGCGCATGAAAGTGTCGAGAGTCCGCCCGACCGTCGCGGAGTCGTAGCGCCCCGCGAAGCGGCGCTCCGCCGCCCGCCTCAGGTCCTTCGTCCCCATCTCGTTGACGATGAAGTTCCAGAGGAAGAAGTCGTGCAGCTCGTACGGGCCGATCCTGTCCTCGGTGACCTGCCCCTTGACGAGCTCGGGCGAGACGGGCGTCGCTATTATGTCGAGAAGCGCCTTCGACGCCTCGTCGGCCGGGCCGCCCGCGTTGCGCTTCGCCCACCAGCGGCAGACCTCGCGCACCACCGTCTTCGGAACGCCGTTGTTCACCGAGAACATCGCCATGTGGTCGCCGTTGAACGTACACCAGCCTAGCGCGATCTCGGAGAGGTCCCCCGTGCCGAGCACTATGCCCCCCGTCATGTTCGCCTTGTCCATGAGTATCATCGTCCTCATGCGGGCCTGGGCGTTCTCGAACGTGACGTCGGGCGTCTTTCCGTCGTGGCCGATGTCCCTGAAATGCTGGCGACACGCCTTGACGATGCTTATCGTCTCGAGCCCGAGCCCGAGCCCTTCGCAGAGCGCCCCGGCGTTGCCCTTCGTGCGCCGCGTCGTGCCGAAGCCCGGCATCGTGAAGACGTGGATGCCCTTCCTGTCGAGCTGGAGCCTCTCGAACGCCCCGACGGCGACGAGAAGCGCAAGGGCGGAGTCGAGCCCGCCGCTGAGGCCTATGACGACGTCGCGGCACCCTATCGCCCCCAGCCGCTTCGCGAGGCCGGCGACCTGCTTGGCGTATACTTCGCCCGGACGGCAGGGGAACGGCTCGACGGAGCCCTTCTTCGGAGGCCTGCCCAGGAACGCCCGGTGCGTCGCGAGCGAGCCGTACTTCTCCGATGTCGCTTTGCCGCCCATGGCTATGCCAGCCTCCCGTTCGCCGGGCATGCGTGGGGGCAGCCGCCGCACCCGGCCGCGCAGCTCCCCGGCATTGAAACGTCCTCGCCCGTCCAGCAGTACGTGCAGAGCCTGTCGCGCGGCAGTCCGATCGCCTGCACGAGGTCGTCTATCGTCTGGAACGCGAGCGAGGTCAGGTTGAGCTTTTCGCGGATGTACTCCACCATCTCGCGGTACGGCTCGCCGCCGGGGTCGGTATACTTCCTTAGGTCGGCGTCCACGCCCTCTCGCCCGCGTATGAAACGCCGCGTTATGAGGTCGTACTCGTTCTTGGAGCGCGAGAAGTTTATGAAGCGGCACGGGTAGACGAGCGGAGGGCAGGCGATCCTGACGTGCACCTCGCGGCAGCCCGCCGCGTACAGACGGTCGGCCTGCTTGCCGAGCTGGGTGCCGCGCACGACGGAGTCGTCGCAGAACACGAGCCGGCGGCCCTGGTTGAGCCCGGGAATAGGGATCAGCTTCATTGCGGCGACGCGCTCGCGCTGGCTCTGGACCTGGGGCATGAAGCTTCTCGCCCACGTCGGCGTGTACTTGACGAACGGCCTCGCGAACTTGACGCCGGCCTCGTGGGCGTAGCCGAGCGCGTGCGAGGTCCCCGAGTCGGGGATTCCGCAGGCGGCGTCCGCCGGGACGGGATACCGCTTCGCTAGCGCGCCGCCGCAGCGGTACCTCGCCATCTCTACGTTGCGGCCCTCGTAGCTCGACGCCGGGAAGCCGTAGTAGACCCACAGGAACGAGCATATGGCCATCCTGTCGCCGGGGGCGACGACGGTCTCGACCCCGTCGGGGGACAGCTCGGCGACTTCGCCGGGCCCGAGGTCGCGGACGTGCTCGTAGCCGAGGTTGGCGAGCGCGCAGCTCTCCTGGAGGGCGATCGCCGCGCCTTCGCGGCGGCCGATCACGACCGGGGTGCGGCCGTAGCGGTCGCGGGCCCCGGAGAGGCGGCCGGCCTCGGACACGACCAGCATCGAGCAGCTGCCGGATATCCTCGACTGGACGTAGCGGATGCCCTCCACGATCGAGTCCTGCGAGGCGATCATGGCCGAGATGACCTCGGTCGGGCCGACCATCCCGCTCGTGGTCGAGAACTGCAGCTGCGACGAGTTCTTCGTGAACAGCTCGCGCTTCAGCTCCTCGATGTTCGTCACGAGCCCGACCGTGACTATGGCGAACATGCCGAGCCTGGCGCACATCACGAGCGGCTGGGGATCGGTGTCGGATATCACGCCTATCCCGACGCGGCCCGAGAACCGCGCGGCGTCGGCCTCGAACTTCGACCTGAACGGGGCGTTCTGGATGTTGTGTATCGCGCGCTGGAAGCCGTCCTCGCCCAGCACGGCCATTCCGCCGCGGTGCGTACCGAGGTGCGAGTGGTAGTCGGTGCCGAAGAACAGATCGCTCACGCAGTCCGTCTTCGATGATATTCCGCAGAAGCCGCCCATGTCTGTTCAGTCCCTTTCGTTAGGCGAGGTATTATACCAAATTTTGCCGCTGCGCGCCCTTTTTGGCGATGCGGGCCGTTATGCGGCTTGCGCCCAGGTTCTTGAGCCCAAGCGCCAGCAGGAGCTTGCCCAGGATGTGGCGCGACTCGGCCTTCACCTCGAGCACCTCGATGCCCTCCGCCTCGCACAGCGCGGCGAAGTCCTTCAGCGTTATGCAGTGGATGTTCGGCGTGTCGTACCACTGGAACGGCAGCGCCTTCGAGACGGGGAGCCGCCCGGTGAGCCCGAGCGTGAGGCGTATCCTGTAGGCCGCGAAGTTCGGAAACGTCACTATCGCCTCGTCCGCTATGCGCAGAGCCTCGTGGAGAAGACCGCGCGGATTCCTCACCTCCTGGAGCGTGTCGGAGCATATGGCGACGTCGTAGTGGCGGTCCGGTATGAGCGAAAGGCCCTCGTCGGCGTCCTCCCAGAAGCAGTCGTGCCCGTCGGCGACGGCCTCGGTGAAGCGGTCGATGTCGATGTCGACGCCGTCCCCCTGCACGTTGCGCGTCTCGCGCAGCACGTTGAGGAGCGTCCCGTCGCCGCAGCCTATGTCGACGACGCGCGCGTTGCGGCGGACCATGCCGACTATGCCGGCGTAGAGGCGCGTCTGCCACTTCATGACCTTCGTCGCGCGGTCGTTCAGGAAGCCCGCCAGGAGGCCCGAGAGGTCGTGTATGTCGGTGAGGAACGAGTCGTGGCCCGTCCCCGCCTCGAGGTGGCAGTACGTGACGCGCTTGTTGTTCCTCAAGAGGGCCTCCACGATCTCCTTGGACTGCCACTCGGCGAAGAGTATGTCGCGCTCGTACGAGACGACGAGGCACTTCGCCTTCACGCGGGCGCAGGCCGAGTCGAGTCCGCCGTACCGCTCGCCCGCGTCGAAGAGGTCCATCGACCTCGTTATGTGCAGGTAGCTGTTGGCGTCGAACCTGTTCAGGAACTTCTTCCCGTGGTGGCCGAGGTAGCTCTCGATCTGGAAATACGTCCTGAACTCGCGGTCGCGCCTCTCGCGCTCCTCCGGCGGGGCCTCAACGAAGCTCTGCTGCAGGTTCCTGTGGAACTTCTCCTCGAGCAGCTCGCGGGAGAGGTAGGTTATGTGGGCGAGCTGCCGCGCCATGACGAGCCCGTTCTTGGGGCCGAGCCCGTCGCCGACGCCGTAGTAGTCGCCGCCGCGCCACTCCGGGTCGTCGGTTATTCCGGCGCGCCCGACGACGTCGAACGCGAGGGCCTGGGTGTTGAGCGAGGCCGACGTCGCTATGAGGGCCGCGCGCTCCATCTCGTCGGGGCAGCGCGTCACCCAGTCCATCACCTGGATGCCGCCGTAGCTGCCGCCGATGAGCGCGGCGAGGCGCTTGACGCCGATCTGCCTGAGCAGCATGCGGTACACGTCGACCGCGTCCGACATCGTGTACTGGGGGAAGCTCGATCCGTAGGGCCTGCCGGTGTCGGGGTTCGTCGACATGGGCCCCGTCGTACCGCTGCACCCGCCGAGGACGTTCGCGCACACGACGTGCCACTTCGACGTGTCGATCGCGCGCCCGGGGCCTATCATCCCCTCCCACCAGCCGCTCGGCTTCGTCTCGCCTGGCCGTATCCCCGCCACGTGCGCGTCGCCCGTCAGGGCGTGGCATATGAACACGACGTTGTCGTCGCGCATCGGCGCGCCGCACTCCTCGTACTGGACGACGATCTCCTTGAGGAGCCCGCCGCTCTCGAGCCTGTAGCCGCCCTCCGGCAGCTTTAGGGAGAGCCTCTTCGGCTCCACCACGCCGACTCCGCCATGCGCATCCGCCTCGTTCATGTCTCCGGCCCCTTCGTTACGTATATCTTCGCCATGTCGGTCTTGAACGCCGACTTCCCGGAAATGTCGAGCTCCTCGAACAGCTTCTCGCCCGGGCGTATCCCGGTGAACACGATCGGCACGTCGACGTACGGCCTGTAGCCTGCCTTCTCTATCATGCTCTCGGCGAGGTCGACGATCTTCACGGGCTCGCCCATGTCGAGCGTGTAGATCGCGCGCTCGGAGCGCGACGCCGCCTGAAGCACGAGGCTCACGGCCTCCTGGATGGTCATGAAGTACCGCTTCATGTCGGGGTGGGTCACGGTGACCGGCCCGCCGCGCGCTATCTGCTCGCGGAAGAGGGGCACGACCGAGCCGGAACTTCCGAAGACGTTGCCGAACCTGACGGCGCAGAACGACGTCCCGCCGTCCCTGTTCATCGCCATTATGGCCTGCTCGGCCTCGCGCTTGGTGCGGCCCATGACGGAAACCGGGTTCACGGCCTTGTCGGTCGAGATCATGACGAACCTGCCGACGCCGTGCTGCGCGGCGAGCGAGGCGAGCGTCCTCGTCGCCCCGGCGTTGTTGCGGCGACCCTCCTCGGGGTTGAGCTCGACCATCGGCACGTGCTTGTACGCGGCGGCGTGCAGGACCACGGACGGCCTCTCCGCCTCGAATACGCGCGACATGCGCTCCCTGTCGCCGCAATCGACCATGAGCGGCGCGAACTTCGCGGCGAAGCCGGAGCCGCGCATGGCGCGGTCTATCTCGTACAGCGCGTTCTCGCAGCGCTCGACCATGAGCACCTTCGCCGCGCCGGCCGCCGCGACCTGGCGCACGATCTCGGAGCCTATCGAGCCGCCGGCGCCCGTCACCATGACCGTGCGCCCGGCGAGGAACCGCGCGGCGACCGAGTTGTCGAACGTCCTCTCGTCGCGCTCGAGGACCCCGCCGCCCGACTGGAGCGAAAGCCAGTACGCCCGCCACAGGAGGCGGACGCTCACGAGCCCGGCTGCGGCGAAGAAGACGCACATGAGCGTCACCGAGTACGGCGGGCGCACGTGGGCGAAGTCGAGCCCCGGCAGGAAGAAGCGCATGGCCGTCAGCACGGCGCACGCGAGGGCCGTCGCCGCGACGTAGCGCGGCACGTCCACCACCCTCGTGCGCCGCCACGCAAGCCTGTAGCATCCGCAGGCGAGAAGCGACGCGACGTGCACGGCGCAGACGGTCGTGTACGAAAGCGCGACGGCCCGCCAGCCCCAGCCCGGTTCGCGGAAGTCGAAGCGCAGCATGAACGAGACGACGTAGGCGAGGCCCACGACGACCGCGTCGACCGCCATGCCGACGGCGCGCGTCGCAAGAAACCGCACCCACTGCTCGCCGCTTCTCGTCACCGCGTCACGCCCGCTTCAGCTGGGGGAAGAGCACGACGTCGCGTATCGAGTCGCAGCCCGTGAGGAACATGACAAGCCGGTCGACGCCGAAGCCGAGCCCGCCCGTCGGCGGCATGCCGCACTCGAGCGCGGAGATGAAGTCCTCGTCTATCTTCTCCGTGTCCTCGCCGGCCTGGTGCGCCAAGGCCTCGCGCTGCGCGATGGGGTCGTTCTGCTCGGTGTAGCCCGGGCACAGCTCGCGCCCGGCGACGACGAACTCGAAGACGTCGACGAGCGAGGGGTCGTCGCTGCACGTCTTCGCGAGCGGGACGAACTCGTGGGGGATCCTCGTGACGAACGTCGGCTGCATCAGGTTGCGCTCGATGAGCTTGTCGTAGACCTCGTGCGTAAGCATGAGCTCGGTCGTCACGCCGTCCAGCTCGAGGTTGGTGTCGGTCTCGCGTCCCTTCGCCTTCGCGCGCTCCAGCTGAGTCGCGAAGTCAAGGCCGAACCAGTCGTCGCCCATCAGCTCCTTCACGAGATCCCTGTACGCGACGCGGCGGTAGGGCGGATTGAAGTCGATCACCGTCCCGGCGTCGCCGTACGCTATCTGGCGCTTCCCGATTACGGTGTCGCAGAGGTGCGGCAGAAGCCCCTCCATGATCGCCTCCATCGAAGTGCGGTCGCCGTAGGCCTCGTATATCTCGCAGACGGTGAACTCGGGGTTGTGGGTGCGGTCGATGCCCTCGTTGCGGAAGTCCTTGCCGAGCTCGAAGACCTTGTTCATTCCGCCGACGAGGAGCCTCTTCAGGTACAGCTCCGGCGCGATGCGCATCACGCAGTCCTTGTCGAGCGCGTTGAAGTGCGAGAAGAACGGCTTTGCGGCGGCGCCGCCGGCCTGGTCCTGGAGAATCGGCGTCTCGACCTCGACGAAGCCCTTCGACCACAGGTACTTGCGGATCTCCATGAGAAGCTTCGAGCGCGTGAAGAACCGTTCGCGGCTCTCGTCGTTCGTCATGAGGTCGATGTAGCGGCGGCGGTAGCGCTCCTCCTGGTCGGCGAGGCCGTGGAACTTCTCCGGCGGCTGCTCCAGCGCCTTGGCGAGCATCGTCCACTCCTTCACGACGACCGACTTCTCTCCCTTCTGGGTCGTGAAGAACACGCCCTCGGCGCCTATGATGTCGCCCAGGTTCAGCAGCTTGAACGCGGCGAACTGCGTCTCGGATAGCTCGTCTCGCTTGAAGATGAGCTGGAAGCGGCCGGTGCCGTCGCTCATGGTGCAGAAGTTCATCTTGCCCATGCGGCGGATCGTCATGAGGCGGCCGGCGACGCGGACGCCCCTTCCCTCCTCGAAAGTCTCGCGCGCGACCTTCAGGTCGACGTGGTCGTACTTGCGCCCGTAGGGCTCGAAGCCCATCCCGGCCAGCGCCTTCATGTTCGCCAGCCTCTGCTCGCGGTATTCGTTGGTCTCCATCGCCTCTTCCGCCCTCACGGGCGGTCCCTTGTCACTTGAAAAAGTTGCCCATCGCGCGGAGCTTCGCGTACCTGCGCGCCAGAAGCTCCTCCGGCGCGAGTTTGGCCAGCGGCGCGAGCGCCGCGAGGACGGCCTTCCTGACGTTCTCGGCCGCCGCCGCGTGGTTCTTCTGCGCGCCGCCCGCCGGCTCCTTCACTATGCCGTCGACCACGCCGAGCCTCTTGAGGTCCGGGGCGGTTATCTTGAGCGCCTCCGCCGCCTCAGGGGCCTTCGAGCCGTCGCGCCAGAGGATTCCGGCGCAGCCCTCGGGGGATATGACCGAGTACACGGCGTTCTCCATCATGAGGACCGTGTCGCCGACGGCTATCGCGAGCGCGCCGCCCGAGCCGCCCTCTCCGGTGACGACGACCACGATGGGCGTCTTCAGCATCGAGAAGAACTCGAGGGACTTCGCTATCGCCTCGGCCTGGCCGCGCGCCTCGGCCGTGTCGCCGGGATACGCGCCGGGGGTGTCGACGAACGTAACTATCGGCAGACGGAATTTCTCGGCGAGCTTCGCCAGGCGCATCGCCTTGCGGTAGCCGTCGGGGTTCGCCATGCCGAAGTTGGCCTCCATGTTCTCCTCGACGGTCTCGCCCTTGTGGTGGCCGAGGACGAGGACCTTGACGCCCCTCTTCCCGTCCTTTATCGTCGCGAACCCGCCCACGAGCCCCCTGTCGTCGTTGACGAGGCGATCGCCGTGGAGCTCCTCGAAGTCGGAGCACATGAGGCGCAGAAAGTCCCTCAAGTGCGGGCGCTTCGGGTCTCGCGCCAGCTTCACGCAATCCATCGCCGTCTTCTTTGCCATATCTTTTCTCCTGAACTTGTTACTAACCACTACGCACTAGCCACTAACCACTAACGACTAACCACTACGCACTAAAACCCCCAGTAGTCGAGCATCTTCGCGATGAACGCCTTAAGGTCTTTGCGCTCGACGATCCTGTCGACGAAGCCGTGCTTCTCGAGGTACTCGGCCGACTGGAAATCGGCGGGCAGCTTCTGGTGGATCGTGTTCTCTATGACGCGCCGGCCGGCGAATCCGATGAGGGCCCTGGGCTCGGTTATGTTGATGTCGCCCAGCATCGCATAGCTGGCCGAGACGCCGCCGGTCGTAGGATCGGTGAGGACGGATATATAGGGAAGCCCGGCCTCCTTTAACCGGCCTATCGCGGCGGAGGTCTTCGCCATCTGCATGAGCGAGAGGATTCCCTCGTGCATGCGCGCGCCGCCCGACGCGCTGAAGATGACGAGCGGCCTTCGCTCGGCGATCGCCTGCTCGCACGCGCGGGCTATGCGCTCGCCCGTGCCAGACCCCAGGCTTCCGCCCATGAACGCGAAGTCCATGACGCCCAGCATCGCCCTGTGGCCGCAGATCTCGCACGTCCCCACGACGATGGACTCGGTCTCGCCCGTCTTGGCGATCGTCGCCTCGACCTTGTCCCTGTACGGGCCGGTCGCGTCGTGGAACGCGAGGTGGTCGGAGTACGTGACCTCGCGGAACACCTCGGAGAACGTTCCCTCGTCGGCCGTCGCGGCTATGCGCTCGCGCGCCGAGAGCCGCCCGTGGTAGTTGCACTTCGGGCAGATGCAGCCGCCCGCCTTCCACGCGGCCTTCTCGAAATGGCTCCCGCACTTCGGGCACACCGCCCAGAGCGCCTTCGCCGGCGGTATCTTCGGCTTTTCCGTCTTTTCGTACCAGCCCATGTCGGCCTCCCTCAGAATGGCATGAACACTATGCCGTATATGCTCGCGGGCCTGCCGCCGACGGCCCTCAGCGAATGCGTTACGACCGAGTTGTAGTAGGCC
>R23__coassemble_1198_pt1 | contig 13119 bp, 5 predicted proteins | sample R23__metabat2_low_PE_041 | metagenome-assembled genome bin R23
TGGTCGGCGGGCACAACTATCCCGACGACGCGCAGCACATAGTCAATCCGCAGACTCCGCCGTTCACCTACGCCGAGGCGGCGCGATGCCTGAAGGGAACGGTAAAGGCGGTCCGCTTGTACAACCGCGTGCTGACGGATGGAGAGCTTCGGTCAAACCGCGCGGCCGACGCTGCGCGCCTCTTCGGAGACGGGGACTTCGATCTTTACGAAGGCACGCAGACGGTATGGGTGTGCTCAAACGTGGCCGGGCTGGAGGCCAACGAATTCGGCAGGTACTTCATCCCCGCCGGAGAGTCGTACACGTTCTCCGCGCCCCCCGGCGAGGCGACGACGGCGGACGGGCGCGTGTACAGGCTCGCGGGATACACCGTCGAGACGTGGAACTACGGCAACAGGGAATGGGGTGCCGCAAAGTCGCATGTCGGCGCATGCTGGCGGATCGACATAGGCTACAGCGGTTGGCGCTGCCGCCGCCTCACGTGGCAGTACGAGTTCGTGCGCGGGCTTGTGCGCGTAGACGGCTCGGACTACGTGCAGGACGGGCTGGTGCTCCACTACGACGGCATTATGAACGCCGGGGCGGACAGGCCGCACGACGATGAAGCGACGGTGTGGAAGGACCTTTCCCCGACAGGCAACGACGCGGAGTTCGTCGGGAACGGCAACGACTCCGCAGGCGGATGGCTTTCGGACGGCTACGGCTTCGCCAGCAACGGCGTGTTCCAGACAAAGGCCAGCCAGGACTTCGGCAGGACATTCACGGTGCAGGTAGTGGCCGACAACGGCGGGTATGCACACAGGTCGTCAACATGGCCATGGTTTCTGGGCTGCCACACGACATGGTGGTCTCTGTATTTGTCGGCAAAAGACACAGTCCAGCTCAACGCCGACAAAATAAGCGGTCGGACGTATAGTGACCGCGCCGTTTTGACGGGATGGGCGGGCCGCTGCTTGACGGCCGTGACCGACCGGCGCGACACGGCGCTTTTCGAGGGCGTGGAGCCGTCCAGCTGGGTCAGTGGCGCGGCGACTGCCGAGATAGAATCCATTGGCGACCAGACGTGGGCCGTGGGAGGGCCTCCGACGAACGGGCTGACCGCCGCATACAGGGCCATACGCCTTCTGAAGGAGCCGGTGAAGTCCGTGCGAGTGTACAGCAGGACTCTTCGCAACGACGAGCTTGCGAAGAACCGCGCCGTGGACGAGGCGCACGAGGCGGCGGCCTCCGCCGGAGGGTTTGTCGTGGAAGTCGCAAGTCTCAATGGCGCCGTTTCGACCGCGCCTGGCGCGTATGCGGTCGCGGGGACGTGGACGTTCTCGGCGTGGGACGCGACGACTTCGTCAGGCTCGACGCGTGAACTGCTCGGCTACACGGTCGAGGAGTGGGACGCGTCCGCCGGTGAATGGGGCGCGCCCGCATTCACGGCCAATGGCGGCGGAATACAGACATACAGCTATGTCGAGGGCGAATCGCCGGCCAGGGTGCGCCTGACGTGGAAGTGGAAAGTCCACGGCATGGCGGTGCTGTACGAATGACGGAGGGGGCGCTGCCGTGATGACCACGAGACGCGAGTTCGTCTGCGGCATGGTGTCCGCCGGGGCGGCCGCCGGTCTGCCGTTCGGTGCGCTTGCGGACGAGACGCCGCGCCTGAGGTTCGGTGTCGTAAGCGACATCCACATCGGCGGAAACCCCAAGTCGCCGCAGTACCTCGAGTCGGCGCTGAAGTGGCTTCGCGCAGAGCATGTGGACGCCGTTCTCTGTCCCGGCGACATAGCGCATTCTGGGCTCATCGGCGAAATGGAGAGATTCGCCGAGACATGGCATTCTGTATTTCCCGGCGGACGCGGCGCGGACGGCGGCAGGGTCGAGCTCATGATATCGACCGGAAACCACGACATAGACGCGTGGAACGGGCGGTGGGCGAAGTACAGCGAGGAGAAGATGTCCGAGCGTCGCTTCTGCTACCGCGACAACCCGGCTAAGACATGGGACCGGCTTTTCGGGCAGAAGTGGGAGCTGGTGTGGCGGCGCGAGGTGAAAGGGTACACTTTCGTCGGTTCGCAGTGGTCGAGTCTCAGGCCTCCCGTCGAGGAAGAGATTCCCCGCATCGCCTCCGCGCTGGACGGGTCGAAGCCGTTCTTCTATTGCCAGCATGCGCATCCGAAGGGCACATGCTACGGGCCGGACATGGCGGAACAGGGACTCACGGACGGCGGAGAGTCGGCGCGGGTTCTCTCGCCATACCCGAATGCTGTCGCATTCACCGGTCACTCGCATTGTCCGCTGACGGACGAGAGGTCTGTATGGCAAGGGGCGTTCACGTCAATAGGCGCCGGATGCCTTCATGGCGCAGGGCTTGATTTCCGCTACGACAACGCTACGGCGGCGTGGCATCCAAGCTACAGGAGCAGGATCATGAGGCGGCTGGAGCCGGATGCGCCGTTTGGCGGCGGCGTTGAGCTGGTGGAGGCGTACTGCGACAGGCTCGTCGTCCGCCGCCGTTCGCCGCAGTTCGGCGTGGACCTGGGGCCAGCATGGGTTGTGCCGCTTCCCGCGAAAGAGGGCGGGCCGTTTGACTTTGCCCGGCAGACGAAGCGACGGAAAGCGCCGCAGTTCGCGGGAGGCGCCAGAATCGCCGTGGAGCGGTGCGCGGGCGGGCACTTCGAGGAAGGCGTGTCATTTGCCGGGAGACCATGCGTAAGCGTGACTTTCCCGCGCGCCAGGACGGTCGATGGATGCCGCGTCTACGACTACGTTGTGACGGCGAAAGCCGAGGGCATGCCCTCCGTAGAGAAGCGGATTCTTGCGGCCGGATTTGCCATGCCGGAGGAGCGGGCCGACCTGCCCGGAGTGTGCCTTTTTACTGAAGATGAACTGCCTCCCGGACGAGCGGTTTATGTTTCCGTCGTCCCGAGGGACTGCTTTGGCCTTGCGGGCCGACGGCTTGATAGCCACTTCACTGGCTGACGGCTTTTGATTCGTCAGTTGGTTTCTCGCGCTGAGACGCAGAGGAAGTTCGATAGACCTCCGCGTCTCTGCGCCTCTGCGCGAGATATAAAAACATGTGCGCTTTCAACTGCCGTTGTTTCAGTTTCGCCCGGTTTGTTTCGATTCGGCATTGAATTTCATGGATGTAAATGCTATAATAGCCGCCAACAACGACCGCAAGGCTGGGTGTATCTTTCGCGGGGCTGAAGGAGATGCCGCAATGGGGAAAACTCGTACAGATGGCGAACTGAAAAATCTCGGGCTGCATGACGAACCAGAGTCGCTTGTTCCTTCAGCAAGGGAACAAGTAAAGGAACAAGTAGCGAATGCACTGCCAAAGGGTGCAGTACGGCTCTTGAAGGTGCTGAAGGGCGAAATGTCGGTTTTGGACATGATGATGGCGCTCAAGCTTGGCGGGCGGCGCAATTTCCTGGAGAAGTACCTCACGCCATCCATAGAACTCGGCCTTGTCGAGATGACGCAGCCCAATTCTCCGCGCTCGCCCACGCAAGAATACCGCCTCACCCCCTCGCGGCGAAGAAAAGCGGGAAGTGCGCGGAATGAGCCACACGGGAGGGCCGCAATTTATTGCGGCCAGAAACGACGCGGACGCAATAAATTGCGTCCCTCCCGACGCTAACATTTTCGGCTTTTGCATCATCTAGAAATGTGTGGGCGTAGATGCACTGTCCGAAATGAAGAAAAATCCCGCGATTGGGGCGAAAAGCCTTGTCGACGGGTTTGGAAGCCGTCTTGTCAAGACGGCCTTTCGGCTTTGCGGAAACAGGGCGACCGCCGAGGATCTGGCCGCGAAGACCTTGGCCAAGGCCGTCAATGACATCGGCAAGTTCAGGGGAGAGAGCGAAAGTTCGCTTTTTAGCTGGCTTTGCACGATTCTCGTGAATTTCTACCGAATGGATTTGCGCAGGAAGGGGACGAACGCCCTCGTCCTGATGTCGGAAGTCCCCGAAGTCGAGGACACGAGCCCAAATCCGGCCGAGACTCTTGCCGCCAAGACCGATGCCGAAAGTGTCAGGGCGGCGGTTCAGAAACTGTCGCCAGCCATGCGCGAGGCGATTGTCCTAAGGTACTTCAACGATTTGCCCGAGCGTGAAGTCGCGGCGATTCTCGGCATAAAGGAAACTGCGGCGAGAGTGCGGATTCATGCCGCCAAGCGAAAACTTCGCGAACTGTTGGCGCTAACTTTCTCAGGATAAATATCATCTTATTTGACAGGAGAACTTGATTTTAGCCGCAAAAGTGCAAAGAAAAATTAACAGAGAAACAAAACCAATGAAAATAAACAAATATTTGGCGCTTTGTGCAGTTGTCGCTGCGATGGCTGCGAATGCGTCCGTCTTTGACGACGCGCGCGTATGGTACAGGGGGGCCGATATGGCCGATACGTCGGCTCGCGAGTGCCGCGCCCTCTCCTCGATAACCGAAGCGTCGTCGAGAAAGACCACGCTCGCCGGGCCTACGCCGGTTTGGCATTGGCAGGGGCCGCACTTCCTCGCAGAGACTGGCGACGTCTACTGCCCTTACGCCGACACGACGCTTGGCGACGAGCCTTTCGCGTACCGCCCGATTCCCGTGAAGACGAACGAAACCGTCTCGGTCACGGTTGGCGGCGCGACATCGACCCAGCCCGTCATGCAGCACTGCAAGGGCGTCGACTACCTCTGGTCCGGCGACTGGTTGAGCGACTATGCGAATGGCGCTTACGTCAGCAACTATACCGTAGTCGCGCGCATTCGCATGGACGAGCCTCTCAACAACATGGATCGCAGCGACATGGGCGGCTCGTCCGTGATAATGAAAAGCAGAGAATGCGACGGCTTTGACGAGGGGATTTGCCTTCAGAATGTCGGCGACACGCCGCTTTCGGCCAGCCGCAAGCTGCGCCTCTTTGTCGGCAGACACTGGATGGATCTTGAAAACGCGAGCGTTCCGCACGGCGGATGGGTTGATGTCGCCATTGCCGTGGATGGCTCGAACGTGACGTTCGCCGCATGCTCAAGCGCGGGATCGCAATGGAAGGAAGACGGCTATCCCGACGTGAATCCGGCGTTGATGGCCAGAGAGGGCAACAAGGGCAATTTCCTCATGTTCGGCCAACAGGTGTGGGGCGAGTGGTTCGGCGTGTGGACAAACGGCCTTGAGACTGTTGTGCAGCCGTACGAGCCCGGGACCGAAGCGGCGCGCTATTCCAACATAAGCATCGGAGACAAGTCAAGCGTAGGAGACGAAACAGACGACCGTGGCTTCCGTACACAGATGTTCAGGGGCGCGGTGCACCAGATCGCGTTCTGGGACCGCACGCTTTCGTCTAACGAGATCTGCCGCGCGTGGACTCCAGACGAGACGAGTGTGTTCGCGGACTCCCGCGTGTGGTGGAAGTGCTCCGGCAAAAGCGACGACCAGGAGCCCGAGTCGGCGGAGAAGCCCCTTGGCTCCGCCGGCGCCAACGCGAAGTGCCATGTGTTCAGGAACGTCGACGTGGCGGAGGCCACAAGCGCGTCGTTCCCGCTAGACAACGCGACTTGGGCGTCGCTGGGGCCGCATTTCATCCACGACACGGCAGACGTTGTATGCCCGTATGCCGATACCACGCTTACTGGCCAGCGGTACGCCTACCGCCCCGTCCCGGTAAAGACGAATGCGACTGATTCCACGAAGCGCAGCCTTTATTGGGGAAGCGACTACCTTTGGTCTGGCGACTGGCTTGCGGCCCGCCCCGACGGGTATGTCACGACGAACTACACCGTCGTCATGCGCTTTAGGTACGATGGAGTCCTCAATGAATGCTATGAGGTGGAAAATTCGGCTACGCTTTTTGAATCGTCCAACTACAATTATAGCAATTATACTGGTTTCAGGCTTATGCTATACCCTCGAATGGGTCTCAATACGGGGAAATGCGCGCTTCGACTGACAAGTTGCGCCGGCGCAGGTCAATCCAGTAGCGACACCAGCGCTTTTCGGTTTTTCCTGCTTGATAACAACGACGCAAATCCTTCCAAGGCGATTCCTTCCGGGGCGTGGGTAGACATAGCCTTGACAGTGGACAAAGGGCTGGTCAAAGTCTATGTATATGCGAAAAACGGCAATGGATATTCGGCGACCGAATCGAACTTTCTGACGACGGAAGGAAAGTCTGCCAAAGCAGACTGGTCTATAAGAAACGGAACTAGCCAATTTGTTCTGTTCGGCAGGAAAGGCTCTGCCGGCGCAAACACGGGTACTTGGACCAATGGGGTAAAAGGATCGGATGTAAACCCGACGCAGATGTTCCGCGGCGCAGTTCAGCAGATTGCATTCTGGGATCGCACGTTGACAGAGGACGAAATACACAAGGCGTGGAATCCCGATGAAACCGAGATATTCAATGACGCCCTCGTGCATTACAATGGTTCGCAGACGGCGAAGGACGATGACCAGGATGCCGACACCTCCACGTATCCTGTCGGCTCTAAGGGCGCGAACATAAAGTGCAACGCATTTGCCTCGTCTACGGACGACGTGCAGAGCACGAACAAGGCGCAGTGGTGGTGGCGCGACAGCCATCTTGAGCTTGACGACGCCCCCGTCGTCTGCCCATACGCCAACACCACGATAACGAACGCGACGTACGCCTGCCGCCCCGTTCCTGTCGTAACGAACGGAACGGCGACGGTGAACGGCAAGTCGGAGCCTGTCCTAAGTCACCCCAAGGGGATAGACTACCTCTGGTCAGGCGACTGGCTCGCAAACCACGGCGGGGAGGACGTGGGCGAGTATTCTATAGTGGCGCGCGTGCGCTGCGCCACACCGCTCAACATGGCAAACGACCCCAGCTCCTACGACCTTACGTCTGTTCTCCTCGTTTCGCGCAACAGGACGGAGTCGAACAGCGGGAACGGAGTCTGCATAGGCTTCACGAACGCGGTCGACGCCGCGCTTGGCGGCGGCTGCCGTGTGCCGCCCATGGTTGTGAAGGACACGAAGCACGCCCTGCCGCTTGCGAAGATACCCTACGGGCACTGGGCCGACATAGCGTGCTCCGTCTCGAACGGCCACGTCACGTTCGCGGCGTGCGCGAACGGGTTCGGCGTCACGAACATGCTCGCGTGGAGCGAGTTCGATGTGTCGGAGGGCGCGTGCGACCTGCCTACGTATGCCGGAACGTGGAAGGGCCAGTTCATGCTGTTTGGCCCGCAGGTGTGGGGAGACTGGCGCGGCTGGTGGACGAACGGCGTAGCGACTGCGCAGCAGTCCAAGACGTCCAACTTCGGGGAGATCGGCGGCCTTAGCAGCGCCGACCCCAACGACAGCAACGACAGGGCGGACCTTCGCCGCCGCACGAAGCTGTTCCGCGGCGCAGTACACCAGCTTGCGTTCTGGGATCGCGCGCTGTCGCCCGAGGAGATACGCGAGGCGTGGGGCGTGAGCCGGCCCAACCTAGTCCAGGTCGGGCTCGACGGCGGCGACATATCCGACTTCACGGCCGAATCGAGCGTGGTGTCGGGCGAGGGTGCGTGGCAGAAGCTCGATCCCACGCTCAACATAGGCAACAAGTCGCTCACGATCAACTTCAACTGCCCGGCCAACTGGGCGGGGCTTCCGCAGTACCTCCGCATGAGGCTCAGCAAGGCGAACTACGCCTCCAACGGCGGCAAGGCATCGATCTGGATCAACGGCGAGAATCTCGGCGAGGCCACTCTCTCGTGCACTGCTTCGCAAGCGCCGGTAACGGCGTTCTACGTGCCCACGAACAAGATAGTGGCCGGGGAGAACAGCCTCAAGATTGAGCGCATCGTCGAGAGCGGATCAAGCAACTGGCGGCTCGTCTTCGACTTTATCGAACTTGGCGGCTCCTGGCAGTTCGGAAAGATGTCCGGTACGGACATTACGCTCTGGAAGCGTGAAGACATCAAGGACAAGTTAGGATATAACGCAACAGATATGGTTGACGTGGACATGGATATGTTCTATCCGGCAGGCGGCAACGACTACCTTCACAGAAGCAATTTTGGAGGTGCTGCCGACAGCAGAAGCTTTGGCATCTATTTCGTTGTTCCTGACATAGGGCATTCATTCCCTCGCAAAGCGACGCTGAAGTTGCATCCCAGGACGACCCAAAGCGATAACACAGGGCATGTCCCTTTCCGTGTATACGTCAACGGCATGGCCTTGAGCCGGGAATACGAACTAGGGTCGCCTGGCGAATCGCCGGTTTCGGTGAGCCTGCCCGGGTGGATGCTTCGGCGCGGACCTAATAAAGTCATTGTTGAATGTAGCGGCACTTCCGGCGGCTACTGGAGCCACCTTAACGGCGCTTCGCTTTCGCTGGAGCCGCCATTCTCGGGAACGTTCTTGCTGTACAACTGAGGCGGAAAGCAGTCGATGGCAGGAAAAAGTCCATACTCGAAAGGGGCTCCTCTCGACCGGGCGCTGCGCATGGCGCTGCGCGACACGGCGGACTGTCCTTGCCTGCCGCGAGGCTTCGCGCGGCGCGTGGCGGTGCTGGCGGAAGCCATGCGAGCCGACGGCGCGCGGCGCGTCTGGAAAATCGCGGCGTCCATAGCCGTCTGCTGCTCGCTTGCGGCGTTCGCGACGTGGATCGCTGTTTCGTCAAGCCGCGTAAGCGAGGCGCCTCCGGTCGCGGAATCGGCGGAACAGGCCGCCGAAATCGAGGTCGTGTCAATTGAAGAGGCGCCGCCTTCTTATAGTTTCGACGAAGAACCCGGCGTGGCGTCTGGCGGAGAGGCGTCTTCGGCGGCAGCCGACGAGACTGCGACCGCGGAACCGGAAGCGGTGGGCGAGGATTGCGACAATAAGGAAAGCGAGGCAAGCGAAATGAACATGGCAAAAGGTGCCGCCGGCCTGGTTGCCGCGGCTGTTGTCGCGGCGGGTGCGCCGCTCAAGGCGTCGTCGTCCGAGGCCGTCGTCAGGAGCGGCGTCTTTGACGACGTCCGCGTCTGGTATCGCGGCGCGCAGGAACCGGATGTGCTGCCGGTCTCCGACAACCCGCCCGGCTACGGACTGAACAACCAGACATGCCGGACGCTTCGCTCGATCCCGCACCACTGCGATCCTACGAACGCGCTCAACAGGCTCAAGTGGCACTGGTGGGGCTGCTGCACGATTCTTGACGACGCGCCGGTCGCGTGCCCCTATGCGAACTGCGTGATCTCCAACGTGACGTATTGCTTCAGGCCGGCTCCCGTGAAGACGAACGGATGGGCCGACGTGACGATCGACGACGTGACGACGAGCCAGCCTGTCATGCAACACTACAAGGGCCCGAACTACCTGTGGTCAGGCGACTGGCTCGCGAACCACGAGGCGGGCGAGGCCGTCAGCAACTACACGCTTGTCGCCAGGCTTCGCGTGGACACGCCGCTGAACGACTACGGCGGCGGCTCGACCGGCGGCGGAGACTCGGTCTTCGCCGTGTCGCACAACAGAAACTACAATACGAGATCGGGAATGACGCTGTCGTTCACGGGCGACAGGCTAAGCGGAACCAGGTGCCCGCGCGTGTGGTTTGGCAGGACGATGACCACGCTGACAGACGCCAAGATCCCCCATGGCAACTGGGTCGACATCGCGATAGCCGTCGACGGCTCGAAGGCCACGCTGGCGTTTTGCGTGCAGGGCACGAACGACGTGACTTCGCTGCACTGGCAGACCTTGGACCTGCCGGAGGAGAACCTGGCCATAACCGCAGTCCACACTACGAGCACGTTTGCGCTGTTCGGCAATGTCGTGTCGGGCGGCTGGACCGGGGTGTGGACAAACGGACTTGCCTGCACCACGCAGTATTCAGGCTCCAGCAACGACGGCGGCCTTAGGACGCAGATGTTCAGGGGCGCGATGCACCAGCTGGCGTTCTGGGACAGGACTCTTTCGCCGGAGGAGATCCGCGAGGCGTGGGGCGTCGGGAGGCCGAACCTCGTCCAGATAGGCGTCGAGGGGAATGGGACGGGGGAGTTCCTCGCGTCCACCAACGCCGTCGCGAACGCCGGGGCGTGGGATCTCCTCGACCCGGTCCTGACGCCGAGCAACACGACGGCGACGATATCGTTCGAGTGCCCGAAGCTGTGGGCCGGCCTTCCGCAGTACCTGAGGCTCGTCGCCGCGACGAACAGCGGCCTCGGCGCGGCGAACGCAATCCTGAACGGCGTCCCGGCGGGCGCGCTCGCGTTCAGCCACGGCAAGAGTTCGCGGCTTTTCATCCCGAAGGACAAGATCGTCGCGGGGCGGAACACGCTCGTCCTCTCGCTTGCGAAGGGCGACGAAATCGCCGTCGACGCGATTCAGCTCGGCGGGTCGTGGCGCTTCGGAGAGAACAACGATTCCTTCTCGTATTCCGACGGCACCGTGTACGCCGACTCCTACGTGTACAACCCGGCGTGCGGCGTCGACAAACTCCACACGAGGACGATAAAGGCGTGGGGCGACAAGGAGACGTCGTTCGACTTCTTCGTGACGGCCGACGTGGCCGAGCTTACGCACGGCGCGACCTTCGTCACCGAGACCCACCTGAGCCACGACGGCGGCGAGACCGTTCCGTTCGAATTCCACGTGAACGACACCTTCCTCGGCACGCACGGCCTCTCGAGCGGAAGCTACACCGAGGTGCAGATTCCGCCGTCGGCGCTCAAGGCGGGGTGGAACCGCGCAGTGTGGAGGCACGCCGGCGGGGGCGGCGGCGACTGGGCCAACCAGGGCTACTTCATGCTTTCGGTGAAGTCACTAAAGGTTCCGATGATGATGATAATAGTGAGGTAGGCGCGGGAGGTCCGGTGACGGACGCAATGAATTGCGTCCCTCCCGGAGACGGCGGCAATGAATTGCGTCCCTTCCGCTTTACAGACCATGACGGAATATTGTATACTACCAGAAGCATATGCCATCCCAAACGGAGAGAGGAAGCAGCATGATCACTAGAAGAGGTTTCCTGACGGCGGCGGCCGCGTCTGCGGCGGCGGGCGTCGGGTCGAAAGGCGCGCTCGGCGCGACGGCGGCGAACGGCGCTTCGCACGACCCCAACCTTATGGTTTTCCTGGCCGACATCCACATGCTGGACAACAGCGTCAGGTGGCCTAACGGCCCGACGCACCAGAACGCACTGTTACAGAAGTTCGTCAAGGAGATACTGGCGATGAGGCCGCTCCCGGCGCACGCAGTCGTCTTCGGCGACTTCTCGGCGTCGAGCGGCTGGGAGGAGGACTTCGCGATGGCCGCGAAGTTCCTTAGGCCGCTCGCGGAGGCGGGAATCAAGCTCACGCTCGGCATGGGCAACCACGACAACCGAAAGAACTTCCTCAAGACGTTCCCCGGCTACAGGAAGCGCATGCTTCTCGAGGACAGGATCGTCTCGATGGCGTCCACGCCGTATGCAGACCTGATCATGCTCGACACCCTGAAGACGCGCGATGGCGACGGCTGGGGCGAGCCAACCACCTCCGGCAACTGCGTGGAGGGTGCGCTCGACGCCGCGCAAAGGGCGTGGCTGAGGAAGACGCTTGCATCCGCGACAAGGCCTGTCTTCATCGGCTCCCACCACCTGGCGTCGGAAGTCGGAATGGTCCCCGAGCTCGTCAACGGCAAGACGGTGTACGGCCACATACTCGGCCACAGGCATGCGTTCGAGGAGAACTTCCTGCACGACGGCTACTCCAACTCGCAGACAGTCCAGACGGTGACGCTGCCTTCCGCCGGCTACTGGGGCGACATCGGCTACGCGCTCTTCCGCACGTTCCCCGACCGCGCGGAGCTGACGGTCAGGCAGACGGACTTCTTCTTCAACCGCGAATGGGCCGACAGGCCGAGGCCGAAGAACTGGCTCGCCCGCGTCAAGCTGCACGACGGCGCGAAGGTGACGTTCTGGTACGACAAGCCCGGGAACTTCTGGAAGGCATGAGAATGTCTTCCATGTTCGCGGGCGAGGACGCCCGCTCTCCCAGTGGAGGCGGCCGCTCTGGAGGCGTGGCGATTCGATTCCTGTTTGTGCTCGCGGCCGTCGCCGCGCTGTCGGCGTTCGCCGAGCCGTTCGTAATCTCGCGCGGCGAGAAGTGGATTCCAGTGAAGGTCGAAAGCCGCGTCGCACCCGGCTCGGCGCTCGACCTGACTGCCGCGGCGGGCCCCGTGGAGCCGACGGGGGCGCGCGGGCGCGTCGTCGCGAGGGGCCGCCATTTCGAGTTCGAGGGGCGGCCCGGCGAGCGGGCCCGCTTCTACGGGGTCAACTTCTGCAACACCGCAAGCTTTCCGAAGAAAGAGGACGCCGGGCGGTTCGTCGCGGAGACAAGGCGGCGCGGCTACAACACGATCAGGATTCACCACCACGACGGCGAGCTTGTGGAGGGTGCGGCCGACGGGACGACCATAACAGGCTGGAAGCTCGACCGGCTCGACGCGTTTCTCGCCGCATGCGCGTCAAACGGCGTGTACGTGACGACCGACCTCTTCGTCTCGCGCAAGATTCCTCGCCGCGTCGTAGGGCAGGACCGCGACGGGTTCGTGGGGATGGACGAGTTCAAGAGCCTCGTCCTCGTGAACGAGGAGGCGTACTCGAACCTCTGCGCGTTCGCGCGGCAGTGGATGAGCCATGTCAACCCGTACACCGGCAAGCGGTGGGCCGACGATCCGACGCTCGCGTTCCTCTCGCTTGTCAACGAGGGGCATGTCGGCGTCGACGGGATGGAGACGCTTCGCGACATCCCGGGCTTCGCAGAGGCGTGGGCGGAATGGGCGCCGCGCGACGGCTGCGGCTACGCCGAGATTCCCGCCGGGGTCCCGTGGCTGAAGACGCCGGAGATGGCCGCCGCCGCGCGCTTCGTCGCGGAGCTGGAGATGCGCTTCGCGCGGCGGATGACGGCGTTCCTGAGGGACGAGCTCGGCGTCAAGGCGCTCCTAACCGACATGAACGCTGGCATGGAGCGCGAGGAGTTCCGCCCCGTGAGGGCGGAGTGCTACGACTACGTCGACGAGCACTACTACTACGACCATCCGTCGTGGCCCGAGAAGGCTTGGTCCCTCCCGGCGAAAAGCAGGTGCGACAACCCCGTGAAGACGATGGCGCGCGGAGGCTGGCGGCTCTCGAAGTATTCTGGCGTGGGCCTCGCCGACAAGCCGTTCGTG
>R23__coassemble_1209_pt1 | contig 13000 bp, 9 predicted proteins | sample R23__metabat2_low_PE_041 | metagenome-assembled genome bin R23
ACGACGGATGCACCCAACCGGGCGAATTCGCGAGAGGCAAAAAGCCCCATGCCGCTGCCGGCACCTGTGACAACCGCCACCTTGCCGGCGAAATCTAGTTCCTTCATGCTGTCGTTCCTTTCATTTTCGAGGAGGGGATGCGTTTAGCTGCGTCTGCTCCGAGAGCGGGATGCGGTCACGTGCAAACGTGAAGCGCCGGGCCACGAGAAGCACAACTGCGCCGGCGACGTAGAAGACCGAGAGAGAGGCTATGCCTGCGCCGAGCGACAGCCTTTCGCCCATCCAGCCCAGCACCATGGGCGCGGACGCGCCGAAGAGGAAGGCGAAACAGCCCGTGATGCCGGTCGCCGCCGCGCGGAAGCGCGGGACGATCACGTCAAACATGGCCGGATAGTAGTTGGAGTCGAAAACGCCGCGAGAGAAGCCGTAGGCCGCGAGTGACGCGCAGGCGAACGGAAGGCGTCCACAACGCATGGCCGCGAACACGCACGCGGCGCACGCGAGAAGTCCGCAGATGTCGATCTCCAGGCGCACCGCAGGGCGAACGGACACAATCCGGTCGCTTATGCGCGCCCCCGTCAGCACGCCGGCCAGCGCCCCGGCATACAGCCAGAACACTGAATGGAACGCGACCGAGGCGGAGTCGAGATCCGGGAACCGCCCGTGGAGATACATCGGAATCCACATGCCGAAGCCCATGTAGGCGTAGACGTACATGCCGAAAGCAAGCGCCAGCAGCATGGACGTCGGTCGCTTGACCACGACCGTCAACGCCTCGCCGAGCGTAACCTTGCTTCCGGCGACCGAGGCGGACTGCGGCGTGTCCCTCAGCGAGAGCACCATGAAAAGAGCCCAGAGCATGCCGATTCCGCCAAAGAGCCAGAAAGCCCAGCGCCACGCCCCGCGACCAAGGCCGCCGAGCCAGCCGGAGGCGAAGCAACAGATGATGATACCGAAATAGGTGGATGTCTGGTAGATCGAGAGCGCCCGCGCCCGCGTCTCCACGTGATGCTGGCAGAGGAGCGAAAAGCTGGACGGCGGTACGCAGCACTGTCCGAATGCGTTGATGATGCCGTATGTCAGGATCAAAAGCCCCATGCCCTGCGCGAACCCCGCACCGAAGATCGCGGCCGAGAAGAGGAACGTGCCAACGATGATGACCCACTTGCGGGAGACGAAATCGGTCAGCACGCCGGCGAACAGGATGCTCACGCCGAACACGGCAGTAAACACCGTCCCTACCGATCCGAACCCGGCCGCGCCAATGCCGAGCTGCGCGAAGTCCGCCTTGATCTGCGGAAGCATCACGAAGTATATCTGCCGAGTGCCCTGCTCGATGAACGAGACGGCGAACATCAGCATCAGCAGCCACCACTTGTAGTCAATGCGCTTCATCGGCCCTCGCACCTACCGCATGCGGATGCCCTTCTCGCCAAGACGCTCAAGCGTCCAGAGACGGTACGCCGTCGGCCAGCTTACGAGAAGGTCGTTGAAGTAGCCCGGCTTCACTTCGACCTGATACTTGTTGAAGCGAGCCTGCATGAACGCCTCGTTCTGCGAACCGATCGGACGCTGCCGGCCGCGGATGATCTGCCCCATGCGCGTGGTGATGCCCTGGACGGCGTTGGCCCAGGTGAGCCGAGCAATGCGCCGCCACTTGGCGTCGCCGGTCAGCTCCGAAAGCTCGAACAGCTCGGGGACGAGAATCGCACCCCACGGATCGATGCCCTGGTGCTCCGCGCCGACGGTCGTTCCGCCGATGGTGTGGTAGTCGTACTTTGCGAAATCCGTCTCCGCCCCGTAGAGGACGTCGAAGTAGAACATCCAACTCAGAAAATACGCCGCAGCCTTCTCCGCGCGCTCCAGATACTTCCTGTCTCCGGTGATGCGATGGAGCGCAAGAGAGCTGGAGAGGAACGGATAGGCCGTCTCTTTGTCGATGCCGTAGCAGTCGATCGCGCCAGCCGTGCAGACGAAATTGTCGAGATCGCGCGCATAGTAGAAGTCGCTCGCCTTCTCCGCGCAGTCGCGATATTTCTTTTCCCCAGTTTCCTCGTACAGCTCGATCAGCGCAGGGATGACGAACCCGCCGATGGTGCCGTTCTTGTGGATCGGACGACCGTCGAGATAGTAGTTCTTGCCAAAGCCGTAGTCGTCCGTCCAGTGTTCCACGAAGAAGTCCACAAGCTTGCGGGCGAACGCGAGGAAGTCGGGTCTGTCGATCCCATGACGCTTCAGGAGCCTGTGCATCCGCACCGCCTCGGCCGCGCCCCACCCCATGTTGCAGGCGTCGGCTCCGAAGCGCTCCAAGTGGTCCTTCCCGAAGTTATGCCCGTAGTGGGTGTGGAGAAGTCCGCTTGGCTGCTGAGTGGCGATGAATGCCTCGTAGACGCCAATGCACTTCTCGAGCAGGGCCTTGTCGTCGGTGCGAAAGGCGCGGACGGCGAGGTTGCGGGCACTGAGGAAGTTCTGTCCCGCCCAGCCGATTTCCGCTCTGGAGCCGAACGTCGCCACGTCCGTCCAGTACTCCCACTGCTCCATCTCCGCCATCGCCTCGCGGGTGAGCTTCATGCCGTGCTGGGCTCCGAACATGCGGTTCTTGCGGTTCGTCGCCAGAAGCCACTTGCCGTGCATGATCTCAAAGAGCGAACGGGCGTAGCGGGCGCCGAGAGCGTCCACCTCGTCGTCGTGCAGGCATGGTTCCAGCTTCGGGTCGAGCAGTCGAAGTGCCTGGTCCATGAGCGAAACATAGGCGAAGTTGCGCCACTTCGGCGGGCAGATGGCGACGAATGTCTTGGCCGTGAACGACTTGCCGGGGCCGAGCGTGATGTATGTGTCGTATCGAGGCGCGAATACGCCCTTCGATTCGTAGGTGTAGGGCGCCTCCACGACAGGACGTATCACGACATGGTCGAGACGTCCGTCCGCACCCTTGCGCAGCGAGCAGGAGCTGACAAGCGATGCCGGCGTGTCGTTCGCAGCGAACACGGCGACGCCGACGGTGGCGTTTTCGGTCAGCGTGCAGGCGGGGATGCCGGTCCGCTCGTAGGAGAATATCCATGGCTCGCCGTCGCAGGAGAGTCCGTGCGGCGTCTTGACGGTCACGATGTCGCCGGCGACGGTGGTGTTCGTCGCGCCGGTGAATTCGTTGCCGTTGTAGCTGACGCAGGGGATGAGGTAGTGCTCGGCGGAGAATCGGTCCCGCACCAGGAATTCGTCGTTGAAAGCGACCGGACCCTTGCTGTCGTTGAGAACTGTTCGGGTCACCGCGAATGCGCCGCCGCCAAGGTAGTCGACCTTCTCTTCGGTCAGCCTGAGCGCCGGATTCGGCGCTTCGTAGGGCATGAGTTCGGCAAGGGCCTTGGCGGAATCGTCCGTCAAGCCGTCCGGTCCGAAAAGGACGGGGCCGGCAAATCCCGTCGCCGCCACCGCCATCGCAACTGTCAGGGTCTTGAACTTCATTGATGTTTCCTTTCGATCAAATGCGGAGCGAACTCCCCGCTCATGCGAAGTATTGTATCACGAAGAGCGATTGCATATAGTTTTCTGTGCGAAATGAATACCGACGGTTTTGCGAATCACCCTCCGAATGGTCAGCCCACCGATTCCAGTCGGTCAGCGCGCCGGAGCGCCGGAGCCGTCGCCGATGGTCACTACCCCCCAGCCGACGCCGTTCCATGCCGTGTGGTCAATGCGATAGGGCTCGACGTAGGCATGACGGTGGCGTCCCTTGGTCTGGGGCTTCAGCAACTCGCCATCCACTACCGTCTCGCGGTCTGTCGGATTGTACGGATAAGCATGGTAGACGAGGAAGCGTTGCCCGGCGGCGTCCTTGAAGTAGCTTGCGTGCCCCACGCCCTGCTTCATCACGTTCGGCAGGTGACGCAGACTCGCATCGGCGACACTGAATACGGGATTGTTCGCGTACTTGCGCCAGCTGGACGCAACCAACGGATCTTCGCCCGTCCAGGTGAGCTGTCCAAGCCCGTAGAACGTCCAGTAGCCGCTCCCGGAGTACATGAGGTATATCTCGTTCGGACGGTCGCCGTAGAGCGCGGTCACGCCCTCGACGACCTGCGGGCGGTAGCGGCGAGACTTCTCTTTCGCGCCGGTGCGTCCAGAACCGACCATCTCCCACGGCTGCGTCGGACGGCAGATGGACGCGACCTTGCCGGTCTGCCTCCATGGCAATGCCATTTTCGAGATTTCCAACACCTGATGGAAGTTCCGCTCGCCGCGATTCCGCTCTGTCACCCAGCAGCAGTAGATGCCGCAGAAGGGGCCGTCGTGGATGCGCAGGATGCTGCGACCGCCGCCCCAGTCCAGCTGTTCGGAACCGTCGTCCCGCAAGATAAGCGCCGAGGTATTCGCCTCGCCTGTTACGGGATGCCCGTACGGGCCGTCCGGCCTCCCGTCTCTGCTTTTCAGCACGACGCTCGCAAGCCCGCCAAAGTCCGGACGCCCGGCGTCGACCAGCGCGACAAACAAGTACCATCCGCCATGCCCCGGGAAATCCTCGTCGGTGAACTTGTGCAGCTCCGGGCTCCACACCCCCTTCACACCCTTGAAGCCAAGCCGCCGAAGTGTTGGGTCTTTCGTTGCGTCGTAGATGACGCATTTCGTGCAATCCGTCTGCGTCAGTCCGAACAGGTCGTCCGCCCCGATCACCGAAACCGAACTGTACCCCGTCTGCGTTAGATAGAACCTGCCGCCTTCACGGCAGAGCCATGGATCTGGACAGTTCCGCTTCAGGAGCATGAATCCCGGCTCCGCCTCGCTGCGTGGCTGCGCGGCGAACGCACAGATTGACAAACCTGCGGACAGAAACGCCGTCATCAGTATCTTGGGCATCATCGTCTATTCCCTCCTCCGGAGTTCGCACCCCGCCTATGCGCGCCCACGTTAAACATGAACGCAAGTTCAGGCAGCATTATAACATACACAGACGAAAACCCGCATCGGCTATGCGAAACAAATACCGACGGTTTCGCGAAATCCACTTGCGGCGGCAAACATCTTCATGTATAATTCCAACTATGATGCGTACAATACTGTTCTTCAAGACGGGGCAGACCGACGTCGTCGCGGAGAAAATCGCCGGGGCGACGGAGGTACTGAAGATGGCGGACATGAAACTGGTTGTCGTCGAACGGCGTGGGAGGACGTTTCCAATACGCCGCCTGATCGACTTCTGGCACGCGGACGGGTGCATAGCCGAATGCAGCGGTGGCGCAGGCAACCTTTCTCCGAAAGCGTTCGAAAAGACCCCTGTCGTCTTCCTATGCAGCGATCCGATGATCACGAGAGGCAAGGCAGCATGCGTGACCAGCGACTACGCCGCCATCGCGGAACTCGCCCGCAGAGAACTGCTCGCATGCGGCATCCGCCACTATGCGTTCGTAGGTCGCTCAGAACGGCTATACTGGAGCCGCAACCGAGAAGATTCGTTCAGAAGCCTTGTCCAGATGAACGGCTATGACGTCTCGGGATTCCTTGTCGACGAACGAGAGCTCATGGATGACATCCGGCTCCAGAGACGGCTCCGCGCGTGGCTGCAGGCTCTGCCGCGGCCCTGCGGCGTGTTCGCCGCGAACGATGCGCTCGGCATACAGCTACTGCTCGCCTGTGCAGCGGAAGGCTTAAGCGTTCCGAACGAGATCGCCGTTGTCGGCGTGGACGACAACGAAACTCTCTGCGAGGCCGCCGTGCCGCCGCTCACGAGCATTCGCCCCAACTACCGCCGGACGGGTGCGGCGGCGGCCGAGTTGATCGTGCAGATTCTGAATTCGGGAGCGTCGTGCGCCGAACATCGAAAGGTTCGTCCATCCCACATTACCCACCGCGATTCGACGCGCATCCTGAAACGTCGCGACCGGGAGGTCGAAACGGCAGTCAAGTTCATCCGCGAACACGCCTGCGACCCCTGCCGCCCTGCCGACGCCGCACGGCACTTCACCTGTTCGCGCCGCCTCGCGGAAATCAGGTTCAAGGCGACGACGGGTCGCACCTTCAACGAGGAAATCATCGCCGTCCGTCTGGAGAAGGCCTTCGCCCTCATGGAGAATCCCCGCGTCAAGCTCACTGCCATTCCCTCGCTGTGCGGCTGGCAAAGCGAAGGACAGATGCGCAAGGTATTCCGTCAGGCAACGGGACTCTCCCTGCGCGACTGGCGCGTCTCGCACTGCCGATAGAAGGCAAAAAGGTCCTAATGTCGCTAACTTCGGAATAGGGAGCCAAAGGGTCTGCGTTGAACCTATGCGTCGCAGATTAGATGCAAACCAAGATTAGGTGCTAATTTTTCGCAACAAGGAACTTAGCACCTAATTCAACAGAGCCCAAATAGGTGACAATTTTTCGGTTCTTCCAAGAGCCCTTTATTCGATTCCGCCCGGCTTCAGCCCGAAGCCGAAGTATTCGTTGGCGTTGTTGAAGGAGATGTCCTCGACCATCTTCCCCAGAGCCCTGAAGTCGGCGATCACCTCGCCGTCTTCGACCCACCTGCCGACTACACGGCACAGTATGCGGCGAAAGTACTCGTGTCTCGTGTACGAGAGGAAGGATCGGGAATCCGTCAGCATGCCGACGAAGCCGGCGAGCGCGCTCAGGTTCGCAAGGTCGCGCAGGTGCTTCTCCATGCCAAGCCTGTTGTCGTTGAACCACCATGCCGAGCCGACCTGCACGCGCTGCGGGAAGCACCCGTCCGTCTGGAAGCTGCCCGCGACGGACATCATCGCCTCGTTGTCGTTTTGGTTGAGCGAGTACACTATCGTCTTCGGGAGCGTCCCCGCGGCCTCGAGCGAGCCGAGGAGCCTCGCGAGATCCCTCGCCCCCTGCGCGTCGCCAACGGCGTCAAACCCGGCGTCGTGCCCGAGGACCGCGAGCATCTTGGGCGAGGCGTCGCGTATGCAGCCGTAGTGCAGCTGCATCACCCAGCCGCGCCGCGCGTATTCGCCGGCGAGGTGGCGGATCACTGCCGTGCGGAACTTGTCGCCGTCCGCAGCCGACGCCGGCGCGCCCTTCCGGGCGGCCGCCAGGATCCGGTCCAGTTCCTTTTCCGTCGCGTCGGCGCACATTATCCGGTCCAGCCCGTGGTCCGACACGCGGCATCCCATCGACGCGAAGAAATCCACTCTGGCCGACAGGGCCTTCTTCATGTCGGCGAACTTCGCTATCCTGACGCCGGCCGCCTTCTCCAGCGACGGCAGATATTCGCCGAAGCCGGGCTTGTCCACGTTCGCAGCCCTGTCCGGGCGGAACGCTGGGAGGACCTTCACCCTGCACGTCCTGTCGGCGGCGATCCTGGCGTGCCATTCAAGCGTGTCGGCGGGATCGTCCGTAGTGCACACGAGCCTGACGCCGTATCTCGCCATCAGCCCGCGGGCGGACATCGACTTCGAGGCGAGCCTTTTGTTGCACTGATCGTACACCCTCTTCGCGGAGGAGCCGTCGAGCTTCCCTGCGACGCCGAAGTACCTTCTGAGCTCAAGGTACGTCCAGTGGTAGAGCGGATTCCCGACGAGGCGCGGCAGGGTTCTCGCCCATGCCTCGAAGGTGCGGTACGGATCAGTGTCCTTCAAGCCCGTTATGTCGGCTTCCGGGACGCCGCATGTGCGCATCTGGCGCCACTTGTAGTGGTCGCCCCCGAGCCAGGCCTCCGTGACGTTGCCGTACCGCCTGTCCTCCGCTATGTCCCGGGGATCGAGGTGGCAGTGGTAGTCGATTATCGGCATCTTCTCGGCATGCCCGTGGTAGAGCCTTCTTGCGGCCGGCGTGTCGAGCAGGAAGTCTTCGTCCATGAACTTCTTCATCCATTCACCTCCTTTAAGCGGAACAGGCGCCGGATCACGCCTCGACCCTGCGGTACGAGGGAACAAGCGCCTTCATCACCCCCCACGCCGCAAGGTACGCGACCGCGCAGACGCAGAAGACTATCATGTACCCGGCGGGCTTCCCCTCGAAGCCGAGGAACCTGAACGCCGCGCCCCGGCCCTCCGCATACGTGAAGAGGATTCCGGAGCTCTTGTTGATGAGAAAAGCCCCGATGCCGCCGGCCATCGTGCCTACGCCGGTTACCGTGGCGACGGTGGACTTCGGGAACATGTCGGAGACCGTGGAGTAGATGTTCGCGCTCCAGCTCTGGTGGCCTGCGCCGACGAGGCCGATGAGAATCGCGGGGAACCAGGGGGAAACCGGTCCGAGCGGCTGCGCGAAGAGCGCGGCTATCGGGAAGAACGCGAAGACCAGCATCGCCCTCATACGGCCCGAATACGCCTCCATCCCGAACTTTTCCACGAAGAGCTTGGGGAGATACCCCCCGGCTATGGAGACGGCCGTCACGAGCGTGTAGAGCGTCGCCACCAATGCCATCGTCTTCGGGTTGTCGCTCGCGAGGCCGAACTGGTCCTTGAAGTAGGCGGGCGTCCAGAAGAGGAAGAACCACCATACGCCGTCGGTGAAGAACTTTCCCGCGACGAACGACCACGTCTGGCGGAACGCAAAGCACCTGAAGAATCCTATGGGCTTCCCGGCTCCCGCGCCGCCGCGAGCGCCGGAGGCGCCGGCTTCCCGCCCCTCCGCGTCGCCGTCCTCGATGTAGGCCAGCTCCGCCGCGTTTACGTACGGGCTCTCCGCCGGCTTCCTGTAGAGCCAAAGCCAGAAGCCCATCCATACGAACCCGAGGGCTCCTATGATCACGAACGCCATCTCCCATCCGCCGCCGACGCCGGCGTCCCTGAAGTGCCTGGCCAGAAGCGGTATGACGACGGGCGAGGCGAGCGCGCCCACCGACGCGCCGGCGTTGAACACTGCCGTCGAGAGGGCTCTGTCTTTCTTGGGGTTGTACTCTGCGGTCACCTTTATCGCAGCCGGGAAGTTGCCGGACTCGCCCAGCGCGAGCATGGCGCGGCACGCGAGGAACAGCCACACGCTCGTTGTCGCGACGGCGAGGCCCGCCTGGCCGCCCGCCTTGACCGCCGCGCCCATCGCGCCAAGGCTCTCGTAGCCGCAGAGAGCCATCGTGGCGACTCCGCACGCAGCGTGCAGGCACGCCGCGAGCGACCAGAAGAATATGGCCCAGAGATAGCCCTTTCTCGTGCCGAGCCAGTCGATCGCCTTTCCGGCGACAAGCGACACGCACGCGTAGAATATCGAGAAGAATGCCGTGATGGTGCCGTAGTTCGCGTCGGTCCAGCCGAACTCCGGCGCGATGAAGTCCTTCCACGTAAGCGACAGCACCTGCCTGTCGAGGTAGTTGACCGTCGTCGCGAAGAACAGCATCGCGCATATGACCCACCTGAAGTTGCTCATCTTCTTCATCATTGTCCTTTCTCGGCCTGGGCGGCGCGGGCGGGCCGCGGCGGCTCCGGCGGTTTTCGGCGTCAGACTCCCGAGTAGCAGACGAACCCCCCGTCGACGGGCAGGGTCACCCCTGTTATGAACGAGGCCTCGTCCGATATCAGGAATCGCACCGCCCCGTGCAGGTCGCCGGGCTGGCCGAACCGGCGCATCGGCGTCTTGGCTATTACCTTGCCGCCGCGCGCGGTGAGAGTCTTGCCGTCCTTCTCGAGCATGAGGAACCGGTTCTGGTTGGTTATGAAGAACCCGGGCGCAACGGCGTTTACGCGGACGCCCATCGGGGCGAGATGGGTCGCGAGGAATCTGGTGAAGTTCATTATTCCAGCCTTCGCCGCGCCGTAGGCCGCGACCTTCGTGAGCGGCTGGTACGCCGCCATGGAGCAGAAGTTGAGAACCGCGCCCCCGCGCTTCAGCATCTCCCTGCAGAAGACCTGGCAGGGAAGAACCGTCCCCGTCAGGTTGAGCCGCTCAACCGCGTCGAAGCCCTCCTCCGAGAGCCCGAAGAACGAGTCCTCGATCTTCGTGTCCTTTGTCATCTGCTCGGCAGGGCAGGTCCCCTTCGGATGATTCCCGCCCGCGCCGTTTATGAGCGCGTCTATGCGCCGCCACTTCGCCAGCACGGCCCTCTTCGCCTTTTCGAGCGACGCCCTGTCAAGGACGTCCGCCGAGACCGGCAGGGCCTCCTTAAGCCCCTTCTTCGCGAACTTGGCGCACAGTTCGGCGAGCGCGTCCCCGTTGCGCGCGATCATGGCGACTTTCGCGCCGTGGCGAAGCAGGTCCTCGGCCAGCGACGAGCACAGCACGCCCGTCGCGCCCGTGCAGACGACGACCTTGCCGGCGACTCCGCATCCATCGTTCTTCTTCATCTGGAACACCTCCTGTTGTCTTGCATGTCTGCCTTGGGAACGGCAAGTCCGGGCACGTCACAGCCCCTTGTGCGACGCCTTGAGACCCATCTCAAGCCCCCGCAGCTCGGCAAGGCCGATCAGCCGCCCCCCGTAGCTGTAGCCGCAGTAGCACTTGCGGCCCTTGTCTATTTCGAGGAACCGCCCGTGGTCGGGCCTGACGACTATCTTCTCGCCGCGCCGCTTCTCCTCCTTCAGAAACTCGAGGAACAGCGCCGGCATGTCGGTCTGGCCGCAGAGATGGCAGCGCGACTCGTGGAACACCTTGTCGTCGGTGTACTCGAGGTTCCGGAAGTGGCAGAAGTAGACGCGCCTTCCGAACCTCTTCATGATCTCGACCGCATTGTTCGCGGGGTCGCCGCCGAGCGAGCCGGTGCAGAGCGTGAGGCCGACATGCTTCGACGGACAGCGCCTGTACATCTCGGCGATGTCGGCGGCGTTCGACAGTATGCGGGGAAGCCCGAATATGGGATGCGGCGGGTCGTCGGGGTGTATGCACATGTTGACGCCTGTCTCCTCGAGAACCGGCGACAGTTCGTTCAGGAACCCGTACATGTTCTCGCGGAGCCTCCTGTCGTCGATTCCCTCATAAGTCTTCAGCTGCGCGAGGAACTCCTCCGGCGACAGGTCGTCGACCGTGCCCGGGAGCCCGCAGAGGACCGCGTCCGAGACGCGCCTGCGCTCCTTCGGGGACATCTTACGCCACATCTTCGCCGCGCGCTCGCGCGTCTTTGCGTCGTATTCCGCCTCCGCGCCGGGGCGCTTCAGGTAGAACATGTCGAAACCGGCCAGCTCGTACTCGTTGTATTCAAGGCATGTAGAGCCGTCGGGCAGCTCGTACTCGAGGTTCGAGCGCGTCCAGTCCAGGACCGGCATGAAGTTGTAGCACACCGTCTTTATGCCGCACTTGGCGAGGTTTCTCAAGGTCTTCTTGTAGTTCTCCACGTAGAGCCGCCAGTTCCCGGTGCGCTTCTTTATGTCCTCGTGCACCGGGACCGACTCGACGACGCTCCACTCCATCCCCGCGTCGCGCACCTTCTTCTGTCGCGCCCTGATCTCCGCAACCGGCCAAACCTCGCCCGGCCTGCGTTCGTACAGGGCCGCCACGACGTCCGTCACGCCTGCCTGCCTTATCTCCTTCAGGGTTATTGCGTCGGCGTCGCCATACCATCGCCAGCCTTGCTTCATGGAATGCCTCCTTGACTGATTACGGGGCGTCCACCGCGACATCGTCGAAAGAGACGCCCCTGAAAAGATGCTCGTGCCTGTCGCGGTCGGCGGCGGATATGCGCAGGCGCGAGAACGAGAAGTCCTCGAGCCGCGCGATGTCGCCGTCGTCCGTCGCCCTGAAGAACGTGCCGCACTTAACGCGGCAGTCCCTCATGGCGACGTGCGCCGCGCGGCTCGCCACTTCGGCCCTGGGCCGGCCCTCCAGGTCGGCGAACTGCGTCCACGGCGCGCACATGAGGAAACTCCCCTTTATCCATCCGTTCACGTTCTCCACGAGGATGTGCTCGTAGGTCTGCGGCGTGTCGGTCCGCATCTTGAGGTTCAGGAGGTTCCCGCATCCCTCCACGGCGGAGTTCCTGAACACGACGTTCCGGCAGCGGACGCTTTCGCTTCCCAGCGTAAGCGCCGAATGCGTCCCGACCGAGGCCGTCAGCCCCTTGATCAGGATCCTGTCGTTGTCGCCGTTGCCGGGGAAGCGCCCGTAGTCGTCGGCGAACGCGCCCTTGCCGCCCTTGAGGCAGACCCCGTCGTCGTTGTTCGATATCCAGCAGTCCCTCACGACCACGTCGCTGCACACGTCGAGGTCGATGCCGTCCGTCGACGGGCCCTTCGCCTCCTTCGGCTCCGACAGAGCGTAGAAGCGGCAGTTCGTTATCTTCAGGAAGTCGCAGCGGTAGAAGTGGGTGGTCCAGTACATCGAGTTCTGGAAGCTCACGCCGTCCACGCGCACGTTCCTGGAGTTGGCGACGTACAGCACGCGGGTGCGCTGCTCCTCCATGTTGGTGCAGTCCGGCTTCCACTTTCTCCTGAGCCAGAACGCCTTCCACGAACGGAGCCCGTTGCCGTCGACAGCGCCATCGCCCGAAATGGTGAATCCGTCGCATCCGTCGGCGTTTACGACGGCCGGGAAGTACGTGCACGTGCGGCCCTCCATGCGCGTCTCGGAGAGGGGATAGTCCGAAAGGTCGTCGGAGCCCAGCAGCACGGCCCCCTTCTCGAGTCGCAGATCGACTCCAGGCCTGAAGAAGAGCGCCCCGGTCTTGAAGACGCCGGGCGTGACGACTACGGTTCCGCCGCCGTCCCCGGCCGCCGCGTCGATGACGGACTGTATCTCCTTTGTCCGCGTCGCCGCGTCGCCGGGATATACCCCGTAGTCGACAAGTCTGTACACGCGTCCCCCGGCGCCGACCGGGGCGTCCTTGAGGAACCATTCGTCCATCTTCGTGCCGTCGGGCCACGTGTCCGCCGGCGCGACCTCGGAGGAGAGGGCGCACAGCGCGGCTATGGCGGTTTTGGTCATGCTTGTCATTATCGCATAATTCCGTTGTGCATGTCAATAGAAGGGCCTCAGTCGGCGAAGAGCTCCGTCTCCGCGAGCGAGACCGCGACGCGGCCCCTGATGTCGGCGCTCGACGAGCCCACGAGGAGCTCGTACTCCCCCGCATCAGAGCGGAAGCGGTGCAGGAACTCGTCCCAGTACGCGAGGTCGCGCGGCGAAAGGCCGAACTCGA
>R23__coassemble_1259_pt1 | contig 12519 bp, 9 predicted proteins | sample R23__metabat2_low_PE_041 | metagenome-assembled genome bin R23
TTCGACGCCGCCTTCGCAGCGTACGTAACCGACGGGCTCGTCCTGCACCTGGACGGAATCCGCAACTTCGGCGTGGACGAGCCCCACGACCCGTCGGCGGCGAGGTGGGTCAACCTCGCCACCGCGTCCCCGGGCATCGGCGGGATGGCGGCGTTCACACACCTCGCGCCCGTCGCGAAGGATCCGTGGACGAACTCCGTCGCGAGCGGCTGGGCTCCGAACGGGTTCTACTTCAACGGCCACGACTATGCCACGATGAGCGTGTCGATGCCCGAGATCGACGGCGAGTTCACGATGCAGGCCGTGGGCGACGTCGACTTCGCCCTCCTGCAGGAGCGAGACGAGATGCAGCGCCTGGCCGGCGTGTCGAGGGCCATGTTCCCCTCGATCATCGGGTCGGCCGACAGCGGCGGCGCCCTGCTCTTCGCCCAAATGTTCGGCTACGAGAGCACGTTGCGGGATTCGTTCCGCTGCAACGTAAGGAGCGGCGAATACATCGGCGCGAACCTGTACGACTGGGCCGGCCGGTACGCGACGGGAATGCTGCGGGGCGACGGCGACACGTCGCTCTTCCAGACCGCGACCCCGACGGTGTGGAAGAACTACCAGGGCCGGGTCCTCGGCACGCGCACGGCCATGATCGGCGGCTCGTACGGCTCCAACTCGAGCGCCGAGCACAACTACAGGCAGCACCTCCTCGTCGGGCTCGTCCACTCCGTGAGGATATACGACAGGGCGCTCACCGACGACGAGCTCGCGCAGAACAGGGCCGTAGACGAGGCGCGGTTCTTCGGCGGCGCGCCGCTCTCCGCGACGGGCGATGTCATCGTGATTTCCGACACGGCGGAGACGGCCTTCCAGAGCGGCTCGTATTCGCCGGACGGCGGCTACCGGTTCACGTCTCCCGCGACGTACGAGACCGAAAGCCGCAGCTGGAGCCTCGTCGGCTACACCGTCGAGAGGTGGGAGGCCGGCGCGTGGGTTCACGAGACCGACGGCGACGGCGATTTCTGGACGTGCCCCGAGGGCGAGGGCTGGGCGAGCCGCCGGCTGACGTGGCGGTGGCGCGTGTCGCGCGGCCTCAACAGCCTTGGCGTCGACCACGAAGTCGGCGAATGCGTGCAGGACGGGCTCGTCCTCAACTTCGACGGAATCTGCAACGCCGGCGCGGACGCGCTTCACGACGGCGCGACGAACGTGTGGACGGACCTCAGCCCGAGCCGCGCCGACGCCGCTATCACGGTGGTGAACGGCGGCGGCGCGTGGACTAACGACGGCTTCAGGTTCGAGAGGAACCTGGACAGCACGTCGCCTACGGCGTATGCCTACGGTACCGTCGGGCCGGCGCTTGACTTCGGGAGCGAGTTCACCGTCCAGATCGTCGCCGACGACGTGTCGACAAACAGGGTGAACTCGCTTTATCCCGGCTTCTTCGGAGTGAACGACGGCAACAAGTGCAACATATACCAGATGCACGCCGCGGACGAAATCCACTTCAAGGCCGACGGCGTCACGGGCCTTAACGTCAACACGAGGTCGAGGGTGAAGAGTTGGGGCGGCCAGTACCTGAACGCCGCGCTGAGCAACGGCTGGCAGACGGTGACCGAGAGGGCGGCGTTCCGCCGCGCCGAGTGGGCCGGGTGCGAGACGAATGTCGTAATCGGCCCCGTCAAGTGGATGCTCGGCGCGCCCGGTGACGGCGACAGCGGCCGCAAGAGCCGTGCGCTGAAGGGGACGATAAACGCGATAAGGGTGTACGACAGGGTGCTTTCCAACGACGAGCTTGCCCGCAACAGGTTCGTCGACGAGGCGCGCTTCAAGCTGCGCGGGCGCATCAACGTGGTCGTCGCCGAGGGGAAGTACGACACGACGACCGAGCCTTCCGGCAACTACGAAGTCGAGGGGTCGTGGACGTTCACCGCGCTGCCTGCCTTCAACGAGCGCGGGCACAGGCGCGACGTCGTCGGGTACGTCATAGAGGCGTGGAACGCCGAGACCGGCAAGTGGGGACCGAAGCAGTCCTTCCCCGGCGACAGCTACACGCACGTCGTCGGCGAACCGGCGGCGAAGGTTCGCCTCACCTGGAAGTGGGCGGGCGAACGGTTCATGGTGATCTACAGGTGAGATTTCGGCTCAACGTCAGCGGGCGTACATGATATCGGGCGGCGGCACGGCGGCGAATCAAGACTCCCATGGCTTTGGCTCCGGCGCGGCGAGAGTCGTCTTGTCCTCGGGGGAGAACGTGGTGTCGCCCTGGGGAACGATCTTCGACAGCTCGGAGAGGAAGCCTATGTCGCACGCGACGCGAGCCTCCTGGCCGAAGTCCACGCTCACGACCGTCCCGTCGCTGTAGGCTATCTCGGCTTTTACGGGAAGCCGGCCGCGGCTCTTCGCGGCGGCCTCGCCCACCCGCGCCGCCTTGGCGGCGAGCTCCGGGTCGTCGTACTTCATCTTCAGCGTGAGCCCCCTGGACACCATCGGCATCGCGTCTTCGAGCGGATACGCCTCCTTCACCTCGAAGGTCAGGTCGCCGGGCCTCGGGTTCTCCTTCGAGGCGTCCTCCTTCGCGTAGTTCACGCGGCGCTTCACCTCGCCGCACACGACGACGAGCCTGTCGACGCAGCCCTCCAGCGCCCTGCACTTCTCCCACGTCTTGGCGTAGCAGAAGGCGTCCGCCTGGCCGCAGCCGTCGTCGAGCGTGAGGATGGCCCACTTCTGCCCCACGCTGCCGTCCGGGCGCGGCTTGGGCGTCTTGACGGCGCACCCCGAGAGCATCGCCGCCACGCGCACGTCGACCTTCTTCAGGAGAATAGGGTCGAGGGCCTTCTTCTCGAAGCGCTTCCTGAGCTTCGCCCTCTCGGCGTTAACGGCCTTGTCGAACGCCTGCCTGTCGCTCCACGGAACCTCGCCCTTCGCCTTCACGACGGCGCGGGCCAGGCCCTTGAGCTGCCAGTCGTCGTCCCTGCCCTTCATCAGGAGCTCGTCGATCTCCGAAAGGTCGGGCGCGGCTTCGCCCTCCTCCTCGTCGTCGCCGTCGTCGCCGGATTCCGGCTCCGCCGCCTGCGGCGCGTCGTCCTGGAGCGCGTCCCCGAAGCCGTCGTCGTCCTTCTGCTCGTCGGCCGGCTTCTTAGCGATCTTGTCGAGGGAGAACGGCATGAACGAGAGCAAGTCCTCCTTCGAGCCCTGCGCGCGCGTGCGCACGCAAGACTGCGACACCTCGGATATGAGCCGGCGGCACGACTGCAGGGGGTGGCCGGATATGTATACCCCCATCAGGTCGCGCTCGTTCTTTAGGTCCTCGGCGGGCGAGAACGGCGGGCTTTCGGCGAGCTCCGCGTCGCTCGCAGTCTCCTCGCCGCCAGCCATGAGGTCGAAGAAGCTCGTCTGCGCGCTGGCCTTCTCCTTCGCGCGCTGCTGGGCCTTCTTCAGCGCGAACTCGATGTTGTTGAAGAGCTTCGCGCGGTTGGGCTCGAGCGTCGAGAACGCGCCCGTGCGCGTCAGGTTCTCGAGGACGCGCTTGTTCACGGCGTTGGACCCGGCGAGGCGCATGCAGAAGTCCATGAAGCCGGCGTACGGCCCGTTGGCGCGCCGCTCGGCGACTATCGCGTCGGCGGCCGCCTCGCCTACGCCCTTTATGCCGCCGAGCCCGTACCGTATGCCCTTCGCGTCCGGCGTGGGCACGAAGCGCGCGCCCGACTCGTTGACGTCGGGCAGCTTCAGCTCGAGGCCCATCTCCTGGGCCTCGGCCACGAAGCCGGGCAGCTTGTCGAAGTTCCCTATCTCGGACGATATCTGGGCGCACATGAACTCGGCCGGATAGTGGGCCTTCATGTAGCCTGTCTGGTACGCGACCCAGGCGTAGCACACGGCGTGGGACTTGTTGAACGCATACGACGCGAACGCCTCCCAGTCGCTCCATATCTTGTCTACGAGCTTCCTGGCCTCGTCCTCGTCCGTCCACTTCCCGACCCTGAACTCCGGGTTCTCGAGGCAGCCCTTCGCGAACTTCGCCTTCAGCTCGTTCATGATGTCCATGAGCTTCTTGCCCATGGCCTTGCGGAGCTTGTCCGACTCGCCGCGCGTGAAGCCGGCGAGAAGGCGCGAGAGAAGCATCACCTGCTCCTGGTAGACGGTCACCCCGTAGGTGTCCTTCAGGTACTTCTCCATCAGCGGATGGTCGTATACGACCTCCTGGCGCCCCTGCTTGCGGTCGACGAACGCGGGTATGTACTCCATCGGCCCCGGCCTGTAGAGCGCATTCATCGCGACGAGGTCGGTGAGACGCTCGGGCTGCAGCGCCATGAGCCACTTCTTCATCCCGTCGGACTCGAACTGGAAGAGGCCCGTCGTCTCGCCGCGCCCGAAGAGCTCGTACGTCTCCCTGTCGTCGTCGGGGATCCTGTCGGGGTCGAGCATCCCGTCAGGGCCCCACAGCGCCTCGGGGACGCGCGGGTTGCGCGCGCCGAGGAGGTTTACGCACTCCTTCTCGACGGTCAGCGTCTTGAGCCCGAGGAAGTCCATCTTGAGCAGGCCCACAGGCTCCACGAAATGGCCGTCGTACTGCGTCGTCAGCAGCCTGCCGCCGTCCGCCTCGCCGCCGCCCTTCTTCCTGCCGCCCTTCTCCGGCGTGGGCATGACGGGCAGCGTCTCTATGAGCGGATCGCGCGATATTATGATTCCGCAGGCGTGCACGCCCGGCTGGCGTATGGACCCTTCCAGCCGCGCCGCGCGCTCCAGCAGCTTGCGCACCGTCGGGTCGCCCGACACGAACGCCGCCTCGAGCTCGGCCGACTCCTTGCGGGCCTTCCCGAACGTCATCTTCGGCGTGTTGGGGACGAGCGCCGCGAGCTTGTTCGTGTCGGCGAGCGGGTAGTCCATCACGCGGCCCACGTCCTTTATCGCCGACTTGGCCGCCATCTGGCCGAACGTGACGATATGGGCGACGTGGTCGGCCCCGTACTTCTTCGTCACGTACTCTATCACCTTCTCGCGCCCGGCGTCGTCGAAGTCCACGTCGATATCGGGCATGGAGATGCGGTCGGGGTTCAGGAAGCGCTCGAAGAGGAGGTCGTACTTGAGAGGGTCGACGTTCGTGATGCCGAGCGCGTACGCGACGGCCGAGCCCGCGGCCGAGCCGCGCCCCGGCCCGACCCACACGCCCAGCCGCCGCGCGGCGTCGATGTAGTCGTGGACGATGAGGAAGTACCCGGGAAAGCCCATCGTCCTTATGGTGTCGAGCTCGAACTGGACGCGCTCCACGGTCTCCTTCGGGAGGTTGTCGCCCCAGCGCGCCTTCGCGCCGGCCCAGACGAGGGAGGCGAGGTACTCGGCCTCGAACTGTATGCGAACGACCTTGTCGTAGCCGCCGAGCTTCTCGACGCGGCCCGGGGGGTACATCCCCTCGAGCGCCTTCTCGTCGTACTTTTCGCGTATGCCGTCCTCTGTTCCGAACTCCGGAGGTATGGAGAACTTCGGCATTATCGGGTCGGAGTCGAGGCTGAACTCCTCGATGCGCTCGGCAACCTCGCGCGTCGCCGAGACGACCTCGGGGTTTTCGGCGAAGAGCGCGCGCATGTCCTCCTCGGTCTTGAACCACTCCTCGCCCGTGTAGACGAGACGCTTCGAGTCGGACATCTTCGCGCCCGAAGAGAGCGCCAAGAGGACGTCGTGGGAGTCGTCGTCCTCCCTGTCCAGGAAGTGGACATCGTTCGTCGCGACGACACGGATGCCGAGCTTCCGCCCCAGCTCGAGCATTCCTTTCGCGACCTTGAGCTGGCGCGCGTAGAGGTCGGCGAACTCGCGCCTCGCCTCCATCGGCACGTCGTCGCCGGACTTCGTCGACCTGTGCAGCATCACCTCGAGCGAATAGTCGTCGCCGAACAGGTCCTTGTACCACTTCGCGACGCGCTCGGCCTCGGCCATGCGGCCCGTGTCGATCGCGTGGGCGACCTCGCCCGCGATGCACGCCGACGAGCAGTGCAGCCCCTCGTGGTATTTCTCGAGCAGCGTGCGGTCGATCCTCGGGCGGCTGTAGAAGCCGTTTATGTGCGCCTCGGAGACGAGCCTCACGAGGTTCAGGTAGCCCGTCTTGTTCTTCGCGTGCAGGCAGAGGTGGTAGCGGCGCTCGTTCTTGTCGCGCGTCCTGTAGTCGCCCGTCGAGGTGACGTACGCCTCGCAGCCGAGGATAGGCTTCACGCGCACCCCGGCGAGCTCGCCGTACGTCTTCTCCTTCTTCGACCGGCACTCGTCGTAGAAGCTCTTGAGCGCGAAAAGGTTGCCGTGGTCGGTCACCGCGAGGGCCGGCATGCCCAGCTTCCGCGCGCGCCTGACGAGCGGCACGATCTGGCACTGGCCGTCCAGCATCGAGTACGTCGTGTGCAGGTGGAGGTGTACGAAGTCGCTCACGGCGCCTCACCCCTCCTCCTCGCGCGGAAGAATCCCTTGAGCACGTCGGCGCACGGGCCTTCCATGACGCCGGGGACGAGCTCGGGATGGTGGTTCATGCCTGGGTGCCTGAATATGTCGAACACGGTGGAGCCGCCGCGCTTGGGGTCGCCCGCGCCCCACACGACCGCGTCGACGCGCCCGAGCGCGATCGCCCCGGCGCACATGGGGCACGGCTCCTTCGTCACGTAGAGCCGGCATCCGGAAAGTCGCCAGTTGCCCCTTGCCGCGAACGCCTGCGAGAGGGCCAGCATCTCGGCGTGGGCCGTCGCGTCGACAAGGCCCTCGGTCTGGTTGTGGGCCCGCCCGAGTATGCGGCACTCGGCCGGCGTCGCGGGGTCGCCCCCCCGGGGCAGCTCGACTATGACGCACCCTGCCGGCACCTCGCCGTCGGCGGCGGCCTTCTCGGCCTCGCGCAGCGCCATGGCCATGAAGTGCTCGTCTAGTTCGCCGGGGGTCATCAGTACATCTTCTCGTATTCGCCCTTCTGCACGCGCTTGAGCGTGTGGAAGCCGGCGCGCTTCGCCCTGTAGTGGAGGTCGGTCTTGGAGTGCGTGAGCCCCGGCGCGCAGACGACGCGGAACACCTCGGCCCCGCAGTCGGGGCACCGGGAAAGCCTCTCGTCCTTCAGCGACTGCGAAATCTCGAATCCGCCGCGGCACCTGCCGCAGCCCTTCGCAGGATCCTTCGCCTCGTACACGTAGAGCGGCATCACGCACCCCCTTTCGCCAGATGGCGCAGGGCGTCGGCGTACGACTCGAAGCCGCGCCCCTTGAACACGGCCTCGGCCGCCATCGACACGTAGGACAGGTGCCTGAAGCCCTCCCTCGCGGACGGGTCGGAGAGGTGCACCTCGACCGTGCGGACGCCCGCCGCCTTTATCGCGTCGAGTATCGCGACGGACGTATGGGTGTAGGCGGCGGCGTTCAGGACGATTCCGTCGAACGCGCCGCGCGCCTCCTGTATCCACGTCACGATATCGCCCTCGTGGTTCGACTGCCTCACCTCGGCCTCGGCGCCGAGGGAGGCCGCCGCTCCGCGCACGAACGCGACGAGGTCGGCGTAGGTCCCGGTGCCGTATATCTCCGGCTCCCTGACGCCGAGCATGTTCAGGTTCGGCCCGTTTATGACAAGTATCCTCATGGCGGTCCTCAGAAGTCGCTCGAGTCGCAGACGAGCGAGTCCATTATGTAGTCCTTCCTCTCGGGGGTGTTGGCCCCCATGTAGAACTTTATCGTCTTCTCGACGTCGGTGTCGTCGGCGCACGTCACGGGCGTAAGGCGCATGTCGGGGCCGATGAAGTCCTTGAATTCCTTTGCGTTCAGCTCGCCGAGGCCCTTGAAGCGCGTTATCTCGCAGCCCCTGCCGCACTTCTTTATCGCGGCCTCGCGCTCCTCGTCGCTGAAGCAGTAGTGCTGCTCCTTCTTGTTCCTCACGCGGAAGAGCGGCGTCTCCAGTATGTACACGCGCCCGTCGGTTATCAGCTGGCGGTAGAAGCGCATGAAGAACGTCGTGAGGAGCATCCGTATGTGGAGTCCGTCCACGTCGGCGTCGGTCGCGAAGATTATCTTGCCGTACCTGAGGTGCTCCAGCGAGTCCTCTATGTCAAGCGTCTTTATGAGGTTGAAGAACTCCTCGTTCTTGTAGAGGACGTCCTTGTTGAGCCCGCACGTGTTGAGGCACTTGCCCCTCAGGAAGAAGACGGCCTGGTTCATCGCGTCCCTGGCGTTGCCGAGCGTTCCGCCGGCAGACTTGCCCTCGGTGAGGAATATCATCGTGCCCTCGCCCTCGGCCGCCCCCGTCTTCTTGTCGACCTTGTCGAGCTTAAGGTGGTTCCTGCAGTCCTTCAGCTGGGGCACGCGCACCGACACGGCCTGGGACCTCTCGCGGGCCTGCTTCTTTATCGTGTTCAGCTGCGAGCGTATCTTGCCCGTCTCCTCTATCTTCGCGATCAGCTTCTCGGTTTCGGCGGGATAGCGGTGCAGCTCGGCGTCTATCGCCTTCTTCATCTCGGCGACGAGGTCGGCGCGGATGTCGTTCATCACGAACTTGATCTTCGTCTGGCCCTCGAAGACCGGGTTCATTATCCTGATGCTCACCGCGCCTATGAGGCCGTCGCGGATGTCGTCGCCGTCGAACTTCTTCTTCGCGTCCCAGTCGTTGAGGGCCTTGGTCAGGGCCTCCTTGAAGGCGGTCAGGTGGGTTCCGCCGTCGGTCGTGTACTGGCCGTTCACGAACGTGTGGTACTCCTCGCCGAAGCGGTTCGTGTGGGTGAAGATCAGCTCCAGGCTCTTCGTCTTCACGTGGAACGGCGCGTACAGCTTCTCGAACTGCGCCTCGTCGGATATGAGGTCGGCGAGCCCGTGCTCGGAGCATATGGCCTGGCCGTTCAGGTTTATCGTGAGCCCCGCGTTGACGTAGCAGTACATCTTCATGCGCCTCAGCACGTGCTCCTCGCGCACCTTGAAGTGCTTCAGCACCTTCAGGTCGGGCCTGTAGCGTATGAACGTGCCGTTCGGCTCGCGCGACTGGCACCTGCCGCGCTTCTTCGACTGGAGCCGCCCCTCCCTGAAGAACGCCTCCGAAAACTCGCCGTCGCGGAACGCGCGCACCTCGAAGAACTCGCTGAGGGCGTTGACGGCCTTCGTGCCGACGCCGTTCATGCCGGCCGAGAACTGGTAGTTCTCGTTGTCGTACTTGCCGCCCGTGTTCATCTGCGAGACGCAGTCCACGACCTTCTCGAGCGGTATGCCGCGCCCGTAGTCGCGCACCGAGACCTCGCCGGTCGCGTAGTCGACCGTGACGTCGATCTTCCTGCCGTATCCCTGCCCGAACTCGTCGATGGCGTTGTCGACGACCTCCTTCATGAGAATGTAGATGCAGTCGTGGTACATCGCGCCCGTGCCGGGCTCGCCGACGTACATGCCGGGACGCATCCTTATGTGCGTCACCGGGTCGAGGGTCTTTATGCTGTCAGCTCCGTATTCGTTCTTCGCCATGATTGTTCCGTATTATACACCAATTTCCGCGCCGGTGGCAAGCATGGCCGCAAGCGCCGCCGAGTCCTCGACGGGGAAGAGCGCGGCGTCCCGGCAGGCGGCCAGCGCCTCGCGGTTTCCGGGGCAGTCCGACGCGATGACGCGCCTGCCCCGCGCGGCCGCCTCGAGCAGCAGGTACGGCATCCCCTCCCAGCGGCTCGGCGCGACGAGCGTCCCGGCGCAGGCCATGTACGCCCCGGCCCCGGGAATCTCGCCGGCGAACTCCATCAGGTCCGCCGCCCCGGACTCGGCGGCAATGCGCTCCACCTCGCTCCGCGTGGGGCCGTCTCCGATGAAGAGCGTGCGCCGCCCCGCAGCGCGCAGGGCGCCATGCGCAATCGCGATCGCCCTGGCGAGGACGTCCTGCCCCTTCTGGAAGTCGAAGCGCGCTATGCAGGCGAAGGCGAAGGCCCCCTTCCCGTAGCGCAGGGCGGCCTCCGGGCCCTTGAACTCCGAAGCGTCCACCCGGTTCGGCACGACGTCGACCGGCGGCAGCCTGCCGTAGAGCCGCGCGAGCTCCGCCGCGTCCGCCGCCGTGAGGGCGACCAGCCTGTCGCATCTGCGGTACAGCAGGCGCTCGAGCTCGAGCCGGAGCCTGCGCTTCAGGCGGTTGGCCGCCGTCTTCGGCAGAAAGCCGTACTTTCGCAGGTGTATGCCGTGGACCGTGAAGACGACCTTGCCGCGCGGCCTCGAAAAAGGGCTGCGGAAAAGCTGCAGAAGCGCCCTCAGGTGGTGTACGCTGACCTCGTCTGCCCCCCATGCGTCCACCGCCGCCGGCGTGCACTCGCCCCTGTCGGCGAAGAAGACGCGGGTCTCGTCGCCGGGGCGGGACGCCGCGAGGCGGCGTATGTGCTCCATTCCGCCGCCAACCCGGTCGGAGTCAGTCAAATAGGCAACCCGCACAGGCCAGAGCCCCTTTCTTCAATATTCCGTGCCGTCTGTCGGCGAGAAGCCCGCCCTTGAGGCGGGAGCGCAGCTCGCGCCAGAGCCCCCTGTCGAAGACGCGGTGGCGTATCCACAGCAGCATCGCGTCGCGCGTCACCCTGTCGTGGAAGTCGTCGAACTCCGGCCCGGGCAGGGCCTCGCGCAGGACCGCGCCCACGCGGGCGAGATCCTCGACGCGGCGGCGGCCGTCCTGGACGTGGGTTATCGACGCGGCGTTCTCGCAGTAGTGGTAGAGGGGCTCGTCCACTACGGCGATCTTGCGCGCCTTCGCGAGGGCCTGCGCCGTCACCATCAGGTCCTCGCCGAGCGAGACGGAGAAATCCAGCCGGAGGCCCTCGAGAAGGCCGCGCCTGAACAGTTTCGCGTAGACGGCGTTGAACGAGTCGCTCGGGCCCTCGGGGTCGAACGGGCGCACGGTCGACGCGCCGCCGGCGCGGTCGCGCGAAAGCGCGCAGCAGACACAGTCCGCGCCCTCGCGCCCGGCCGCGGCGGCCATCAGCTCCACGGCGCGCGGCTCCATCCAGTCGTCTGCGTCGCAGAACGCGATACCCTACCCCAACGCGGCCTCCACCCCCGCGCGGCGGGCCGCCGGGAGCGTCCTCGGGCCGCCGACCCGCGGCGCGGCGACGACGAGCTCGACCGCACCGTAGGTCTGGCCAAGCACGGACGACCTGGCGCGCTCCAGGAGCGGGGTGTCGCCCCAGGCGGGGACGACGACTGAAACCGTACCGGTCATCGCGCGAACCTCCCCGCCAGCCGCCTCATGCAGAAGGCCGGCCCCCTGTCGCGCAGCGTCTCCCACGCCCGCACGGCCCTGAAGCACGGAACGCACGAGCCCTTCAGCGCGGAGAGGCGAGGCTCCACGCCGAAGTCGGCCGCCGCGCAGGCCCTCAGCCTCGCGGAGAGCTCCCGGTACGAGGAAAGTGTGCGCACGGAGTGGAGCCCGTAGGCGATCGTCTCGGCGGCGAGCTCCCGCATGGCGTCGCCGAACCTCCCGGCGAGCCTACGCTTCGCCTCGAGAAGCGCGTCCAGGAACGCCGTCGGCGTCTCCGCGCTCGTCGCCTCCTGGCTCGCGGCGTTGTTGACCCTGTAGTCGATGAGCGGCCTGTCGACGGCGGCGAAGGTGGCGGCCTCGGCGAGGAGCTCCACGGTGAACGCGATGTCGTCGGCGCGGCGTATCGACTGGAACCTTATGCCGCGTCCGTCGAGCAGCGACCGGCGGACGGCCTTGTTCCACGGCGCGAGGCCGCGCGTCGTGAACCTGGCCCGGCCCAGCTCGCCGAGGCCGTGGGCCCTGCCGTCGGCCCACGGGACGATGCGCGAGAGATACGGCATGGGGATCCTGCCCCCCAGCCGGTCGTCCAGCTCGTCGGCGCGGAAGGCGACGACGTCCGCCCCGGTGCGCTCCCCGGCCTCGACGGCGGCGGCGACGAAGTCCGGCCGCGGGACGTCGTCGGCGTCGACGAAGAGGATCCACTTCCCGCAGGCCCGCGCAAGGCCGGCGTTCCTGGCGGCCCCGGCGTTGGGCTCGTCCGGCGGCGGCGCGCACTCCACGACCTCGAAGCCGCCGCCGGACTGCGCGGCGAGCGCCGCGCGCGTCTCGGCGAGGTGGGGCGTGTCGCCCCAGGCCGGCACTATGACCGACGCTTCAGGCATCCCCGCAAGGTCACGATATCGAGGCGTGGTAGCTCTGGAGCGAGCGGACCTCGCCGGATCCGCTCATCGCGGCGGCGATCCCCTCCACGGCCGCGAGCGCGGCGGCGAGCGTCGTCAGGTACGGTATCTTGTACTTGATCGCCGCCTGGCGTATGCGAGAGTCGTCGGCGCGGGCGTCGCGGCGGCCCGACGGCGGGGTAACGAGGCGCTTCCCCTCGCGGTGCTGTATCGCGTCGAGGACGTCGGGGCGGCCCTCGCCTATCTTGGCTATCACGTCGGCCTTCACGCCGTGCTCCACGAGCCATTTCGCGGTGCCCTCGGTCGCGACGACCTCGAAGCCGAGCTGCTCAAAGCGCTGAACCGCGGCGACGGCGTCGGGCTGCTTCTCGGAGAGCGAGACCAGCATCTTCCCGGGCTTCGTCGGCAGCGGCGAGCC
>R23__coassemble_1296_pt1 | contig 12201 bp, 12 predicted proteins | sample R23__metabat2_low_PE_041 | metagenome-assembled genome bin R23
CTGCGTCGCGCGGATCGACCGCCAGAAGAACCAGATGGCGCTCGGGGACGCCCTCGCCCGCCATCCAGGGATGCGCGTGAGACTCGTCGGCCCGGGCACCCAGCCCGACTACAGCGCCGGGCTGGAGCGCCGCGCGGCGGAGCTAGGCGTCGCGGAGAGGCTTTCGTTCGCCGGGGCGCTGAAGCCGGGAAGCCCGGAACTTTTTGCCGAGTACGCCAGGGCGGACGCATTTGTGCTGCCGAGCCGCCACGAGCCGTTCGGAATCGTCGTCCTCGAGGCGTGGGCGGCGGGGCTGCCAGTCGCCGCGAGCGACGTGGGCGGGCTGGGGCGGCTCTGCGCGGCCCACCCCGCCGCCGCGCTGACGATCGCCCCGGACGACGCCGCCGCCATGGACGCGGCGTCGACCTCGCCGTCCGCGTCGGCCTCCATGACGCCGAAGCGGTAGCGCCCGCGGAGCGCCCCGCCCGTGCGAAGGCGCGTCGTCGTCTTGCCCGCGCCGGGCGCGCTGCGGCGGCGGAGTACGACTGGTCAGCGCTGAGCGCGAGACTTGTTGCATTTTACGGCGAAATATGATTAAATACCCGCCTACAGGCAGATGGAAGAGGAACTGACAGAGGCTGAACGGGCGCAGATGCGCAAATTCGCCGCCATGCAGAAGGTGGCGGGCGGCATTCTGCTCAAATGGAGCTGGCTGCTCATCCTTGCATTCATCGTCATGGCGGGGTCGTTTTCGGTGTACATCGTATGGCACTACGCGAAAAGCAGCCACCGCTTCGACGCGAAGACGCGACTCCTCTACAACCCGCGCAAGGCGGCCCGCGTCGAGAACATGAGCGACAAGCAGCTGCTGTCCGTCCTCGAGCGCCCGTCCCTCAAGCGCAGGGTCGGCGGGCGCATAAAGATGATAGCCGGCGAGAAGGAGTGCCTCGGCATAGCCCTCGAGCTCGTCCAGGAGAGAAAGCCTTCGAACCTGTTCACTCTCTCCGCGAACGCTCCGACGTGGGTAGGGGCCGTCAAGAAGGTGAACGCCTACGCCGAGGTGCTGATCGAGGAGTACATCGACTACCGAAAGCGCGACCTCGAGACTCTGCGCGAGTCGATACTAGTCAGGAAGAAGACGCTCCAGAAGCACATCGTCGACGTGGAGAGCGAGGAGTCGATCGCCAAGGGCAAGGCGGGCGTGGCGTCGCCGGTGGAGACGCTGACGACGATAAACGCGCTCCTGTCCGACCAGCGGCGCAACCTCTCCATGCTGAGCGTGCAGATGGCTAACGAGGAGGTCAAGAAGACGCGCCTCCAGGAGGCCGTCGGCCCCATCGGCCCGGCCGTCATCGCCAACGCGGCGGCGATCAGGCGCAAGAGCGACGCGCTCGAGGCGCTCGACAGGGAGATTTCCCAATTGAGGGAGCTCTACACCGACATCAACCCGAAGGTCATGGGCAAGCTGGACGAGCGCCGGAAGATGCTCGAGGAATACGGCGCGTTCCTGAGGGACAACGGCATCGAGGGCGTGGGGCCGAGCGACCTCGACCGGGTGGAGAAGGCGGCGGCCGAGCTCGCAGACGTCACCACGAGGATGGAGGCGCTCGCCGAGAGCCAGCGCTCTCTCTCGCAGGAGATCGCCGACAACGAGCAGAAGTCGGCCGAGCTCATAGCGGTCATACCGTCGATAGAGCGCCTCCGCGTCAAGCGCGACGACCTCGAGCGCTCCATGCGCGAGCTCGAGGACCAGCTCGACAACGTCGCGTACCTCGAGATGTCGGTCCCGAACGACCTTCAGCAGATAGAGCGCGCTGGCGGGGCCGGCGACAAGAACCCGCTGAGCCCGAAGAACTTCGCGCTCGCGGTCGCGGGGGCGCTCGTCTGCACGATCGTCCTTGCGTTCTGGATTCTCGCCTACGAGTTCCTGTTTGGCAAGGTCCGGGGGGCGGCGGAGCTCGGCGCGAACGGCGACGTGGACGTCCTAGGATCGCTTCCCCGGCCGGGCGCGCTGCCCGAGGAGGACGAGAAGGACGTGCTCGGGGTCGTCGCCCTGAACTACTGCAACGCGGATCTCCCGAAGGGCGTCGTCCTCGTCTGCCGGCTTCCCGGATCGCCGCCGCAGCCGAAGTTCGCGGCCGCGCTCGACTGGTCGCTTTCCATGGCGGGCCAGCGGGCGTTCACGCTGGAGGTCGTGCCGTCGGCCGGCTTCGAGCCGCCTGTCGACGGCGAGCCCATGATAAACGTCGTCAGGAAGGGCGCGCGGGGCTGGTTCGCCGCCGCCAACAGGTATTCGCTCGCCCCTACGGAGCTCCAGATGCTCCAGGCCGACATAGCGACTCTGCGCGGCGAGTTCGACACGGTCTTCATGTTCATGCCGGACGGCCTTAGGCGCGGCGGGAGCTTCTTCAGCCAGCTGCTCGGCGTGTGCGAGAGCGCGATGATCGAGATAGGCGCGGGCTCGACGCCCAGGGCCGAGCTCGACTACGCGCGGCGCCACGTGGTGGAGGCGGGGAAACCCATGATGGGAATCGCGACGGGCGCGTCCGCGAGGGTCGTGCGCAGGGAGATGGAGGCAAGGAAATGAGCGTGGCGCGCATATCGGCGGCCGCGGCCGCGTGCGCCGCGCTGCTCGCGGCGGCGGGATGCTACTCCGACAGGTGGACAGGCAACTACAGCTCGGTCTTCGAGGTCAACAACGCCATGGACGACAGCGCGGTCCTCGACGAGACGGGCCTCGACGAAGAGGAGCAGGCGAGGCGCGAGAAGAGGCTCGAGGAGCTCGCCGCCGACGACGAGCCCGTCTACAAGATGAACGCCGGCGACGAGATCGAGATACGCGTCTACGACCACCAGGACCTCGGCATGCAGACGCGCATAGGCCCTGACGGGACGATCGGCATCGCGTTCATGGGGCAGGTGAAGCTGAGCGGCCTCACCATATCCGAGGGGGCGGACAGGATCCGCGACGGCCTCGCGCCGTACGTCAAGAACCCGATAGTGAGCATAACGGTCAAGACGATCCAGAGCGAGACCGCGACCATAGCCGGGGCCTGTGACAAGCCGGGCGTCTACAACATATCGAACGCCACGCGGCTCGCCGACCTCTACGCCCTCGCCGGCGCGAGCGAGGAGAGGCTCTTCAACGGCGTCGTCGTCGACGTCGCCGACCTGGAGCACTCCGTGATCGTGAGAAACGGCGAGATACTGCCGGTCGACTTCACGAAGGCCATAAACACGGGAGACCCGCTCAACAACATACGGATACGCCGCGGCGACTACGTCTTCATAGCCCAGAGGATGGAGGCGTCGGTGACGGTGTGCGGCGAGGTCGCGCGCCCGCACAAGAGGCTGTTCGAGCCGGGGATGGGGCTCATAGAGACCCTTACGGCCGCGGGCTGGATGCTCGAGACCCACTGGAAGCACGTGATAATAATACGCGACGGCCTCTCGCATCCGAAGCTGTACAAGGTCGACGTCGACGGAATCCTCGCCGGAAAGTGCCGCAACGTGCCGCTCCGCTCCGGCGACATAGTGTACGTCCCGAAGGACGACCTCGCGGAGTACAACGTCTTCGTGAGAAAGCTCCTCCCGACGGCGCAGCTCGTGAGCCTCCTCACGTCGCGCATATCGATGGTCACGCGGTAGCGATGAAGTACGTCGTGTTCACGATGGCCGCGCTTGGCGTGCCGCCGCTCGCAGCCCTCCTCTACATGAACAGGAGGTGGCAGAAATACGCCTTCTGGGCCATGCTCGCGGCGATGATGCTCTACAACGCGACGTCGATCAACTTCTTCTCGAACGAGAAGTACCCCGGCACGTCGCGCGGGATGGAGGTGAGCGTCATCCACTTGCTGGCGTTCGCGCTCCTCGCCTCGCTGAAGCTGCAGGGCCGGCTGAGGAGGCTTGTCCCCGAGGCGGGGTTCGCGCTCTACGCCCTGTACTTTCTCCTCTGCCTGCCGAGCCTCACGTCGGCCTGCGACTACATGGTCGCGTGGTACGAGATATGGAAGATGCTCCTCCTGTACGTCTTCTACCTCACCGTATACACCTACCTCAGGGCGACAGACGACGTCGGCTCGGTGCTGAAGGGCTTCGCGGTCTACGCCATCGTCAACCTCGCCCTCGTCATGAAGGAACGCTTCGCCGGCGTCTACCAGGCGCACGGCGCCTTCCCCCACCAGAACAGCATGGCGATGGCGATGCAGCTAATAGGTCCGCTTTTCTTCGCGGCCTACCTGTCGCTGGGGGTCAAGTCCAGGTTCGGCCGGCTCAGCGCCGTCGCGTGCACATGCGCCGCGATAGCGACGCTGCGGTCGTATTCGCGCGGCGCGATAGCCATGATGCCGCTGGCCTACGGCATCCCGACGCTCGTTTGCTTCGCCCAGCACGCGCAGCGCCACCGGGTCCTGAAAAGGTTTGTGCCGATAGCGTTCATGGGCCTTGTCGGGCTGGCGCTCCTCCTGCCGAAGGTGGTGGAGCGATTCCAGGAGGCCCCGGAGGCGTCGGGGAACACTCGAGTCGAGCTCGCGCACTGCGCGCTGGAGATGGTCAGGGACGAGCCGTGGCGCGGCGTCGGCATAAACAACTGGAGCATGAAGATGCGCCCCCCGTACCGGTACCAGGAGCGGGCCTCCGAAACGGTCGGGCGCGACCTGAACTACCTCGGCATAGTGGAGACGGTCTATCTGCTCGTCGTCGCGGAGTGCGGCGTTCCCGCGCTCGTCGCGATGCTGGTATGGTTCCTATGGCACTGGTTTTCGTGCCTGAGGCTGGCGGCGAGGCTCAGGCGCACGCCCCTCGCGTTTGTTCCTGCGGGACTCCTCGGCGGCCTCGCGGCGATATACCTGCAGAGCTGCCTCGAATGGGTCCTCAGGCAGCAGATAAACATGTTCCTCCTCGTGTTCATGTTCGCGATAGTCGCCTACCTTAACACCATCTGGAGGCATCTGCCGGACGAAAGGGTTCTCAAGGCTTTATGAACACACCAGGCGAATTCAAGGCACTTCTGGACAAGCGGCTCGCCGCCGTCCTCTCCGCGTCACCGGCGGTGGTCGCGGCGTACGACTCCGACTTCTCGTCGCGCCATGCCGCGTTCGCGGCGTTCGCGAAGGCGAACAGGGGGGGCGACGATTCTCCTGCAGCTCGGCTACGAGCACGAGACGCCGGAGCTCGCCGCGAAGCTCGGCGAGGCCGTCTCGGGCTTCCTGTCGGACGTCCCCGACGCGCGCGTCATCGCCCTCTGCAATAGCGGCAAGGAGGTCGACTCGCTCTGCGCGGCGGCGTGGGGGGCGGCGAGGCTCGTTCCCCTCGGCGGGGCTGCAGGCCTGGCCGCGAAGGGCGTCGCCGCGTGCGCGGCGGCGACCGCGCTTGCGGCGGTCCGTATGAGGCGAGACGTCGCGGACGCTCTTTTCGCGGTCCGCAGTCGCCGCCGCTGCCGGCCGGACGTCTACGTCAAGCCGAGAATTACGGCGAGCGTACCTTTCAGATACGCCCATGCTATGTCCGGGCGGCGGTTTCTGAAAGCGATGCATCCGTAGTATGCAGCGGAGAGTGGTGCAAATACGAACGTAACCGAGAGGATTTGAAATACGTTGAAGTGCCTCCTTGCGAAGCGCAGCCGATTTCTGGCGAAGCAATACGTACGATACGGCTTTTCAATTCCAAGCTGGCGCAGTTCGGGCACGCAATCCGGTTCAAGAAAGCCGAGGTGCTCGGTACGTGCGGTTGTAAGGACGATTGCCTCGTATCCAGATTCCCGTATTCTCCAGCCGAAGTCGGATTCCTCGAATATCTGGACATACTTTTCGTCAAACCCGCCGACTTCGTCGAATACCTTTCTTGGCACCATGAAACCGTTAGGATAGTATGACGTTGGATAGGCCTTGGGATTGTCGGGGAGCTCCGCAACTGGAAGATTCGAGCAGTTGTCCTTCGGTTGCGAAGTCCAGCGATTGAAGTCGCTTCCTAGAGACCAGATTATGCCGCGCTTGCCAGGTCTCATGTGAATGGCCATTGGCGCGACGAGCCCAAGCTTCGCGATGCCTTCGAAGGCCTTTGTCATCTCTTGGAAGATGTCTCTATCCACGACGTTGTCGTCGTCAAGGAAGAAGAGATAGTCCCCAGTTGCAATTTTAGCGCCGTTGTTACGGGACACGGCCTGGAAGGAATTCTTCGCGTTGCGGATGTACTTGACTGTGTCGCCGAACCGTTTCCTGATCTTGGTCGCCGTGTCGTCGGGCGAGCAGTCGTCGACGACAATGACCTCAAGCGCGGGCCATTTTGCGTCCAGCACGCTCTGCACACAGCGGCAGACCATTTCCGCGCGGTTAAACGTTGGGATTATGACAGAAACAGCGGGTGTTGGCATGGCGGCCTTTGGTCTCTGTTAAAGATCAAATTCGCTTTTGCGGACATTCCATATCTTGAGTTCGTCTATAACAAAAGGGGTGTTCGGTTCAGTGTTAAATGTGTTTGCGTTGCTATTGGGAAGCCCCATAATGGAAGGCCCGCTCCGCAGTTTAACCTCGTTGATTCTGCCGTCACCAGTTTTGAAGGCCCCGTCTAGCCTGAGACCGTCTATGAAGATGTCGAGTTCCTCCTCTGTCCATGAAAAAGCATAGTGGTGCCATGCGGTTATGTCCTTGAGGAAGTCTGAATATCTATAGCTACCGCAAGAACCTCCCTTGATATATTCGTAGTTGAAGCAGCGGATGCAGAATCCTCCATGTCCTCCGCCGTTGTTCGATGAGTATTCAACCGTAAACCATCCGGCCGGCGACTTGATGAATATCATCCTTGGGTCGCAGTCCCGGAAGAACTCTTTGTCAGGTTCGATTTTTGCCCAGAATTCGATACAGCCTTCTTTCCCGAAAGTTGTTGGTGGAAGTGTGAAGAATCCGGCGCTGCTCCCTCTTGGAATGCGCAAAGCGCGGTTTTCTTTGCCGTTGACGAATTCACGTGAGCATATTGTTCCGCCTGGTCCAACGGCTGGAGAGGTGATCGCCGCCTCGTCGTCGAATGTGCAGTAAAAGACAAGCCCGTCATCGATGTCGTTTGTCATAGGCTTGCGCACAGACAGAGAAAGGCTGCGGAAGCTGGTCCGAGGAATGGAGAGGTCGCCGAGCATGGACTTTAGCGCGAAACTCTCGTTCGCGATCGTCATCGCGAACTTGTCGCCGTTCACGAGCTCTACCTTGGATTCGCCGTTTGTCCCGGTGAAGCCCAGCGACTTGACGAGCGACGGATTCAGCGACAGGCCCTCCATAAAAACCGTCGAGCCCGTTATGCGCTCGGTAAGAAACTCGCCCTTGACGGACGATCCATCTCTCAGCAATGCGGTAGCCGAGACGGTAGACGACGCCTCTGCGGCAGACGCGGCGAGCGAGATGGCGAAAATCGCGAGGAGCGTACGGTATTGCATGATTTCCCTTTCCTCCTTGTTGGCCGATAGTATACCACAAAGCGTTGCGGGTTGTGAAGGTCATTCAAAATCGTGCTATTCAAATCTGAATGAGTTTATGGTATAATATGAGCCATGCAAAACCCATTCAGGTACGGAGCGAAGGTTACGGGCGGGGCGTTTTACGACCGCCGAGAGATAAAGGCGTCGATCATCAACGTGATTGACGGTTGCAACAATGCCGTCCTCTACGGTCCGCGTCGCTATGGGAAGTCGTCTCTTGTCGCTGAGATCATCGAGGGACTGTCGGTAAAGGGCGTGATCTGCGTTTATATCAACATGATGGACAGTGCCTCCCTTGGTGATTTCATAGTGGTGTTTTCAACGCCCGTCGCGGCGAGGACGGCCCCTGTCGCCTCCACGCTTAAGCACTTGATGGGCCTTTTCAGCCGCGTCCGCCCCGTGCTTGGCGTAGGAGACGACGGCAAGCCGGAGCTGTCGCTGTCGTTCGCCGCGTCGAAGCCAGGCGTCGCGGAACTTCGCGAAGCTCTTGAACTTCCGGAGAAGCTGCGTCCGAAGAACAGCCGGATGCTGATCGTCATGGATGAGTTCCAGGAGGTTGCGGAACTGGGGATCGGCGCGGACTTCGAGCGCGTAATGCGCAGCGTCATAGAAAATCACGCCGAGATCAGCTATGTGTTCCTTGGGTCGAAGACCCATCTTCTGCAGCGCATGTTCGCAAAGCCTTCAAGGCCCTTTTACCGCAGCGCCCAGATATTCTCGCTTGGGCTGCCGCCTTCCGGCGAAAGCGGAGAATTCCTTGTAAAACGTTTCAAGTCAGTCGGGATGAAACTCTCCGATGGCATCGCCAGGAAGATGACGGAGCTCTCCGGCAATGTGCCGTATTATCTTCAGGAGCTGGGCTCGTGGGTGTTTCGCAACGTCAGCGAGCGGGGAGGGAAAGAGGTGCGCGAGGCGGATGTGGCTGCGGGATATTCGCAGATGGCCGAAGCCGAACGCGATCTTTTTGAAAGCGTCTTCCGGCATATGCCGGAGTCGCATCGGCTTGTGGTGCGAGCGCTCGCCACCGAGCCGACGGGGGTGTTCACGGCAGATTATCGCCAGCGTCACTTTCTTCCGATGCTGTCCACGGTATCTACAGCCGTTCGCAGACTTGTCGCGGACTCGCAAATTGACTCGGTGGACGGAACATACCGTCTCGTTGATCCGCTGTTCGCAAACCATCTTCGCCGAACAGGCAAGGCAGTTTGACGAAGAACTTCCCGCGATGTCAGACCTGGAAGCGAAACAAAATGAACGAGATGTACGAGAGGAAAACATAAAGCGCAATTTGCGCTGCGCAATTGACGCAGCGCAAATCGTGTGCTATACTACTTGCAATGAAGCGCAAACTTGAGAATCCATTTCTCGTCTCCGGGTATGTGTCGCCGGAGTACTTCTGTGACCGAGAGGAGGAGACGTCCCGGCTGGTTGACGCTTTTTGCAACGGAAGAAATGTCACTTTGTTTGCGCCACGCCGCATGGGGAAGACGGGTCTCATAAAAAACGCATTCCACCGCATGGAAGCCGCAGGGGAGTGGAAGACTGTATATGTCGACGTGTTCTCGACTCAGAACCAGGCCGATTTCACACGGCTCTTCGCCTCGGCCGTAATCGGATCGATGGACTCTTCAGTCGACAAGGCCCTGAAAGCCGCGACGCGGTTCTTTACGCACTTCAGGCCGACTGTGTCCGTAGATCCCGTGACAGGATCGCAGTCCTACTCGTTTGGGCTGGACGCTGACCGCGTGGAGGCGACTCTCAAAGAGTGCTTTGACTACCTTGCCAGCCGAGAGCAGCAATGCGTCGTCGCCATTGACGAGTTTCAGCAAGTCGCGACTTATCCCGAGAAGGGGACCGAGGCGCTACTCAGGAGCTTTATTCAGTTCATGCCTGAGACGAGGTTCGTCTTCGCCGGATCCAAGCGGCACATGATGGCTGAAATGTTCTCGCTGCCGACGAGGCCGTTCTACAACTCGACGCAGTCGTTCCCCCTTGAGCCGATTCCGCCTGACAGTTATTTCGCGTTTGCCGCGCGGCACATGAAGTCTGGCGGCATCGCGTTGGCGCGCGCTACGTTCGACCGCATCTACGGGATGTTTGACGGCATCACCTGGTACATTCAGGAAGTCCTTAACAGGCTCTATGCCTTCAGGTCTGCCGAACCCGACGATGTGACGCGCGCTGTCGCTGGAATAATCGCCGAAAGCGAATACAGTTTCGGCAACCTTGTCGAAAGCCTGCCGCCGGGATCTGTGCGGCTTCTGCGCGCGATTGCCAGGGAGGGCACGGTGAAAGGCGTGAATGCGGGCGCGTTCATTTTAAAGCACGGGCTCAAGGCCACGTCGAGCGTCAATGTGTCGCTGAAGAAGCTCTTGGATTCCGGATTTGTCGAGAGAACCGACAAGGGCTACGTTGTCGAAGACAGGTTCTTTGGAATGTGGCTTGCCCGTCTGCCGGAGTAGGAAAAATGGGAAACGAGATGTACGAGAGAAATCTGCCAGGGTATCTGGCGCACGACCTCGAGGCCTGGAAGAAGGGCGTCGAGGAGAAGTCTCATCTTCTCGACTGCCTCTGGGGCGAGCTGTACGGATCGATCAACATCGCCGAGATAAACGACAACGCCATCACGCACGACCAGGCGCAGTACCTGCGCGACAAGTATCTCTGGGGAAAGGACGTATGACCGAGCCAATCGATTTTTCCGCATGCGAGCGACTTCAGGGGCGGGCCTACAACGGCGCGAACGGAAAGAAGATCGCCGTGCGGTACGATGACGACGTGTGGCTCCTGAAGTTTCCTCCTTCGACGGCAGAGAAGCCGACAACTCTCTCGTACTCAAACAGCTGCTACAGCGAGCATCTTGCGAGCACGATTGCCAACATGATCGGCCTTAAGGCCCAGGAGCCTCGGCTTGGCACTTTCACCAACGGCAAGACCAAGACTGTCTGCGCGTGCCGCGACTTCACAGCGGACGGGAAGACGCTCTACGATTTCTGTTCAATCAAGAACACGGTTATTGACTCCGAGACGAACGGAACAGGAACGGAGCTTGACGACGTGCTGGAGACGATAGAGCTTCAGTCATTCGTCGATCCGGTCGAACTCAAGTCGCATTTCTGGGATATGTTTGTCGTAGATGCGTTCCTCGGCAACTTCGACAGGCACAACGGCAACTGGGGATTTCTTGTCGACCCAATGACGCGCAAGGCGGAAATCGCCCCTGCGTATGACTTCGGAAGCTGCCTTTTGCCACAGGCGGACGATGATATCATGCGCCGCGTAATCAACGACAAGGCGGAACGTGACGCTCGAATCTACAACTTCCCTGCTTCTGCGCTTAAGCAGAACGGAAAGAAGATCGGCTATGTTGATTTTGTCGCGCAAAACCGCGATGGTGTTCTCGCGCCATCGCTCGCGCGCATTGTCCCGCGCATCGACCTTGCGGCAATCAACACCTTCATTGACGACACGCCGTACCTCACCGACCTCCAACGCCAGTTCTACAAGACATACCTTGCAGCAAGGTACGAGGCATTGTTTAGATGAAAAAGCGAATCAATATATTGTTCCAGAGCGACGACAACTTCGCTTTTATGGTTGGCGTGGCGATGTCGTCGCTCTTGGAGAATGCAAGCAAGGATCATAGGGTCTAAACATGGGAAATATTGAAAAAAATCCTGATTGCACTGTTGTCGTCTGCTCTTGCGACAAGTACGCCGATCTGCTTGCGCCGTTTGCCGCGCTCTGGCGCAAGTATTGGCCTGATTGCCCATTTGAGACTATCCTCGTCACCGAAACCAAGCCGGATCAGGAGCTTTGCTTCAACCGCGTGGTCGCGTGCGGAAAGGGCGGCAATTGGTGCAGCCGTCTCATCGAGGCGCTTAGAACGGTTGAGACGCCATACGTGATTATGCTTTGTGACGACTATTTTCTGTCGTCTCCTGTCGATACGGCAGGCATTTTGCTTCGTCTTGGGCAGGCAAAGAAATACAATGCGGCGAATCTTCGCTTGATTCCAAATCCTGTACCGGGTGTGCACAATTCTTCTCCTGCGTCAGAGGGCCTCTTCGAGTATCATAAAAATACGGCTTACTGCATTGCGACGCAGACGGGAATCTGGAACCGAGAGTTTTTGCTCGGCCTCGCACGCGGCAAATCGAGCATCTGGGAGTTCGAACGTTACGGCAGCTTTCAGGTCGGCGACGAGCCGCGTCCGCTTCTTGTCACGCCGACCAAGGAGTTCCCGTTCATCGACGCCGTCCACAAAGGTCACTGGGAGAAGTTCGGCGTGAAGTGCCTCGCCGACAACGGCATCGACTATGACTTCTCGAAGCGCGGTCTTCCGCCGTTCAAGGCTCGGTTCGTCGAGGGGCTGAAAGCGATGGTGTTCGCGCTCGTGCCAGCAAATTGGATCGTCCGCGTCCAAAACGCCATAGACGCAGGAGCAAAGGAGAGAAAGTGAAGACTGTCGACAGAATATCCGTTCTGATCACTGCCTACAAGAACGCCGAGCTTGTGAAGCGGTGCGTTGACTCGCTCCGTGAATCGTTTGGCGGTGTGTTGCCAGAGACCGTTATCGTGGATGACGCCGCAGGCGACAAGGCGATTGCCGAGCTCGCGGCGTCTTATGCTGCGGAGGGAGTGAAGGTCGCGGTTATGCCGAAGAACGGAGGCTTCGCCGGCGCGAACAACTTCGGCTGGCCGCTTTGCACGAAGGAGTTTCCTGTCCTCGTGAACTCGGATATAGTGTTTCACGA
>R23__coassemble_1299_pt1 | contig 12190 bp, 17 predicted proteins | sample R23__metabat2_low_PE_041 | metagenome-assembled genome bin R23
CCGCAGGGCGCGAGGCTGCAACACCACCCCCGGACGCCGGAGCCGCCTGTGCGGGCTTGGGAGCGGCCTGCGCGGGCGTTCCCGTCCCCACCTTCTTCGGCGTGGCGGCGAACAGGGCCTTTGCCTTCGTCCCCCACTTCGCCATGAGCGTCGCCTTGTCGGTCGTCGCCCCGTCCGGAACGAACGCCTTGCGGCCTCCGGCCTTCGGGCGGTTCGGGTCGTGCACCCATATCTGCTGGTTGCCCTGGTTGTCGGTCTGGAAGTTCAGCTCGACCTCTCCGATCGCGGCGAGATTGCCGAAGGGCACGCCGTTCGCGTCGGGGAGCTGGAACCAGTAGAAGTCGTCGAACGAGGTCGGGTTCCATCCCTTCGCCCATTCGCGGATGCCGGTGATGGTCGCTTCGTGAAAGCCGCCGTCCTTGCTCGAAAGCCAGTGCCGCTTCTTCGCCTCCCACTCGTACCCGTTGTCCTTCTTGTACCACTCGCCCGTCTGCGGGTCTTTCACCGCGAAGTTCACGTCGAGGATCAGCCGCCCGTCCTTCTCGAAGCAGCTTGCCGTGGTCGGACGCCCCGTATAGGTTCCGTCCGGGATGCCGTACCGAAACGGCTGGCCTTGTGTGTATGCCATTGCTCTTTCCTCCTTGTGCTCTTCAGTGGATGATCTGCGACCAGTCGAACAGCGCGCCGTCCGCCTCGTCCCAGTTCGGCACCTCGAACGCGCACCCCTGCACGGTGCGGCTCTTGGCCATCATCGTGGCGATGCCTCCCGTGTAGAGCGTGCGCGTCATGCCGCCCTTGGCCTTTCCCTTCTCCACGCTCACGTCCGCCGCGAGGTAGAGAAGGTGATCCGTCTTTTCGAGGAAGGTGGAGCGCCCCGGCGCCTTTCCCTTCTCGCCCTGCACGAGGCGCGGCTGGTTTTGCCAGTAGTCCCCGCCGTCCGCGTTCGTGAACCTCGTCGGCTCCGAGTGCGCGATTGCGAGCACGTTCGCGCCCGCGTCGCAGATGTCGTCGATGAGCGGGTAGATCGGCGCGAACTTGTCGAAGACGAGCTGCGCCCCCTTGCCGTACATCCACTGCTCCAGCGACTTGCGGATCGTGGCCGAATCGCCCGGAATCGACTCGATGCAGTTCTGCGCCGCCCACTCCTGTGCGCGCGTGAAGCTGTCGATTACGATGTTGTCGTAGCCCTTCGCCACGTCGGACGAGAGGAACGCCATGAGGTCGTTCCACGCCGCCGCCGGCGCCTTGCTGTCGTACTTCAGGAACTTCGGCGCGATGTTCGCGAGAAGTCCCATCGCCTCCAGCTTCGGGCGGATGATCTTCAGCGACCCCTCCAGGTCGATGAACAGCGTCCGTCCTGGAAGCATCGCGGCGAGGGTGGACTTGCCGGCGCCCCCCGTCCCATGCAGCCCGATGAAGTGCCCGCGCTTGCAGTCGCCCCATCCGTCCACGGTCTGCTCCGTCTTGGGGAGCAGGGGCGTCGTCCCCTGCGTCTTCGGCGCGGGAAACGCCGCCGCGCTCGGCTTGCCATCCGTAGCATTGGCGAAGGATGGTCTCTTTGGTATTGGCATTGTCTTGTACCTTTCTGTTTCGTCTTCCGAGAACTCAAGTTCGGCGGCCACTATCTCGGGGTAGTAGTCGCTGTAAAGAGAGTCGTCGCTACACGGTCTGCCCATGCGTCAACTCTTCGTGCTTCGCGATCCGGAACCCCTCCGGAACGTTCGCCTCGTCCACGTGTATGCGGTTGAGGCACATCCCCGCGAACGGGCAGCTCCGGCAGTTGTCGGGGTTGCACGCCCTCGGATAGGCGTATTCGGGCCGCTCGCTCTTGCGCGCCTCGGCCGCGAAATGGAGGAGCATCCGGCACACGCCTAACCGCTCCCTGCGGAACTCGTCGAGCATGTCGAGCGTGATCGCCACCTCGCGCCGCGCGAAGTACCGCTCCGCCTCCGCGCTCATCGCGTCGAGGATGCGCTCTCCGTACTCGTCCGGCGTCTCGGGGTGTCCGGCCATCTTCTCGCCCTTGGCGGAGTCCGCCGTCTTCTTCGGCGTCCCGTCGCGCTTGATGCACCTCTGGCCGTTCGCGTCGAGGACGATGGGCAGGCCGTCCGCGTCCACCTCCGGCACGTTCGCCTTCGGCTGCAAGGCGGGCTTGCGGATGACGTCGTACACGCACACCGGCAGCTCTCCCGTGGCGTGGTACACCCATCCCGCGTACGCGAGAAGCTGGATGTTGAACTTCAGGCGGTCCCAGTAGCCGGAAGTCTCGCCCACATCGTCCGAGGTCGTCTTGCGCTCCCAGACCACCTTGCGCCCGTCCTTCAGCACGGCGAGGCCGTCCACCTTGCCGCGCTGCTCGAACGTGCGCGATCCGTCGATCGGGTCGGTGAACTCGACCTCGGGCTCCATCGCCGCGCAGTCGGCGTCCTCGACCTCGCCGTACTTCTTGTCGTACGCTCCGAGGATGCCGAACACCTTGGCCGCCATCCACTCGTCGAGCGTCCCGCCCGTGAGCGCCGCCGCGTACTGCGCGCCGAAGTCCAGGCCCTTGGCCCGGGCCTCGCCGCCGTTGTGCACCGCCGTGCCGATCCGCAGGGCCTCAGAAGGGTTCGCCTCCTTCAGCCCGAGGATATTGTCGTACCAGTAGCGGCGCGGACACCGAAGGGCGCACGCCATGCTACTTGCCGTCAGTATTATCTTCGCCATTTTTCTTTGCCTTTCTGCTTGCTCGGTTCTTCATGCGGTCAAAGTGCCGCTTGACGAGGGCGCGGACGCCCAGCTGCAACGCAGCGACCTGTTCCCGCGCGACCCCCCCCCTCGCCATGTCCATGAGCAGGGAAGCGGCCTCGGAACAACTCATCACGCGCTCGTTCACTTCGCACCGCCTTTCTTCTTCGCACGCTTCTCCATGTCCTCGGCCATCTTCTCCGCCATCTCGGTGGTGAAGGTGATCTCGGCCTGTTCGAGGTCTCCCGCAAGAATCTTCTCGTGCTTGATCTTCTCGGAGACGGCTGCGTCCTCGTACAGGCGAACCACAAGATCGTCGAACATCTTCTGCGTCTTTTTCGCACGCTCATCTTCGAGCCGCGTCGGCATCGACAGCCCTCCGTTCTTGTCTTTCTCCTCGCGGTCGAACTTGATGATCTTCGACACGCCCTTGCGCAACGCGTCAAGATGGTTGATGTAGTCCTGCCTCGTCATGGTTTACGCCTCCTCGTCGTCTTCGGTCTCGTCGTCGTCGTCGGCCTCGGGCTGTGAAGTCCACGCCACCTTGACCGGCTCCCGGAGCTTCAGCACCGTCTCGTCCGGCGCCACGAGCTTCCGTTCCTCCTCCGTCAGAGCCCCCGCAACGGGCGGCATGATCGCGATCAGAAGCTCGGCGTATTTCGAGCCGATCTCCGGCTTGACCAACTTCCCCGCGATCTCGTCTGCAGCAAGGAATGTCCAGCGCTCCATCGGCGCAAAGTCCACCGTCTTGGGGTCGAGCAGGTACGACCTTGCCGCGACCTCCGTGTTCGTCTGCGATCCGAAAACGCGCCACGAGCTGCCGATGTCGAACACCCGCTGGAACGCAAGCGCGATCTGCACGTCCACTTCGTAAAACGCCGCAATTACGCCCGCAAGGTTGCCCTTGCACCACTCGGCCAGCTTCCGCCGCGCCTTGTTTGCGGCGATCTTCAGCTTCCGAAGCTCCTTCTCCTCGTCGGTCGGGCCTCCGCCGGACTTCGCCGCGGCCTTCGGCCTCTCGCCCCACTGCATCACGGTCTCGTCGTTCCAGTCCTTCCAGACATACAGCGTGTCGTGCTTCTTGTCGGGCTTGGATTGCAGGCTGATAGAGAAGTCCGGGTGCTGCTTGCTCTCGCGCACCTCCGCGCCGTTCGCCTTCGCGTCCGCGATCGTCGCCTTTATCGCCTCGGCCACCTTGCGCTTGTAGCACTTCCCGTCCATGCACTTGCCGTACGCGGCGGGCTTGCCGTCCCAGTCGAACAGGTCGGGCGAGCATCCCGTGTTGTTCGGGCACGTCTTGCACGGCGTCCTGTCGAACACGGCATTCTTCAGGTCCTGCGTCTCGCGGTCGAACTGGCTCTCGATGTCGCACCAGCGGAGAGCGGCGCCCTGGTTGTTGTAGGTCTTCGCTCCCTTCATGCGCTCCTGCACCTCCTCGGGGTAGGCGGCGACGTGCTCCAGGCAGTCGGTCGTTATCTGCTCGCCGTCCTTCACGCGCTTGCGCCACGACTTCGAGAGCCGCGAGAGGTTCAGCCTCCGCGCCACCCATTCGCGCCCGCGCCCGGTCTCGGCGGCGATCTCGTCCTGCGTCATGCCGGACTTCACGAGACTGCCGACGAGCTTGGATTCGAGAAGGGGGTCTGCGTCCTTGCGCTGCAAGTTCGCGATGAACGTCATGCGCTTCGCCGTCGGCTCGTCGATGCCCAGGAGGATGTCGCACGGCACCTTGTCGAGTTTCGCGACCTTCGCGGCCGCGAGCCGCCTGTGACCGGAAAGAAGCGTCGCGCATCCGTCCCTGTCCATCATCGCCACAAGAGGCTCGATCACCCCCAGCGACTTGATGCTCTCCGCGAGATCCGCCACGCTCTCGGGCGTTATCTTCGGGCGCGGGTTCCAGGGCGCGACCTTCAGCTTCGCGACCTCCAGCTCCGTCCGCTCGCGCTCGTATTGCGCGACCTTCGGCGCGACGGGCTCCGCGCCCTCGTCCTTCGGCTGCTTCTTCCTGGCCGCAGCCTTGGCCGTTGTCTTTGTCTTCATGTCTGTACCTTTCGTTTGCCCATCCCCGCCGCACCGTGCGGCAGGAAATCCTCATTCGCCCTTTGCCTCCATCTCAGCGCGCAGTGCCTCGCACTCCGCGCTGAACTGGTCTGGCGTGGCCGCGAGAAACAGCCACGCCACGAGCGCGAACAGCGCAAGCGTGAGAATGCCGCCTATGATCTCCAGCCATCCGCGAATCAGCTTGCGCCACGCCCTGCGGCTGCGCATGTGTCTTTCGCGCATTTCGCGGTATAAATCCAGCAGCATTCTTTCCCTGCGCTCTTCGTCCTGCATGTCGCGCAGCATGATGTCGTTGATGGTCATGACTGCTTCCCTCCCTTGATTCCGACCAGCCCCACGACCTTCGAGCGAAGCCAGTAGCGCCTCCCGCCGAACCGCGTGGGCTCGGCCTGGTTGATGTCGATCTCGCCGGCCTTCGGCTCATTGAGCCGCCGCGTCAGCGTTCGCACGTCCACGCCGAAGAAGGCAGCCACGTCGCTGTCGTGCCAGACTTCGCCGTCAAAGGGTTGCCCCGCTTTCTGGTCGCCGCGCGGGGCGTGCGGCGTGTGCAAATTCCTGAGAGCCATCACTTCGCCCCCGTTCAGTCGTTGTTCCAGACTATCGCCCGCAGCTTGTCGAGGTTGCGGTCGATCATCTCCGTCGCGGTCTGCATGGCCATGACGTACTTGCGCCGGATTCGGCAGGCCGTCTCGATTGACTTCGCCACCTTCTCCATCGCCCTGTAGTCCGCCATCGTCAGCACTCGGTGCGACATGTCAACGGCGGGTTTGCCATCCGTGGCCTTGCCGTTTGTCAGCCTTTTCGCCGCGTTGTTCTTCTTCGTCTGCTTCTGGTTTTTCATGGTCTTTGTTCCTTTCGTTTTGTCACGCCGATTGCCTTCGGCAATTGTCGGAAATGGTTTTTTTGTGAGTTGACTTGCGGCGACGGAATCTGCTATAATACGCCGCATGAAAACCTATTCGCCTAGCGTCGGGCCGTCTTCCGCCACGTCAACCGTAAGTTTGAATATCATTTGCCTTGATGTTGTTAGGCATCGGTGCCGTCGCGGCAAATTCACCGCGGCCTGCGCTGGCGCCTCGCCGAATGTCGCGACGTAGTAGTCGTCGATCGGAAACACGTAGGCCGCCTTGCCCGTCTCGTAAAGGACATAGTCCATCTCGGCGAGCTTGATGGCAACGTCGCATTTCCTGTCCCAGATTGCCTTGCCGCGTTCCGTGTCGGCGCACTTGAGCTCCGACGTCAGCCTCGCGTACTCGTCGACGAGATCCCGCACCTTCCGGCTCGGCCTCAACACGTGTCCGTGCCACAGCAGCCAGCGATAGTTGCCCAAAATAGCCACTGACATCGCTATGCCGATTGCCGTGCCAAATAGGATGTTCGTCATTTCGTACCTCCCTTCTGCACGGCGAAATACCCGCCTCTTTCATCCTTCACGATTCTATAGCCGAGCTTCGATAGCGTCATGGCTATGCCTTCGCACCGTCCTTCGCAGAGCGTGTTGAATTGCTTGTCAAAGCCGTAGTTCCGCGACTTGCGCTTCACATCGGCATAGCACTTCGTGATTTCGTCGAGCTTGTCGGCGTCAATCGCGTTCGCGCGATCTGAGGCTGTGTCTTCCTCCTCTTGTCCATACAGCTGTTTCCGAACCTCCAAATCCCATAACCTTACGGTCTCATTCAGGAGTTTCCGCAATTCTCCAATGTCGATGCGGTTGTCTTCTGTCGGTTTCATCGGGTTTCTCCTTTCGGGTTTGTTTTCGTGTTTCAGTCCTCGAACAGTCCGGGGTACTCCCTCTTCACCAGCGCCACCGTCTCGGCGGCGAAGTCCTTGCCGCCCTTGTCGGACACGATGTTGAAGAGCGTCGTGCGGCTGATGCCCAGCCACTCCGCCGCCTTGCCCACCCCGACCATGCGGAGCCGCCCGCCGCCCCGGATCGCGACGCACTCCGGCTTGCGGCGGCGGTCGAGGCGGAAACTTGCCCTGCCGCGCCAGATCGAGGACTTGGCGTTGACTGCGCGTCCCGTCGTCTCGCGGGGAAGCTCCCCGCCCTTTGTTTTCGCGGCCTTGGCCGCCTCTGCCTGATTTTCGGTTTGCATTTGTTCAGCCTTTTTGATACACTTTTGTTAGTCCCTTTTGTGGGTCACGGCAGAAAGTATACAATAATTCTTGTAGAAAGGCAACAGTAAATGTTGAATAATTTTACAGTAGTTATTGAACGCATCAAACTCGTTCAAAATGGTCAGTCTACGGTTGCTTTCGCAAAAGCACTTGGAATGACGCAGCAAACAGTTGATCAATACCTCAAGGGAAAGAACAAGCCGTCTCTTGAATTTGTCACGAAAGTATGTTCAGTATTTACTGAATCAGCAGATTGGCTCCTCGGGTTTACTGATACAAGAAATGCTGTTGAACGAGTGCCTAACATTGTACGCGGCAACCAAAAGCGCCATATTCAAGAGTTGAAAGAGAGCGCTGAAAAAGTAGTCGCAAAGGCAAACGACTTATTGGCATCCGTTGATGAAATGGAACGGGGGTTATGAGATGGCACGTAAAACATCTCACAAACGCATCTTCATAAGTCATGCTGCAATTGAGGATTCAGACATAGCCAATGCCTTTAAGTGTTGGATGATCGAAGTATACCAACTTCATAAGAGTGATGTTTTCGTGTCTTCATCTCCCGATAGTCTGACAGCGGAGGATTTCTGGACAGCTGTGATTGGGAAAAACCTGAGAAAGCACAACATCATGGTAGTCTTGTTAACAAAGGCTTCTATATCGAAACGATGGGTGGTTTTTGAAATGGGAGCTGGATATCAAGTAGAAACTCTCATACCGCCAATTTTGTGCAAGGGTGCAAAAGTCAGTGACATCCCAAGTCGTGATCCATTGACATATTTACAAGCTAAACGAGCAACTTCTAAGGCCGAGTTTACTGCCGTACTGGATGAGCTTGATAAAGCCATCGGTCGAAAACGCGATTATTCTAAGGATGAATCCTTGCGACGACGTCTGTCAAAACCTACAACCAAGAAAAAAGGTCGAAACCGCCGAAAGGTTTATCAAGGAGAAACCACCAATGGAAACTGAAAGCATGGCACCAGATGCCGGAAGCGTACTGCCGTCTCAGCGGATGAGCGGCAAAACAGGATACGGGAAGGGCGGCGATCCCGACGACGTGTTCCTCTCGATGGAATATGATGATGCGATGAAGGAGATCGCAAAGCTGCCTCCGGACGAGAGAAAGGCCGCGCTCGTGAAGTTGCATCAGCGGCAACGTGAACAGCGAAAGCCCTACAGACACTGACACGATTTCCCGGCGCGCGGGTGCGCGTTCGGGCTTTACAACAAACCTACAAAAAACGCACATGGTCCTGAAAATGGCAAAATTCGGCGAGACGGAAAGAGTCAATGAAAATGCGGCTCTGACGCACATCGTCAATCGGTGTCATGTTATCGGCCTGGCATGGCATTGAGAAGGTCAGGGGTTCGACTCCCCTTATCTCCACCAGAGCAAAAGGCCGCGAGAAGCGGCATGACATTCCCCCCGCAATGCCGGAAAGAACAGACAGGAAGATTCTCTTCGCGTGGACCGGGGTGACGAGCTACATGGCCGACTGCTGGCGCGAGCTGGCGGGCCGCGGCTCCGTCGACCTCAGGGTCGTCGTGGAGCGCTGCGGCTCCGGCGGCGAGATAGACGCCGCGCGCGTCTTCCGCGGCTTCGACGCGAAGCTCGTCGACCCCGGCGAGGCCGTCGGCTTCGGCGCTTGGGCCCCAGACGTCGTGTTCGCCGTCGGATGGCGATCTCCCACCGTGCGGCGGATCGTCGCCGGCGCGGAGTTCGCCGGAGTCCCGAAGGTCTGCTGCTTCGACATGCCGTGGCGGTGGCTGCCACGCTGCATCGCGGCGCGCTGGGCGCTGAAGCCGATCCTGCGCCGCTACCGCGCGGCGTTCGTGCCGGGCGCGGCGGCGGCGCGCTATGCGCGCTGGCTCGGCTTCCGCAGCGTCCACAAGGGTCTCTTCTCCCTCGACACCTCGCGCTTCCGCGGCGGCGCGGGCGGAAGCGGGTTCGTCTACATAGGCCGCGACGCGCCCGAGAAGCGGCTGGACCTTCTGCGCCGCGCGCACGCGCGCTACCGCGAGATGGGAGGCGCGTGGCCGCTCGACTTCTACGGCGGTGGCGGGCGCTTCGTGCAGCCGGCCGACGTGCCCGCGCTGTACCGTGGCCACGGCTGCCTCGTGCTGGCGAGCGAGTTCGCCCCGTGGCCGCTCGTGCTGCTGGAGGCGACTGCGGCGGGGCTCCCCGCCATAGTCAGCGACAGGTGCGGGAACGCGGACGAGCTTGGCGCGCGGAAGGTACGGTTCGGCGACGTGGAGGCGATGGCGCGCGCCATGGCCGAGGCCGAGCGCGGCGAAATTGCCCCGGCGGGCGCCGGCCGTGCCGCGGAGTACGACAGCCGTGTCTGGGCGGACCGCGTCCTGGAGATTGCGGAGGAGGCCACGGCATGAACGCATTGGGCAGACTGGGCCAGGTCTGGACTCTGGCCAGGAACTTTGGCCACGTGAGGCACGCCCTCTCGACGCTGGCGAGCCTGCATTCCGGCGACGGCGTGCAGGACGCGCTCGGCGGGCTCACGGACGAGGAGACCGGGGCGCTTGCGCGCTGGGCGGCGGAGGCGGGGCGCGACGTCGTGGAGATAGGCGCGCTCTTCGGCATGACGACGCGCGAGCTTGCCCGCGCGCTGCCGCCGGGGAGGCGCGTCGTCGCGGTCGACAACTTCAGCTGGAACCCGTTCGGGCTGCCGCCGCGCTCGCACGAGGCGTTCACTCGCAGAATACTCGCGCCCGAACTGGGGTCGGGCAGGGTCGAGCTCGTGAAGGGCGACGGCGCGGACTACCTCAGGTCGGTCGGCGCGGACGTGTTCCTCTTCCTTGACGGCGACCACAGGTACGAGGCCGTGAGGGGCGAAATCGCCCTCGCGCGCTCGGCGGGCGTCAAGTTCATCTCGGGCCACGACTACGGAAATCCGCTCTTCGGCGTCACCCGGGCGGTCGACGAGGCGTTCGGACGGCCGGACGAGACGGCGGGGATGTGCTGGCTCAAGCGCCTGTAGCCCCGGGAAATATGGTAAAATATGCGGCAACCTATGGAACTATACGAACTGGGAATAAGGCAGGCGCAGGACGCCCTCGCGAAGGGCGAGATCGCCAGCGCCGACATCGTCAGGTCTCTGGCCGCCCGCGTACGCGCGAAGGACGGCGAAGTCGGGGCGTACCTGACGTTCGACGAGGAGGGCGCGCTCGCGCTCGCCGAGGCGAACCCGAAGGCCGTGCCCGTCGCGGTGAAGGACCTCATCAACGTCGAGGGCCAACCCTGCACGTGCGGCTCGAAGATACTGAAGGGCTACGTCTCGCCGTACGACGCGACCGTCATAAGGAACATGAAGGCGCGCGGCTTCATCCCCGTCGGGCGGGTCAACATGGACGAGTTCGCCATGGGCTCGTCGACCGAGAACTCCGCGCTCGGCGTGACGCGCAACCCGTACGACCCTGGCAGGGTGCCGGGCGGCTCGTCGGGCGGCAGCGCGGCCGCCGTCGGCGGGAACCTCTGCATCGCGGCGCTCGGCACCGACACCGGCGGGTCGATACGCCAGCCGGCCAGCTTCTGCAACTGCGTGGGCGTGAAGCCCAGCTACGGGCGCGTGAGCCGATTCGGCGTCACCGCGTTCGCGAGCTCGCTCGACCAGGTCGGCCCGATGGCCAAGAGCGTCGAGGACGCGGCGATCCTCCTCGGGGCCATCGCCGGGCACGACGAGATGGACGGAACCACGCCGAAGGATCCGGTCCCCGTCTACGCGGCCGGAATCGAGGGCGCGTCGCTGAAGGGCGTCAGGATAGGGCTTCCGAGGGAATACCTCGACGTGTCGGGCGTTGATTCCGAGGTGAAGCGCGTGACAGACGAGGCGATACGCAGGTGCGCCGACGCCGGCGCCGAGCTCGTCGAGGTCTCGCTGCCGCACACGGAGTACGCGATGGCCGTCTACTACATCATAGCCCCGGCGGAGGCGAGCGCGAACCTGGCGCGGTTCGACGGCGTCAGGTACGGCCACCGCTCGGAGAAGGCGAAGGACGTGCTCTCCCTCTACATGAAGTCTCGCGCCGAGGGGTTCGGCCCCGAGGTGAAGAGGCGCATAATAATGGGGACTTACGTTCTCTCGAGCGGCTACTACGACGCCTACTACGGGCGGGCCCAGAAGGTGAGGACCCTTATAAAGCGCGACTTCGACGAGGCGTTCGCGAAGGTCGACGCGCTTCTGACGCCGTGCGCGCCGACGCCCGCGTTCAGGCTGGGTGAGCTGCAGGATCCGCTCACGATGTACCTGAACGACCTCTTCACGATACCGTCGTCGCTCGCTGGCGTGTGCGCGGCGGCCGTCCCGGCGGGCTTCACGGCCGGGGGGCTGCCCGTCGGGGTGCAGTTCATATGCGGCGGCTTCGAGGAGTCGAAGCTGCTCAGGGTCTGCAAGGCGTTCGAGGACGCGACCGGCTCACTTCATTAGGCCGCCCAGGACGTCGCGCATGGAGTAGAGCCCCGGGGCCCGGCCCTTCGCCCACTCCATCGCCTTCAGCGCGCCGGCAGCGAACGCCGCGCGGTCCTGCGCCCTGTGGACGAGCTCGACACGCTCGAGTTCGCCGGCGAACATCACCGTGTGGTCCCCGACGACCGATCCGCCGCGCAGCGCGTGTATCGCGATCTCCCCCGCCGGTCTCTCGCCGACGTCGCCGCGCCTGCCGTAGCAGAAGCCCGCCGCGGCCGCGCCCGCCGCGGCGCGCCCTTCGTTCGCGGCCTTCGCCAGCATGAGGGCCGTTCCGCTCGGGGCGTCCTTCTTGTGGCGGTGGTGCATCTCGGCGATCTCAATGTCGTACTCGGGCCCGAGCACGGCGGCGGCCTTCCGCGCCAGCTCCAGCAGCAGGTTTACGCCGAGCGAGTAGTTCCCGCTCTGCACGACCGGTATCCTCTTCGCCGCCGCGTCGACATGGGCCTGCTCCTCCGGCGTCACGCCCGTGGTCCCTATGACGTAGGCAATCCCCTGCGCCGCCGCCCTGTCGACGGCGGCCGGGAGGGCCGAATGGTGCGAGAAGTCGATCACGCCTTCCGTCCCGGCCGGCCACTCGCGGTCAAAACCCTCCGCGACGTCTATCCTGGCGACGACTTCCAGCGCCGTCCCGCCGGCAAGTTCGCACAGCTTGCGGCCCATTCTGCCGGCCGCCCCCATTATGGCAATCTTCATGGCATTTCGCTCCTTTGCGGAATAGTATACCAAAAACCGCACACGCGGCGGCGGAATTTGGTATAACCCGAGTTTGCCACTTCGTTTTTTGAAAAGTGCGGTTTGAGCCAATG
>R23__coassemble_1343_pt1 | contig 11868 bp, 4 predicted proteins | sample R23__metabat2_low_PE_041 | metagenome-assembled genome bin R23
ACGAGGAACCGTATGCGCTTGACGAGGGTGAATGGACCAGGATATCCCGTCGGCGCGGCGCCTTGCGTAGCGTGCTTCCGCCAGCCAAGGCCATCCATGTGGTCATGGTCACCGACAGTCCGATGATCCGTAACGCCTGGTCTAAGGAAGTGATGGGTTTTGTCGCTTCCGACGACCTCTTTGCATCAAGATAACGGCCTTGCGGCGGGGGTTGATAATCGTGTATAATGTACGAACCAAGGAGTATTGGAATCATGCCATTGAAGATTTATTGCGGAAGCCGGATTGAGAATCTGGCGGAGAAGCTTAAAGAGTCCCTGTTGAAGGATCGACAGGGCAAGGACCCGTTTTTGTTCTCCAAGGTCGTGGTGCCGAACGTCAATGTGGCGAAGTGGCTGCAGATACGGGTGTTCGCCAAGGAGCCGGACCTCTGCGCGGGCATCCAGTTTCCGTTCATGGAAAAGGAGCTGACGGAATTGATGAGGGCGGGTCTGCCGCCGAAAGAGCGGGCAGAAGTCGAGCTTCTGCCAGACCATGCCTACGCGAAGGCGATTGTGTCCATCCTGCTGGCGGGTTCCGACGAACAGAAGGAGTATGACAAGCTCGTCCCGTTTCGCAGCTACATCATGAACTCTGACGCTCCAGCAGATGCGGTCGCGATCACCGAACAGAAGCAGGCGGCGATGGCGTGGCAGCTGGCAGACAAGCTGGCAAGCCTGATGGACTCCTACGAGGTGTATCGTCCTGAGATCGTCGAGACGTGGCTGGGAACCGGAAAGTGCCCATACGACTTGCCCAAAGGCGCAACGGCAGAAGCGGAGGCCGCGCTGGCGCGTGCGCTGTGGGGCACGAATGGAAAATTCAAGCAAGACGGCAAACGCTTGTCGTTGCGGCAACTTTATAACCTGGTCAAGGACAACGCTCCAAGCGAAACGCCGAAGACAATCTACTTCTTCGGGCAGTCGACACTTTCCTATCTGCAGGCGCAGATTTTGGTCTGGCTCGCGAAGACGCACGATGTCGTGATGTTTTACCGCAACCCCTGTCGCGAGTTCTGGGAGGATATCCAGACGGCCAAGGAGGAACGCAAGGCGCGCGGGGAAAGCATTGCCGGGGCCGATCCAGAAGAAGAAGTCATTTGCGAGAACGAGCTTCTCAAGACGCTGGGCATCGCGGGACGGGAGACGTTGCGCTTGCTGGTGGAACTTGAGGCGTCGCCGGATGAAGCCGAGCGAATCGGATTTGACAGGGAGCCGCTTGACGATGAAGCGGCGGTTGGGACGGTTCTCGGGAAAGTGCAGGAATCCATCCGGTGCCGGACGAGCGAGGTCGCGAAATGCCGACAGGATGCGTCGGTTCAGATTGTCGGCACGCCCGGCGTGCGCCGCGAGGTCGAGATGGTGTACAATTCAATCCTCGGAAGCGTCGCACGTCCAGAGGACGTGAAGGGGGATCGTCCGTGGGAGGACTGCTCGTTCTCGGACATCGCCGTGATCGTGCCGGACATGCAGACGTACCGTCCGGTGATCGAGGCCGTCTTTGATGCGCGTGGTGAGGTGCCGTACGGCCTTCTCGACACGTCCGCAAGCGACGACAGCAATTACCTTCGCGGGTTTCTCTCCTTGATTGAGCTCGGGCGCAGGGGGCTGAATCGCGAGCGGCTCTTCAACGTGCTGGAGAATCCGTGCGTGCAGCGCGCACTGGGATTCGCGCGCGAGGACGTCGTCGGGTGGCGCGAGCTCACCGAGAAGATCGGCGCCTTCGACGGATTCGAGCATGATGACGATGCGGGGTATTTCGACTGGTCGTCGGCGCTGAAGCGTCTTCGCCTTGCGCGGTTTGCCAACACGGTCAGCGACGGGATGGGGAACGACCTTCCGCTCGTCAATGCCGGCGGAGAAGAGGCGCTCAAGTTCTCCGAAGTCGTGGAGCTGCTGTACCGCGATCTGTCAGATACGCTGTTCGACAAGGAAGGGAAGCCTCGCGCCCTGCCGTTAGTCGCCGATCGGGGGGGGAGCGGGACGCGCGCAGACTGCTGGGCGGAGCGCCTGGTTAGTCTCGCGAAGTCGTATCTTGCGGTCGATAAGGACGACAAGCTCGAGAACAAGGTGAGCCAGTCCGTGATCGGAACGCTCTACTCGTTGGTGGGCATTTCCGGCGCGCAGAGCTTTGAGCTGGCTGCGTCCGCAGTGGAGCATTTCGTGGGCGGCCTTCCCTGCCGCAAGGGCGGCTTCCTGACAAGCGGCGTCACGATCGGCGGATTCTCCTCCCTGAGCGCGATTCCGTTCAAGCAGGTTTACATGATGGGCATGGGCGCGGGCGGTTTCCCGGGCCGCGCAAGCGACTCGACTCTGGACGTCCGAGGAACGGGCTGGCGGCTGGGCGACGTCTCAATTCCGAACCGCAACCGGTTCCTGTTCCTCGAATCCATCATGTCGGTTCGCGACCGGCTGGTTTTCAGCTACCCCAACAGGGACATCGAGAAAGACGCGGAGCTGTTCCCGTCCGGCATCGTGCTGGACGTGGAAAAGTTCATCGGCGAGAACGTGCTGGACTACGATGCCCAGACGAAGGAGAAGAAGTTCCAGGAATTCAAGGACTATCCGCTTCTGGAACGTGGAGAGGCGGGGCCGCGCAAGGAGGGCGAGAAGCGTCCGACCGACGACATCGTCTGGGTGAAAGATGATCCCTTCGCGGGGCTGCTGCCGACGTATTCCAAGGCGGCGCGGGAACTGGCACGCGCGCGCGCCGCGGGGAAGGGGGCGAAGCCTGAAGTCAAGGTGGTAAGGGATGAGGGTGCAAAGCCGAGGGTTGAACTTTCGGCGAAGGTTCTGGCGGAATTCCTGAAGAATCCTGTCCGTGCCGTGATGCACAATCGCTTCGGTATCAGCGTGGCGGGCTATCTTGAAACCGACCTCGACCCGGATAGTCCGCTTGGTTCCTTGGACGGCCCCGACAAATGGAATCTTCAGGCGAAGTGGCTGGATCCGGATGCGTCCAAGGAAGTGGAAAAGGAGATCCGTCGTCTGCAGCTGGCAGGAAAGATGCCGACGGGCTTCCTCGGCGAATACGCCAAAAGCGCGATTATGCAGAAGGCCGGGGATAGCCTTGGCGCGATAAAGGATTTCATCGCCGGCTTTGCCCTGTCCGACGGCAAGGACAACACGTTGCATCTTGACCACGCGACTGATTTTGGCACCGTCGGAGCGGATGAACTGAAAGTGCGCTTTGTCGCCGAGATCCCGAACTGGAAGGTGACGGAGGACGAAGTGTCGGTGTTGGTGACGGGGCGGCTAGATGATAAAGCGGCATCCAGCAGAGGACCGGCTAAAATACAGGCACTGCCAGGGGAACGCTGTTTGGAACCGTTCATTGCCTATCTGATGCATGTGGTGCAGACTTCTGACGAGTCGCAGGGTTTGTGCATTGGAGTTGGTGATCTTGACAGTGGGAACGCAGGATCGTGGAAATGGCGAATTGGCAAAGACACAGCCGTAGAATACCTCGCCTCTCTCGTGCAGGCGTATCTGAAATACGAGAAGGCAGGCAATGACGGCAAGATGATAGATCTTACCTGCAAGAACCTGCTTAAGGCCTTGAATGAAGTCAAGCAGCAGGACGCATGGGAAGAGATACATGAGAAAACGACTTCCGAGGAGGACGGCAACTCAAGCCGGTCCTTCAACAATGACCTCGTCCTGGAGAAGAACCTGGAGAGGTTCGTGCGAGAACCCACGCAGGGGGAATTGAGGGAGATATTTGAAAGTCGCTATAAGCTGCCACTGGGTGGAATTAGACAGACGGCGACTGTTGGGGAGGTGTGCCATGAGTGAAGAGAATAAAATCATCAAAGAGCGGCTGGGCGACCCCGAGTTCATGTGCAACAAGATCGTCTATGCGGAAGATGCCATCATCGAGGCGTCTGCGGGCACAGGCAAGACCTACACGCTCCAGAGTATCGTCCTCAAGCTGTTTGTGGAAAAGAAGATAGAGAGCGTGAAGAACCTGCTTCTCGTGACGTACACGGAGAAGGCGGCCGGTGAGCTCAAGGACCGCATTCGTGACATCCTCGAGAAGGCCAAACGCCTGCCGGCTGATTTTGACGAAGTCACGATCTGCACGATCCATTCGTTTTGTCGCGAACTCCTTACGGAATATGCTTTTGAAAACCGTGTTCCGATGGAGACGGAAATCTGTGCCTCTGATAAGATGCTGATCCATCAGGCGGTGCGGGAAGCGCTGCATTCGCCGCAGTACCGGGAAGATCGAGGTGCAGATTTCAGCGTACTGATGACTACGGCTGGGTTCACGGCCGATAAATTGGTGGATGAGGTGGAGAATCGGTTTAAGCAAACGCAAGACATGGTCGAAGATGCTGGCGGAAGCAGGGACAGTAAAAAACTGGCGGCTGCGGCAAAGGGCAAGCTGGTGAATCATCTCGTGCGGCTCGCCAACGAAGTGTTCAGGGTGAACAAGTCTCGTTCGTCAGCGATGACGTTTGACGATCTTGTGGAACGCGCACACGAGGTCGTTGTCAGAGAGGCGGAATTAGAACGGTCTGGCAAGTCGAGCGATTTGCTCATGTCGATACGCCGTAAATATCGCATCGCGCTAGTGGATGAATTTCAGGATACCGACAAGGCGCAGTGGGATATCTTCAGATGCATCTTCTCGAGCAAAGTGAACAAGATCGAAGATGGGCCAGAGCCGAAGCAAGGATCCTTGCTCGTGGTTGGAGACCCCAAGCAAGCGATCTATTCCTTCAGGGGTGCGGACATTGCGACGTACCTTGATGCGAAGCGCATAATAACCGGCGGTGACGACAAGAAAGCACTTCCGCTGGACATCACCTATCGGTCCTCTCCGACGCTCGTTGCCGCTTTCAATAAAATATTTGGAAAGAAGGCTGGGGCCGACCATTCCTGGTTCGAGGACATGAAGGAGGGGGATGGGAGCATCAGCTACAAGGACGTGAAGTCGCCTGAGAAGTCGGAGCGTTTCAATGAGATTGCCTATCATCCGGATTTCGGCGAACCGGTGGAGTTGCTGGAATCACTGCCTAAGGAACAGGAAACGCCGAAATACCCAACGTCGGGCTATGGCAACAAAGGCCGTTGTTTGTCTGTGTTTCTGGAAAACGCCGCGTGGGAGATGAAACGGCTGGTGGATCTCGGAAAGAACCAGGATCCGGATTATGCGTGCAAAACCGTGAATCCCGATACGGGGGAAGTGGAAAAGCACACGTTCTCCTACCGCCACATGTGCATTCTTGTGCGTGGACATGCCGAGGCGGATAAGGCGCGGGAGATCCTTGCTGCAGCCAACATTCCCTTTTCGATCTACAAGGAGCAGGGAATATACGCCTCCGCCGAGGCCGAGGCGTTGCTTGCGCTCTTCGACTTCCTTTCCGCGCCCAGTCGGCGCGGACGTCTTGAGGCGCTTTTGCTCACCCCACTCTTTGGATATAGTCCGGATCAGCTTGAGGCCCGGCGCAAGCAGGAAGACCGCGAATTCTCCAAGCAGCTGGACGTTTGGCAGGAGCTTGTTTCCAAAAAGGCGTGGAGCAAGTTATTCGAAAGCGTGATGAGCGACACCTTGCTTGCGCATCCGGGCAAGGACGATTCCGACTTCGACCGCCGCTGGGCGGCAACGCGGCAGATGCTCGACAAGCTCCTTGAGCAGATCGGGCGCAAGGCGCAGACAATCGACGAGTTCGCGGACGTTCTTCGCTCTTGGCGTCAGGACGACCAGCGTGCCGGCGAGAACGGGGCCCTGCGGCGCAAGGAGTCAGAGGCCGACTGCGTTCAGATCATGACGATGCACGTGTCGAAGGGGTTGGAGTTCCCGGTTGTTTTTGTGGCATGGGGATTTGGCCCATTGGCGTACAAAGTCGAGCAGGACAAGAAGGAGTCGTCCATTCGCGAGGAGAAGCGTTTGCTGTATGTGGCCCTTACGAGGGCGCAGCATAAGCTCTATCTGCCTTGGTCGCAATGGGCACAGCACAGAAGAAGAAAGTTGAAGGCTGGCGCGGTTGTTGATGAATGGGATGAAACTGGCATCGGCAGCGTCGGTTCGGCATTGCTGATTCCAAATGCCCAGAAGGCCACACCCTCGCAGAAGAATCCTGACCTGGGTTTCCTTGCCCGCGGCATTCGCGCGTTGTTCAAGAGCGACGATGCGGCGAAGAGTGATGACGCGGCAAAGTGCGATGATGCGGCGAAAGCGGCAGTGATGAAGGTGTCGGAACGTCTGCAGAAGTTCAAAAACGAGCCGAAGGGCGCTTCCAAGCAAGATGCAACGCCAGAGGTCGGTGCCGTCGCTCCTGAAATCAAGGTTTACGAGCTGGATGCCAATGCGCTTGCCAGGCTGAAGATCGACGACGATTCGTACTCGTCCGTCCACCGGAGGGCGAAGCAGTCTGCGGAGCCGGCTGGTGACAATGGCAAGGGCGACGAAAGCCATGGCGATGTCGCATCGCAGAAGAAGGAGCCGACGCTCCTGCCGCGCAACAACATCTCGGGCGACGTGTTCCACGAGATCATGGAGACGCTGTGCAACACCGACGACGAATCCGATGCGGCCGCGCTTGGCTTCTGCACGGTGGGAAATGCAGACTTTGCGAAATTGGCAAGGGACGAACGTTTCCTGAATTTGATTCGCAGTACAATGCGCCGGCATCAGCTTGACTCTCAAAAGGACGAGAAGGGCGAAACGACGGAGCTTGTGCTGGCCCGCATGGCCTGGCGTGCGTTGAATGTCCCGATTGCCATCGGCGGGAAGCCGTTCTGTCTCAGAGAGATAAAAGCCTCCGATCGGCGTGCCGAAACGGAGTTCGTGGTGAATCGCGCGAATGTGTTGGGCGATGATGGTGTGACGGATGGCGGCGATCCGCAGAGTGAAAGCACGTTCAACGGCAAGATCGACCTGCTGGTTCGTCCCGAAGGCCTGGGCGGCCCAGTCTACATCCTCGACTGGAAGACGAATTCGCTGCCGGACTATGGGTTTGACGCCCTGGAGCGCTCGATGACGAAGTCGGACTATCACCTCCAGTACAGATTCTACTCGCAGGCGGTGCGGTACTGGCTGCAAGGAGCCGAGCTCGGCGGGGTGGCCTACATGTATGTCCGCGCGGGCGAGAAGTCGGAGAGCCTGAAGGGGGATGCAGGCGTATTCGTAGCCAAGGCTGAGGATGTCTCCCAGGAGACCTGCCGTGCGGCAATCAAAGAAGCATTGAAGTGAGAGGAAATTTGCCATGACAATTGAAGAAGCAAAACGGCGGTTGGGTCTGTTCGGAATTCCGGCGGGCGGAGATGGATCGGAGAAGGTATTGAATATTCTTGCGCGCATCCTCGCGCGAGGCGCGCTGTCGCTTTCGGACATGCAGTCCGCACGCGACGTTGTGGAGCATCTGCAGTCCAAGGATCCGGGCGTGTATCTGTTCCTCGCCGCGATGTGCCTTTCGCTGAAGGAAGGGAATACGTTCCTTCGGATCGGAAAGGGCGCGGACTTGCTGAAGAAGGCGGGTCACATGGAGGATGTGCATGACGCCGAGCACAACACATCGGTCGATGAGTGCTGGGTGAAGCATGCGCAGACTGCAGGCGATGCTCTGGCGAATGGGGATGAACAGCTTGTCGTCTGCAGGGACGTCTCCAAGGACGAAAAGGGATGGTTCTTCACACGGGTCTGGGATTCGGTGGAGGAGGTGTCGGCCAAGCTGAGCAAGATGGCGGGTGAAGGAGATTTCGGCAAGTTGGATGACGATATTGTTAGCAGATTCGTTCTCTTCAACGGCAAGGATGGCCGGTTCTCCTTGAACGACGAACAGCAACTGGCCGTAAGAACGGTTGGAAAACGCCGGTTCACCGTTGTCACCGGAGGGCCCGGCACGGGCAAGACGACGGTGGTCTGCGCAATCTTGCGCGCCTTGATGGAGAGCAAAGCCGTCACTGCCGAGGACGTTGCGCTTGTTGCGCCGACGGGGCGCGCCGGACAGCGGATGGGGGAGTCAATACACGACCAGTGCGCTGCGGCGGTCGAAATGCCCCCGGAGATCAAGCGTCAGATCGAGGAAATGTCAGGCGCGACGATCCATACGACATTGGGCGGCTTTCCGCCGAACTGGAAGTACACGAAGGAGAACAAGCTCCCGTACAAGCTGGTGATCGTCGATGAATCGTCGATGGTTGACGTGCATTTGATGAAGGCGCTCCTCGAGGCGTTGCCCGACCAATGTCGCCTGGTGTTGCTGGGCGACAAAGACCAGTTGCCGTCCGTTGACGCAGGGGCGGTGCTGGGCGACGTGGTGGCCAGCTATGACGACCGGACGGTCGTCGAGCTGACGAAATCTAACCGCTTTACGAAGGAGCTTGCCGATTGCGCCCGCGCGGTGAATGGGGGCGACAAGGCGCTCTTCGAGAAGTCGATCAGGACGTTGCCGGTTGAGGGCGAGGTCTGGACGGAAACTTTGTCAAATGACGTCAACCGCGTGTTCCATTATGACATCGAGGAATCGGCGAAGCCGGAAACCTGCCGCAAGCTGGTTCTTGAATGGGTGCGCCACTACGGACTGCTTCACGTCCCGGCAGACGCGGCAAAGGGAACGGCTCGGGTCGATGGTCTGCTTATCGGCGCTGCGAAGTCCGTGGGGACGGACAATGCCGTCTTCACGGATGGGACGATGACGGACGAGGTCGCTGCTTTGTTCAAGCAGCTTAACAAGTCCCGCATCCTGACGGTGGTGCGCGAGGGCCCGTTCGGGGCCGTCGGCATCAACGACCTTGTCGTCACGGAGCGATTTGGCGGACGTCACCCGGCGAATCCGCTGTCGCAGGTCGGCGTGCCGGTCATCGTCACGCGGAACACGCGCGAACGGAATCTGTGGAACGGCGATGTCGGCGTGACCGTGAAGGGGCCGGACGGGATGGCCGTTTTGTTCCCGCGGGGCAAGAAGGTCGCGGTGTGCCCTGTAGGCCTCCTCCCCGAGCATGAGCTCGCGTATGCGATGACGGTGCACAAGAGCCAGGGGTCTGAGTTCGAGAACGTGATGGTGGTGCTGCCGAACGCCGTGGACCATCCGCTTCTGAACCGGCAGATTGTCTACACCGGCATCACCCGTGCGAAGAAGCGGGCCGTGCTCGCGGGGACAAAGGCGGCGCTTGACATGGCGCTGAAGAGGAAGGTGGAACGGGACACAGGGATCAATCTGGTCGCCGGGCTGGCCGAGCCCGCCTGAATTTTGGTATACTACTGGCAAATGTGAGGAAGGCGTTCGGTACATGACAACATCGGGAAAACAGGTCAAGGCCCTTAATGTCGTGGGCGCGGCGGCGCTGGTCGCGCTCGGATGGTTCGCGCGCGAGGCGCTAGGCTTCCGCGCGAAGGCGAACGAGGCGAAATCAGCGGACGCCACGTGCGTCACGGCGGTCGCGGCGACCAACGCCGTGTTCAACCCCCCGGTCGAATACGTGGGGCACGTCGAGCCGGCGCAGGTTACTGACATCCTGCCGCAGATCGACGGCTACATACGCCGCGTGTGCTTCGTCGAGGGCGCCAAGGTCGAGCAGGGCGAGCTGCTTTTCGAAATCGACGACGAGCAGTATCTTGCAGCGAAGAACCTGCGCCGCTCCGAAGTCGCGAGCGCGGAGGCCAGAGTCACGGTGGCCCTCGCCGAGGTTGAGCGCGCGGAACGCTACTACAGGCGGCTGACTTCCGCCGACGAGCGCGGCGTCACAGCCACCGAACGCGACACCGCCGAAACGGCGCTCGCCTCCGCCAAGGCCGCCCTCAACGCCGCGAACGCCGCCGTCGAGCAGGCCAAGGCGTCGGCCGCGATAGCCGACTTCAACCTCAGGCACACCAAGATACACTCTCCGATTTCCGGGCGCATCGGCAAGGCCCTGCGGCACGTCGGGGACTATGTTTCGCCGTCGAAGAGCGCGCTCGCCCGCGTCGTGCAGACGGACCCGATCCGCGTAGTCTTCCCCGTCAGCGACCGTGACTACGACTCGTGGCAGGCGGCGGCGGAGCGCGGCGGGCGCGAACTCAGGGATTCCCGCCGGCTGCGGCTGAGGCTTCCCGACGGTTCGCTATACGGCGCGGAGGGTGCCGTCGATTTCGGCGACAACGAGATGAGCCGCGAAACCGCGACACTTACCATCCACGCCGGCTTCGCCAATCCCGCCGGGCGGCTCGTGCCGAACGCGTTCGTGCGCGTGCTTTCCGACGAAAAGGATCCGCCGACCGCCCTCGTCGTGCCGACCGCCGCTCTCGTCCGCGCGGACGAAGGCCTCCAGGCATGGAAGATATCGCCAGACGGCACGGTGCATCCCGTCGTGGTCGAGGCCGACGGCGAATGGAACGGCGTCACCAGAATTGCCGGCGGTCTTGTCGAGGGCGACAGGATTGTCGGACTCGGGGCGTTCAAGCTCAAGGACGGCGACGCCGTCAAGGTGATCGAGCGGTGAAAGCCACGGAATTCCTTGTCGCCCGTCCGAGGCTCGCCGCCGTGGTCGCGCTTGTCGCGCTGCTGGCGGGGGCGATTGCCGTCCCGATGCTGCCGGTCGCGATGTATCCGACGCTGGCGCGTCCGGCGATATCCGTCTCGTGCTCGTATCCCGGCGCGAGCGCGGTGGAGGTCATGAACACTGTCGCAGGCCCGCTCGAGGAGAAGGTGAACGGCGTGGAGGGCATGGACCGCATGACGAGTTCCTGCTACGATTCGGGAGCTTATTCGCTCACTGTCAACTTCGACGTCGACTATGACCGCGACCTGGCCCTGATGAAGGTGCAGAGCAAGGTCCAGCAGGCGCTTCCGCTCCTCCCCCAGGAGGTGAAGAACACCGGCGTCACGGTCGAGAGCGGCACGACGGAGGAGCTCGGCATACTGACCCTGCGCTCGCCGGGCGGCAGGCTCTCCCCCGATCAGGTCGCCGACTACGTCTTCGGCGTCGTGAATCCGGCGATTCTGCGCGTCTCCGGAGTCGGCAAGTCCACGGTGATGGACGATAAGATCGCGGTTCGCGTCTGGATGAAGCCGGAACGTCTCGCGGCGCTCGGGCTCAACACGGAGGACGTCGTCGCGGCGATCAAGGCTCAGAACGTCCAGGCGTCGCTCGGTTCCGTCGGGGCGCGTCCGTCGGAGGATCCCTCGGCGCGGGTCGTCTCGCTCATCTCGAAGGGACGGCTGTCGACCCCGGCGGAGTTCGGCGAGATAATCGTCGCAACGGACGCGAAGGGCGGGCTTGTGCGGCTGAAGGACGTGGCCAGGATCGCGACCGGGCCGCAGGGGTACTCGTACTCCTCCCTCTACGAGGAAGACCCCGCCGTGTACATATCGATCTATCTGCTTCCGGGCGCGAATCCTCTCAAGGCGATGGCGGACGTCAAGTCCGAACTCAAGAAGCTCGAACCGTATTTCCCCGCAGACCTGACGTGGGACATGACTTACGACACGACGGACTACATGGTCAAGGCCCTGCGCGGCGTCGCGGTCGCGATTGCTGTCGCGCTGCTTGTGGTGTTTGCCGCCGTATGGCTCGCGCTGCGGTCGTTCAGGGGGGCTCTCGTCTCGGCAGCGTCCGCGCTGATGTCCGTACTGTTTGCGGCGGCGATGCTTCTAGTCGCGGGAATGCAGGCGAACCTGCTCTCGCTCTACGCGCTTCTGGCGTCGCTGGCGTTCGCGGCCGGAACCGCGGCGTGGAGCGTCGCGGCCGTGCGCAGTGGTAGGCTTCCGGGCATGGAGCAGGTCGCGGCCGGCGCGACGGTCGCGTGCGCCGCGCTGCCGCTTGCGTTCGGGGGCGGAGTGCAGGGCGTCCTGTTCCGCCAGCTCTCCGCGACGCTGGCGGCGATGTCGGTCGCGGCGGGGTT
>R23__coassemble_1424_pt1 | contig 11216 bp, 13 predicted proteins | sample R23__metabat2_low_PE_041 | metagenome-assembled genome bin R23
TCTTCGGCATTAAGCCGCACTGGGGTCCGCTGTACAACTGAGGTTTTCCGCTCAATTCGCCGCCTCCTCTCCGTCGGCGGCCGCAATAAATTGCGGCCCTCCCGACTGCGGCCCTCACGATTGCGCGGCCCTCTCCGCTTTCAGACGCTGCGAGATCTCGCGCAGCGTCAGGTCGTAGGCCGCCTGGAGGCGCGACTCGTCGCGCGTCATCGGCCGGCCCAGTTCCACCGCCGCCGCCTCGCAGAGCGCGTCGAGCCTCGTCTGCGTCTCGCCCATGAGCGCGTCGGGCGGGCACTTGAGCGCGACGCACGCCGCGACGAGCTGCTCCTCGACGCGCGCGAGGTTTCGCGCGGCTTCGCTGCGGTCGGCGCGATATCGGGGCGCGGAGGCGTCGTCCCCCGCGCGGTCCGGGGTGGCGTCATCGAAGCCGGTGACGGCGTAGCGGCAGGCGCGCTCGACTTCCTCGCTCGTGACGGGCAGCGAGTCGCGCCACGCCTTGAGCGCGGCCTCGATCGCGTCGCGTTCGTGCAGCGAGTCGAAGAACTTCGGCTCGCGGGCGTGCGCGAGGGCGAACGCCCACATCGCCTCCGCCGTGCCGTCATTCGCGGCGAGCCGCGCGGCGTAGCCGTGGTACCAGGCGAATGCCGCGAGGGTGGGCTGGTGGAATGGGATGTCTCCAGCCCACCCGATGCGGGGAAAGTTTGCGCATGTGGTCTCCGCGCCGCGCTCCAGACGGAGGGCGAGCTGGTTCAGGCGGTCGAAGTCCTCGAGCGTGGGGCTCAGGCCCTGCGCTTTCAGGTCATCGTAGTCGCCTCTCGCGGTTTCGGAGATCATGCGCGTATCCCTTTAGTTCTGAGGCACTTCCTCGCCGGTGAGCGGGAAGCTGACCTGCCACGCGTACTGCGTGTATCCGTTGTCGGGGTCGCTGCGGCTTCCCTTCGACGCCATTGTCGCGCCGAGCGCGAGAGCGGCGGCGGTGAGCTCGATCGTGGGCGCGGTGGCGGAATACCAGTTCATGGTGTAGTCCACCGTCGCCATGTCGCCGTGCAGGTCGTATTTCATCGTCACGCCCTGCGGCTGCGCGAGGGTGAACTGGATCGGGAAGTTGGCGTTTACCGCGCTGTAGCCGTAGTCATCGACGGGCGACGCGGCTTTCGATCCATTCTTGATGGCGCAAAGGCCGAGGAAGTCCTGTGCGCGGTGGCGCGGCGAAAGCGTGAACGCCGGGAGCTTGTAGGCCCTGAGCTGCGTCGCCCCCGTCTGAACCATCTGGCCGGATGCGGAGACGGACGGCGCGGAACCGGTCTGCGTCGAGATCGAGAGCGTCCCGAGGACGACGGGCTTCTCGATGCCGGTCGGCGCGTTCACCGTGCCGAGGGTGACGAGCGTCGTGCCCGCGGCGGAAGGGTCGTGCGCGACTTCGTCGACGACGTCGTATTCCGCCGACGGCGCGCACGTCTCGCCGTAGGTGTCCACGACGGCGGCGTCGCCGTAGGTGTTCGCGCCGCTCGTGGACTGAATCGAGCGGTTCTCCGCCGAGCTTTTGAGCTTCAGCGCGTTGGAAGTGGCCGTGCCGAGGCCGAAGTAGTCGATCGCGGCGTTGTATGTTGCGTTCATTTAGGATCCCTCCTGTTCGGTTGTTTCAGTGGGTGGGATGTGTCGGCCGACGACGGCCGCGTTGTAGGTCTTCACCATTCCGCCTGAGTCGGCGGCGAAGTCCTGTGAGGTGCTGGTGCTGCCGAGCGTGAATGCGGCGCAGCGGAAGCTGTCTCCGTCCAGCGCGGCGCAACCGTCGCCAAGGAGCGGGGCGAGGGCGGCACGGACGGCGCGGCATGAATCGCGAAAGCCCGCGCCCGACCTGTCGTCGGCTTCCGCGTAATGGACCACCACGCGGACGGAGTAGGTGCAAGGGACTCCGGGACCCTTCCAGTCGAGATCCTGCGAGGCCAGGTCTGCGAACACGGCGACGTAGGTGTCGGGCGAAAGCTTCTGATCCCCCTCCGGAACCGGCGACAGCGCGCCAATCACGTCCATGTCCGGGAGCGCGGCGGCGAGAAGGGCGACAAGCTTCGCTTCGATGACTTCTTCGGGTTCGATCATGCGCCCCTCCTCTCGGCTATTCGCGCGAGATTGTATTCCACGCGCCTTGTAGCCGCCGCCATGGCCTCGTTTACGGCGGACGGCGGGACGGCTGCGAGGATGTAGTCCAGCCGGTTCGTGATCTCGGCGAACGCGCCGCCGGCCGCCTTCTGGAAAACGCCGCGCACGAACTGGCGCGGGTCGCGCCGGTCGCGCCTTCCGCGCTTCCACGAGAGTTCGCCCGCAGCCGTGCCGGAATAGATCTGCTTCATCGTCCACCCCCACGACTTCTTCGCGAGGCCGTAGTGCTGGATGCCGCCGTGTTCCTTCAGAAGTTCCCGGCGTTCAGAGGCGAGAGAGCCGCCGACCATCTTCCCGCCCTTGACGCGGTGACGGTCGGTGTAGACGTAGTAGTGCTTCGCGTACGCGTCGGGCGTGCCGATTTTGCGCACGAGCGTCCAGCGGCGCAGGAGCCTGCGGTGCGCCGAGTTGCTGTGCACGTACTTCGGCGGGACGGCGGACACCGTCGCCTCGTACTCGCGGCGGGGGATGCGCTTCGGCGCGGACTTCGTACGGGCGCGGAGCGACTGGCAGATGTAGATTGCGGCGCGGCGCGTCTCGGAAGCGAGCTTCTGCGGCGCCGCCTCGACGATGCCGTCGAGCAGTCTTTTCAGACGGTTCATTGCCGCCTCGTCGATGCTGCACGATACTTCGAGCATCACGCGCCTCCCCTCGGACGGACGCGGAGCATCCAATAGCCGCCATGATGGACGACGGATGCTATGTGAAAGCGCTGCAACGCAACGGAGCGTGGCGGCTCGAACTCAACTACGTCGCTCGTCTGCGGCGGCGTGATCTCTATCCATTTGTCGGCTGCGACGCACACAAGCCACGTCTGGGAAACGGACTTCGCGGGCGAATCGCCGTACTCCGGGATGTCCGCCGTTTCGAGCGCAAGCACGTCGAGCGGCATCCTGACCGTGCGGACCCGGCCCGACTCCCGGCGAGTCCCGGTATAGGCCGCGCGGCACATGTCGAACGCAGCCGACAGGCCGACCGTGAAAAACGCCGAGCGAGTGATGTTGTCGGTGGCGGACGTGACGACGCGAAAAGTGTCCCCAAGTTTCACGGCATCGCCCCTGGCAAGGCCGCAGAAGGGGACTGCTGGAGCGAGAACGCGGCATTCTTCCGGGATGTCGGAGTCCAATACCGCGTCCTCGCCCCTGCGCGGAGAGCCGACGCGCGACACCGTGCCGATGCGCTCGCCCCAGCGCATGGTCTCGGAGCAGTCCCGCAGGGGACCGCCCTGAAGCCTTGCGAAGGCTGGAGCGAGGTACTGGTTCGGCGTGTGCACAGGCTTCCTTCTTCGCGCTTCGCGCCCTTAGGCGCAGACGACCTCGAATGAGAGGTCGGTCGAGCCGACGGCCTTGGCCGCGTAGCCGAGCAGCTTGTTCGCGCCCGACGCGTCGGACTTCGAGACAAGCCCCGCCGACGTGACGTAGATCGCCACTCCCGCGTTTGTCGCGCCGATGGCCTCGTCGGTCGTGATCTCGACCACCTCGCCGCGCTGAAGCACCTTCAGCGCGCCCGTGGCGCCCTGCGCGATGTCCCACTGCGCCATGCAGAGAAGTCCATCGACTTTGAGGATGTCGCCGGCCTTGACAGCCGAGGCGGCGGTGTAGTCGAGCGTGTCGCCCGTCTTGCGGAACTTGGCCGCAGTAGTAGAGATTGCCATTTTAAGTTTTCCTTTCAGTCAGTGTTTTCACGATGGGCGCGGCGACGGGATGCCACCGCGCCCGTTTCGACCTTACGCGCCGGTCGAGTACACCGCCGCCTTGAGCTCGCCGGCCGACGGGCCGTAGTCGTAGTAGCAGCGCATCTCGATTCCGAGCTGGTGGAAGTTGGCCTCCGCCGTCTCCACCACGGGCGTCTGGCGGCCGTTGAGGAACGCGACGTCGACGAGGCCGAACGCCGAGTTGAACAGCCAGTACTTCGTCCCGGAGAGGAACGGAGACGTGACGGGCGCAAGGATGTTGCGCATCACGTTGTCGCGAGGCGTCTTGCTGGACGCGCCGGAGACGATGTGCTCGGACTGGTAGATCGCCTTCGCCGTGAGGAAGTTCGACGGCGAGCAGAGGATGCGGTCGGGAATGGCCCCGAGGGGGTCGCCGTTCGCGTCCTTGATGGCGAGCGCAAGCGCGTATGCGGCGGAAAGCGCGTCAAGCACGAGAGCGCCAGAGGTGTTCGCACCGTAGTCGCTGGCGGTCGTCGAGAGCGCGCCGAACACGTCCTTGTTGATCGTGCGGCCGGACATCTGGCCGAAGCGCTCCGGGAGTTCCGAGAGGACCGCGAGGTCGTCGTTGATGAGATCCTGGCGGCTGATGCCGACGATGGACCCCTTCGTCGCGGCCTGGATCGAGCGCGCGTCGTCCGAGAGGTCGACGTGCTGGAGTTCGCCGCCCTTGACGAGCGACTTCAGCAGACCGCCCAGAACGAGACGGACGCCCTTGACTGCCTTGAAGTCCGGCACGGCGCGCGGCTTGGCGATCGCACGCCAGCTCTCGCCCACCTCGCCGAAGCCCTTGAGCACGAACTTGTGCGCGACGTTCGAGAGGACGTTCGGGATGTCGGAGTTCGAGAACGCGGCCTTGATCGCCTTCATCATCGAGGCGTCGTCGCCCAGGCGGTACGTGAACCCGAACGCGGCGAACACGTCCGAAAGACGCGTCACGTGCAGGTCGTGCGCGGCGTCGAGGTCAACGTCCTTGAACGCGGCCTCCACGTCCTTGTCGAGCATGGCGGCGCCCATGCAGGCGGCGGCGGTCACGGTCTTCGCATCCTTCGGCGCGGAAGCCCTGAGGTCGATGATCGCGGGTGCGCCGGTGCGGCCAGCCTCGATCTTCGCCTGCTCCGCTGCGGCCTTCTCCGCCCTGAGGCACTCCAGCTCCGCCTTCTCGGCGGTCCAGCCCTCGTTGACGGCCTTGGCCAGGATGTCCTCGTGCCCCTTGCACGCGGTGATGAGGGAAGCGACGCGCTCGCGCTCTGCGGTCTGCGCCGCCTCCACGGTTGCGGCGGCAGGCTGTGCGCCCTCCACCGGCTTGTTCTTGTCTTCGGGCATTACGCCCTCCTTTCCTTGGTTAGCGGCGGCGGAGATCGCCGTCTGGGTTGAGCCATCGGCCCCCAGCGGGACGATGGAAACTTCATTCAGGACGCCTGCGCGGACGATGTAGCACTCGCCCTTGACCTCGGCGCCGTTCAGCTTGTAGGACTGATTCGCCTCGATGAAGATGACGTCGCTTGCGGACACGCCCACGGACGCCTGGAACTTGAAGCCGGCCTTCGCCAGCTCGTGCACCTTCTTCGCGTCCTGCGACACGGGCATGAAGTCCGCGTCGATGGTGAGCGTCTTCCCGTCGTGCGACACCTTCGTCGCCTGTCCGCATATCGCATCGATCGAATACGTCTTGTGCTGGCACAGGATCGGCACGGCGTTGTCCTCGCGCCACTTCAGGCCCGCGAGTTCGATGCCGACCGGGTAGCCCCAGGCGACGTTCATGAGCCCGCCGTTGTACGCGGTGATCGTCATCTTCTTGTTGCCCTCCACGGGCTTGCCCTCGGCGTCCTTCTCGGCTACGAGAGAGACCACGCCCGTTGCGACGAGCGGCTTTTTCAGAAGTTCAGCAATCTTTTCAGGTGGCATGTTTCATTCCTCCATGTTTGGACTGTCCGTCAATTCGCCTTCGCCCGGTTGTTCGGGTTCCGGTTCCTCTGAGATTCGTGCTCAACCTGGTCTTCGGTCGGCGCCGGCTTCGCCGCCCCCGCGTCCTTCGCGAAGAAGGGGCAGGGCGTGTCCTCGGGGAGTCCGTTCTTCGCGCACTCCTCGCGCCACCACGCCAGCATCATCGCGCGCTCGGACACGGCCTGGCGGACCTCCCGCTTCCAGTCCTTGCCGTCCTTCGCGTAAAGGGTCTCGTACGAGAGCGAGGCGTTCCCGAGCCGCGTGTTGTCGGCCGACGCGTCCTTCATCACGTCCGCGTTGCCTCTCGCCATGAACAGCCACTCGACGTCCGCAAGCGCCTCCATCATCGTCTCGTCAATCCTCTCCTGCACGGCGTACTCCTCCAGCCACTTGAAGAAGATGCGGTCGAGCACCTTCGTCGCGAGGGTGGAGCGGATGGAGTTTATCTTGTCGCCGTACACGGTGTGGTCGATCTTCGCGGACGCGAAGTTGTGCTGCGACGAGTCGCACATGGCGATGTTCACCGGCATGGAGATGCACCGCGCCATCTCAGCGATCAGGGCGCGGACGAAATCGGGGTACAGCGACGTCGGCTGCTGCGCCTGGAGCTGGTGAACCTTCCACCCCTCCGGAAGAGTCACGAGCGCGCCGCGCTGCATCTGGAAGACTGTGTTCGGCTTGATCTCCATCGCGCACCTGCCGATGGACGCGTCCTCGTCGTCGAAGCTCTCCGCCAGCTGGTCGGTCTCCAGCACTCCGCTGATGTTCGCCGCGTTGATCGCGCTCGTGGTGACGGACGAGCGGTACGACTTCTGGTCCGCCGGAATCTCCAGCGCGGAAACGAAGTCAGAGACGCCGCGCACCTGCTCGGGCCGCAGCACGTCGAAGTAGTGTATCACGTTCGCCGCCTTCGTCCACTCGCCCGCCCTGTACTTGATGTTCTTGATGGAGCGGTAGTCTCCCGGGTGGTACTTGAGTATGCGGTACTCCGTCGGGTGTCCGTAGGGGTCGAAGCGGATGCCGTCCGTCTCGTTCTCGCGGGTGACGGCCTCCGACCACGACTCCACGCGGTCGCACTCGATGACGGCGAGGTTCAGCGTGACGCGGTTCTTCCTGTCCACGATGGTGGGGTCCGTGTAGAACACGGCGAACGCCTCGCCGTCCGTGGTCTTCGCCCTGACCATCGTGCGCAGCTTCTCCCACAGCCCCACCTTGAGCGCCCACGTGTCAAACTTGCGCACCAGCTTGTCGCGCACCTTCTCCGGCACGCCTCCGCGCGGGAACGACGCGGACACCCACGAGCCCACGACGTACGAGGCGTGCGTGTCGAGCATCCCCCATGCGTACGGGCAGTTGAAGACGACGTACCTCGCGCGGGTGCGCACCGTGCGCCTCACCGAGGGCGACAGCGCGGCGGTGATCGCGAGGGAATCCACGTTGCGGAAAAGGGAGTCCGTGTCGGGCGTGTGGCGGGCGTTGTCGAACCGGGCGCTTACCTGCACCCCCTCGAACGTCGCCCTCTGGTGTTTCTTCGCCATGCAGTGCCTCCTATCGGTCACACGTCCCCGGCGGTATCAGATGCGACACCATCCCCGAAAGCGGATGGCGGCGGCGTCCTGCCCTCGCGCGCTTGCGCAGGTACTTGTCGGCCGCGATCAGGTCGGAGATCGAGCGGTTCGTCTGCGACAGCCCGTCCACCGTGAACGAGGAAGGGTTCGCGACCGCCTCCGCGAAGTCGGAGTCGGACACGCCAAGGGTCGGCGTCTGCACCGTATCTGTCTGCTGTGTGTCCATGCGCGTGTATGATAGCATGTCGTCAAGAGAGAAAAAAGACACTTGCCGCTAGATATAGCGTTTTGCCCCCTCAAACGGACTCGGACGTGAAGAAATGGATTCCGCAGTTGCGGCATTCCCTCGTCCGGCGCACCACTTCGCCGATGCGCTCTGTCCTGATTACGTAGGAATGGCGGCATCCGCACTCCGCGCATGGGATGCCGTCGGCAGTCTCCTCCGCGTCCACAACCTCGCCGTACACCTTCCTCCGGTTCTTAGCCATGATAGACCTTCCTCCTGTTCTTTCTCGGGGCGTTGCCGCCCGCGCCGTGAGTGCCCGTGCCCGTGTCCGACTCCGCCGACATCGACAGCACCCCCTCGTACCCCGCCGCGGCGTAGGCCATCGCCTGGGTGTCGAGCTTGTCGTGCTTGCCCGGCAGGGTGTTCCACTTGTACACCACCATCGTCGAGCCGCCACGCCCCATGATGACGCCCTTGGCCTCCAGCACCTCGCGGCACATCTGCTCGGCGAAGTCGCGGTGCGAACCCTTGCAGAGCGTGGCGCTGCCCGGCTCGCCGATTGGCGTTATCCATCCCGTCTGGCCCAGCTCCTTGTAGTAGTCCGCGTCGAAGCAGTACCACTTTCCGCTCTCGCGGGTGAAGCAGGCGTAGACGCGCCCGCGGACGCGCCCGATGCACGTCTTCACCGACGGGTCGTAGGTCTTCCCGGCGCGGCCTATCATCGCGCGGCCGAGCTTGCCGTTCTTCTTCGCGGCGCGGCAGAAGCCCGTCACGGTGTCGAACTGCTCGCCGCCGGCGTCGATGTACCACGCGTCCAGCTTCCACGGCTGCACGTCCACCCATGCCGCCATCAGCTCAAGCGCCTTTCTGACGAGACGCTGGCGCTGCTCCTGGTTCGTGTTGCGGGCCGAGACGGGAAGGGGGGCCTGGCACCACACGCCCTCGGTGAAGACGTGGGCGGAGCCCGAGCGCCTGAACGCCGTGCCCTGGTAGGTGAGTCCGTAGGAGTAGTTGATGTCGGTCGTGAGGACGGCGAAGACGGTGTCCTCGGGCAGCTCGTTTTCGTTCAGCTCGACGATGTGCTCCAGGATGTCGCGGGGCTTCAGCTCGTAGTATTTCGTCTCGTGCGCGACGGGCTGGTTCTGGTACTCCGAGAAAAACGTCTCGCGACCCTTCGTGTAGTAGTCCACCATTGCGCCGAACAGCGCGTCCGGGTCTCCCTTCGACCTGTCGAAGCGGTACTTCCACGAGACCGTGAAGCCGTTCGTCATCGCGGCGCGGTTCTGCCGGTAGAACTTGAACGCCATGTCCCGCGTCTTGTCGTCGTCGTACAGGTCGAACCACCTGACCCAGAGCTGCCGCGTCAGCGAAGACTCCTTCTCGAAGCCGACCGGCCAGGACACGACGCGCGGGATCCGCACGAAGACCGTGTTGCGCCTCTTGCCCAGACTCTCGCCCACGTCGTCCGGCGCGTAGATGGTGCAAGCCACCATCATCGAGATTCGCTTGTCAGGACCGGCGAGGCACTGCCACTGGGTGTCTATCTGCTTCAGCGTGTCGGCCACGAATTTCGGGTCTGCCGCGCGCTTGACGTCCTGCGGGTCGTCGAGGAGCAGCTTGTCGGGACGGAGCGACAAGCCGTCCGCCGTCGTGATGTTCAGGCCCTTGACGTCGCCCTGGAGGGATCCGGCCGCGATCGCGCCGAGTCCGTCCGGGAAGACGATCTGCATCAGCTTCGACTTTATCGCCGCGCCGGTCGGCCTGTCCTCGCCCTGCCAGCGGAGCCTCGGCAGCCGGTTCGCGTGGGTGGACACGGCGAAGGGCGCGAAGTATTCGGGATAGTCCGCGACAAGCCGCTCCGAGGTGATCGCTATCACCCATGTCGAAAACGCCTCCGACGCCGACCGGCTCTGCCATCCTCCCATGGCCGGAAACTTCGCGCGCTTGGTGACGACGAGGTATATCGTCATGTAGCGCATGATGTTCGTCTTGCCCTCGCCGCGCGGAGCCGCCACCACGATGTCCTTGCCCTGCGCGTCATTCGAGACGATGGCGCGGATTATCTCGCGGTGGCCGTCCGAGAAGGGAAGGGTGAAGATGTTCGGGAAGTACCACCGCAGCCACTTCTCCGGGTCTTTCTCCAGCCGTCTCCGCCTCGCCATGCTCTCGGGCTTTCGCCGCAGAAGCTCGTTGCCCCCCGCTCGGCTCTCGCGCTTTCGCTCGGCCTCGGACTCCCTTGTGCGGTTCCTATGCCTGTCTGCCATGGTGGGGACTAGAAAAATTTTCGAGATCTCGCCCCTTGGGCATAGGCCGGGGTGCGCCCCCTCCGGGAGTACCTACCCCCACCGCGCAGAACGCCTGAAATCCGCCTTCTGGGCGCTTCCTTTCGGCCGCAAGCCAACACGCGGGGAAATCGCGCGGACGCGTCCTGGACGGCCCTGTGCGCCTCTGGCGCGCCAAATGGCTTGACAAGCGCGGCTGGCTGATATATATTACGCATCGTTCGCTCCCATGAAGGCGAAGAGGTCGGGCTGCATGTCCTTCCTCTCGGCGTCCTCCCGCTCCCTGCGCACCGCCCCGCCGTGGCCGTCGTCCCATGCGTGCAGCTTCGACTTCAGGAACGGGGCGAACCTCCGGATAAGCCTCTGGAACTTCGCCCACGCGGTGGCCCTGTAGCTGTCGCGCATCACGTCCATGCGCTCTATCGTCCCGCGCACCCTGTCAAGGTACGCGCCGAACGTGGTGCACGTCCCTCCGTTGCACACATGGAGCAGGAGCAGGGCGTCGATGGTGTCGAGCATGCACCATCGCCTGTACAGCTCCGCCGTGCGCTCCTCCACATCGGCCGGAAGGGTAGTCACCTGTCCCCTCGGGGTGCGGTCGAAGGCAATCCTCTCGCGCTGCACGATGCGCTCCCCTGCGGCGTCGTACGAGACGGTGCCGCCGTGACCAGCAGGCGGAAGGTGGTCGCAGGCGAGGCAAGCAGCCCTTGCCTTCTCCATCAGCGCCCTGTGCGGACATTTCTCCGTGGTACAGTTCATCGTATTTCAACCGCCCGTCAAAACGCCGTCGGACGGATCTCGATGTCGATCCCCGGCTTCGGCCCCCACCACTTCGAGGTGGACTTCTCCGTCACGAGCGAGTCGTCCGTCCAGAAGTTGAGGCGGGTCAGCACGTCCAGCAGGTTCTTCTCCAGGTTGTCGAGGTCGGGGCGCACCGGGTGCGGGATGGAGACGGCCGCCCTTACGATCCGCTTGAGCTCGCTCTTGCGGTAGGGGAACGTCCAGCGCACCTTCAGGGACACCGGCTCCGAGAAGGGCACGTCCGGGACGTGCATCGAGAGAAGCGCGGCCAGGAAGTTCTCGCTCTGCCGGACCTTCTTCTTCGTGTAGAACCGGATGCGGCCTCCGCAGACGAACGCTCCCTTCTGCTGGGCCGTGGCCGTCGGGGGGATGCAGTCGAGGCGTATCGTCACGGCCCCTCCCTCGTGTGCGCACGCACGTACGCACGTACGCGTATTAGTATTATTATAATTAATATTATACTTATGGGGTATCATACTTAATCTCCTATGATTTTAATTACTTAATCCTCTGATTCAGAG
>R23__coassemble_1429_pt1 | contig 11182 bp, 12 predicted proteins | sample R23__metabat2_low_PE_041 | metagenome-assembled genome bin R23
CCGAAAGCTCGACGTCGGCGCCCTCGAGGACTCCGCCGAGGGCCTTCGCGAGCTCACTTGCCTTCATCGTCGCTCCTCGGGCCCTTGGCGGTTGCGGGATCGACGCCCATCTCGCGGAGGATGTCGGGCGTGACGTCGAGCGACTTCGACGCGAACGGGGCCGCCGTCACGTCGAGGATGAGGTCGTAGCCGCCCTTTTCGGCGAACGAGCCTATCCTGGAGCGGAGGTCCTCGGTCGTCGCCTTGAGAAGGCGGCCCTCCAGGCCCTGGAGGTCCTGCTGGGTGCGCATCATCTCGGCGCGGATCCGCTGCTGCCCGGAGAGGAACTTGTTCTGGACGTCGAGAAGGTCCTTCTCGAGCTTGGCCTTGGCCGCCTGCGCGAGGAGCGGGCTGCGCAGCTGGTCGGAGAGCTTCTTGCCCTCCTCCTGGACCTCCTCGAGGTCGGCCTTCATCTTGTCGATCTTCTTCGCGTAGTCCTTCTCCGTGTCGGAGAGCAGCTTCTTGTTGGGCTCGTAGCTGGAATGGTTCCTGACGAGCATCATCATGTCGACCGTGCCGCCCTTCATGTCGGCAGCTGCGGCCAGCGACGCGGCCGCGGCCGCGAAAAGCATCAGTTTCTTAATAAGTGGTCGTCTCCCTCTTGGTTAAGGCGTCAGAAGTCGTAGCCGACGGTGAACGAGAACACCTCCTTGTCGGCGTGGTCCGGCTTCTCTATCGGGGTCGCGAAGTCGAGCCTGATCGGGAACATCGGCAGGTCGATCCTGACGCCGAGGCCGACGGACCACGCGAACGTGTCGGAGAAGTCGAGGTCGAACGCGTCCTCGCCGACGGAGCCGAGGTCGGTGAACGCGGCCATGCGCAGCATCTTGACGATCGGCACCGTGTACTCGAAGTTCATGCAGAAGAGCGTCTTGCCGCCCCAGGGCATCGCGTCGCCCTTGCCGTTCTCCTCCTTGGTCGCGAACGGCGAGACGTGGCGGTACTTGACGCCGCGTATGGAGCGCGGGCCGCCGAGGAACATGCGGTCGTAGATCGGGACTTCGTCGGACATCTCGTCTATCGTCTCGAAGCGGAGGCCTGCCATGAACACGTGGTTGTAGCGCTTCCAGACCGTGAAGTAGTGGCGGTGGTTGAAGCCGGCGCGCCAGAACTCGTTGTCGCCGCCCGCCGTAACGTCGAAGAAGAGCTGCGAGCGGCCGCCGGCCGTCGGCATGCGGAAGCTGTCGCGGGTGTCGCGCGCCCAGAAGAGCCTCACCACCGACTCCCAGCTGTCGCCGTAGCGGTGCTCCTCCTCGTCGAGCGAGACGACCTTGTCCTTGTAGAACCAGTTGCCGTGGTCGATGTCGTCGAACTGGATGTACTCGAAGTTGTACCTTACGCCGAACCGGCCGAAGGGATCCCACGTGGGCCAGAACTTGACGGGGTACGAGAGCGTCGCCGCCGCGCCGCTGCGATATATGTCGTACTGGTCGTACCAGCGCCCGCGCCTGTAGCCCTCGACCGTCAGCTCGAGAAGCCTGTCGAAGAGGTGGGGCTCGGTCACGCTCACCTCCATCGTCTGGATGCGCGGGCCCCACTGCACGTACGCGCGGCCCTTCTGGCCCGCGCCCCTGAACCACTTGCCGGGACTGAAGAGGTCGAAGTTCGACTGGGTTATCTCGCCGGAGACAAAGACCGAGTCGACCGAGCTGGCGCCGACGCCGACCATGAACGAGCCCGTGTTCTTCTCCTCCACCTCGTAGACGAGGTTGCGGTACTCTGCGCCGTTCGCGTCGAGCCCGCGGTCGGTCTTCTCGAGGTAATACCTGACGCGCGAGAAGTAGTCGAGGTTCTCGAGTCGCCGCTGGCTGCGCTCCGCGCGGTCCTCGAGCATCCTGTCGCCGGGCCCGAGCGCGATCTCGCGGCGGATGACCTTGTCCATCGTGTAGTCGTTGCCGCGCACCACGACCTCGTTGATGACGACGGGCACGCCCTCGGTCACGGCGAACACGACGTCGAGCGTCTGCGGGTCGCCGTCGCGCGGGATCCGCTTCACGTCGACGCGCGTGTCGGCGAGGCCGGAGTCTCCGGAGCCGACCGTGACGGCTATGCGGTGGGCCGCGTCGTCGAGTGCCTTCGCGCCCGCGACCTCGCCGGAGACGGGCAGGCCGCTCTTCTCGCGGACGACCGCCTCGGGATAGCGGGTAAGCCCGGTTATGGAGGTCGCGCCGACCCTGTAGCGGTGGCCCTCTTCGACCTGGAAGACGAGCTCGACCTTCCCCTCGCCGGCTGGCCTGCGCACCGGCGGAGACACCTTCGCGTCGAGATAGCCGTGGTTGCGGTACACCTCCTCGATTTTCGTCGCGCACTGGGCGAGCTGGTCCTCGGTCACCGGCGAGTCGCTGACCCAGCCGACGGGGTTCCACCACGGATAGTCCCCTATGGCCTCGCGGCCCTCCTGCTCGGCGATGCCGCCCTCAGACGGCTTCCACCACGCCGACTGCCACCAGCGGCCGCTTTCGAGGCGCGTCGCACCGGCGAACGCGAAGCCGGATATCTTCTGGCGCGGGCCCTCGACTATGGCGAAGCCGACACGGCAGTTGTTGCCGCCGCGCAGGGGGCGCACAACATGCTTGACCTTCACGTCGAGGAAGTGCTTCTTCAGGTAGGCGAGGCGTATCTTCTCGGCCGCCGCCGCCAGGTCGCCCTCGCCGTAGAGGAAGCCGTCCTTGAGCTCGGACTCCTTCGCGATGCGCGACTCGCCGAAGAACTCGCACCCGACGACCTTCATGGGCGCGAGATAGCGCATCTTGCGGCGCACGACGAACGTCACCTCGACGCCGCCCGCGACCTTGCGCGCGTCGGCGCTGATGTCCTCGAACTCGCCGGTGTCCTTGAGCGAGACGACGTCGCGCGACACCGTGACGGGGTCGTACTGGCCGCCCGCCTTCGTCTGACAGCGGTTCAGCACGGAACCGACGTCGCCGCCGAACCCGTCGAGGGCCTTCACCTTCACATCGACCACGTCGGCCGCGTACGCGACGCCTCCGAGCAGCGCAAAAAGGACTAGCAGTTTTTTCATGTCGCTTATTTTAGCATATTTAGCGCCTGTTTCATAGTCTCCCTGTCGGGTTTTTCGTCGACGGCCCTCTTGCCGAGCCCGCCGGGAAGCTCTATGGCGTCGCCGCCCGTGGAGAGCCGCCAGGCGTCCAGGCCCTTCAGGACGGCTTCGGTCTGGCCCAGCAGATGGCGGCTGTGCATCGCGCCGTCCATCGCGCCGCAGGCCTCGAGCAATCCGCAGAGCGAGTCCCGCACGTCTTCGCCGACAAGCCCCTTCAGCTGCGCGTATGTCGCGTCTACGGCTATGCCTATCGCCACCGCGTAGCCGTGGGGCAGCTTGTAGCCGCTCATCGCCTCGAGCCGCAGCGCCGACCACAGCGCGAACCCGGTGGGGCCCTTCTTCCGCCGCGCCGCCACCGAGAGGCGCACGGTCTCCTCCATCGCCGCGCGGTCGCGCGAGGCGTACGGCCCGGCGAGCGAGGCGAGCTTCCTCGCCAGCGGCGCGTCGGACACGGCGGCGATGCGCACGGCCTCCGAGAACCCCGCGCGCCAGACTCCGTCGAGAATGGTGTCGGCGAACGCGAGATCCACCACGACGGCCGCCGGGACGCTCCTGACGCGCAGGGCGTCCTTGACCCCGGCGACGTCAAGCGCCGCGCAGCCGGCGTACGCCGCGTCGACCATGGCCGCGACCGTGGTCGGCACCCTGACGAGCTTCACGCCGCCCCGCGCCTGCGAGGCGCCCCACCCCGCCACGTCGAGAACGGTCCCTCCGCCCAGGACGAGCATGCAGCCGTTGGAGCCGATCTTGGCGTCTATCGCCGCCGAGGCGACCCTCATCGCGCTCTGCATTCCGTCGCACTTGACCTTCTCGCCGCCGGACAGCACGACGGTCTGGCCCGCGAGCTCTATGCCGTGGGCCTGCACGTATCGGCCGATGCGCGTGCCGAGGCCCTCCGTGCGCTGGACGACGTTCATGTCGGCCACCAGCATCACGCGCGGGCGCTCCGAGCCCGTCGCGGCGCGGAGCGTCTCGGCGAGCGTCGTGTTCCCCTCGCCGAACAGATCCTCGGCGAACACTATCGGGTATTCGTCCTTCTTCATGGCTCAACGCCCCCCTCTGGCTGACAGCAGCTCCCCGGCATGTCGCATGACGACGCTCGTCGACTTCTCGCCGCCGAGCATCCGCGCGATCTCGCGCACGCGCGCCTCCCCCTCCACGGCGGCGATCTTCGTGCGTGTGCGGCCGCCCGAGACCGACTTCGAGACGACGAGGTGACGGTCGCCGCACGCCGCGCTCTGCGGAAGGTGGGTTATCGCGATCACCTGGTGGTCGCGCGCGACCGCACGCATCTTCGCGCCTACGACGCAGCCGACCTCGCCGCCTATGTTCGCGTCGATCTCGTCGAACACGAGGACGTCGGTCGAGTCGTGGGCGGAGAGAACTGCCTTCAGGGCGAGCATGACGCGGGCCGTCTCGCCCGAGCTGGCCGTCGCAGCGAGCGGACGACCGGGCTCGCCCGGGTTCGGCTCGAACATGTACACGACCTGGTCGCACCCATGCGGGCCCGGCTCGCCCGGCGAGACGGCGCCGGAGAACCTCGCCAGCAGAAACCCGAGGTCCCGGCGCTCCGCCGGGACCTCGCGCGAAAGCTTCTCGGCCGCCGAGCGCCTCTTCTTCGAAACCACCGCGCCGCACTTCGCGACGCCGGCCTCGAGTGTCTTGATCTCGGTCCGGACGGCCTCGGCCCTCTCGCCGCGCCCCTCGAGCTCGGCAAGGCGGGCGCGCCGCCTCTCGAGCTCAGCCGTCAGCCGCTCCGCGTCCCCCGCGCCGTCGTCAGGCGCGGCGCGCGGGAGGTACTTCCTCTTCAGGCGGTTCACGACGGCGAGCCGCTCGTCGAGCGCAGCGAGCGTCTCGGGGTCGGCGTCCACCGCAGACGCCGCGTCGGCCACGGAGCGCGACAGCTCCTGGATCCTTACGGTAAGCTCCTCGGCCTCGGCGGCCCACTGCTCGGCGGCTGGAAGGCTCTTCGCCATCGCGGCGAACGACGGCATTAGCCTCGACAGCGTCTCCGCCGCGCCTTCATCGCCGCCGAGAGCCTCGGTTATGCCGTTCGCGGCCTCGACGATCTCGCCCGCGTGCGCGGCGGCGGCCTGGCGCGCCGCTATGTCGTCGTCGTCGGGCGAGAGGCCGGCGGCCTCCAGCTCGTCGACCTGGTAGCGCAGCATCTCGATCTCGTCCTCCGCCGGGCCCTCGCCCTCCATGGCGGCGAGACGCGCGCGGGCGTCCTGGAGCGCGGCCCAGGCCTTTGCGTACGCCGACGTGTCACACCCGGCGAAGGCGTCGAGGGCGTCGCGCTGGAAAGGCTCCTCGAGAATGTGCTGGTTCGCGCGCGGGCCGTGGATGTCGACGAGGACGCGCCCCAGGCGCTTCAGCGCGCCGACGGTCGCCGACGAGTCGTTCACCCAGACGCGCCCGCCGCCCGCCGCGGAGACGGCGCGCCGGACGACGACCGTCGTTCCGTCGAAGTCGACACCAAGCTCGCCGAGCGCCTCGCCGGCGGCGGCGGCGCGCGCACCCTCGAGGGCGAACTCGGCCTCGACGCGCGCCTCCTTCGCGCCTTCGCGGACGATGGAGGGGTCGGCCCTGCCGCCAAGCACGAGCTCGAGCGCGCCCATCAGCACCGACTTCCCCGCGCCAGTCTCGCCTGTGAGCACATTGAGGCCCGGGGCGAACTCCGCCTCGGCCTTTTCGACTATGGCCAGATTCGAGACTGTCAGACGCGCAAGCATTCTCCGTGGAATTGCGAAGCTTGAATCATGAAGAAATGGAGCGGGCGATGGGAATCGAACCCACGTAAGAAGCTTGGGAAGCTCCTATTCTGCCATTGAATTACGCCCGCAGAATCAGACTTGGCGGAGAGAGAGGGATTCGAACCCCCGATACCTTGCGGTATGCATGATTTCGAGTCATGTGCATTCAACCAGGCTCTGCCATCTCTCCATCAACGGTTGCATATGATACCAAAACTGCCCCGTGCGCGTCAACCCCCCATGTTCATGTCAATACGCCCGCCCGACCGTCTTTTTATGCGTAGGCATCGAGCCTACGCTCCGATGGTCTTGCCCTGCATGCGGGCTGGCGCGGCGTGTCGATCCGCCTTGCTGCCTTCGCCTCCTTCCTGATTGCCTTGATCGACTCCCTCGTTTTCATGTCGACCGTCAAGGGGGAAAGGAGGAAAATCACATGGACGCGGCAACGCTCGCAAGGCACGCGCTCGAGGCGCCCAGGAGGCCCCTCACGCTCAAGAAGGCGCTCTCGTCGGTCGCCGACTTCAGGATCGACAGGAAGAAGAAGTACCCAAAGATACTGAAGCGGGACGCGGCATTGCCATCGGCGGAATCCTAATGGTGGCAATGCCCGCCGCAGGAGTGGCCACCATTGTTTTTCTCCTTTCAGTTGAAACTGTATTCCTCTCCGTCGTCCGGCATTAGGACGCGACGCTCACGGCCGCGCTTTTCAAGCGCCGCCTTGAGCGTCTTGCGCGTCAGAGAGGCGTGGGCGACGGTGTCCATGTGGCTTGCGACGACCGTGGCGTTAGGCGCGGCGCGGCAGACGCTCTCGACGTCGGCGTCGTCCATGATGAGCCGTCCGTATGTCTTGAGCTGCGCGGCGCAGGAGTTCAGGATTACGACATCAGGCTTCAGCTCCGCCATCGTCTCCGCCACCTCGTTACACCAGATTGTGTCGCCGAGAATCCAGAGTGTTTTCCTTTCGCCTAGTACATCGGGGAAGGGCATCGGCAGTTCGCACATCGGCATCACGATGTCGAGCTGCGTGGGATCGACCACCTCCGATGCGAACGGCGATTGTCCGAATGTGAACCCTTCGGACTTGCTGATGAGCCAAGGGTCAATGAGGAATTCAACCCCGTCGAAATTGATGCGAAGCGTCGCGTTGCGTATCTGTCTGATTTTCATTTTTGATTACCTTTCTGCTATGCAGCTTAAAACGAACAGTTCGAGCATATCACGGCCACACGATGGAGACGGGAAAGTTTCATGGTCTTTCCCTTTACTTTGTCGCGAGCTTGCGCGAATCTGTCAGGAGCTTCTGCAATTCTTCTGCACCCACCGTTCCGTCGAGGACGATTGTCGTCCACGTCTTCTTGTTCATGTGGTAGGCGGGCATGAAGCGCGGCCCGTCCATGCTGTCAGTTCTGCGTAGGTTCACGGCTTCTACGGTGTCCTTTCTGTTGCCGCCCACCTTGTCGGCGGTCAGTCGTGAGACGAGTGCGTACCACTTGTTCGTGTCCTTCCTGCGCAGCACGGCGTAGTCGGGGAAGTTCTTCCACAGGAACTCCGGCTCCTCGCCCCATTCCGATCCGGCGAAGGCGATGATGCCGCGTGCGAGATCGGTCTTGAACACATCGCGCTCGAAGCAGGAGTCTGCAATGCGTTTCATCAGTGCCATTATCTCGCACCGCACACGGCCGACGAACTTGCCGGAAGCACCGGCCACCCGATGCTGCACATATTCGTCGCCTGTCGCCGCATCCGTAGTCGTCTCCTTGACAGAACCCCTGGAGTCCAGTGCAACGGTGCAGACGAGCGCTCCGTTGGCGATGGGCGCGGAATATGTCCAGACGCCTGATTTATTCTTGAATCCGAACTTCTGAAGCGTAGTGCGTTTTACGCGCATCCGGCGGAAGAATTCAGCTGGCGTCACATATTCTATCGGCGCGTCGTTTTTAGTTATTGAGTCGATCTCCGCCTCACGCGACGCCTCGCGCATCTCGTCGGGCGTCATGTCGCGGAAGGTCTCGCGGAGGTTCTTCATTTGCCCGGCATCCATTACTGGTAGTTCCTGATGCGCACGTCGATCCCGCTCCCGGCGAGGAGTTCAACGACGGTTTTGATCGGCGTCTGGGAATAGTGATAGGGGAACAGTACCTTTGGCTTGATCGTCCGCGCCGCCTTCGCGACCTGCGCCGGCGTCATCGTGTACAGGCTGGCGTGCTTGATCGCCGTGACCACGACCTCCTTTCCGCCTTTGGTCTTGAACGTGTCCGTCTGGAAACCCAGCGCGTCTCCCGTTGTCGCGGAAGCGGCAGTCGCGGCGAAAACCGCGTTGAGCCAGTTGACGACGTCATCTTCCGTATGATGTACCGTCACGCCCGTGCCCAGGCGGCGCTCGATCTGGTTCGAGCCACGAATCGTAAGGCCTTCCTTGACCGTCGCGGCAGGACACGCCTTGCGCACGTCCACGAAGTAGCGGCCCGCGCCTCCGCCGCCGTGCGTGCAGAACGGCACGACCGTCTTGCCTGCGAACGAATGCGTCTTGAAGAATTCCGCGACAGGTGGCGCGTACGTTCCGTACCAGATAGGCGAGCCGATGAACACCACATCGTAGCCGTCGAGTGGAGGGACGGATTTTATCGCACGCGTTCCGCCGTGCTCCATGTCTCCCTTCGCGGCCTTGAGCGTGTCGCCATAAGCATCGGGATACGCCTCGACTGTTTCGATCGGGACAAGTTCGCCGCCCGTGTGCTTGGCGATCCACTTCGCGACAGTCGCCGTGTTGCCGACCTTCGACTGGGAGTAGTAGACAACCGCGATCTTGCCCGGTAGCTTTGCCGTCAACCCCACCGTCGCCTTCGTCGAGCGACTTGCAAATATTCGGCACCCCGCCACCACTGCAATGGCGGCAACGACGACGATGCCAAGTATGACCAACAGGACTTTCATTGCATTTCTCCTTTGAATGTTTCTCACACGATTTCCTTGAAATAAGGGCAGATGTTGGCAAACGAACCGTCATTCATCCGGAATCCGCGCGGTATCATACCAAGTTGCGTGAACCCAAGCCGCTCATAGAGATGGCGCGCATGGACATTGCCTTCGACGACGGCGTTGAATTGGAGCACGCCGAATCCGTGCGCCTTGGCCTGGGCGAGGCAGTCAAGCACGAGCTTTTCGCCGATGTGCATCCCGCGGCAGTCCGAACGGACGGCATAGCTGGCGTTCGAAATGTGACCGCAGCGCCCCACGTTGTTTGGATGGAGGATGTACAGTCCCAGAACCGTTCCCTGTTCGTCCACCGCAACGCCTGTATATGTCTGCGCGGCAAAGAACTCGGCTCCGGCCTGTGGCGTCAACGGTTCCTCCTGCGGGAAGGCATCGCCCGCCTCGACGATCTCGTTCCAGACGGCAATCATGCCGCCGATGTCGTTCTCTTCGTATTTTCGGATTGTCATTTGCGTTTGGTTACCTTTCAATTGGATGGTAGTCGATCTTCGATTCCTCGTCGGTCGTTTCAAGCTTCATGATGACGGGGCGGAGTCCGTCGTTGCAGCTCACGATGGCGACGCCCGGCTTTTTGATCCAGTCGCCGTAGTAGAAGAGCGACTTGTCGGCGCCGTGCGCCAGCGCAAACACATACTGGTAGATTGCCTTCCACGCCTCGTCGCAGAACCCCTGCGGCTTCGCGTAGTCGGCGTAGAACACGTCGCCGGCCTTCATCATCGGACAGGCTGTCAGCCCGTCGATGCCGTATTCCGCCGCAAGCTCCTTGTCGAGCGTCGTCTTGAGTATCGTTATTTTTACTTTTGTCATAGGCTCCTCCAAATAGATTAGCGTAAAAAGAGTCGCGCCCGATGTCAGCCAAGGGCGGCAGACAGTATTTCGGGCTCGAGCAGAAATGGGATGAGGCCAACGTGCATGATCCCGTCGTCGTCCTGCATGGGACGCATATATCCGCTGCGGACGACGATCTTGCCGAAGAAGTCCCCTGTCTTCTTCAGCGGCAGCGTTTCTCTCTCCATCTGCTTCTTACCGTCCATGCTGAACGCGCTTTGTATGTAGAGCTTCCGAGAGCCCGAATTCACGATAAAGTCGATCTCGTGGTTTCTGGTTATGCGCTCGCCGCCTTTTCTGGTCGTGATCTGCACCACGCCGACGTCGACCGCATACCCCCTCCTGACGAGTTCGTTCCATATCACATTCTCCATCAAATGCGGAAACTCTAACTCCCGGAAGTTGAGGCGTGCGTTCCGGAGCCCAAGGTCCTCGCAGTAGAACTTGCACGGGACCTCAAGGTGCTTCTTGCCCCGCACATCCCACCTCGACGCCTTCGAGAAGAGGAAGGCGTCTTCCATGTATTTGAGATATTTGCCGAAAGTTCTGTTTGTCGTCTTGAGGTGGGACTGCGAATCAAGCGTGTTGACGAGCTTGTTGGGGTTTGTCAGGCTGCCCGTCGCGCTCGCGAGCACGTCGAGCGTTGCGGTCAGAATCGCGTCGTCTTTCAGGCTGTGCCGCTCGACGATGTCCTTGATGTATATGCGCGAGAAAAGGTCTTTGAGGATTTTCTCCTTGCCGGAGACACCAGGTTCAAGCGCGACAAGCGGCATCCCCCCCCCCATACAAGGTATTCTTCCAGCGCCTCCTGCTTGTCTTTCCCGGAGCCGCCGAGGTACTCCGCGAACGAAAGCGGGTGAACCCGGATTTCATCACCGCGTCCCCTGAATTCGGTCGCGACATCACTTGAGAGCATCTTTGAATTCGACCCTGTCACATAGACGTCGACATCCTCCATCTTCCGGAATTCGTTGAGCACATCGTAAAAGGTGACGTAGCACGATTCCCGGTCTTCTTTGGCGACGGATTTCAGATCCACGCCCGGAGCGAGAACCTTGCGGGAAAACTGTATCTCGTCTATGAGTACGTATTTCATGCCCCTGCGCCCCTTGATGGCGTCGCCGATGTGCTTGCTTAGGAGCAGCGGGTCGCGCAGATGCTGGAATTTCCGCTCGTCCAGCGCGATCTCGACAATGTTGCCGGCCTTTACTCCGTTCTGAAGAAGGTGCCTCTTGAAGAGATTGAACAGAAGATAGCTCTTCCCGCACCGCCGGATGCCGGTTATGACCTTGACCAGGTCGCCGCCCATTCGGGATACGAGCTTTGACAGATAGAAGTTTCTCTCAATTTCCATGTATTCAATCCTTATTGACTTGTCAAGTCAGTTTGTACACTGGGTATTTTACCAAAAGGCGGCGGAAAATACAAGAGGCCCATCTCCTTTATATCACTCCCGCGATTCGTTATAATAGTGTGCACCCGATCAAGAAAGTAGGTTCTTTCGAGA
>R23__coassemble_1433_pt1 | contig 11135 bp, 9 predicted proteins | sample R23__metabat2_low_PE_041 | metagenome-assembled genome bin R23
CGACCGAAAGCGGCCACATGATATTGTCGCCGTCCGAGTTCTTGAACTCGACGCTCGCCTCGGGGAAGGCGTTCGAGACGCATTCGAGAATCCCCTCGTGCGGTTCCGCCGTGCGGAGCCACCCCGGGATGAACCACACCGTCGCCGTTATTACCGCCATTGTCATTTTGGTCCTTTTGTTTTAGACAGGATTTACATGTTTGTTTTAGACAGGATTAACAGGATTTACAGGATTAAGAGCAGGGCGAATGTCACTTCTTCCCCCACTTCGCAAGATTCCTGAGGATGAATGCGAAGGTCTTTTCGCGCTCCTTCGCCGTCTTTAGGGCGCATTCCCATATGACGATGAGGTTCCAGCCGTCTTCCGCCCAGGCCTGTTCGTGCTCTGCATCGCGACGGACGTTGCGCCGGAACTTGGCGTTCCAGAACGCGCGGTTGGATTTCGGCCGCGTGGCGGTCGCGCAGAGGGCGGTTTGGACGAGTTTGCGACCGTTCCACTCCCACCCATGCTGGTGCCAGAAGCAGCCACGCACCTCGATGAGCGCGCGGCACTTCGGTATCACGACGTCGGGATGGCCGACGATGCGCCTGTCGCAGACTCGGAAGCGGTAGCCGTTCGCCCAGAGCATCTTTCGGACGACGACTTCCGGAAGCGTGTCGCGCGAATGTATCGCCGACATGATCTTCGACCGCTTCTCCTTGCTCACCGTGTCCATGAGACTATTATACCATATCGACGCAGCCCATCATCAAAAGTTGTTTTATGACTGTATCTACCTGAGGAAGCCATCATAGCTCTCTCGACTTGTCATGCTGTATGCAGCACTTGCAAGCGCAAGCTTCTTGTCCCCCTTCCACCAATCGATACCAGGACAGCCGCGGCACATATAGCACAGCAACACGGCGGCCAGCGCGAACACAACCGAAAGCCCTCGCCCGATTCCGTGTCCCCGGCCCCGCTCCTTTCTTAATCCTGTCCAAAACTCCTCTGCGCGAGATAAAACCTCCAACCCCATCGCTATTCCTGCTTTACCCAAATCAACTTGTCGGTGTCATAGCCACGACGCTTGGCTTCAGAGAGAAGTTCGTCTTTCACCGTGGCGGGAAGAGCGATTGTCCGAGAAAGCATCCAGAGATAGTCCGCGCTGCCGCTGCCGACGAACTAGTAGGTGTAGCAATCATCGATCAACATTACGATTTATACTGCGTAGAATGGGCCGAAGAACGAGACGCGCAAAAGTGCCGGGGTATCCGTCCGCTTTCCCTTTCCGATGGCCGTCTTGGGCTTGCCATCCTTGACGCCGGAGTTCACGACCTTGATCGTGCCATCCTTGTTCAGCGTGTAGTTGGCTTTCGCCTGTTCGACACCGCGCTCGAACGAATGGTCGAAGCGCGCGATTTCGTACCACTCGCCCAGATAGCGATTCAAGTCAAGCGCTGCGACCGGCGTGTTGTCCACCTTCGGCCCGCTCACGCATCCGGCAAGCAGCCCCGCCGCAAGCGCAGCAAATACGATTTTCTCCTTCATTTTCTTTCTCCTTTCTTAATCCTGTAAATCCTGTCTAAAAAACCTCCCACGCCCGCTCCGCACAAACATCATCCGTGTATTCATTTTCCTTTTGCCTCGGCAACAAGGTCGAGAGTCGTTTGCCACCAATTGCGAATGAGGCGGCGCAGATTGTCGAGTCGTGTCGGTTCGGGCAACAGTTCTTTTCTGGATGGACAGTATTGTAACAAGTTTTTTCCGCTAATACAACGCAGAAGTTGTTACAAACTCTCACTACGGCGTCGGCATTTGATGTTCAAGATACCATTGTGTAAGCGCTTGGAGTTCTTCGTAAGAAAAAGTCTGCTCCTTCGTCCATTTCGAAAGGAACGCGCCGAGCCACCACACCTCGCCAGTGCTGCCACCCCACGAGTCGTCGCTTTCGATCCAGCTTTCAAACTTGCGCTTGAGGCACTTCTGAACCTTCTTCCCCGACGAATACCAACAGGCAAGGAAGAGCCCGTCTCGGTTGTCTTCACCCACCGTATCTAAAAGTCGGCAAATGAGCGGGTCACTCCCCTTCCTCGACGCGAGATACGAGAGCAAAAGTCCGTTAGAGCCATACGAACTCCAGTCGGCCTTTGCAAGAATGCGTCCCATCCGCGCCCTGACGAGCGCGCCTCGCCTTGCCAGCAGACGCGAAAGCTGAACCGCAAGATCGTATTGGTAAAGAGATCGAAAATCAATAAAACTCTCAAGCAGCAACTTTGCGTCGTCGTCACTGCATTCGTCGAAAATGAAAGGCGCCGCAAGCCCGTTGTTTTCTTTCGCAAGGGCATCAAGCCAGATCGTCGTGCCATTGTTCTCATCGCATCGTGCCCGTCCAAGGCCATGCAGCGCAGCGGCCCTGTTTACGGCCTGAATGCACCGTCGAACGAACACTCCATCGATTTCGTCCTTCCTGTCCTTGGGCGCGGAAAGGCGAACATCGAAAAGGTCCGATCCTTCGTGGGCGAGAAGCGATATCTTGTTGCCAAGGCCGCCGCCGTAGCCCGTAAGGCCGTTGTCCGCGCCGACCACGCGGTGGCACGGGATGATGATGCAAATCGGATTCCACCCCACCGCGCCGCCGACCGCACGCGCCGAGACCTTGGCACCCCCGTGCTTCTTCGCGATCGCCTTGGCGATGTCGCCATACGACACCGTGGCACCGAAGGGAATCCGCTTAAGTTCGTCGATCACTTCCGAGCGAAATTCAGTCAGGTCTTCTATGCGATAGCACGGCGTAAAACCGGGGTCATGCCCGGCGAAATACTCGTCCAGCCAGCGGCATGTCTCGCGGAACACGGGCGTCTCGCGCGACTCGACGGCCTCGCCGCGCCGCACGGCGTCGCGCGTGCCCGCAAACCAGAGCCCGGTCAGCGCCTCGCCATCCCCGCTCATCACGAGGTCGTCAAACCCTTCCGGTGTCTTGTATTTCCAGATGTATTTCATACTCGACCCTTTCAAATTCTGTTTTAGACAGGATTTACAGGATTAACAGGATTAAGATATAGTTGGAGAAAAGAGTTGGAGAATGGATAGAAGTGCAATGTCATTCGACCATTCATTGCCATCAAACTCCTTTGGTGATGTCATAGGAATTTGCCCGCCTCATTGCGCGGCGTCCAAGAATTGCGCCAAGAACGAAACATGCCACAATCGGCCCAACGCCGCAGGAAAGGAAGTCATTGGCCATTACGCCTAACAGCGGGAAGACAAGAATAAAAAGGCCGACGATTGCCGCATAAATGTTCATGTATGCTATCTCGCCTTTTATGCGCATATCTGGCCATGCGAACGAAGAGTACGCAAGAAGTCCGATTGCAACTGGAGCGATGCCGCACAAGCGTCCGGTTGCAAGTCCCGCAGCCACGAAGAGAGCTTGCGCGAGAGCCGACACCCCCATGAGCAAGAGAAAGAGCCCGATGAGCCTGGCGTGGCCTGCACGCCGCTCGATAACGGCCATCGGCAGGAAAAGAAACATCGCGAAAATCAGCGCGAGCCTTCCAGACGTCTGCACAAACGGGAACGAAAGCACATTCAACGGAGTTGAGATGTCGAAACCGAACTTTTCGGCCATGTTCGCGCTGATGAGCCAGAAATCGCGATATCCTGAGTAACACCGCACAGTGTAACCGCCGACATCACACAGATCGTGAAACCGGTAGAATATGCAGGCCTGCGCAATCGGCAAAGCGAGCACAATCAAAATCGTGAAAAGCGGCAGCACCGGCCTTATATCGCGCCAAAGCGTCGGCGCACCGATTACAAGGCGCACTACGTCGCGCAAGATGTCACCGACATCGAAATCGGCAGGAGAGACGTCCTCCGGCAATTTTTCGAGAAGCGTTGCGGCATAGCGTTCGCGCACCTCCGGCGAAGTCTGATCAAGAAGTTCGCGCATCGTCTTCTCTCCGGGCTTCGGCGGAGGAGGTGGCGCAAGCGTCTCGTATTCGCCCTTGTCGCACCAGACCGAAAGGCAGTGTCCGCACACGTCGATCTCGATCTTGTCATTGCCGTCGCCAACCTTCAGGAGGCTCATGTGCCCGCCGCACCCGGGGCATGTGCATCCGGCATGTTCGGCGGTCCGGGCGGCGGACGTCAGCGCGGCTATGCTTTTCGTGTCCAGCGACTCGCGGAGCGCGGGAAGCGTGACGGCAACACCGGCGCAAGACGGACAGCGAAAGCACACCTTGCCCATCGGCGTCATGCCGCGCACAAGGTCCCGCCCGCACCTGGGACAAATCCCTATCGGCAACTCTCCGTTCATGACCGATCCACCTTCATCTTCCCATTCTTTTCATAATCTTGTCAATCCTGTAAATCCTGTCTAGGAACCAACAGAGTCAGACTTGATTGCCACAGTAGGTTTTCCTTGTCATAGCGGCGTAACTTTTTCGATTCGCCGCTTGCCCTCCTTCAAACGCGCGGTGGGCGACGCGACTGATCAGGTGATAGCACCGATTTGGAAGATTTATCCTGCAACGTCTCATGCCGAACAGTAAACTCCCGCTACTGTGGTAATTTACTGTGGCAATCAGGTCTTACCCTGTAGGCACGGCGGTTCACTGCGCCTGAATGGTCTTGCCGGACGTGATTATCGGAGACTGCGTTATGTTCAGGATGACAGTGCCGCGGCGGACGAGGCGATAGTCGTCGCCTCTCTTCTCGTAGCGCGGCAAGGCGTAGGCGATTTCGACCGCAAGGTCGCCCACCTTGCCAACGAAGGTCTGCACCTTGTCAAGTCCGAAAAGCGCACGCGAATCGCCAAATGTAGGAACGCCCTCGCCCAGCACCTTCGCGAGTTCCGCCGGCCCGTCCTTGGCGTCAAAGACGGGAATCTTTTCGCCGTATGCCGCCACAATGCGCTCCAGCACCTCCTTCGCCTGCCGCTCGAGCACCGCCTCCTCCACATCGCCAGGATACGCGCGACGCGCCGAATAGCTGACGATCGGCACCTGGAACAAATCCGACGAACTGCGGTTCGGCTTGCACTCGTCGAGCCCTGCCACAGGGCTTTCCATGGCTGTCCACTCCGGCGCATTCATTCGATCTGCCCTGTCGTCATCCTTATCCGAATCGAAGTCAATTCCAAACAACTTGCCAAGTGCCGTTCGGAGCACCTTGGACTCTTCATGCGCCTCCTTCTGCTCTTCCTCCGAAACCAGCCCCGGTATCGCCGTCGCTCCGACTGGCTTACTCTTGACTTTCGATGGCCTCCACGAGGTATAGACATTGACATGGACGCTGCACTTCCTGTTCTTGTCCACCAACGCCGTGAGTCCATACCCAACGCCAACCCCCTCGCGCTCTTCGTGAGCATTTCTGCGCATAAAAGCCGTGTTGACAAGCCGCATCTTCCCGTCGCCCTTCTTGAGCTTCTCCTCGATTCGTTCGTCGATTTCGGCGTCCGACAGGTCATCGTCGCCTAAACCACTATCTTGCTTGACATCCACGCCAAAGCGCTTCGAGATGTCGTCCGACACCTCTTGCATGATTTTTCGGGCTTCTTCGACCGTCAATGTCCCTCCTATACGGCGTCTGCTCTCCCCTATCTCGAAGCTGTAGGAATCGAGCTCGCGCTCCTCGCCCTTGAATTGCAGGCTCGCATGCGTCGCGCCATGGTAGGGCTTTGCGAAGCGGACGGATGCATATGCGCTCCAGTTCGTCGTCGTCACCTTAGTCGTCGGATCGTACCACGCACTTGCATTGGAACGCACAGCCTTGCCAAGCCGCGCCGCATAGTTCGTGGACCCGAGCGTCAGATCAAACGGAGAGTCCACGACAAACGAATCCCCTTCTGCGCAGCGCGCAATCCTCCCCGCGCAGACCGCAAGGACAGTGAACGCGACAGCTGCTCGAAACAAATACCTCTTCATTTTCAACGGTCTCCTTTCCGCTGCTGCATGCCTGCAGTCTTCCTTGTCCCCGCAACTATCTGCGACTGCATGATTTCCACAACTATCGCGCCGCGCTGCGCGACGCAATACTGTCCGCCCCGCTTCACATACGACGGCACTGCGTACTTGACCGTAATGCAGATGTCGCCAATTCCGCCCATGAAGAAGACTCCGTCATCTGAACGCAACATCGCCATGAAGTCGCCCAGCGCCGGCGGCGCGGAGTCTGGAGATTCGACCTTCGCTGGTTTCTTCTCTGGCCTTTCATACGCCGGTATCTTCGCGCCAAGTTCGCGCTCGAGCGCATCGAGTATCCGCTGCGATTCGGACTTTAGTTCCTCTTCGCTCACGTCGCCGTCAAAGGGACGGCGGAGTCCGAAATTCACCACCGGTATCACTAGGAGCCGCACACCGCGGTCGGCCTTCCGCTCGGTACATCCGGCAAACGGGCGCGCAAGCGGGAACCACTCGGGGCGAGCGGGAGAGTTGGTCAGCGCCATCAGCGCCGCCGAGGTGTCATTTGTCTCGGACGGCGCATCCAGATCCACGTCGAAGAGGCGCTTTATCGTTGCGCGCAATGCGTCCGCCTCCAGATGCGCCTTCTCCTGCTCGGGCGTGCGCAGCGAAAAATCGACGGAATGCGGCTTGTTTGTGTAGACTGGGATGCTTTTATCCCGCTCGCCGTCGACTTCCGCAAAGGTCGACCCATGTCTGTACGGACGACTAGAGGACATGTTCACCGAATACGACTTGTCGCTGTGAATCATCGCCATCAGATGATATTCCACGTCTTCATACTTGTTGGTTGCGCTTGCAACCGCCGACCTGAAACTCACCGCATGCCCATGAGAACCTGGACTGTCCTTGGTGCATATAGCGAGATTCTCGAGCGCCTCTTCCTCGGTCGCCTCTTCGTCTCCAAATTCCTCGCCGAGTCGCTTGGACATATCCGCTGCGATTTCGTCGAATTTCTTGCAGCAGTCGGTGAAAGTCAGTTTCCCGCCGAATCCCTTTTTGTTCTCCCCGACCGAGAGATGCACATTCGAAAGCGTCTTGTCTTCTCCATCAAAGGAGAGCCACGCACGCTCAGCGCCAAAATACGGTTGCGAAAAATGCGCTTCGGCAAAGTGATACCAATTCGTAGTCGTTGCGCCCGTCTTTGGATCCTTGCGGACGTCTTTGTGAGACTTGATGGCTTTCCCAAGCGCCTTCGAGTATTCGGCAGACCCAATCTCAAGGTCGAACGGCGAGTCTACGACTATCTTTCCGTTCTCAATTCGAAACTCGTCAGCGGCCGCAAGACCACTGCACATAGTCCCCACTATCGCCGGAAGAAGCAGTTTGAAATATCTCATGTCCAATTCTTTCCAATCCTTTCACTTTGTTGTCAGCATATTATACCACACTTCTTCCGCAGCCACAGCAACGGACCGACGCTCGCGCGATGGACCCTGCAGCCCCGGGTAGCAGCTCTTTTTTGGCGAGTCTGATTGCGCCCACCGCCCGCCGATAGCCCCAAAGTTCGCGGACGTAGTCAAGCCGCGCCTCGTATGGAACTACAATCGGCCGGAAGCCAGCATAGAGAACCGGCAGATTGGAGAGCTGTCGCGCAATCCTACCTGCCGCGATTGACGAATTTCTCCGGCGGGAAATGGCGCTCGGACACTCCTGCCCGGCGCAATTTCTAAAACTATGACTCCTCTTTCGGTGGATTGGTCGACTTGATAAGCCGAATGCAGATGAATCCAAGCACGACGAAGACAATTACCGAGATGAACGGTATCACATCAAATGGCGTCGTGAGCCAGATTGCCGTCGGGCCGTCCTCGCCGCCGATGATGAAAGGACCCCAACCCACGGTATTTAGGCCGATCTCGAACCGCACCGGATCCTGCACGCGGTCGATGTAGCCGAGGATCGACTCGTCATAGCGCGGACGCTCTGCGCCCGGCTCGACGACGAGCGAATACTTCTCGCCGGGCGTTGCGATGAAGACGATGTCATACTGCGTCACCTTCAACGTCACGGGAAACCCCTCGACGCCTGCGTCCGAAGTCGTCGCAAGAGTCAGCGGCGGGTTGTCGTCGTTCTCTATCTCGATGCGAAGCGCCATTTCGCGCACTTCGCGCCCGAAGGCGATTTCAAGGTTGCTCTTCCTCTCGCCCGGAAGGTTGACGGCGCTGATACGGCCAGAGGTTAGCGGATGCCAGCGCCCGTCCATGCGGCGGAAGACAGCGACCTTGCGCGAGAAGTTGCGGTCGGTCGCGTTGACGGCAATAGCCGTCACTGGAAGTCCGAACACCGAGGTCTCGAGCACAGTCTTCTTCGCCTTCTCGTCCGTCTCCACCGTGCAGGCGGTGCTCACTATCATCGGCGGAGCCGCCTCGAACGACACGCGGTTGTTAGCCTCGTCGACAACGCGCGTCTTCGCGGCGCGGAAGGCGAAGGGAACGTCGCGCCCTTTCGAGTCGCGGACGCGTAGTTCGCTCTTGATGGCGTCTTCTCGGCCCTGCGTCGCCGCCGAGTAGAGCATCGGATGGCAGTTGACGGCGACAGCGCACTCTTCAGTGACAACACCTGTCAACGGCCAGGACTGAGGTTCCTTCGCGGCAAAAACGGCGAGCGGAAGAATAGCGAGCAGAATTGACTTATGCATGGTCTTCAAACCTTTCTTTGAACTTCATGTAGAGGAACGCACCAATGATGAGCAGGACGCCTGCGAGGGCGAACACGCCGACGCGCGCCGGCGTCGCAAGCCGCGCCGTGTCCATCAGAAGGACCTTCACGACCGAGACGCCGAGAAGCGAGAGCGCCGTGATGCGCGTCGCACGGCTGCGGCGGGCGATGCCGGCCCAGAGCCCCGCAAACGCGGCGAGAAGCCACGCGACGGAAACGGTGCCCGTCTTGAGCGCCGGCAGGAATACATAGCCGAACATCCGCGCCTCGCCGGTGAAGAAGAGGAACGCAACTATCAGCGCGGCAACGGCGAGAGCGCCCACCTTCACGCGACGCGCAATAAGCGCCGCCGCCACGGGAAGCGACCAGAGGCGGACGAGCCGCAGGACGAGCTCCTTGAAATACTCGCCAGCCGTCAGCGCCTTCAGCGCGGGAAACGGCCGTTCGCAATAGGCGAGCGGCGCGTAGTAGAAAAGCCCGCCGAGCGCGGCGACGGCAAGAAGCAGATAGGAGAGGACGCCAAGTATGCGCTCTCCGCTGCGCGCCTCGGCCTCGGAAGCGGCGACGGCAAGCGCCGCCCACGAGACAATGCACCACGGATGGTCGAAGAGAAGGAGCGGCACAATCGCGAGGAAGACGAGCGCGAACACGAGAAGAATGTTCACCGTGGCGCGATCGGCCCAGCCGCGGCGAATCGCAAGCGTCGCGACGGCGAGATATGCTGCGACGAGAGCGAGCAGTATAAGCCCTGCGTAGTTGTTGGAGAACGATTCGCGGAAGACAGCGGCGAGCCACGCGAAGTAGGCGACTGCGTTGATGCAGAGCCCCGCCCACGCGACTGCGTTACCGACCTTGCCGCGCGCCTTGGCCCCGACGATGGCGCCAGTCATATAGAGCGCGTGGACGACCGAGAGGAACGCGAGGTTCACGAGCACCGCAGACTGTCCGTCTCTGTTCGGGTGGGAAGCGCTCCAGATAAAGCACATCAGGACGGCCAGCATCGACGCGAGGAAGTCGAGAGCCGACCACAGCCGCTTGCGCGAGACATAGAACGCGCCAAGGTTGAGGACGAGAAGGTAGAGATCAAGTCCAAACGGGAAGCCGCTGTCGCGACCTGCGATGACCGGCACGAGATAGCCGCCGATGAGCCCCATCACCGCGATGTGCGGCGAGCGGAGGTAGGCGGCCATAACTCCTGCAAAGAGCGTAACGGCTGCGAGCGCGGCGAACGCGAAGACTGGCGAGGCGATGACCGGCGGGTCGAAGAAGCGGTGGCCGAGTCCAAAGCCAAGATAGAGCGCGACGACGCCAAGAGCTGATACGGCGTGTCCAATGAGTGAATATCTCCCTTTCTTGACGAGCCACGAGCCGCCGACGCAGCCGACCATGCCCCAGAAGAGGGTAGCGGCGACGCGCCCTGTCGGGCCCATCCCGCCGCGGACGATCGCCAGCTTCACGAAGTAGATGATCGCGCCGATGATAAGCACTGCGCCAACGCAGATGAGCCAGCGAGTCGCAAAGGCGAACTCGTGGGTCATTCCCTTCGGAGCAAAGTCGCCGCGAACGGCGAACCAGTCCTCGATTCGCATCCAGAACATGTCGAACGCCGTCGGCTCGTATGGAGTTTTTGGTATCTCACGCGGAGGCGCGGAGACGCGGAGATCGGAGAATTTCCGTGTGAGGTCGGCGACCTTGTTTTCAAGCCCACAGACCTTCACGAGTATGACGACAAGCAAAACCGGCACGCTCAAGAGCGCGAGCACGGCAAGTACTATTCCTTCCATCATTTTGCCTCCTCAATAAAATTACTTCAATTGATTCTTTACCTTCTCAAACGCTGTGCGCATTTCGGACTCGCGCCCCCATGCCTTGCGAAGCTTGTCCGGGTCGATGATGCGGCAGTGTCCGGTCACCTTGTTCTTCTCAAGCTTCCAGCCGCCAGACGAATCGAGCACCGTCCACCAGATCTCTGAATCCATCACATGTCCTTCGACCCCGGGAAAACCCTGCGGCACCATGACCTTGCCAGACGGTTCCTCGCCGCCAAGGATGCGGCGGGCATACTCCAAGTAGAACTTTTCGTGGTGGTTCGCGATGTCCTTCAGCGCCTGGCTCTTCGCCCATATTCCATCAATATTCGCCTCACGAGTGATGTTCGTCGGCGTCACGCACTCGACGACATTCTCGCAAGGAGTCGGCGTGCCGTTCGCGCCGAACGCGACCGCGCCCTCTCCGCCGACGGTCGCGTAGACATAGCGAAGGACATGGTCTTTCGGATTGCAGACGGCGAGAACGGGAAGCTCCGACGCGAGGCCCATCTTCACGAGGTCGGGGTCGTCGGACGGAATCGCCGCGCCCATCAGGATCGCCTGGCGCACCTTGAGCCCGTGCTCGGCGAGACGAGCGAGGACACGCGCGGTGATGCGTCCGCCAAGCGAATGGCCGACGAGCGTCAGGTTTGTCCGCGCCTCGGGCGGCATCATCGCGATCTCGACCGCGAAGCGCCCCGACTCCTTGTCCGCCGAATCGAC
>R23__coassemble_1487_pt1 | contig 10725 bp, 10 predicted proteins | sample R23__metabat2_low_PE_041 | metagenome-assembled genome bin R23
TGGCAGGAGGGCAAATCGCCATGTGTTGTAACTGCTTTTGACTCGTTTCCGAACCGTAAAGAAGGCGTCGCCATATCTGGTTGGCGAGGCTCGCCAATTGCTATGAACAATGTCGCCGTTCTCGAATGGCAACACCGGTCACAGCGTCTATCCATGATTCCTTGGCGCATTAAGACATGGTTGGAAAATGCGGCATCTGAAGGGATAGAGACGGCAGCTGAAAATCTCATGGTTCTTCTCAACCATATGCCTGAACTGGCAGAAGACACGGTAGATAAACCAAACAACTAACCAAGCATTTAGGGAGTGTTGCCATATCTGGAAGCTGCCTTGTGAGCGGGAACGGGCCAAACCGGGAGCGAAAACAGCCCCTGCGATCGGCGCGGAGGCTGTTTTGCGTCAAGAAAGGGCCACGCGATTTGCAGGGGAACTTTTCGAGGCTGAAAAACGTCCCTGCAATTTGCGAGATGGTTTTTCGGCGTCAAAAAGGCTCCCTGCAAATTGCATGGGCATTTTTTGACGGCGAATCGGCTTAAAACATTCTGCACGAGACGAAGAGACAGCGTTGTTTAAGCCTCATTTGCCTGAATGTTGTCGCAGCAACATATTTCCGCAGACGGGAATGGTATAATATGCGCCATCAACAAGAGATAAGGAGATTGCTCGCTATGGGACAGAAGAAGATTGCTTTCTTCGACACGAAGCCGTATGACAAAGAGTCGTTCGACAAGTTGAACAACGGGCGGTACGAGATCAAGTATTTCGAGACGCGATTGACGGCGGCGGCGTTGCCGCTTGCCGAAGGATGCGACGCTGCTTGCGCGTTCGTGAATGCCGAGATCGACCGCGCCGTCGTGGAAGGGCTCGTGAAGCGCGGCATCAAGGTTCTCGCCATGCGATGCGCCGGATACAACAACGTCGACTTCAAGGCGGCGTACGAAGCTGGGCTCACGGTCGTGCGCGTTCCGGCATACTCGCCGTATGCCGTTGCGGAACATGCCGCCGTGCTACTCCTGTCGCTCACCCGCCACATCCACAAGGCGGCGGCACGGACGCGCGACTTCAACTTCTCGCTGGCGGGCTTGACCGGTTTCGACCTCCACAGCAAGACGGCTGGCGTAATCGGCACGGGCAAAATTGGGCGCATCTTCGCCGACATCTGCAAGGGCTTCGGCATGAGGGTACTCGCCTACGATGCGTTCCCAAATCCGGCGAGCGGGCTTGAGTACGTGACGCTCGACAAGCTCCTCGCGGAGTCGGATGTCGTCTCGCTGCATTGTCCGCTTCTACCCGAGACAAAGCACATGATAGATGCGGCGGCACTCGCCAAGGCGAAGCGCGGCTTCACGCTCATCAACACGTCGCGTGGCGGACTCGTCGATTCCGAGGCGCTTCTTGCGGCGTTGCGCGATGGCACGGTCGGCGGCGCGGGGCTGGACGTTTACGAAGAGGAAAGTGAATGGTTCTATGAGGACCGCTCGGACGTGACGCGCCAGAACAAGACGCTCTCGCTCCTGGTCTCGATGCCGAACGTGATCGTCACCTCGCACCAGGCGTTCCTCACGCACGAGGCCCTTGCCAACATCGCCGAGACGACGCTCAAGAACCTTGACGACTATTTCGCGGGCGTACCGCTTGCCAATGAAATCTGCTATCGCTGCCTCGGTACGGGCGGAGCGGCCAAGTCGAACTGCCCGCGCCGCGCTAACGGACGCTGCCACTGACTTGAAGCCCGGCGTCGCCATCGTAAGCTGCAACGACGGACTCCGCGGATGCTGTTGGCAGTAGTATCTTTTTTCATACTAATTGCGTGTCTGACGGCTGATGTCGTATAATATGCGGCATGTCAAAGACAGAAACCATTTTTACATACCGTCAGTTCGTGAAACGGATGACGTCTGGTCGGGGCGTGGCGACACCGGACGGCGGATGTCCGGTCGGCGCTGCGCTCGATGTCTTTCGCGGACGCTGGAAAGCGGACGTTCTCTATCGCCTGTGCGCCGGGGCGTCCGGCTTCGGCGAACTCCAGCGGCAGCTCCCCGGCGTCACGCGCGCCATGCTCGCGTCCACGCTGCGTGAGCTTGAATGCGAAGGCGTCGTCCGGCGCAGGGAGTTCGCGGACGGCAAGGTGAAACGGACCGAATATTCCCTGACCGACAAAGGCAAGGATCTCTATCCCGTTTTCTACGCCCTCATGAAGTGGGGCTGGAAGCACTCTCAAATCAAAGGAACAAAATGATGAAGAACAGAATCTGCAATATCCTCGGAATCGAAAAGCCCGTCATCCAGGGGCCGATGGTGTGGCTCACGGACGCGAAACTAGCCGCCGCCGTCTCGAACGCGGGCGGACTCGGCAGTCTCGGACCGAATGCCGGCCAGACCTCGGTCACGCGCGACCCCGGCGAAACCGCCGAACGCATGAGGGCGGAAATCCGCAAGGTGCGTGAACTCACGGACAAACCGTTTTCGGTCAATGTCCTTCCAATGTCGGACGGAGTTGACGTGTTTACGCCGCCGATGCTCAAGGTCATCTTTGAGGAGAAGGTCCCTGTCGTCACCTACGTCGGCGACGTGAAAAAGGAACTTTTCGACGAAATCAAGTCGGATGGCATCAAGATCGTCTATCGCTCGCTGAACCCCTCCCCCGCGGAGGCGGCGTTTGCCGAGGAATGCGGCGCGGATATCGTCGTGGCGACGGGTTTCGACGAGGGCGGCACATTTCCGAACATGACGCTCGGAACCTTCTCGATAGTCCCGCTCATCGTCGACGCCGTGAAGTCCATTCCCGTCATGGCGGCGGGCGGCATCTATGATCGGCGCTCCTTCAACGCGGCGCTTGCGCTCGGCGCGGAAGGCGTCTATTGCGGCACGGCGTTTCTCATGTCCGAAGAAAGCCGCATGGCGGCGAACGTCAAGGAGGCGGTTCTCAAGGCGAACGCGAAGGACCTTCTTCTCTTCCGCACGATTCCCGCCTACTACCGTTCGCTTCCGGGTGCGCTCGCAAACAAGCTCGTCGAGATGGACAGGGCGGGCGCGACGAACGAGGAGCTGGGCAAGGCGATGGGCGGCTTCGCCAATCTGCGCAAGGGAATGCTCGAAGGCGATATGGAGAACGGCTACGTCTCCGTCGGACACGCCATCAGCTTCATCCGTGAAATCAAGCCTGTCGCGCAGATTATCGCCGACATGACACAGGGCATGGAATAAGAGCAATGGATAATCTGAACGTCGCCACGCGGCGGGGGACCGTGCTGAACGGAGCGCTGTTCCCCTCGCCCGTGAATGCGGACTCTCTCGTGATCGCCATTACGGGCATACACGGAAACTTCTATTCCAATCCGTTCTACTACGATATTGGAGGCGCGCTGAACACCGCCGGAATCGACTTCGCATACGCACAGACGCGCAATGCGTTCGGTGTCATCAGGACGCGAAACGTTCTCACGAGAAAAGAGGAAGTGATCGGATCATGGAACGAGCGTTTTGACGAGACGGACGAAGACATCACTGCCTATCTCGATGAGGCCGAGCGGCGCGGCTATCGGCATGTTATTCTCGCAGGACACTCCCTCGGCGCGAACAAGGTCATCTACTATCTCTCACGTAATCACGATCCGCGCGTAGAGCACTTCATTCTGATGAGCCCCGCGAACGTCGATTACATGACGAGCGGCGTGACGCGAGAGGAACGCGAAATCGTCGCCGCGCTCATGTCGGAGGGCAAAGGACATGAAATGCTGCCGTTTCCGCTGATGGGCTGGGTGGACTGCACCGTGGCGACGGCCGCCGACTGGCTCGGCCCGACGCTGAACAACGTTCATACCTCGCATGACGGCGACTGGTCGCAGGTTTCGCGCGTCACGCATACGGGTGCGCTCATGATCGGAACCTACGACCGTTTCACGGACGGCGACCCGGTTGCGTTCCTTGAGAACATCAATGGCCACTTCCCGAAAGCAGACGATAATCGGCTCGTCTTCATCGAGAAGACGGGCCACACCTACCAGCAAAAGCACCGCGAGGTCGCGGACGCCATCACGCGCCTCGTCCTTGGCTGGCGGGGTAAGGACATTCAATGAAGAACCTGTTTGACGAAACGAAGCTTGGCGGCGTGACGCTGCGCAACCGTGCATGGCGGTCTGCCACCTGGCTGGGGCTCGCCGGGCGCAACGGCGAAATGACCGAGGCCATCATCCGCACGTACGCCGGACTCGCCAGGGGCGGCGCGGCAATGCTCGTCACGGGGCTTACCTCAATTGCCGAGGACGATGCGGCCATCGGTGGAGAGGCGAAGTTCTACGACGATCAGTTCGTAGCCGGGCATCGCCGCCTGACGGACGCCGTCCATGACGAAGGCGCGAAGATCATCATGCAGACGGCGATGGTGGACGGGCTTGTCGACGAACTTGCGACAGCCGAAGTGGAAGGCGTCGTGCGGCAGTTCGGCGAGGCGGCAGCGCGCGCCGAGCGCGCCGGCTACGATGGCGTGCAGATTCACGCCGCGCACTTCTTCTACTTGAGTAAGTTCATCAGTCCACTGTACAACCACCGCACAGACCGCTTCGGCGGCTCTGTCGAAAACCGCGCCCGTATTCTCGTCGAGGTGCTTGCCGCGATGCGCGAACGGACAAGCCCCGGATTCATCGTGGCGGTCAAGATCAACAGCGACGACTGCCAGCCGGGTGGGTTGTCACAGAAGGATTTTCTTGTTGCCGGGAAGCTGCTTTCCGATGCAGGGATAGACGCCATCGAAGTCAGCGCGAACTACACATCCCGCCCGAATATCCGCCCAGGGGTGAACGAAGGCTCGTTCCTCCCGGCGGCGGCTGCGCTGGCAGCTTCCGTCAAAACGTCTGTCGTTCTGGTCGGGGGATTGCGGTCGCTGGAGACGATCAACACAATCCTTGCGAAAACGGGAATCGCCTACATCGCGCTTTCGCGTCCGCTCATCCGCGAGCCGAATCTTATCAACCGCTGGCGCGCCGGCGATCGCCGTCCTTCATCATGCGTTTCGTGTAACGCCTGCTATCGCACCTCTGCTCATGCATGCCTCTTTACTGTCAGCCATTGACATCCGGGGCGCGCGCCGAGGATGACCGCATGGCGGACTTCGTCTTAACGTCGTGTGAGGATCGCGTTAAAATTCCCAGACGAGCTCGATGCGCCCGAATATCGCCGTGTGGTCGTTGTTGCCCCTGAAGTAGTTCCCCTTGTCGAAGCACTCGGCCAGGAACGACAGCTTGCCTCCCTTCAGGATGTCGGCGCCAAACAGCTTGTCGGGGTGGATTGTGTACTGGACCTGCGCGTAGAACCCTCGGTAGGATCCGTCGGCATCGTCCTCGCGCACTGCGGTGAAGAGCGGACCCGCCTGGCACGCGAGCTTCGAGAAGTCGCCGAGCTCGCACTCGCCCGCGAGGTGCGGGTAGACGAGGTTGGTGTAGTTGTACTTCGAGTACATTGGCGCGATCGACTCGCCGAGCCCAGTTTCGCGGTTGAATACGGCGTGCCAGGAGGTGTTGCCGCGCTCGCCGTCAGAATCGCCCGAGAGACACCACAGTGCACCAGTGAGGCTTGGCTTGCATGCCGTCTCCGGTTTCCATGTCAGGCCTGCGTAGCACTGCCCTGCGAGCTTTATCTCGGAGCCCACCTGCCCGGCGAGTTCGAGTTCTCCGTATAGCGTCTCGGCAAACCGGGGGAGGAGCCTCACGCCGAATGTGTGCGAGTCGGCGTGGCTGCCTTCCTTCCTGTACTTCGCATGGGCTGGACGGCGTTCGCCCTTGGCCACGTAGTATGCGTCGTATCCGAAGTCCTCATTTGATCTGTCCTGCCAGTAGAGTCCGAGTCCGTATTCGTCCTGCCCGTACCCCGTCATGTCGTAGTCGTGCGGCTTCTCTCCGTTGGCGTGCTCCTTGCCGAGGGTCGGAAGCCAGTCGTCGAACGTCTGGTAGATTCCGAACATGTCTAGGGTGCGCTTCTCGTCGGCATGCCAGGTGACGCGCAGTCCGTCGAAGTACGCGCTTCTCGATCCGTCGCCACCCGTGCCGTCCGATACGATGCGCTGGGCGCCGAATGACATGTCCTGCCGTCCGAGCTTGAAGTCGAGGACGTCGAATGCACCGTTCCATGCGACGTAAAGGTTGTCGATGAACAGGACGTCAGGCCAGCGCTGCTTGCGCGACAGCGCGTCCGGCGCGCGGTAGTCGCGGAATTCATCGGCCAGTCGGACGAACATCCCGATGTCCTGGTATTCGGCCTTGATCCACGGGCGTATGCGGATGCGTGCGTAGTCACTTGGGACGGATTCCCTCCTTGATGTCGTCGGGAGGTTGTCCGTTCCGTCGTAGCGCAGGCGGACGTCCACACCGGCTGACACGTTGAGGTTGGTCGAGGATCCGAATGAAGTCGCCGACAAGATGATGGTGCCTGCCGCTGCAATGCATGCGAGCGCGGTTTGAGTTGGTCGTTTGCCGTTCATAGCATGGTGGCGGCGCGGGGAGCGGCTGGATGCGGCAGGCGCGAAAGAGTGAATGAGAATGTCGTGCCTTGTCCGGGAGACGAGACCACCGAAACCGATCCGCCGTGCAGCTGGACGAGGTGCTTCACAATCGCCAGCCCGAGTCCGGTGCCGCCCAGCGACCTGCTTCTCGACTTGTTGACGCGGTAGAATCGCTCGAAGATGTGCGGAATGTGCTCCACAGGTATTCCGATTCCGAAGTCGGTGACGGATACGGTCACCTCCGTCGGCGTGGCCGCAGAAGAAACGTCTATGCGATCCGACCCGGAGTAGCGCATGGCGTTGTCTATCAGGTTCTCGAGGATTCCTTCCAGCCTGCCGACGTCACCCTTGACGTGGACGTCGTCGTTGCGCACGACCGCGATCTTCACATGTGCGGCGTTCGCCTTGGCTTGCTCGCGGGTCGCTACTGCATCGACCAGTTCCGCCAGGGGAACGTCCGCAAAGTCGTGGGAATGTTCTATCTCCTCCTGCTCTATCTGGGCGAGAGAAAGCACGTCTCCGACAAGAGACCCAAGTCTTGCGCTTTCGCCGTGTATTATCCCGAACAGATCCTTGCGTTCCTCTTCCGAAAGGCACGATCCATCCCCAAGGACGTCAACGGCGCCTTGTATCGCCGTCAGGGGGCTTTTCAGCTCGTGCGTGACGTTTGTCGTGAATTCGCGGCGGAACCTCTCGTTTGCGGCTGCGATCTCCAGCCTCTTGGATTGCTCGTCGAGTCGCTTTGTCAGCCTTCGTGTCACCACGAAGACCAGCACGATCACGCATGCGCCCATCGCCACGGTGGCGCAAAGTCCGGCCCAGGCGAGACGCTGAGACCTTATCACGCCAGTGTACGGCACGGCAAGCCTGACAACGCGGCCATCGACCGTGCGCGCACAGTAGAGGAAGTCGCGGTTCAGGGTGTCGGAGTGGCGCAGCACGGTGCTGTGCCCGCGCGCGAATGCCTGTCGCACCTCCTCGCGCGTTGCGTGGTTGTCCGTTGCGTCGTCAGTGTCGTAGAAAACCGATCCGTCGGCGTTGACGATTGTCACGCGGGTGCCGGACTCCGCCATTTCCGCTATCGACGAGCGGAAGCTGCGTGCGACGGTGAAGAGGATCAGCGAGAACACCACGATGCACGCGCCGGCGGCGGCAGCGGCCGCCAGACTTCTGTCAAACCGTCTTTTCATTTTCGTCCAACCGGTATCCGACTCCCCTGATCGTCTCTATGTGTCTGGCCCATGCACCAAGCTTGCGGCGCAAACCCACCATCTGCACGTCTATGGTCCGCTCCGTGACAATCTTTTCCCCGCCCGATATGCGGTCGATTATCCGCGCGCGCTCGAACACGCGTCCGACGTTGAGCAGCAGCAGCTCCAGTATCCTGAACTCGGTGAGCGTGAGCTTAAGGTCCGCTCCGTCCAGCGTGATGCGGTGGGTGGTGTTGTCGAGGACGAGACCGTCGAGCGACATGTGCGTCGCGTCTGCGGTGCCGCTTGTCCGCAGCGCGGCCCTGATGCGGGCCAGCAGCACGTCCTTGGAGAAGGGCTTGGCGATGTAGTCGTTGGCTCCTGCGTCCAGTCCGGCCACGACGTCCCGGTCTGCTCCCTTGGCGGTCAGCATGACGATTGCCGCAGAGGCCGTCTCGGGATTCGACCGAAGGGCCCGGCACACCGACAGCCCGTCCATTCCGGGGAGCATGATGTCGAGCAGGACAAGGTCGGGACGCATCCTGAACGCGGCTTCTAGCGCCGCATCGCCCGATGCAACCTCCGCTATCTTCGCGTAGTCCGCGCTTTTGAGTGCCAGCACGATTACGCGGCGGATGGACGGATCGTCCTCAACGACGAGTATCTTTGGCTGATTCATGATTTGCATTATACCAAAACTCACCGTGGCCTGCGGCGGCCTAGACGGCGCTCGAAAACCCCCTGGCCCGTACGGCGATGTTTCCGATGTGGCGGGAAATGTCGCCGAGGCACTTGAATACCGACACCAGCGCAAGGTACTCGCGCGTGTGCGCGCCGCGGGACGGCTGGTCGTTCCAGAGCGCGAGAGTCGCCATGCGCGCGGCGGACCTGATTCCGCCGTCGATGCTCTTCGGGTCGAAGGCGGGCGGCTTGCCGTTTCTCATCGCGTCGATTGTGTCGTGGGCGAACTGCCTGACCTGTGCCGCCACGCCTGCTACGAGGGAAACGGCACCCGGGTCCGCTATGCCGCCTCCGACGACATCTCCCTTCCTGCAGACCTTGAGCGCCAGGTCGCTGATTCGCTCCGCGTCGTTTGCGCAGTGGATGAGCTCCGGAATCATCAGCGCCTCGCGCTGGGACAGCTTGCGCTGGGAAATCTCCACGAGGTACGCCTTTATCTGCTCGCGCATCTCATCGACCTCGCGTTCGGCCGCCTCGATCGACTCGGGATTGACGGATGTCTTGCCGAGGCTGTTGTTGAGCGCAACCGAGGCGACCGTCCATGCGCGGCGCGTCATCTCGGCAACGGCTGAGGCGGCCGCCTGCAATGCCAGGGCGGGGGCGACGAGCAGATTGGGTTCGAGTGTGAGCGTGCGCGATTCCCCCTTGGAACGTATGATCGTCTCGCAGATCCGGGCAAGCGCGGGGATGAAGGCGGATAGCAGGATGACGTTTCCGATGTTGAAGAGCGTGTGGGCCATGGCCACGTGGCGCCCCGGGTTTGCGCCCGCGAAGCTGTCGCCCGGAACGCAGAGATCGACCAGATGGAAGAACGCGGGCGCGCTGACGCCGCCCGACGCGGTGAACACAAGGGCGAACGACGCCGTCAGTATCATCGTCCCGAGCAGGTTGAAAAGCGCGTGGGCCAACGCCGTGCGCCGTGCGTTTGCATTTGTGCCGATCGCCGCCAGTCCGGCCGTGACCGTCGTGCCGATGTTGTCGCCGAGGACTATCGGGATTGCAGTCCAAATGTTGATGGCCCCTGCCTCCGCTAGCGCGATGGTGATGCCTATTGTCGCCGACGAGCTCTGGACGAGCATCGTGCACAGGGTGCCGACGGCTATCGCGCCTAGCACGCACCCCAACGGAAGGTGTCCTGTCGCCGATGGCGTGCAGTCGAACGTCGAGAAGAACCGGATGAACGCAGGCATTTCCGTCAGCGACTTCAGTTCATGGCTCATGACCTGCATGCCGTAGAAGAGGAAGCCGAATCCCAGCACCGTGCGCAGAATCCCGCGCATCGACTTGCCGCGGGCGGCTAGTAGTCCGGCCACGCCTATTGTGATGGCCGGAAGTGCGAGGTCGTCCAGTTTCAGCGAAACGATCTGTCCCGTGATGGTCGTTCCTATGTTGGCGCCGAATATTACGCCGATCGCCTGCTCCAGCGACAGCAGTCCGGCGTTGACGAATCCCACGGTCATGACGCTTGTCGCGGAGGAGCTCTGGATGAGCGCGGTCACCCCGGCTCCCGCCGCTATCGCGAAGAACCTGTTTTTCGTCATGTACCCGAGCACGGCCTTCAGTTTGCTCCCGGCCGTCTCCTTGAGACCGTCGCTCATCAGCCCCATCCCGTAGATGAATAGCGCGAGCCCTCCGCCCGCTGTTACTGCAATCTGCAAACTTCCTGTCATAGTTCCTCCTGTCATTGTTGGACTGGTTTAGCGATTTGCATGGAAACCAGAATCCTCGTTGTCTTTTTTCCTGTCGCCGGAGATTGTCCCAAATCCATGTTACTCGCCCGTGAGGATTGTGTTAGAATCGTGTTAAATCGAATTTGAATTATCAGGCCATGGCCTACCGTATCTCCGCGCCGAGGACAACCGCATGAGCGTTTCCCCGGCGTTCCAGATAGGATGCCGCACAGAAGCGCGTAAATACTGTTTTCGCCGTTTCCTACAACTTTCCTGTAACTTTGCGTTGCTGTTGTGCACATCGTGAAAACAACGTCTGTTCGGGTATGATTTTTGGTATAATATGGCGCGTGACGTTCAACGGAAAACATGAATAAGGAGAGAACAAAATGAACATCCACGGAAAGACAAAGGGAACCGCCCTTGAAAAGACAATCGCCCAGCTCGCGTCTGGCGCGGCGATGGGCGGCGGAATGTACTATGCGCCGGCGGGCATGGCCTAACACCACGGTTTTGCCGACGTCGAAACGGTGTTCATCGAACTCGGCAACCTGTAGACGAACCACGCCGGGTTCTACGCGACGCTGAACGGCAAGTACCCCATCGACAAGGATGCGTTCTGGAAGCT
>R23__coassemble_1519_pt1 | contig 10583 bp, 7 predicted proteins | sample R23__metabat2_low_PE_041 | metagenome-assembled genome bin R23
CCTCGACGCCCACAAACGCGACTGCGAAAAGGCGCTGGGCGACGACGCCGAGTCGATAAACACCGGCCAGCGCTACGAGTTCATCGGGAAGCTGGTTGACAAGGCGCTCGCCGTCGGCGAACGCCGCGGCAAGACCACGTTCTCGGACAGGATCGACAAGATCGTCACCCACCGCCTTCTGGCGCTTCCGATATTCCTGGCGTCGCTTTGCGCGATGTGGTTCCTCGCGGTCGCCGAGAACGGGCCGGGAACCCTGCTCACCGACTGGGCCAACGACGGGCTGCTCGGCGGCGAGGGCTGGCACCTGCCGTTCACGACGCACGAGGTCGACGGCAAGGACTACGAGACCGCAAGCGAGGAATACGCAAGGGCCGAGGCGACGATAGCCGCGTGGGAGGCAGGCGAGAAGAAGGCGTCCATCGAGGACGAGGACACGGGCGAGACGGCCGACGAGTGGGACGTCGACGAGGCCGCCTACAACGCCGCGAAGGAGGTCGAAGAGCCGGATCCTTCGAAGTACGGCGTATGGGTGCCCGGCGCCGGGAAGCTCATCTCGGACGGTCTCGCGCGCATGGGCGTCGGCGACACGGTCGCCTCGCTCGTCAACGACGGCGCGTGGGGGGGCGTCGCGACGGTCCTCGGCTTCGTGCCGGTGATAACGATCGTGTTCCTCTTCCTCGCGTTTCTCGAGGACTGCGGCTACATGGCGCGCGTCGCGTTCATAATGGACAGGCTCTTCCGGAAGTTCGGGCTTTCGGGCAAGAGCTTCATCCCGATAGTCGTCGGCAAGGGATGCGGCGTACCCGCCGTGATGGCGGCGCGCACGATCGAGAACGAGCGCGACCACCGCATGACGGCGATTCTCGCGACATTCGTCCCGTGCGGCGCGAAGACGGTCATAATCGCGATGTTCTCCGCCGTCTTCTTCCGCGAGATGTGGTACGTCGCGCCCATGATGGACGTCGCGGGCGTGCTGATAATCGTCTTCGGCGGGATAGCGCTCAAGAAGTCGCGCGCGTTCGCGGGGGAGGCGGCGCCCTTCATGATGGAGCTGCCCGCCTACCACATGCCGACGGTGCGCGGCGTGCTGACGCACACCTGGAACCGCGTGAAGGGCTACGTGCTCAAGGCCGGCCTCGTCATATTCCCGGCGTGCGTCGCCCTCTGGTTCGTCATGCACTTCGACTGGTCGCTCAACCTGCTCGCCGACGAGGAGATCGAGCGCTCCATCCTGCACGACCTGGGCAGCTGGATGGCGTGGTTCTTCGCGCCCCTCGGCTTCGGCACGTGGCAGGGCGCGGCGGCGAGCGTCTCGGCGGAGATCGCGAAGGAGCAGGCCACGGCCACGCTCGGGCTCGTCTCGGCCGGCTTCGGAGGCGCGACGACGGCCTCGAACATCACGGCCCTCTTCGGCTCGATGAGCGAATTCCCGAGGCTCGCGGCGCTGTCGTTCATGGTGTTCAACCTGTTCGTACCGCCGTGCATGGTCGCGATCGCCGTCACGTTCCGCGAGCTCGGCTCGCAGAAGTGGGGCTGGTTCGCGGTCGGCTTCCAGATGCTGGTCGGCTACGTGCTCGCGCTGTCGGTCTACAGGCTCGGCGTGCTCTTCGCGGGCGGCGGGTTCGGCGTCTGGACGGCGGCGGCGATTCTCGTCGACATCTGGTGCGCGTGGATGGTCCTGCGTCCCGCGCGCAAGACGGAAGGAGGCGCGCAGTGAACGCCGCCTCCGCCGTCGTGCTGGCGATCGTCCTGCTGTTCGCGGCCCTCGCGGTGCTGCGGTGCCGCAGGAAAGGGGCCCCGTGTTCGTGCGGATGCGGCTGCGGATGCAGCGGCAAGTGCGGACACGCGGCTGAAAATATGGTAAAATAACAAAACTCCAAAAAGGAAAAAGAGAGATGACGACAAAACTGATGACAATGGCGGCGGCCTTTGCGATTGCGGCGGGAGCGTTTGCGGCTCCGTGCAACTGCGGCAAGGCGGAGTGCAAGTGCGGCGACGACTGCAAGTGCACGGCCGAAAAGTGCGAGTGCGCGGGGTGCGCGGCAGGCGTGCTCGCCGAGGAGGACGACGGCCTGCCCGTGTCGGCCGAGTTCGGCATCGCGTTCGACTCGAAGTACATGACCTACGGCGTAATAGACGGCAAGGACCCGATCGTCACGCCGAGCGCGCAGGTCAAGTTCTTCGACTGGCTGTACTTCGGCGTCTCGTCGATATTCGACGTGACGAAGGGCAACGGCAAGCGCGGCGGGTACGGCAACCGCGCCGGCAGGTACACGACGCTCGACGCCACCGTCGGGCTCGCCCACGACTTCGACCTCGGCGAAGACATAGGCGCGCTCTCGGTCGACTTCAACTACATCTACGAGTACATCCGCCGCTACCGCGACGAGGACGGCGAGAAGTGCATGGACGACACCCAGTACCTGAACCTCGAGCTCTCGCTCGGCGACCTCTGGCTCGAGCCGACGCTCGCCATCGAGCGCGATCTCATGGCCGACAACGGCACGTACGTGAACTTCGAGATCGGCCACACCTTCACGCTCGTCGGCGACGAGGACGACGCGACGCTCACGTTCCGCCCGTCCATCGGCCAGGGCTTCGGCAACACGCAGCGCGTTCGCGGCTACTTCTGCAAGCGCCCCGGGTCTGACGAGGCGCTGGACCACGGCGGCCTGATGGACACCTCCATCAAGGGCGAGTTCGAGTGGGCAATCTGCGAGAACCTGTCGCTCGGCGCGTACGTCGCCTACTACGACTACTGGTTCGACCGCAACATGCGCGACGGCGCCCGCTGGCACAACTCGCAGTGGAGCGAGGCCGACCGCTACCGCGACTCGTACAACTTCGTCTACGGGCTTTCGCTGACGGCGTCGTTCTGACGCCATGCCGGGAAGGGGGGTGTAAATGGTCTCCGGGCAATCCGGCAGAAGAGGCGCATTCGCCGCCGCCGCAATGGCGGCGGCGCTTGCCGTCTTTTCGCCCTGCGGCGCGGCGGGGATTCCGCAGGGCCTTTCGCTTCAGATCGACCCCTCCGCGGTGATGGAGATACTGCCCCTCGCGGTGCAGGCTGTCCAGATACAGCAGCGCGCCATGGCGCGCGAGGCGAAGCACGCCGCCGAGCTCGCGAAGCGCGGCATCGCGGAAGTCCCCGCAAGCGGCTCCCAGCGCTACACGGTCGACACGGGCGGGCTCACGAAGGGCTTCTCGTTCGACGAGTGGGGCGAGTTCTACATCGACCGCCGCTTCGTGACGGACGAGGAGATGAAGACGGTCCACGCGATCGAGGCGTGGATACAGAAGTGGTTCCCCGGGAAGACGCCGAAGCGAAAGGTTTCCCGCAAGACGGCCGGCAAGGCGGGGCTTCCCGTGTTCCGGGGCTTCGAGGACGAGCGCTACCAGCAGCACGACGAGCTGATAGCGAGGCTCGTCGCCGAGTTCAACGCGCGCAAGGCCGAGTGGTGCGGCGGCACTGCGGCCCAGGCGGCGAAGGTGGCCGACATCACGCCGGCGCTCGTCAAGGCGCACATGATCGAGGAGTCGGGCGGCAACGGGCCCGCGTCGAAGGCGGCGTGGGCCGCAGACCCCCTGCAGGTCAACGTGCCCGGCGACTGGGGTGCGGAGAAGGAGCTCGTCGGCCTCGTCAAGCCCGCGAAGCGCAACGAGGGCACGGCGGAGGGCAACGTCCGCGCCGCGATAAAGTACCTCTCGCGCAAGGGGTTCGGCGTCTCGGGGAAACCGGCGTCTGTGCGCCCGGAGGGGTTCTTCGATGGCTGGCCCAAGGCTCTCCAGCGCTACAACGGCCGGCGCGACCGCACGGCGACCGACCGCTACTACAGCGACGAGTACGCCGACAAGATCGTGCGCAGGGCCAACGACCCCGACCTTTTCGTTCCGATAGAGATCAAGCTCGCAAAAAAGGACAAAAAGGAAGGAGAAGGCAAATGAAGAAGCTTTTCGCGCTTTTCGCAATGAGCGGAATCGCCGCAGGGAGTTCGGCGCAGGAGCCGGCGAAGTCGCTGCCGATGCCGCCCGAGCCGCCGCCGGTGTCCAACCCTGCCGGACTGAGGGACGGAGAGAAGCCGGTCGAGGTGTCGTCGTCGAGCGAGACGACCGAGTCGAACGGCCTCTACCGCAGGGTGCGGACGGTCATCACGTTCACGAACCCGAACGACCGCGACTTCTCCGGCGACCTGGAGTTCCCGGTGCCCGACGGCGCGACGGTCTGCGGCTACGCGCTCGAAACTAACGGCGAGATGGTGCCGGGCGTCGTGGTGGGCAAGGAGAAGGCCCGCGTCGCGTTCGAGAGCGAAAAGGCTAAGCGCGTCGACCCGGGGATAGTCGAGCACGTCAAGGGCAACATCTGGCGAACGCGCATATTCCCCCTCAGGCCCAAGACGCCGCGCAAGGCGCAAGTCGAGTACGTTGAGCCCATTGCCGAGGGCGGCGAGGCGACGGTCTTCGAGAGGGACGGCGACGACGTGTTCGTTGGGGTGCGCGCGCCGCTCTCCGGCGGCGTGTCCGCCGGCGTCGGGGCCGCAGTCGCCTCGTTCTCCAAGGGGGCGATCCTGTGGGATGCGAGCGGCAGCGCCGAACCGTTCGCGGCGGCGTGGATGAAGAAGCTGGAGTCGCTTCCGGAGGAGGGCGACTGGAGGCTCGTCGTCTTCCGCAACGACGTCGAGGTTTCCGTGTTCAAGAGCAGGAATTCCCTTCTCGAGGCGATAGGCGCGCTCGTCTACGACGGCGGCACCGACATAGGGAAGGCGGTGGCCGCGGCTTCGGGCGCGCCCGCGCTCCTCTTCAGCGACGAAATGGACACGCTTTCCCTGGACGCGCCGCAGTACGAGAGGGTGCAGGGGCTGGTCGTCGCCTCGCGCGGCGATCCCGCCCCGCGCGCGGTGACAGTGCGCAGGCTCGCGGCGGGCGAACGCGCGCCGGAGGGCGTCGAGGTCAAGGAGGGGACGCTGCTTGCGACGGCATGGGCCGCCGACAGGGTCAAGGACCTTGCGTCCCAGGCCGAGAGCCGCAAGGAGGAGTTTCTCGCGCTCGGGCGCAGATACGGCGTCGCGAGCCCGGTCACGAGCCTCATAGTCCTCGAGTCGCTCGACCAGTACCTCGAGCACAAGATAGAGCCGCCGAAATGCATGCCGTTCCACGACGAGTGGGTGAAGCGGCGCGCGGCGGAGGACGACGAGATCGCGAAGAAGGAGGCCGATGCCGTGCACGAGCGCGACCTGCTCGCGCTATGGAAGGAGCGCGTCGAGTGGTGGAACAATCCCGTCCCGCCGAAGAAGACGCCGAAGAGCGGCCTCTTCGACGGAGTCTCGCGAATGTTCTCGCGCAGCAGTCCGGCGGCGGCGCGGCGAGTAGCATCTTCCGAACCCATGGATGACGGCATGCCGAATGTGGCCGGATCTGTGGACCTGGAGGCTCGTAGCGCGGCTGTGGGCGAAATGCCCGGAGGAGCCGCCCGTTCCGCCGAGGCGTCCGCGCCTGTCTCGGAGAAGTCCGCCGCTCCCGCCCCCGGCACGGCGGGCTCCGGCGGCGCGACGATAACCGTCGCCGCATGGAACCCCAAGTCGCCGTACATGGACGCGCTCTCGAAGGCGGGCGACGCGTACGCCGAGTACCTGAAGCAGAAGAAGGAGCACGGCTCGGCGCCCGCGTTCTACATGGACTGCGCCGGATGGTTCTTCAGGAAGGGCGACGCGGCGCTAGGCTGGCGCGTCATGTCCAACATGGCCGAGTTCAGGCTTGACGACGCGGCGGTCTGGCGCTCGATGGGCTGGCGGCTGCGCGAGGCGGGCTTGTACGACGCGGCGGTGCTGTGCTTCCGCATGGCGCTCAGGCTCAGGGGCGAGGAGGGCCAGTCGCGCCGCGACCTGGCGCTCGTCCTCTCCGAGCAGGGCAAGGCGCTCGCCGCGAAGGGCGGCGACGGCGCGAAGGGCCTTCTGGAGGAGGCGATGGCTCTTCTCAAGGAGGCCGCGTTCACCGACTTCGCCCGCCGCAGCGGCCGCCGCACGAACGACCGGCAGGTGAGCATAGTCTCCCTCGAGGAGCTGAACGCGCTCATTTCGTGGATCGACGCCGTCGAGTGGCCCGAGGGCGCGAAGCCCGCCGCTCCGGCGCTGGACTCCGCGTACCGCCGCGACATTCCGCTCAAGATACGCATAGTCCTGTCGTGGGACGCCGACGAGACCGACATAGACCTGCACGTCCTGGAGCCGGACGGCGAGGAGGCGTTCTACGGCCACAGGCGCACGGGCTCGGGCGGGTTCGTCAGCGAGGACGTGACGACGGGCTACGGCCCCGAGGAGTACCTGAGGAAGGAGGGGCGCGGCACGTTCAAGGTTCTCACGAACTACTTCGCCTCGCACCAGACGGCGCTCACGGGTCCGGCGACGGTGACGGCGACCGTCTACACGGACTGGGCGACGGCTGCGGAGAAGCGCGAGATCCTGACTCTCCGCCTCGACAAGCCGAAGGAGAAGCACATGGTCGGCGAGATAACGGTCGAGTGAACCCGTTCAAGCGGGATCCCGGGGATTATGGTATAATGTCGCGAAGCAACCATCCACAACAAGGAGACCCAAGGACATGCAGAAGACGATAATCAAGAGCGCGCACGTGATTTCGCCCGACGTGGACCTCAAAGACGCCACGGTCGTCGTCGAAGGCGGGCGCATAACCCAGGTCACGACGCGCAAGGTGTCGGAGAAGGGCGCGACGACGCTCGTCGACGTGAAGGGCCAGTACGTCATGCCCGGCTTCATCGACGTGCACACCCACGGCGCGCTGACGTACGACTTCTGCGACCCCGACCCGCAGGCCGTCTTCAAGCTCGCCGAGGCGAAGCTCGCCGAGGGCGTCACGACGGTGCTGCCCACGACGCTCACGGTCTCCCACGAGGAGCTTCTCGTCGCCGCGAAGAACGCGAAGGGCTACGTCGAGGCCGGCTCGCCGTTCGCGAAGGTCCCCGGCATCCACCTCGAGGGGCCCTTCATCAACGTCAAGTGCTGCGGCGCGCAGAACCCGAAGTTCGTGCGCAGGCCCGACATACGCGAGGTGAAGGAGATCAACAAGGTGTTCCCGGTCAAGCAGATTTCCTACGCCGTAGAGACCGAGGGCGGCGCGAAGTTCGCGAAGGAGTGCATCAAGATGGGCGTCGTCCCGAGCTGCGGCCACACGGGCGCAAAGCTCGCCGACCTCATGGCGGCCTACAAGAACGGCCTCAGGCACATGACGCACTTCTGCAACCAGATGACGCCGCTCCACCACCGCGAGATCGGCATGGTCGGCGCCGGCTTCCTCGTCGAGGACCTCAACACAGAGGTCATCTGCGACAAGATACACCTCTGCCCCGACATGCTCAGGCTCATCTTCACGCGCCGCAGCCTCGCGCACGTCCAGATGATAACAGACTCGCTCAGGTGCTCGCACTGCAAGGACGGCTACGCCTTCCAGATGGGCGGGCTCGACGTGCTCCTGAAGAACGGCGAGGCACGCCTCGTCAACGGCGGCAACCTCGCGGGATCCACGCTCTGGATGGGGATGGGCCTCAAGAACGTCCACGACGTGACGGGGCTGCCCCTCAAGGACCTCGTGCGCACGACGTCGTGGAACCAGGCGATCGAGTTCGGATGGGGCGACGACCTCGGCAAGGTCGAGAAGGGATATGTCGCCGACCTCGTCGTGGTGAACCCGCGCACTTGGAAGCCGTCGGCCGTGTTCGTTGACGGCGAACAGCGGATTTGATATACTACACATCACGATTTGGTCAAGGAGAGATGGCTGAGTGGCTGAAGGCAGCGGTTTGCTAAATCGTCGTACGGGGTAAACCCGTACCGGGGGTTCGAATCCCCCTCTCTCCGCCAGCAGACGGCCCCCGAAGCGGGGCCGTCTCAACATAGAAAGGATATGTCCGACTAGCACATTGTAGCCCGTTCGGGTGACAAAAAGCAAAAAACACCATTGACAAGTGACGATGAAATTAGGTACAATACGCACATCAAAAATGGGAGAACTATCTTCTAGAGTTGTCGCAAAGGCGCTTCCGGTGGCGCTTGCGTGCCTTGTATGCTGCGGTTGCCGCAGCATCACGAGGTTGTTCAGGAGCGAAGACCCGATAGATTCCGCGGCCGTCGCGAAGTACTGGGACGGGCCGCGCATAGGGCCCGGAATGTCGCTGATAGTGCAGATCGGCTCGTCCACGACCGAGACGAAGGAGATGGGCGTACTCGTCGACCAGAACGGCGACATCACGCTGCCGTACCTCCTGAAGGAGCCGGTCGCCTGCGACGGCCTCGGGCTCGAGGCTCTCAAGCAGAAGCTTTTCAAGGCGTACTCCGTCTACATACGCCAGCCGCAGGTGTCCGTGACGTTCGGCCCTTACGACGAGCGCAGCGGCGTGAGCCCGTGGGGGACTGTGATGGTGATGGGCGAAATCGGCAATCCCGGGCCGGTGAACATGCCCGCGACGATGGACATGACGGTAACGAAGGTCCTGCAGGCGGCCGGCGGCTTGAAGCCGTTTGCCGACAAGTCCCGCATCCGCGTCTCGAGGTGCGACAAGGACGGCCGGATCACGCGTACGCGCGTCGACCTTCGCGAAATCGGCGAGGACGGCCGTTTTGACCTTGACATGATTTTGAAAGCCGGCGACGTTGTCTACGTTCCGGAGACTTGGTACTGACATCACTGAAGGAAAAAGCGATGAACATGCTGAAGAAATGCGCAAGAGGAGCGGTGGCGGTCGCCATCGCGTCCATGACGTTGGCCGCCATGGCCCAGGAGCGGGATCTCCCGCTTGCCGAAGCCAGGGCTCAGATCGGGCAGATCGCCTCCGACCCCGTTCTGATGACTTCGATAATGAAGCAGCTGCCCGCTGCTGACCAGGCGACCTTCCTTGGCGACGTCAACGCGGCCATCGAGAGCATGCCCGGTTCGAGCGAGGAGAAGGCGGCGACGTTCCTCAATGTGAACCGCGCGGCCCTCAAGGGCGCGGCGAAGGGGAACCTCTCCACGCTTCTCGCCGAAGTCTTCGCGACGGTTCCGCCGGACGCGCTCACGGTCGTCAGCGAGCGTTTCGCTTCCGACCTGCTGAGCCGTTCGAACGATCCGTCGAAGAAGTACACGAACGACGAGTACATCCACATCGCCACGAACGTGCTGAGGCGTATCGAGGACAGAACCGCCGGCAGCGACGACGCGGGCGTCAGGGACGTCCTCGCGGTTTCGATGCTCACGCGCGCGTCCGAGGGCGAGCCCGCCAACCTGCTTCAGGCGCTTGTCGACGCCCTGCCCGACCAGGCAACGAGGGACATGGCTCTGAACGAGTGGCTCCCGGCCGCGCTTGGCGAGTCCTTTGTCGACGCCGCGATGTCGGCGCCTTCCTACAAGAAGGACGGCGGTCAGGTCGGCGCGGATGCCGGCGCTGACGGCTCTGGCGCGGGCGCCGGCTCTGGCGCTGACGGCTCTGGCGCGGGCGCCGGCTCTGGCGCGGATGGCTCAGGTACGGGTTCTGGCGCTGACGGCTCTGCTGCGGGCGGCGCAGGGGCCGTTGCCGGTGCGGACGGCTCCGGCTCCAACGGCGGTTCTGACGGCGCTGCGGCTGGCGGCGCGGGTGCTGGCGCTGCTGCGGGTTCCACTGGCGGCGGCAGTGGTGCTGCTGGCGCAAACGGTGGCGCGGACGGCGCAGGTGCGGTTGCCGGCGCGGGTGCCGCAGATGGTTCCTCTTCCGGTTCGAACGGCGGCAATGGCGGCCAGACGGCTTCCTCCGGTTCCAACGGCGGCAGCGGCGCTGGCTCGGACGGCGGCAGCGGCGCGTCGGACGGCGGCGGCAACATCGGCGACAAGATGTCTCCTACCGGCAACTACGATTCGATGATTGCGTATACCGGCTCAGACAGCCAGCCCAGTCCGGCCGTCACGATTCAGCTCGCCGGCCCTCAGGCGGTTGACGCGCTTCTCGCCGACATCGCCGCCGACAACCGTGATCCCAACGGCGGCCTTGATACGCCTTTCACCGACCAGACGGCCGGCGGCGTGAGCAGCGCCAAGCTGAACACCCCCGGCGGTGCGGGCGATCCCGGAATCGCCGGTTCGCGTCCCCAGCCCCGCACGGAGGATCCGACGAAGCCGTGGAACCCGAGCACCAAGCGCGGCGACGACCTTGAAGAGGACGACGGCTCCGAGCCCAGCCCCGGCCCCGGCCCTGGTCCCGAGCCGCCGCCTTACCGCAACCAGACCTTCGACTTCTAATGTAATTGTAACGGAGACCGAACAATGAAACATTCACTTCTCTTTGCAGTTGCCGCAGGCGGCGCGTTGCTCGCCCAGGCGGAGGTCATGGATCGGCCCACCGGGTTCAAGGTCGGCCAGCGGATGACCGTCCGCCCGTATGTGGCCCTCTACTACACCTGGGACTCGAACATAGACTCGGCCAAGAAGTCGAGCGTACACGATCGCGACGCCTCGAGCTGGAACATCAACCCCGGTCTTACGTTCGACTACCAGGCCGAGAACTGGTCGCTGAGCGGCGGCCTCTACTACCAGAACCATGCGTTCTGCAAGAACTCGAGCAGCCT
>R23__coassemble_1555_pt1 | contig 10371 bp, 4 predicted proteins | sample R23__metabat2_low_PE_041 | metagenome-assembled genome bin R23
CCTCGGTTCCGTCCTCGTTCGCCGCGACGAGCGTGAGGATGAGCATGTCGCCGTCCCAGTCCGCCGCCATGTCAGAGGCGTCGACGTCGAGCGTGAACACGTTGCCGTCCTTCGACACGCCCACCTTCCCGTCAGGCAGGACAGTCGGATGGCTCGAATACGCCCTGAGGCTCGTGGTGGAGGGTGAACACTCCACGGCGATTTCGTTGACCATGCCGCGGCCGCACTCCACATAGAAGCCCTGCTGCACGAGCTCGATGCCGCAGGCCACGGAGGAAACGCCCAGCATCTCCGGCGCGGGCCTCGGCGAGCCCGCCGTCGTCGTGACGGAATTGGCCCGGGCCTCCGACCCGTCGCTCATTGCCGGCAGGACGGTGAACCTGTATCCGGAGCCGGCCGCCAGACCCTCGATCTCGTGGACGTATCTTTCCGGCAGTCCGTCGGCGACGGGGACCATGGCGGCGCCGGCGAACTCGCCGTCCTTTTCCGTCGTGAGCAGGAAGCCGCTTATCTTGTTCGTGTAGCACGGCGCGATGTGCCACGCGAGCGCGAGGGAGCTTCCGCACACCTTCGGGACGGGCTCGAACTGCACGATCTTCTGCGGACGGTAGCCGACCTGGAAGTGGACCAGCTGCCCGCCCGGGCACGTGTCTTCCACCGCCGTCCTGAAATTGAAGAATGTGCTTTCCCCTCCCCAGCCGTAGTTGATGCATATCCAGTCGACTTCGTTCGCCGTGCCGGCGTCGTCGACCGCGTAGCCCTCGACGACCATCTGGTGCTGCGGCGAATTGACCTGGATCGGAGAGCCGGACGCGAGGTCGTTTGTCACGGCGCTCCAGAGCCCGGCATAGCCGTCTTCATGGAGACTGGCGACCCTGCCCTGCTCGTACCAGCATTCCCCGGCCGTCTCGTTCAGTTTCTTGAGCCCGCCCGCGCCGCCCGGCTTGAACACCATCTGCACGCACGACTGCATCCAGTGAACCAGGTACGCGGCGTTGTAGGCCGATGCCTTGTCGGCCGCCTGCGGGGCGGAGGCCGGCGAGGGATATGAGCCGAGTATCTTGTCCCAGTCGAACGGCACGAGCCCGTTTGGCCTGAGGACGTGCTGGCTTAACTCGTCGTATTTGTTCCGCAGGGCGTGGGTGGTCGTGCGGGTTCCCTCCATCCTGTACGGCCAGCGCCAGTAGCGCAGCTCCTGCCCTCCCGCCGTCGCGGTGCATCCGCACGGCCCGGAAAGAGGCGTCAGGTCGCTGTACGGCGCGGTCTGGTGCCACCTCGCGCCGAGGAACGGCGCCAGGTACGGGTCGCTCTCGCCGGCTGATGGGGCGGCGAGCAGCCTGCGCGTTCCCGCGGCCGCCGCCGCGAGAGCCGCCCACCCGGCGTCGTCCTCTAGCGAGCCGTCCGACTCCCTCGCCTCGCACCATTCGCCGTCCGCGCCCAGCTTGGCGTCCAGGGGCGAGCCCGGCGCGGGCTCCTCGAAATCGCACGGAGAGAAGGAGAGGACCGGCGCGCACCTGGTGGATCCGGAGAGTTCGATGTAGCCGGAAGGCTCGAGCCTGACGATCCAGGCGCCTCCCCGCCGCTCCGCCGCGACGGCGACGCGCCCTTCGAGCATTCGCTTCGCGGCCGAGCTTCTTGCGAGGAAGCCCGCAGCGGCGCGTAGAACAGTCTCCTCGCCGACGGGCGCGGCGAAAGCGGTGGCTGCCGCAAGCGCGGCGGCCGCCACGAGGCCCGTTGTCCTGAAAAAGCGCATTGACACCTCCATCTTTCTGTCGCGATGGCCAATCCGTGTGACCTTTTCGTTGAAATCCTACATGTCCTCCACCGACAGACACTTGAAGCTCTTCTTGTAGTCGGCGAATTCGGCGGAGACGGTCAGGAAATCGTCCGCCTTGCGCTGGAGGTCGCCCTTGCTGAATCGCGACGCGTCGCGCTTGACCTCGAAGAAGTCGATCCTGCGGGAAATGTCATCAGCGGCGACAATGTCGATCTCGCTCTCGCCCTTGCGGTTCCACCAGTTGCCGATTCGCGTGTAGCGTCCCGATTCTGACAGCTTGCGGACGAAATACCCCTCCAGCGCCTTTCCGCTGAACACGCTGTAGTCGCGGAAAACCAATTCGCGCAGACGCCCGTATGCGCGCAACTCGATGAGCGCCTGATACTTGCAGATGAACCTGAACCAGAACCTGTAGAAGTTGTCGTTCAGCAAGTATCGCATGTTGCGGTTGCGCCCGTTGGACGCGAACGGAACGTTCTTCACGATCAGCCGGTACTCCGACTCGAGCTTCGTAAGATATCCGCCGATGTCGTCACCCGTCACGTTCTGTATCTCCGCACGGCTCGTCCTCCCGCCTGCGATAAGCGAGAGAATCGAAAAATACGTCGCGTAGTCCTTGCCGAACTCGTCCACCAGCAGCACCTTGCCTTCGCCGGGGATGATTGAGCCGTCCGAAACCATCGCCTTGACCATCCCCTCAAGGTCATGCGCACCCTGGTCCATCAAGAGCTCCACGTACTTTGCCACGCCGCCCGTAAGGGCCCACAGCGCAAGAAGCGAGTCCTTCGAGCAATTGGGCGAATGGAACGCGAGTATCTCCTTGAGGGTCGTCGTCGAGAACGGCGCAAGGTCTATTTCGTTCGTGGCCCTTCCGTAAAGCGGCTGGTCGGCGGCGAAAATCTGCTCCATCATGCGGTTGATGCTGCCGCTCACCACGAGATTGATTCGACATTTCCTCTTCAGCCGATCCCAGTCGCGCTGCATGGAGCTGAATATCGACTCGTCGATGCGGAGAAAATCCTGAAACTCGTCGATGACCAATGTGAGCGGCCTCGTCTGGGCCACCTCCAAAAGAAATCGGAATATGGCCTCAAAAGCAGACGCCCCGCCGGGGAGCGTCACTCCGAGATAGCGCGAAATCTCCGCAGCGAAGTCTTCGCATAAATCGGCCTCGTTCTTGCGGGCCACAAAGAAATAAAGGAAGTCCTCGTCGCCGTAGGCCTCCTGCAAAAGTGCGGTCTTGCCAATCCGCCGACGGCCCTTGAGGATAGTCATCCGCGCCGAAGACTTCGACTCTTCGCGTATTCGGCGCAGAAGCGCAATTTCGTCATTTCGATCAAAAAACCTCATTCACCACCTTCGCATTTCATCTCGTAAACTGCTGTTTACGGAACGCCTGTTTACGGAACGACAGAAAGTATATCACAACCAAGCCCTGCATTGCAAGCACACTCTCGCTCCTTCTTTCAACTCTTCAACCGCGAATTCGTGCGGCCGCTAGTCGCGCACCGAGCGGGCGAGCGCGACGGCCCAGACTCTCGCCGCGCCGCAGGCCTTCAGCGCGGCCGCGGCCTCCGAGAGCGTGGAGCCCGTCGTGAGGATGTCGTCCACCACGAGCACGGTGCGCCCGCGGACCATCTCCGGGCGCCGCACGCGGAAAGTCCCCTTCACGTTCTCGCGCCGCGCCATCTCGTCCAGCGATGACTGCCGCGCCGGATGTCCCCGCCGCTTCAGCACGCCGGCGTCGAAGCGGCGGTCCAGCCGCTCGGCGAGCGGACGCCCGACGACCTCGCACTGGTTGCAGCCGCGGTCCCAGCGGCTGAACGCGGTCGTCGGCATCGGCAGCACCACGTCGACCGCTGCGACGTCGAAGCGGGAGCGCGCCGCCGCCTCGGCAAGGTCCGCAAGGTCCGCGCGAAGCCACAGATGCCGGTTGAACTTGAAGTCGGACACCATCTTCCGCGCGGGCCCCTCGAAGCGGAGCGCGCAGGCCGCGCGGTCGTACTTCGGCCGGAGCCTTCCGGAGCAGTCCTCGCACAGGTACTCGCCCTCCACGCCCTCCACGGCGCGCGCGCAGACGGCGCAGCAGCCCGTCTGGGGCGCGAGCGGCAGGCGCATGAGGCACTCCGAGCACAAGTGACGCCCGTCGCGATCCGACGGGCGTCCGCACAGTTCGCACCTCCTCGGCCAGAGAAGGTCAGAACAGCTTCGCAGGATATTCACCGGCGTCGACGAGCTTCTTGATCTCGGCCATGACGAACGGCTTGTCCTCGCGGTATGTTACGCCGAACCAGCTCGACTCCGTCGGCAAGACGCGGCAGGTTGCCTTGCCCTCGCGGATCAGCTCGTCCACGACGAACGGGATGAACCACTCGCTCTTCTCCTTCGCGCCGTTCTCCGCGAGCCACGCCGGGAAGCGCGCCGCCCGTGCGCCGTAGAGCTCGGGCGTGAACCCCCAGAGGTTCATCGAGACCCTGGCATCCAGCGGAACCTTGACGGGCGCGTCGGGATTCTCGCGGTTTTCGGCGACGTCGCCGGCGCGCACGAGCTTCGTCATCTCGGTGACGCCCTTGAGCGCCCCGTCGTCGCCCACGCTGCACACTCCGCGCGCGACCGAGCCGTTGTCGGAGAGCGTGAGGTCGAGCTTGTAGCCGACCATGGCGAATTCCATGGGCTTCGCCGCCGAGAGAAACGCGCCGAGCTTGGCGAACGCGTCGCGCCCGTAGAAGTCGTCGGCATTGATGACGGCGAACGGCTCCTTGACGACGCCGCGCGAGGCGCGCGTCGCGTGGGCGGTCCCCCACGGCTTGGTGCGCCCCTCCGGCACCTTGTACGGGGCCGGCAGGTCGTTCATGTCCTGGAAGCAGTACTCGACGGGCACGAGGCCCTCGTACTTCCTGCCGACCTTGTCCTTGAACTCCTGCTCGAAGTCCTTCCTGATTATGAACACGACCTTGCCGAAGCCGCCGCGCACCGCGTCGAACACGGAATAGTCGAGAATCGCCTCGCCCGAGGGGCCTACCGGATCCACCTGCTTTAGCCCGCCGTAGCGCGAGCCCATGCCCGCCGCGAGAACCACGAGTGTCGGTTTCATCTGCTTTTTGCTCCTTTCGCGTTTTGTGTCAGAGGAAGACTTCCGTATTATACCATATTCGCGGCCCCTCAGCTCGGCAAGCTCCGCCTCGGTGGGGCCCTCGTTGAAGTAGCGGTAGTTGAGGACCCAGCACGACGGGTGGCGGCGTATCGCGCGCTCTATCGCGGAGAGGACCTCCGACGTCCTCCCCCTTATGTCCATGCCCTTCTCCCACCGGAACTCCGCCAGCTTCTCGCAGCGGTAGCGGCCGTCCTTCAGCGGGCGGCTCCACGCGACCACTATCGGCGCGTGCGACTTGGCAGAGAGGAACGCCGGCGCGACCGAGACGCACATCGGCCGCCCGAGGAACCACGTCCATGCGCCGCCGTCCTTCTTGTTGACGAACTGGTCGACGAGAAGGCCGATGTCCTTGCCGTCCTTCAGGGCCTGCATGAGCGGCCGGAACGCCCCCTGCGCGGGAAGTATCTCCTGGCCTATGGAGCGGCGCGACTTCATGAGAAGCCTCGTCATGGCCTTCGAGCCTATGTCCTTCGCCACCGACACCATCGGATGCCCCGTCAGGTGCACGAGCTGCGAGAGGACCTCCCAGCAGCCGAGGTGCGCCGAGACCGTTATCGCCGTCGCGTTCGCGGCGAGGAAGTCGCGGCACTCCTGCGAGAACTCAGCGACGGACGCCGCGCGCTCCGCCGCGCGCTTCGACGTCCAGAAGACGTGGCCTATCGTGCGCGCCATGTTGCGGTAGCTGCGCCTCACTATCAGCTTCTCGCGCCGCGTCGGGTCGTACGCCAGGCGCTTCGGGTTGAAGGCGTGCTGCATGAGCCCCGCGACGACGGGCGGCCCCTTGCCCTCGATCACCCTGAGGTTCGCGAGCGAAAGCCTCCGCCCCCTGCCGTCGAAGACGTAGAACAGCGCGCCGGCGGCGTCGCAGAGGCGCAGGAGCGCGCCGTGCGGCACGTTCGAGAAGACCAGCTCGGCGAGGAATATCCCGAGCCACTCGAGGGGCCTCCTCAGCGCGCGCTTGACGCGCTTCGGGAACGTGTGCAGGCGCCACGCGGCCTCGTCGTCGAGCCCGAGGCGGGCGGCGATCCTGAACGAAAGCTCTCTCTTCCCCGCCATCGCCGCCTACTTCTGGTGCTGCATGTCGCAGAGCCTGCGGTACACGCCGTTCGCGGCGTAGAGCTCGCCGTGGGTTCCGCGCTCGACTATGCGGCCGCCGTCCATGACGAGTATCAGGTCGGCGTCGCGTATCGTCGACAGCCTGTGCGCTATCGCGAACACGGTCCTGTTCTTCATGAGGTTCGATAGCGCGTCCTGGACGAGCCGCTCGGTGACGGTGTCGAGCGCGCTGGTCGCCTCGTCCAGTATGAGGATCGGCGGGTTCCTCAGGATGGCCCGCGCGATGGCGATCCGCTGGCGCTCCCCGCCCGAGAGGGCGAAGCCCTTCTCGCCCGCGAGCCGCGAATAGCCCCCGGGCTGCGCCATGATGAAATCGTGGGCGTTCGCCAGCTTCGCGGCCGCGACCACCTCCTCGCGGGTCGCCCCGGGGGAGCCGTAGCGTATGTTCTCCTCTATCGTGTCGTTGAACAGTATCGTCTCCTGCTGCACCGAGCCGACGAGCCGGCGCAGGTCCGCGATGCGCATGTCCCTCAGGTCGACGCCGTCCATCGTCACGCGCCCGTCCCTGGGGTCGTAGAACCGCGCGAGCAGGCCGGAGAGCGTCGTCTTGCCCGAGCCTGTGCCGCCGACGACCGCGACCATCTTCCCGCGCCCTATCTCGAACGAGACGCGGCTCACCGCGTCGCGGTCGGCCGTCTCGTAGCGGAAGCTCACGTCCTCGAACGCGATCTTCGAGTCGAACGTGGCCTTCGGCGCGGCGTCGGCCTTCTCGGGAAGCTCCATGTCGACGTCGAGTATCGACCATATGCGCTGCAGCGACGCCTGGGCGGTCTCGACCTGGACCTGCAGGTTCGCCATCTGCTTGAGCGGCTTGTATATGAGGAGCAGCGGCGCTATCATCGGCACCACGTTCGCGAGCGTGACGTGGGCCGCGAAGCAGTATACGAGGAACGCGCATATGAGGACTATGCCTATCGTCTCCACCGTGGGCCCGACCAGGAGACCCCAGCGCACCGTCCTCATGTTCGTCTTGAAGAGGGTGTTGTTCACCTCCTCGTACTTCTCGTTCTCGAACCGCTCGGTGTCGTACGCCTTCACGACCCTGACGCACGTAAGTATCTCGTGGATGCGGCTGCCCACGACCGAGTTCCGCTCGAGCGTGCGGCGGCTCCACTTGCGGATGCGCTTGCCGAGGCCGACGACCGGCAGCATGAACGCCGGCATGCCTATGAATATCACGGCGAGCGTCGGCAGCTGGCGGTTCGCGACGGCGAACCAGACGATGAACCCGACCGAGACGAGTATCTCGAACGGCGCGCGGGCCAGCTCGACGAGCATCGTGTGTATTATGGACTGCACGACCTGCGGGTCGACGGTCGCGCGCGACATGAGCTGGCCCACGTCTATGCGCCCGTGGAACTGCATGGACTGGCGCTGGACGTGCTTCAGGATGTCCACCCTCAGGTCGGCGACGACGCGGGAGGCCGCCCATGTCAGGCAGTACTGGTTGAGGAATATGAGCCCGAGGCGCACGAACGCGACGAGCGGTATCACGATGACGGCCAGCAGGACGAGGGCGCCGCCCATCGCGCCGTCCTCTTCCTGGAGCCTTATGCCGAGCATCCCCGCAAGCCGCTCCGCCTGGGGATACCACTTGGGGAGCTTCGACGCCTCGTCGATCTTCCGCGCCATGCCGTGCTTCGCGGGGGCCTGGCCGGCGTCGCGCTGCATCCCGGCCGCCGCGACCGCCGCCTGGTACGGCTTCTCCTGGCGCTCGTTCTCGCTCACCTTCTCAAGCGTCGGCTGGATCACCTGGTACAGCGGCAGCAGCGTGCCGGCCGTCAGCATTCCGCACGCCACGCCGGCGAATATCCGGAACCTGTACCGCCGCGCGTACCGCCACACGCGCGCGTACGCCTCGCGCGCGGTGTAGGTGCGGTCGAAGAACTCCTTCCTGTATTCCATGGCCCTATTCCGCGGCCGCGCCGTGCGCCTTCAGCCACGCGCGCATCTTCCCCCGGAACCCGTTTACGGCGGCGCTCCACTCCGGCTTCTTGGCGAGCGCCTCGTCGAACCGCTTCTCGAGGCGCGCGAAGTCGGCGGCGAACGCCTTCAGGCTCTCCTCGCGCGCGGCAAGGTGCCCGGACAGCCTGGCGGGGTCGGCGGCTATCGCCGCGCGCGCCTGCCAGTACGACTGCCAGCTGTCGGGCAGGTTGATCGCCCAGTGGATGGGCCTTATGCACGACTTGAACGCCTCCGTCAGGGCGTCGACGCGCCCGAACTCGCCCTTGAGCCCGCAGAGCCTGCGCGTCGTCTCCTTCTCGTCGTCGGGAAGCGCGATCTCGACGACGGTCTCCTTCGTCCCGTCCTGCGGCGGCGTAGTCACGACGACCGCGAGCTCGGCCGCGTCGTAGGACCATCCGGCCTCCTCCCCGTTGACCTTGACCGAGAGAGGCGCGGCCATCAGCGGGAACTTCAGCGTGTACGCGCCCTTCCTGGGCGCGATCACAACGCGGCCGCGGTCGCGGATGACGAGCGTCTTCCTGAAGTTCTCAGCATAGTCGGCGTTGTCGCCGCCGTCCTCGTAGACCATGCACGCGCCGCGCCCCTGGCCGGGCGCGAAGAAGAGCACCAGGTCGTCCGTCCCCGGGTCGGCAAGGTTGTCGACCGAATCGGGATACATCGGGATCACCGCGTCCGTGCGGACGAACCACGGGTTGTCCTCGATCGTGTACTCGCGCCTGACGACTCGGCCGCCGTCGAGGACGTCGCCCGTCGAGACGTCGTACCAGAAGCCGTCCGGGAGCCATACGTCGATTTCGGAGACGCCCTTTGCCGGGTCCATCGGGCGCGATATCGTCGCCGCGAGGATGTCGCGGCCGAACATGTAGGCGTTGGTGACGGCGTAGGCCGCCTCCTCCTCGGGCCAGTCGTAGTACATGGGCCTGCACATGGAGACGCCCGTCTCGTACGCCTCGCGCGCCGCGCCGTAGATGTAGGGCGCCAGCCTGTACCGGAGCCTGATGGCCTCCCTGAGGGCGAACATGTGGCCGGGGTGCTTCCATATGCGGCGCTCGATGTAGGGGTCCTTCGTGGAGTGGGTCTTGAATATCGGCGTGAAGACGCCGCTCTGCAGCCAGCGCGTGAAGAGCTCGCCGTCGAGGCCGTCCCTGCCGTCGGGGTTGTGGTGGCCGCCTATGTCGTGGCCCCAGTAGCCGTAGCCGACGTTGGAGGCCGTCGCGGTGAACCACGGAAGGGCCTCGAGCATCCCCCACGACACCTTGCAGTCGCCGGAGAAGCCCACCTGGTAGCGGTGCGAGCCGAGCCCGCCCCAGCGGTGGTAGATGAACGGGCGCCTCGCGCCGCCGTCGCGCTCGGCGGAATGCGCGGCGAAGATGTGGTTGAGCCAGAAGGTGTTGCTGAGCGACGGCTTGTCCTTCGACATCTTCCACTGCTGCCAGTCAAGCCACCAGAAGTCGACGCCGTCGTCCTCCAGCGGGCCTATCGCGTCCTTGAAGTAGCAGTCGGCCCACTTCTCCTCGTCGGCGCGGAACGGGACGGCGTTGGTCCCCTCCCAGCCGTAGTCGCGGGCGAACGCGCCGTAGCATTCCTCGACGGGCTGGATTCCGCTCGCGGGGTGCAGGTTCAGGGCGACCTTGCAGCCCTGCCCGTGCAGGTACGCGAGCGTCGACTTCGGATCCGGGAAGAGCCTCCTGTTCCACGTGTAGCCGGTCCAGCCCCAGTACTCGCCGAACTCGTCGCGGATGTCGGGCCTGTCCGAAATATGCCACGTGTCGTGCCACTCCATGTCGATCACGAAGACGTCGATCGGAATCCCGACGGACTTCATCTGGCCGACGAGCTCGCGGATCTCGGTGTCGGTGTAGAGCCAGTAGCGGCTCCACCAGTAGCCGAACGCCCAGCGCGGAGGCATCGGTATCCTTCCCGCGAAGCGCGTGTAGTCGCCGAGGCACTCCTTGTAGTCGTGGCCGTAGGCGAACACCGTCAGGTCGCGGTACGAGCCTTCGGCGCGCGCGGGCCGCTCCGCGACCCACGTCTTCCAGTGGCTCGCCGTCTTAACGAAGAGCGGCGTCGCCGTGTCGTCCACGACCGTCACGCCGCGCCGCGAGAGAAGGCCCTTCTCCATCGTCGGCAGCACGTCGCCGAGACACGTCTTCTTGTCGAGCGTGCGCTGGGTTCCGAGCAGGTTCTCCCTGTCCTCCGAAAGCGCCGCGACGCCGTTCACGACGAGGTTCGACTCGTCGAACGGCCCGCCCGCCCACTCTATCGACATGCGTCCGGTCCTTATGACGCCCACTTCGCCGCGCCGCTCCCACGTGTACTCGACCTCGTCCCCGCCGCCGCGGTCCGGGAACGTCAGCGT
>R23__coassemble_1578_pt1 | contig 10264 bp, 12 predicted proteins | sample R23__metabat2_low_PE_041 | metagenome-assembled genome bin R23
GACGTAGCCCGTCTTGAACCCGTCGACGGCCTCGCTGCCGTCGGGGTTCCTGACCTTCATCTTGTTCTTGACCATCAGGTTGTTGTGGTTCACGAACGAAAGCCTGTGGCCGCCGCCGTCCGTCACCTCGCCAAGCTTCGCGGAAGTGTACCTGAAGACGCCCGGCATCTTCGCGAGCTTCATCGCAAGCTTCAGCTGGTCGCGGCACGTCGTCTTGTTGTACGACTTCCAGGGATAGCGCTTCTCGCTCGAGACGGGGGGCAGGCCGTTCGGGTTGTAGTACCTCGTGCGCTTCATGCCGAGCGAGGCGGCGCGCGCGTTCATGCGCTCGACGAACGCCTCCCACGACCCCGCGCAGCGCACCCCGAGCGCGATCGCCGCGTCGTTGGCGCTCTTGACCATCAGCGACATGAGCAGGTCGTCGACCGTCATGGACCCGCCGGCGACGAAATTGACCCAGCTCGGCTCGCTGTACTTCAGCGCGTCCGGGGTCGCCACGACCCGCTCTGAAAGCGACAGCTTCCCCGCCTCGACGTCCTCGAGGACGAGCAGCAGCGTCATCAGCTTCGTCACGCTCGCCGGGCACGCCTCGGCGTCGGCGTTCTCCTCAAACAGCACGCGCCCCGTGTCGGCGTCGGCGGCGAGCGCACCCACGTAGGGAGAGCGGGAGCGGACACCCTGCGCGCGGGCGGTCTCCATCGGAGTGGCCCGCCTTTCGGCGGCCACGGCCCGGGCCGGCCACGCGGCCAGAAGGGCCAGCGCCGCGACGGCGGCAGTATGGACGCCGCGCGCCGGCATCACTTTACCGTCGTGCGCGTCGCCTTGACGAGCGCCTTCCAGAGCGCGGCGGCGTCTTCCGCGGCGAACGCGGCCTCGCGGTTGGCGGGCTTGTTGAAAGACTGCGCGAGCCCCGCCATCATGCGCAGGTAGAACGCCGACACCGCTACCGGTATCGCCGAGAGGAAGACTATGTGAACCTTCGTCCCGTCCCAGTCTATGCCGTCCTTCGAGACGCCCATGGCGAGCGTCAGCGAGCCGCCCCCGACGCCGCGCACGTGGGGGAAAGCGAGGCCCGCGCCGAGGGCCGTCGACAGCATGGCCTCGCGCTCCAGGGCGGCCGTCGTGAGCGAGTCGGCGTTGGAGACGTATCCGGCCGACTCCATCGCGGCGGAGAGGCGGGATATCGCCTCCTCTCGCGTGCAGGGGCCCAGGTCCGGAATCATGAGCGAAGCCGCGCTGAAGCGGGCGACCCCCGTCTTCGCGTCGTCGCGGTCGCCCTTCTCCGCGACGTTGCGCGCAGCGTCCTCGTCGGCGGCGAAGAGGATTCGCCCGCAGCTCGAGCACGTCACGAGGTGCTGCGCGAGCTTCACCTGCTGGCCCTGCGCGATGGGAACCTGCATCCCGCACGCCGCGCAGCAGCCGTTCGACATGGCCGCCATCACTATGTGGTTCTTCTTGTACAGCCGCTCGTACATGCCGGCGGTCTGCGGCTCCAGTTTTCGCTTGAGCTCGTCGATCGAGTCGTTCAGGTCGTCCAGGCGGCTTCCGTCGCCGGTCTGGTAGTGCTCGTCCCGCGTAAGCACAAGCTCCTGGAGCCTGCGCAGCGTCGCTATCTGTTTTTTCATTTCTTGCATCAGTGCTTTTCCGTGTAGATTCTTATCTTGTCGATAGTCTCCGCCGAGACTATGTGCTCCATCAGGCACGCGTCGCGGTCGGCCGTCGTCTCGCTCACGCCGAGCTTGACGAGGAACGTCCTCAGGAGCGTGTGTCGGCCCAGGACCTCCTTCGCGGCGCGCTTTCCGTTCGCGGTTAGCGCGACGCCGCCATAGGGCTCGTGGGCCACGAGGCCGAGCCTGCCCAGCTCGCGGATGGCCTTGACGACGCTCGGCATCGTCACGCCGAGCGAGCGCGCTATGTCGCGCACCTGGGCCTCGCAGCCCTCGGCGCTTATCGTGTATATCGTCTCAAGGTAGTCTTCCAGGCTCTGCGTCATACCTGCGCCTACTTTCCGAACGGGCTCGTCTTCTTCATGAGATGCGAGAACTTGACGGCCTCGATGGAGTCCTCGAGGGCGAGCGGGAACGGGTTCGCCGTCCGCACCGTGCCGTACACGCTCTTCCAGAACGCCGAGAGGCCGTGCATGGTCCCCTTCGGCAGAGCGACCGGCAGGTCCAGGACGGGGAAGTCCTCGTGCAGGTCCTTCATCACGGGCGTCCGCACCGAGGAGCGGCGCCTCGGGAAGGAGAACTCCGGGTCTATTATGGTAAGCCTGCCCTCCGTCGCGCCGGGCGAGACGCGGAAGACGCCCCTCTCGCCGCGCAGCTCGAACGAGGGGCCGCGCGCCGGGGCCAGCACCCCGCCGTTGAACTCGACCTCGGCGGAGACGTGGCCGCGGGTCCTCAGCTCCATATGGGCGTAGTCCTCGGCGTCGCCGAGCGAGGCGATGCGCTTGAGCTCGCTCCACATCTGGATGGGCTGCATCGGCAGCAGCTTCAGGGCCTGCAGCACGAGATCGGGCATGGCATAGTACGCGGCGCCGCCGCCTAGGCGCTTCACGGCCTGCCAGTCGTCGCGGCGGACGTAGTCCTCGCCGCGCACGCGTATCTGGTATATCTCGCCGAGGCGCGCGTCGGACATCTCCTGCTTCGCGAGGAGGAAGTCGGGGGCGAAGAGCCCGCGGTGCATCACGATGAGCCTGTTCTTGGCCTTGACCGCCGCGCCGCGCAGAACCTGGGCGTCGTCGAACGTGAGAGCCATGGGCGACTCGAGGAGCGTCCAGAGCCCCCTGCTCAGCGACGCGAGCGCATGCTTCACGTGGTCTATCGAGCACGTCGCTATGTCGACGAGGTCTATGTCGCGCTCGTCGAGAAGGTCGGTGTAGCGCCTGAACATCCTGCATTCGGGGAAGTCCCTCTCGATTATGTCGCGGCGCTCCTTCAGTATGTCGCAGGCGGCCACGACCTTGAACATGGCCGGATGCGCCTTGAAGACGCGGTAGTGGTCTTCGAACATGGCCCGCCCGAGGCCGATGAGTGCCACTCTGACGGGCGGACGCTGGTAGTCGGCTTTGTCGGTCATTTTCTGACGATCTCCGTTATTGCTGAAAGAAACTGCGCCACGTCGGTGAACTGGCGGTAGACGCTCGCGAAGCGTATGTACGCCACCTCGTCGACCTTGTGGAGCTCGTCCATCACGAGCTCGGCTATCTTGTCGGCGGGAACCTCGCCGCCGTCGAGGTTGGCGACGACGCGGTCTATCATGTTGCGGATCTGCTCGTCGCTGACGGGGCGCTTGCCGCAGGCGCGGCGGATCGCCTTGTCGACCTTGCTGCGGTCGAACGGCTGGCGCGAGCCGTCGCGCTTCACGACGAGGACCTCGTCGCGGTCTATCTCCTCGTACGTCGTGAACCTGTAGGCGCACTTCATGCACTCGCGGCGACGGCGAATCGCGGCGCCGTCGCGCGCGCTGCGCGAATCCAGCACCTTGTCGTCGTCGACGCCGCACTTCGGGCACTTCATGGCGTCACTTCCCGTTTCCGCACATCGTGCAGTGGCGGCAGTCAAGGTTCACCGGCAGCGGCGCCGGCGCGCCGCGGCGGCGGGCGTTCCACTCGCCGACGCGGTTTATTAGGGCGCGCAGCAGCCCGAGCGTTATGAACCCGCCGGCCGGGAGTATCGCCATCGTCACGGGGCCCGGGTTGAGCCCCTTGAAGGCGAGGTCGCCCCACACGGTCAGCGTGCCCGCGCCGACGATCTCGCGCACGGAGGCTATGAGCGCGAGCGAAAGGGTGAACCCGATTCCGCTGCCGAGGCCGTCGGCGATGGAGTCCACGACGCCGTTCCTGCACGCGAACGCCTCGGCGCGGCCGAGGATGATGCAGTTCACCACGATGAGCGGTATGAATATGCCGAGCGACGCGGAGAGGTCGGGGAGGTACGCCTGCATGAGAAGGTCTATAGCCGTCACGAACGTCGCGATTATGACTATGTAGCAGGGTATGTGGACCGCCGGCGGAATCGCCTTCCTGAGCGCGGAGACGAGGGCGTTCGAGCATATCAGCACGAACGTCGCCGCCATGCCCATGCCGAGCGCGTTCTCGAGGCTGGTCGTCACGGCCAGCGTCGGGCACATGCCGAGCACCAGCCTGAAGATCGGGTTGTTCTTGAATATTCCGTACCAGAAGGCAAGCCATGTTTTCATAACAAAGAGTATTATACCTAATAAAAGCGCGGAGCGCAACCCCCCGGCGGAGCCCGCGCGGCGGGCCGCCCGCGGCGCGCGCCGCTATCTGGTCGGGTCGTCGAACTCGCGCACGACGTCGAGAAGCTGCTCGGCTAGGTCCGGGTCGACCTCGAATATGTTCTCCTGCTCGGAGTAGGTCGTGTTGCTTATGTTCGCCTTGACCGCCATGAAGCGGTCGAACTTCTTCCTGGAGGACCTGCGCCCCGTCTTCTCCCTGTCGAGGACGCCGTAGTTCACCAGGTTCTGGAATATGTCGTTCACGTGCTTCGGGTCGACGTCGTAGCGCGACGTCTTTATGCTTCGCCAGCTGTCGCTCTTGTACGACTTCGCGAAGTCGTTCGAGACGAGGTCGCTCGCGCCCTTCTTGACCTCCACGTGGCCCATCCCTGTTATGTAGACGCTTACGCGGCGGATCGGCGTCCTGTTCATGTTGTAGTAGTGGATCTGGATCCAGTTGAGCGGGCTCTCCTTCACCGTGATGTAGGGGTCGACCCAGAACGGGCCGCAGCCCGGAAGCGCCGCGAGCGCGGCGAGCGCCAGCAGCCTCAGTTTGCCTGCGAACATACGAGTCCCGCTCCGTACAACGTCAGCGAACAGTCCACCGCGAACGGCATGTCGAGCCCGCGAAGCACCCACTTCGCGAAGCCGCCCGTGGCGACCAGTTTGAAAGGTTCGTCGAAGTTCCGCATGAGCGTCGACGCTATCTCGCGCACCATCCCCCTGTAGCCGACGAGGGCGCCGAAGCGCATCGCCTCCACGGTAGAGCGGCCGACCTTCGGCGCGCGTCCGCTTCCGAGCCTCATGCGGGGCAGTTTCGCCGTGCGCTCGAAGAGATAGTCGCGCATGAGGGGGACGCCCGGCGCAAGGCCGCCGCCGCGCCAGCCGCGGTCGCCCGCCACGACGGCCGCCGGCACAGCCGCGCCGCAGTCCACCACGAGGACCGGCGCGCCGTAGCGGGCGACGGCCCCGGCCGCGTCCGCGAGGCGGTCCGCGCCTATCGTCTCGGGCTTCGGGTAGTCGAGCCTTATGCCGAGCTTCGATCCGCGCGCGAAGGCGCGGTGGTTCACCTCGCGCAGCTCGAGCCCGGCTCGGCGCGCGAAGGCGCGCCACTTCGCGTCGGCCTTCGGCACGACGGAGACGTATGCGATCGCGTCGGGCCCCTTCTCGAGAAGCCTCGCGGCGGCGGCCTGCGCCTCGGCGAAGCCGCCGTCGCAGTGGCTCGTCATCGAGACGCGGCCGCCGGACCACAGCCCCACGGCCGTGGAGGTGTTGCCGACGTCTACGGCGAGAAGCCTCAAACGGCCCTCCACTCGAGCGACAGGTCGACCGAGCCGGCCGAATGGGTCAGGCACCCGAGCGAAATCGCGGTCACGCCCGTCGCGGCGACCTCCTTCGCGCGGTCGAGGGTTATCCCGCCGGACGCCTCGGTCTTCGAGACGCCCCTGCACATCTTCACGCACTTCCTCATGTCGGCGCAGCTCATGTTGTCGAGCATTATCCACTCGGGCTTCGCCTTGAGCGCGCTCGCGCACTCGCGCAGCGTCTCGACCTCGACCTCGACGGCCAGCTTGGGAAACGCCCTGCGTGCGGCGACGACGGCCTTGTCCAGCTCGTAGCCGTCGCCGCCCCTCCACAGGCGGCGGTGATTGTCCTTCATGAGCACGCGGTCGTACATCCCCATCCGGTGGTTGGATCCGCCGCCGCACAGGACGGCGTACTTCTCGAAGACGCGCAGCCCCGGCGTCGTCTTGCGCGTGTCGAGGATGATCGTGCCCCAGCGCTTCACCGCGTCGACGAACTTCCGCGTCAGCGTAGCCGTCGCGCACATCCTCTGCATGAAGTTGAGCGCCGTGCGCTCGGCTGCGAGTATGCTCCGGGCGCGGCCCCTGAAGACGAGAATGGGCTCGCCCGGCTTCGCGGCGGAGCCGTCCGGCTTCAGTATCCGCACCCGCACCTTCGGGTCAACTTCGCGGAAAACGGCCCTTGCGACCGTCGCGCCGGCGACGACGCACCCGGCGCCCTTGGCGTATATCTCGCCCGTCGCGACCGCCTCCGGGTCGACGAGCGCGAGCGACGTCGCATCGCAGCGCGGCGAACTTGCGGCCGCGTCGGCCGAGACCAAGTCCTCGTCGAGCGCGAGCCGCACGGCGGCCTGCGCCCTCGGAGACCGCATTACGTCCTTCATCAGGCGACCTGGTTGCAGAGGAAGTCCCAGTGCTGGTACAGGATGAAGGTCAGCGTGCCGACGGCGGCGAGGGCCGCAACGCCGACGACGAGCGCGACCGTCGCAGAAGTCTTGCCCACGCCCTTCTTGGCGTTGGGGTCCGGAACGTCGAGCTTGAACCTGTCGGCGATCGTAGCGCCGCCACCTGCTGTCTGTTTCTTGATTGTCATGCGCGTATTATACCAACTTTTGCGCCCGCCGCGCAAGTGCCCGCGCGGCGCGGCGGCTACTTGCCGGGGTACTTCACGAGCGAGGCGACGTCGTAGCGCCTCAAGAGGCCGCTCCTGGCGCCGAAACCTTCGAGCTCGATCGGGAAGATCATCTTCACGACCGTGCCGCCGAGCCGCTCTACGAGGTGCGCCGCCGCCGCCGTGCCGCCGGTAGCCAGCAGGTCGTCGACGACTACCGCCCGCTCGCCGCGCAGCACCGCGTCGGCGTGCATGTGGAGCGTCGCCTTGCCGTATTCGAGGTCGTATTCCTCCGAAATCGTCCGGCGCGGCAGCTTGCCGGGCTTGCGGATCGGCACGAACGCCTTCCCGAAGCGCGCGGCTATGGCCGCGCCGAAGATGAAGCCCCTCGACTCGGGCGCGGCGACGAGGTCGAAGAGGACGCCCTCCAGCGCCTCGGCGATCTCCGAAAGCGCGAGGTTGAAGCCCTCCCCGGACTCGAGGATGCCGGTCACGTCGCGGAACATCACGCCCGGCTTCGGGAAGTCCGGAATCGTGCGGATGTAGTCCGCGAGGCGCGGACGCCCGGAGAGGAGCTCGTCCATGAGCCGCGCAATCTGGCCCGACTCCTCGTCGGTCACGACCCCGTCCCTCCTGACCTGGTTCAGCAGGGCGTCCAGCTCGCAGGCGCCCGGTTCGCCCTTGAGGACGAACGGGCGGATGGTGCGCAGGATGACCGACGTCTCGCCGAGCGTCACGCGCCCGTCGTCCATGACGGCCGTGCGCAGCGAGTCGAGTATCTTCAGAAGCCTGTAGTCGCCGACCATTTCACGCCTCCCTACATGAGCGCGTACTTGGCGGCGAAGACGGCGGACAGGACGTACATTATCCAGTGGACGCGCCTGAACCTGCCGGAGAGCGCGTTGACCACCGTGTAGGCTATCACGCCGAACATTATGCCGTCGGAGATGGAGTACGTGAAAGGCATCCACGCCAGCGCGACGAACGCCGGGATGCTCTCGCCCGCGTCCCTCCAGTCGATGTCGGCGACGGACGAAAGCATCATGTAGCCGACCACGATCAGCGCCGGGGCCGTCGCGAACGCCGGAATGGCGAGGAACACCGGCGCGAACAGGATCGACAGCGCGAAGAGCGCCGCCGCCGATACGGCGGTGAGGCCCGTCCTGCCGCCTGCGGCGACGCCGGAGGCGGATTCGACGTAGGTGGTCGTCGTCGAAGTGCCGAGGACCGCGCCGACCGAGGTCGCGATCGCGTCCGCGCAGAGCGCCCCGGAGATGCGCGGCAGCTTGCCGTCCTTGGTGAGGAAGCCGCCCTTCATGGAGACGCCGATCAGCGTACCCAGGGTGTCGAAGAGGTCGACAAAGAAAAACGCGAACATCACGACGAAGAAGTCGAGCGACGTCACGAGCGTCCAGCCGGTGCGCACCGCCCCGTCCGCGCCCGTGTGGGACCACCCGCCGGGATTGAAGAGCGCGCCGGCGGTCTGCCCGAGCTCCCTGAACGCGCCGGAGATGTCGGAGACGGAGAACGACGGATACGTAGAGAAGTAGCCAGCCGCAGGATCCGGGACGTAGACGCCGGCCGCCTGGGCGGCCATGCCGAGCCCCCACGTCAGGACGATGCCCGCGAGAATCGCGCCCCTGAAGCCCTTCACCAGCATCACTCCCGTCGCCAAAACGCCGACGAGCGCGAGAAGCGCGCAGACGCCCTGCGTGTGGAACGGCACGGAGTGGAAGTCGATGCAGTCGACGAGCGTGGCCCCGTTGTCGACCACGACCTTGGACGTCTGCAGCGCGATGAAGCATATGAAGAGGCCGATTCCCGCCGAGACCGCCTTCTTCAGCGATATCGGGATCGCGTTGAATATCGCCTCGCGCACGGGTGTGAGCGAAAGCGCGAGGAACACCAGCCCCTCGACGAACACCGCGAGAAGCGCAAACTGCCAGCTGTAGCCCATGCCCAGGACGACGGCGTACGTCAGGAACGCGTTAAGCCCCATGCCCGGCGCGAGCACGAACGGATAGTTCGACATGAACGCCATCAGGAGCGTGCCCGCCACCGCCGCTGCCGCGGTCGCCATGAACACGCCGCCGCGCGGAATCCCCGCGGCCGACAGTATGTTCGGGTTCACGGCGAGGATGTACGCCATCGTCATGAACGTCGTGACGCCCGCGACGACCTCGGTGCGGACGGTCGTGCGGTTTCTCTTCAGCTTGAAGAGGCGCCCGAGGAACGTGGTCTCGGGCTCGTCGCTCTCCGCCTCCCTCGTGAGCCACTTGAGGTGGGCGCCGATGCGGATGGATTCCTCCGCCGTGACTACGCCGTCCTCGAGGACGTCCTCGAGAGCCTTCACGAACTCCGCCATCTCGGCGCTTTCCGCGGCGCGCGGCCTGGCGAAGGCCAGTAGTATCTGGGCCTCGGCGCGGTCTACCCTGCCGTCCTCGAGTATGGACTTCTCGAGCCTGCCTATAGATTCACGCAAGTCGCTCATCTTGTGCTGCCTTTCTGCATGGCGTCCGGCCGGAACCGGTCAGACGATGTTGAGTATGTCGGAGAAGCCGGTTATGTCGAGCACTTCCCTGACGGCGCTCTGAACATTCGCGACCTGCAGCTCGCCGCCCCTGCCGAGCATCGTCTTGTGGGCCGTGAGCAGCAGGCGGAGCCCCGCCGAGCTCATGTACGGGACGTTCGCGAGGTCTATGACCACGCATGTCGCGTCCCCGAACTTGAGGTTCGCCTCGAGCTCGGGCGCAGTGACCGTGTCAACTCGTCCGCCGACCGAGATGGTCAGGCGGCTGCCTTCCTGTGTGGACTTAATTTCCATAGTCTTTTCCCATTGTCAGTATGTTTGTACCGTTGCGCCGCCTGTACGTCACGGGCGACATAGTTTTCTTCACGATGAGTATGCCGAGCCCGCCGATCTCGCGCTCGGTCGCGCTGAGCGTCGTGTCGGGGTCGCGGCGGGCCAGGGGGTCGAACGGCTTGCCGTCGTCGGTGAAGACGAGGCGCGCGCCCTCCGGGTAGTGGGTCAGCTCTACCGCGAGCGACCAGCGGGTCGCGCCGGAATACCTCAGTATGTTGGCGAATATCTCGTCGGCGGCGACCATCAGCCTGATCCGCTCCTTCTCCGGCACGGGCCCGAGCGCGGCGGCGAGGTCGGCGGTGGCCTTGGCCACGTCCTCCATCGTCGGCGCGTATTCGTGCGAAACGGCGTCCGGCTCGCCGCGGTAGCGCATCGCGAGCTGGGTGCAGTCGTCGGCCTGCTCCTCGCCGGCCGCGTGCCTGCGCACGTCCGCGATCACCCCGCCCAGCAGTTCCTTCTGCCGGCGCTCGGGGCCAGAGAGCGCCTTCATGAGCCTCTCCTCGCCGTAGAGCCTGCCGGACGCGTCCGGCTGCTCGACTATGCCGTCCGTGTACAGGTATATCTCGTCGCCTGGCTCGAGCCGTATCTCCCCGACGCGGTAGTGCACCCCGGGCATGGCCCCGAGCGCGATGGACGGACGCGACTTCAGGAGCTCCGCCTTGCCGCCACGCAGCAGAACCGGGGGGTTGTGCCCGGCGTTGACGAACGCGACGGTCCCCGTGCGGGTGTTGAGCTCGCCGGCCCACA
>R23__coassemble_1590_pt1 | contig 10197 bp, 8 predicted proteins | sample R23__metabat2_low_PE_041 | metagenome-assembled genome bin R23
AGGCGACGAAGTCGCCGGAAAGTTCAACCGAGGAGGGTTTTGCAATTACCTCGAAGGAAAAACGCAATGTCCATAACAATCAACCCTGATGCGGTGGTAACGCAGGAACTGCAGTCGCGCGGCGTCGACAAGTCCGTCGGCGTCTTCGGAAGCCACTATGTGCAGATAGGCAAGGGCAACCCGATCCGCCTCGACGTGATCAAGTCGGCGGCCGTGCCGTCGGCCGGTTTCAAGACCGCGACACAGGTCGCCAGGGGCTTCGCCGGCGTGCATCACACGGCGGAGGATGCGCTCAGGACGCTTGGCTCCGCGGGCGCGCTCGACGCCGGAGCGCTTCTTGGAGCCCTGAAGGCCCAGCAGACGCATCTGGAGAGGCTGGAGAGGCTTGAAAGGCTCGATGCCGCGCAGAAGCAGGATTCCGAGGGCCTTTGGATGTTCACGAAGGCGGTGGAGAGCCTGTCGAACGAGGAGCTGTCAAGGATATTCCAGAAGTTCAACACGCCGGAGATGGATCTTCTGCAGACGGCGCTGCTGCGGGAGGGGCAGACCAACAAGCAGGCCGGCGACGCGCGCATGGCGGCCGCGCGCCTCTTCAACCTGCAGGCTCTCGTGTTGAAGGAAATCGGCAACCGCGCGGCGGTCTCGCCCCTGGACGCCCTGCGCGCGGCCAATCCGCAGGACGAATCGCTCAGGGACGGCAATGTCGGCGTGCCGCAGAAGCTTTCGGCCGAATACGGCGCGACGAGCGCCAATGTCGCCAAGGCCGAACACAAGAACGACATCACGGCGGCCAACCTGACCGTCCTGGCGGAAGTGTCGTCGACTAACGCGACCACGCGCGAGAAGACTGCCGCGGCGGAAGGAGCCCGCCTCGCCGCGCGCGGGCTGGACGACGTGCACCTCAAGGAGATGGGAGACGTGCTGCGCTCTGCGGAGCTGACCATAAACATCCCGATCGACATCCTCGCCGGCGATACGTCTGTCATCGCCGATCCGACAAAGCCGCTCGCCAACATCTGGCACCTGAACGACCAGGGGCTGGCCCCCAAGGGCGAAGGCTACCTCGAGAAGCGCGACAGCGTCGAGAAGGTCCTCTTCCCCGAAATGGCCGGCCATGAAATCAAGGCCGACGAGCGTCCCGTGTACGGCGCCCTCAACGTGCAGCACGGCTACGGAGGCGGCTCGCCGGTGTACGGCAACGCCGTCATCGTGCTCAAGCCGGAAGTCGCCAAGCGCGCGACCTACACGCTGATGGACACCTTCCTCTCGACGGCCATGACCGTGAACAAAGAACGCCGGGACAACGTATTCGCGCTTCTCGACGGCGCGAAGGGAATCCCCGACGAACTCAAGACGCTCCTGAAGGACCCAGAATCGCAAGAGCGCAAAGACCTGGATGCGTGGTTCGACAGGCTGGAGCGCGTCAATGCAAAGAAAATAGGCGACGGCCTGGGGCCGGGCCACATCCCGGGTTCGATAAAGAGAGTCCTCGACCGCAGCGACACGAACAAGATGGCGGACGGCGAGAAGTATTTCCTTTCGCTCCTCTACGACTGCTTCGGCGACAAGGAGGCGATGCGCTCCAAGATGGTGACGCACGACAATATGGAGGCGCTCCTGCCGCAGCTCGGCGACGTCAGCGGCAACGCGCTCGCGCAGGCGGCGATGAAGAAGCGCTCCGGCCAGACGCCGAGCTTCACGTTCAACGGCCCGGAATACATCGAGGCGCAGATCCAGGGGCAGATCATGCCGCTGCGCGACATCGCCGAGATCCGCGTGGACTTCGGATTTTCGCCGGATCCCGCCAAGAACGCCGCATCCATCGCCAAGCTGAAGGACTTCGAGCGCCGGACGGGCATCAAGGTCGTCGTGCGCGAGGAGATGGACATGGGGTCGCTGGACCACGTTGCCACGCTCCAGAGTGAGCAGGCGAGCTTCGGCGCCCGGCACATCGACAAGGCCAAGCTCGATTCGCTCGTGGCAAAGGTCATCGAAGACCCCGTCAGGGCCGTCAGGGAATATCTGTACGACCCGAACTCCAACCGCGCGCGGTTCGACCTGCCGCCGGGCGTGAAGGCGGAGCTCAAGGGCGAGGCCCTCGAAAAGGGTGTGAAGGTGTTCCTGGAGAAGGTGCAGAGACTTTCCGCCGGCGGCACGACAAGCGCGGAATCCATCGTGCAATGCGCACTTGCGGACGCCCTGGTCACGCCTACCAGCCGTCTGCAGGAAGGTCTGTCCGCGCTGAGGGAACTGCATTTCGACAACGCCGCGCAGCTCAATGCGTTCGTGGACCTGCTCAGCGGAACTCCGGACATCGCTTCGCCCAGGGAAGTGCGCCTCCTGCACAGGCACGTTGGCGCGCACGCGGCGTTCCTGAAGGACGCGGCGACGGCGCAGCCGCCGCTCGACGCGCAGCAGCTGCTCTCGCGCCTGGCGGCGCTCGCCAAGGACGCCGACGAGGAATTCCGCGCAATGGCGGAGAGCTCCGGCAAGAAGATTGCCGGCGAAACGATGACGCTGCACATGCAGCGCATATCGAAGCTGGCGGTGGAGATGCTCAAAAAGGCGGAACCGCCGGTTGCGCCGGCGGCGCTCTCCGCCGCCCTCGCGAGCATCGACTCTCCCGAGATGCGCGCGCTCTGCGGCCAGCTGGACGCCATTTCGTCCTGGGGCGGGAAGGAACAGGTCCAGGGAGCGGGGTCAGTCTCCGCCATCCTGCGGATGCTCCGTGCCGACACGCAGAACATCGCCCTGGCCGCCGGCTGCGCCGTCCCGAGCGCGCCGCGCGCGTTCGCCGGCGACCTCACGCTCGTGCAGTCGCGCGTCCGCGACGTTCTCCGGCTGGCGTCGCCGGACTTCCACGCGGCGTTCGAGGCGAGGTTTCCCGGCTACCCGAGATTCCCGGCGCCGGCCAGGCCGGATCTCATGCCGCAGAACGCCGCTGAGCGCCGCGGATTCCTGCTGGGAGTGCTCGAGCCATACCGGCAGAAGGAGATATCCGGCAAGGAACGCGGCATTTCCGTGCATGGGCGCGGGCACATCATCCGCGCATACATGTTCGCGAACACGATGTGCAACATCCTCAAGGCGCAGGGCGTCTCGGTCGACAAGAACGCGGTTCTCTGCGGCATAGCGGGCCACGATCTCGGGCGCGCCGGCCTCGGCGAGGACATCTGGGAGAAGGAGTCCGCCAACGCGACCGTAGGCGCGCTGAAGGACGCGCGCGGCGCCGATGCCATGGGCGAGGTCTATGAAAAGGAGCTCGCCGGCTGCATCAACAAGCAGCAGATCGAGCAGCCCGGCGGCCGCAAGGTCACGGTCTCGGGCAGCGCCACCCTCGAAGGCCAGCTCCTCAACGCCGCCGACTGCCTCGACATCGGCCGCACCAAGGAATTCGACGACAGCTACTTCGACTTCCTGCGCGGGCCGAACGGCGAACTCACCGAGGATGCCGTCAGGATCCGCGACGGCCTCAAGAAGGAGGCCGATCTTCTGCAGCGCCTGACGAACCCGCTCTGCGCCAACCGCCAGAAGATGCAGAGCCTTGAACTGCAGATGATCAAGGTTGACGAGGCCGGTGGCGACATCTCGGGCATACAGGCCGCCAAGGACGAGCTGCGCGAAAACGTAAGCGCCACGTTCATCTACGAGGCGCAGAACATCTCGAACGAAGACTATCTCCTGAAGTTCGAGAACGTGGTCAAGAAGAACCCGCAGCTCTTCCCGCTGCTGAGCCAGTATGCCTTCGACTGAGCCGCCTGCACGTCAAAATGGCGCGATGCGCCTCTTCGAGAAGTGCATCAACACGAACGGCCTTGAGCTGGGCCGCAAGCTTATCGCGGAAACGGCGGCGTTCAAGACGCCCGTCTCGCCCACGCCGCTCTATGGCGCGGAGGGATACCTGAGCGTCGTCAGCCTCATGCGGAAGAGCTTCCCGGATGTACAGTGGAAGCTTCTGGACATGGTGGCGGACGAAAAGACGGTCGCCGTCCAGTGGGAATGCTCCGGCACGTTCAACGGCGAAACGCCGTTCGCCGGGCTTCAGCCGAACGGACGCCGCTTCACGACCACAGTCATGAACTTCTACTCGTTCGACTTGGGCGGCAAAATCTACAAGGACGTCGCCGCAACCGGCATCGCGGGCATTCTGCAAGGCATAGGGGCGATTCCATGAAAGCGATACTCTACGCATTTCTAGCGGCGGTTTTCTACGCCATCAACATCCCGGCATCAAAGGTGCTGCTGCGGGATGTCGGGCCAACCACCATGGCCGCGCTGCTCTATCTCGGCGCGGGCATCGGCATAGCGCTTCTCTCGCTTCTGAACACTCATGACCGCAAGGCGTCCGCGCCGCTGACGCGCTGGGACATGCCGTTCGTCGTCGGCATGATCGTCCTCGACATCGCCGCGCCCATCTTTCTCATGCTTGGAATCAGGTATGGCACCTCCGCCAACGCGTCCTTGCTCGGCAACTTCGAGATCGTGGCCCCGACGGTGATTGCGCTTTTCGTTTTCAAGGAGGCGGTCTCGAAGCGACTCTGGAGTGCGATTGCGCTCATCACGCTTGCGAGCGTCCTGCTCTCATTCGAAGGAACGGACAGCTTCAGGTTCTCGTATGGTTCGCTGCTTGTCATTGCGGCGACGGTCTGCTGGGGCTTCGAGAACAACTGCACGCGCAACATCGCGTCGAAGAACACCTACGAGATCGTCGTCCTGAAAGGCGTATTCTCCGGACTTGGCGCGCTTGCGATCGCCGTCATCCGACAAGAGGCGATGCCAAGCCTCACGCATGTCGCTGCCGCGCTTGCGCTTGGCTTTGTGGCCTACGGACTCAGCATCTTCCTCTACGTCCGCGCGCAGAATACGCTCGGTGCGGCGAAAACGAGCGCCTACTATGCCGTTGCGCCGTTCGTGGGGGCGTTGCTCTCGTTCGTCCTGCTGAAGGAGGGTTTGTCGTGGATGTATCTCGCGGCGCTGTGCGTGATGGTCGCAGGGGCGGCGCTTGTCGTGGTCGATACGCTCGTGCGGCACCACACCCATCCGCACCAGCACACCTTCACGCATTTCCACGGCGGCTACGTCCACACGCATACGATCACGCATACCCACGGACACGACCATATCGGAGCGGACGGCAAACACTACCACAGGCATCCTGCCTCCGTACTTGAACGAGAACTTGGCAAAACATAACGAAGAGTTAATGCTTGAACATGTGCGGCTGGGGAATGCCACACGCTCTTGAAAACGTGCGGTTGCTCATAGTGCCAAACCCTTGAAAACGTGCGGTGGCTATTGACTCGGCGATACGGTTTGTGGTATAATGCACGCGTTTTCAATGGAAAAACCGATGAGACGCAAAATCTACGATAAGCTTCTGGAATGGAAGAAGAAAAGCAGCGGATCGACCGCTCTGTTGATTGACGGGGCACGTCGAGTTGGGAAAAGCTATATCGTAGAAGAGTTTGCAAAACGGGAATACGCAAGCTATGTCCTGGTGGATTTCAGCAAGGCGCAGTCCAAACTCAAACGGATATTCAATGAATATCTTGATGACCTCGATACGTTCTTCCTGTACTTCGAGCGCATTACCCATGCGCGTCTTGTAAGGGGAGACGCACTCGTCATCTTTGACGAGGTACAGAAGTTCCCACGTGCGCGTGAAGCCATCAAACATCTTGTCGCGGATGGTCGCTACCACTACATTGAAACCGGTTCGCTGATATCGATAAATAAGAATGTCAGGGACATCCTCATTCCGAGCGAGGAACATCGCATCCCCATGTATCCAATGGATTTCGAGGAGTTCCTCTGGGCGATGGGCGATGAAACGACAATGCCGCTTGTATGCAGGCGGTTCGAAGAATTGAAGCCGATTGGCGCGGATGTACATCAGCAGATCATGGATGTGTTCAGACAGTACATGATAGTCGGTGGCATGCCGCAGGCCGTGGAAAAATTTGCCGTCACCCGCGATCTTGAGGCCGTGGATTCCATAAAGCGCGACATTCTGGCCCTCTATCGCGCTGACATCCAGAAATATGGTGGCGTTCTAAGGCACAAAGCGCTCTCAGTCTTCAATGCCATCCCGTCGCAGCTTTCAAGGCATGAGAAGCGGTTGATTCTCTCTGAAATCAGAGCCGGTGGACGAATGAGGGACTTTGAATCGACATTTGACTGGTTGGAGTCTGCGATGACCGTCAACATCTGCCGCCGTGCGACCGAGCCCAATGTCGGGCTGGAACTGGCGTCCGACAGGCTTTCCGTGAAATGCTACATGGGCGATACCGGACTTCTCGTAAGCCATGCATTCGGTGAGAACGAATTGGCGGTGAAGAACATCCACAACAGACTTTTGATGGGAGACATCGAACTCAACGAGGGGATGGTCGTGGAAAATGCCGTGGCGCAGATGATTTGTGCCGCAGGGCACAAACTTTATTTCTTTTCTGACTCGGATCGGGATTCGGCAAAAGACAGGATGGAGATCGACTTCCTTCTGGCGAAATCGCGTACCGACAGAAATGGCAACATATCTCCGATTGAAGTCAAGAGCGGTAAGCGGTATTCCACCGTATCACTCGGCAAGTTTCGCATGAAGTACAAGCGGTTTCTCGACGTGCCGTATGTGCTGCATCCCAAAGACGTAAAAGTTGATTCGGGCGTGACATATCTGCCGCTCTATATGGCTCCGCTACTTGTGACGCATCGCTAATTCCGAGACAGAAGACCAACATGAACGTAGAGAATGCAATCGAAAGGAAAACCAAAATGATCGACAACAAACCATTCGCGATGTTCTTCAATGCGAGCCCGCGCAAGGGCTGGAACACGCACAAGATGCTGGAGGCCGCCAAGGCCGGAGCGGAGGAGGCGGGGGCCGTAACGGAACTCGTCAACCTCTACGACATCAAGTTCCCCGGCTGCAGGAGCTGTTTCGCCTGCAAGCTCAAGAACGCAAAGACCAACGGCGTGTGCGCGCTGCGCGACGACCTCAGGCCGATCCTCGAGCGGGCACGACAGGCGGACGTCCTTGTGCTCGGTTCGCCGATCTACTTCGGCTATCCTACCGGCGTTTACCGCGCGTTTCTCGAGCGGCTCGCATTCCCCGTGTACTCGTATCATTACGAGAACGGACAGCCCCTCGTCTGCCGCGACAAGGTGATCGAGACTGCGAACATCTTCACGATGAACATACCTGAAAAGTGGTTGGACGAGTGGAAATATCCACAGGTTCTCGAATCGAACACGCAGACGCTCAAGACCGTCTTCGGCGCATCGGAATCGCTATACGCCTGCGACACCTACCAGTTCACCGACTACTCGCGCTACGACATCACGCTCTTTGACGAGGCGGCGAAGCGCGCCCACCGCGACGTGCAGTTCCCCATCGACCTTGCCAACGCCCGTGCCCTCGGCAGACGTCTCGTCGAAAAGGCTCTCGCCAACGCGCTGCAGGCGAAGTGATGTTCGAGGCGTTGCTTTGTGCATTTTGACGGCGCTAATGTCGCGTCACCGGAGTGAACATGGAAGAAGCCACAAGAGCGGAAAATTCACCGTTGTCATCTCATGGCCTTGACACCCAATGGGATGATTTTGCTCAGCTGCTCAAAGCGGCAGAACTGGGGAATGTGGACGCACAGTTTACTTTGGGATGGTGCTATTATATTGGCGAGGGAGTGGAAGTGAACCTGTATGAAGCGGTGAAATGGTACCGCAAGGCTGCGGCACAGGGTGATGCGGATGCGCAATACAACCTTAGTTGCTGCTATGCACGCGGAGAAGGCGTCTTGCAGGACATGAACGAAGCGCTTAAATGGTGCCGAAAAGCCGCAGATCAGGGTGAACCGTGTGCGCAGAATAGATTAGGGTGGTGCTATGATACGGGCGAAGGAGTGGAGCGGAATGTAGTAGAAGCGGCGAAGTGGTTCCGCAGAGCGGCGGAGCAGGGACATGAAGTTGCGCAATACAATCTTGCTAGGTGTTATGAGAACGGCGAAGGAGTGCCGCAGGACAAGGCTGAGGCCGCCAGATGGTCTCGCAAGGCGGCGGAACAGGGGTATATGTATGCGCAATGCAACCTTGGACTGTGCTACGCCAATGGCGAGGGCGTCGAACAGGATAAAGTCGAAGCGGTAAAGTGGTACCGCAAGGCTGCGGAACAGGGTGATGCGAAAGCGCAGTGCAATTTGGGCGTTTGCTATGGAAATGGCGAGGGCGTCGAGAGGAATGCGCACGAGGCGGTGAAGTGGTTTCACGCCGCAGCAGAACAAGGGCATGTATATGCGCAATACAATCTGGGAGTGAGCTATGCCAAAGGCGACGGCGTGCCGCAAGATGTGTCCGAGGCGGCGAAATGGTACGGCAAGGCGGCAGAACAGGGGTATGAAGCGGCAAAGGCAGCACTGAAGGAGTTGCTTTCGGCGAATAAGTTGTCGGAATAGCAGGAGGAGATAGAATGAAGAGAAGAGAATTCATCAAGGACATCTGCTCGGTCACGGGCGCGGTGATGCTTACGGGATGCGTTTCCTGTGACGTGGCAAACCAGCAAAACAAAGAGCAAGGGGAGAAAAACATGTTCGTGGTGAGAATCGCCGAAATAGAGGTCCATCCCGAATGGCTGGAGGCGTATCTCGCCGCCGCCGGGACGGTCGGGGCCGAATCGGTCGCGAAGGAACCAGGCGTCATCTGCATCTTCCCGATGCAGAAGAAGGAGTCGCCGACGTCCATCCGCATCGTCGAGATCTACCGCAGCGAAGAGGCGTACAAGGAACATCTCGCGACGTCGCACTTCCGCAAATACAAGGAGGGCACGCCGCACATGATCAAGTCCCTGAAGCTCGTGCCCATGCAACCGCTCGATCCCGCTCACGCGGACAGCATCTTCAAGAAGTGGCTGCTGAAATAACGACTTGGGATGGGGAGTTGAAACTTGAAACGCGGGCTTGTACTTGAAGGCGGGGCGATGCGCGGGCTGTTCACGGCCGGCGTCCTCGACGTCCTGATGGAGCGCGGCGTCACGTTCGACGGCATAGTCGGTGTGTCCGCCGGGGCGTGCTTCGGGTGCAACTACAAGAGCGGACAGATCGGCCGCGTCATCCGCTACAACAAGCGCTTCGCCCGCGATCCGCGCTACTGTTCATGGAAGTCTCTCCTGACTACGGGCGACCTTTTCGGCGCGGAGTTCTGCTACAGGACGCTCCCGATGGAACTTGACGTGTTCGACGCCGTGGCATACGAGGCGAACCCGATGGAGTTTCATGTCGTCGCCACCGACTGCGCAACGGGAAGGGCGGTGTACAAGCGGCTCGACAGGGCCGATGCGCGCGCGTTCGACTGGATCCGCGCCTCCGCCTCGATGCAGCTTGTCTCGCGTCCCGTCGCGATCGACGGCGGACTGTACCTCGACGGCGGCCTTTCGGACGGAATTCCGCTCCGCTATTTCGAGTCGATCGGCTACGAGCAAAACGTGGTGATTACCACGCGCCCCCACGGCTACCGCAAGTTCCCGAAAAAAAGAATGTGCCTTCTCAAACCGCTTCTCAATCGTCACCCGGCCATCTATCAGGCGCTGAAGAACCGCTATGTCTGGTACAACGAGACGCTGGAGTACATCGACTCGCGCGTCGCCGCCGGCAAGGCCATCCTCATTGCGCCGAAGGAACCGCTTGGAATCTCCCGCGTCTGCCATGACCCGGATATGATGCAACGCATCTACGACATCGGCCGCAAGGCCGGTGAAACCGCCAAGGTGACGTTTGACGAGGCCCATTAGCCCAAACTTTGAAAGACTAAGAAAGGATAACAAAATGAAAGTACTGATGTTAAATGGTTCATGGAACAACGACGGCTCGACAAAGGCCGGCCTCGAGGAAATGGCGAAGACGTTCGCCGCCGAGGGCGTGGAGACGGAGATCGTCGATATCGGCGCACAGCCGATCGCCGACTGCATGGCGTGTAACAAGTGCGCGGAGCTGAAGCGCTGCGTCTTCGCGAACGACGCCGTGAACGCGTTCGCCGAGAAGGCGAAGTCGGCGGACGGATTCGTGTTCGGTTCGCCCGTCTACTACGCGCATCCGAGCGGGCGTATCCAGAGTTTCCTCGACCGTCTTTTCTTCTCGACGATGCGCGCGGACGGCTACGCGGCGCTCCACCACAAGCCGTGCGCCAGCATTGTCGTCGCGCGCCGTGCGGGCA
>R23__coassemble_1613_pt1 | contig 10056 bp, 5 predicted proteins | sample R23__metabat2_low_PE_041 | metagenome-assembled genome bin R23
GGAAGAGCTCGCGCATCGCGGTGTTGATCGCGTCGCAGACGAGGTCGGTGTTGAGGGCCTCGAGGATCGTCTTGCCGACAAGTATCTCGCTCGCCATCGCGGCCGAGTGGGTCATGCCGGAGCAGCCGATCGTCTCGACGAGGGCCTCCTCTATGACGCCGTTCTTGACGTTGAGCGAGAGCTTGCAGGCGCCCTGCTGCGGGGCGCACCAGCCCACGCCGTGCGTGTAGCCGCTGATGTCCTTGATCTGCTTTGCCTGAACCCACTTGCCCTCTTCGGGGATGGGCGCGGGACCGTGATTGCACCCCTTGGCGAGGGGGCACTGGTGCTGTACCTCAGTCGAATAGACCATTGTTTACTCCATTTGGTTGTGGAAAACTCCGCCTATTATACCAAATCTGCGCCCCCCGTTCAACGCGCCGTCAGAGGAGCCGGCCCGCGCGGTCGCCCGTGAAGCGGCCGTCCGCGTACGGCACGGAGCCGTTCACCATGACGAGCTTCACGCCGCGCGAGAAGCGGTGTGGGCTTTCGTACGTGGCCTCGGAGCGAAACTCGTCCTCGCACCACACGGCGACGTCGGCAAACGCGCCCCTCTCCAGGACGCCGCGCCCGGCGAGGCCGAAGCGGCGCGCGGGGACGGCGGTCATGCGCGAGACCGCCTCCTCTCGGGAGAAGCCGAGCGCGCGCAGGCGTCGGTAGAATTCGGGCATGGTCCCGTAGGCGCGCGGGTGCGGATGGTCCTCGCCGAGAGGCCCGCGCGGCGAGCGGAGCGAGGCGTCGCTGCCGGGGACTATCCACGGCCGGCGGCATATCGCGTCGAGGTTGTCCTCGCTCATGCCGAAGAAGAACGCGCCTGTCCGGCAGAGGTCGGCGGCGAGGATGTCGCAGACGAGAGCGCCGGGGGTGGCGGCCGCGCACGCGCCCGACGCGAGAATCTCCGCCACCGTCCTGCCGCAGAGCTCCTTCGTCCAGCCGCTCCACGCCCCGCCGACCATCACGGTCGACCAGTCGCGGCCGGAGGCGTCCATCTCGCCGGCGATGCGCGAGCGCGTCGCCGGGTCGGCAAGCCTCGCGCACTCGGCCTTCGCCGCGCCCTCTTGCGCCCAGTCGGGCAGGACTATGTCGAGATCCGTCCCCGCCGCACAGTACGGGTAGCGGTCGCTCCCGAGTAGAAGCCCCTCGTCGACGGCGCGCCCAACCTTGTCGAGCACGGCCTCGATCTTGCCCCAGTTGCGGCGGCCGCTCGTCTTGAGGTGCGATATCTCGGCGCGTATCCCGGTCGCCCTGACGAGATCCAGCACTTCGTCTATCGCCTCGAGTATGGCGTCGCCCTCCGAGCGCATGTGCGTCGAGTACATCGCCCCGCGCGAAGCCGCCTCGCGCGCGAGCGCGGCGACCTCCTCCGGGGTGGAGTACCGCCCCGGCTGGTATATGAGGCCCGTCGAGAAGCCGCGCGCGCCCTCGTCTATCGACGCGGCGAGAAGCCTTTTCATCTCGCGCACCTCGCCGGGCGTCGCCGCGCGGCCGGCGTACCCGACGACTGACGAGCGCAGCGTGTTGTGGCCGACGAACTGCACCGTGTTCACGGCGGGGCGCGCCGCCTCGAGGACGGCGCGGTATTCGGCGAACGAGCGCCACGTCAGGCGCTCGCCGAGAAGCGTCGCCCAGTCGCCGGAAAGCCGGGCCTCGCCGTAGCGCGGCGCGGCGGAGCCGCCGCACTGGCCGTTGACTTCGGTCGTCACGCCCTGCGACACCTTCGAGGGCGCGTCGGGCTCGATGACGAGGTAGGCGTCGGAATGGGCGTGGGCGTCGACGAAGCCCGGCGTCACGAGGCAGCCCGAGGCGTCGACGACGTCGCCCTCAGGGCGGGCTTCGCCACGCCCGACGACGTCGACGATCCTCTCGCCGTCCACGACGACGTCGCCGGCGAAGCAGGGCGCGCCGGTTCCGTCGACGACCGTTCCGTTGGCGATGACAGTCACTTGCCGCAATGCTTCCTGAAGACGGGGAGTATCGCGTCCATCCAGATGCGGTAGCCGTTCTCGTTCGGATGGAGAAGGTCGTTCATGACCTCCTTGGTGGGCTTGCCCTCGGCGCCGAGGAACCTGTCGTTGAAGTCGAGCCACTCGACCGTCTCGCCGTCGGCGAAGCCCTTGATGATCGCGTTGGCCTTCAGGTTGCGCTCGTGCTTCTTGAGGTTGTCGGCGCGCGGGAAGATCGGTAGAAGCACGATCTTCGACTCGGGGTGCTTCTCGCGGATGATCTCGAGTACGCGCTTCACGCCGGCCGCGACCTCCTCGGGGCCCTCGGAGTTGTTCGTGCCTATCATGACCTGGAAGAGCTTCGCCTTGTAGCCCTCGAGCTCGCCGTTCGCGAGACGCCATATGAGGTGGCCCGTCGCGTCGCCGCCGTAGCCGAGGTTGAGAATGCGGTACGTCTTCTTCAGCTCCGCGAAGAGCTCGCGCCCCTCGCCGCCCTCGCGCTCCCAGCGATGGGTTATGGAGTCGCCGACCATCACTATGTCGTACTCGGCGCCGCCGTTCTCGGCGATTTCGCTGCGCTTTTCGAGGGGGCGCCCCTTGCCCCACCACATGAAGTCCGGAAAGCCGCTCTTGGGCTGCGCGGCGAAAGGCTCGTCGTAGACGAGGCCGCGCGGCTGCGACGGCCAGACGGACGGTATCACGTCGTCCTCGCCGGCCGCGAGAACCCTGTCGACGAGCGGCACGACGGCGCTCGCCCATATTTCGTAGCCGAGCCAGTTCGGGTGCAGGAGGTCGGGCATCAGACTGCGGCTGAGGCGGCCCTGGGCGTCGAGGAACTTGTCGGAGAAGTCGCACCATATCACCTTCCTGCCGTCGGCGAACTTCGCGAGCTCCCTGTTCACGACGGTGTTCCTGGCGCGCTTCTGATGGCTCTCGTCCGCGCCGCGCGGGAAGATCGACGTCAGGATGACGCGGGCCTTGGGCTGCTTCTCGGCGATGACGCGCAGAATCTCCTTCACGCCGAGGATCGTGTCGACCGGCGGCTCCTCCTCGAACGGCCAATGGCCCGTGTTGTTCGTGCCGATCATGAGGACGATGCACTTCGCCTCGTAGCCGTCGAGCTCGCCGCCCTCAACGATGCGCCAGAGGACGTGCTCGGTGCGGTCGCCGCCGAAGCCGAGGTTGAGGGCCCTGCGCTCGCCGGTCGAGAAGTACTTCTTCCACTGCTCCTTGCCCTGCTTCTCCCAGTTGTGCGTTATCGAGTCGCCGACGAAGACGACCTTCGCGCCGCCCGCGGCGACCTCCTTCATCTTCTCGGCGTGGCGCTTCATCTGCCAGCACTCGGGGCCCCCGTCCCACGCGATAGGGCTTGCGGCGCGTATCGCGGCGGCAAGCGTAAGCGTACCCAGGGCGAAGAGCCCCGCCAGCATCGTCTTTGCGCATGTGTTTTTCATGTGTCTCCTTGTTGCGTTTTGTTTCAAAGGAACCTTCCCGTCGCCGACCCGGCGCACGCCTTCACGGCCTCTACCGGGCCCTCGCACACGAGCCGGCCGCCGGCGTCGCCCCCGCCGGGGCCGCGGTCCACGACCCAGTCGGCGCAGCGGATCACGTCGAGGTTGTGCTCGATCACGATTACGGTGTTGCCCTGGTCGCGCAGCCGCAGCAGAAGCGCCGTCAGCTTCGCGACGTCGTCGAAGTGGAGCCCCGTCGTCGGCTCGTCCAGAAGGTAGAGCGTCCGCCCGGTGGAGCGACGCGAGAGCTCGGTCGCGAGCTTTATGCGCTGCGCCTCGCCGCCAGAGAGCGTCGTCGCCGGCTGGCCGAGCGCGATGTAGCCGAGCCCGACGTTGGCGAGCGTCCTCAGCCTGCGCGCGAGCGCCGGCACCTTCGCGAAGAACTCGCACGCCTCGGCGACGGTCATGTCGAGGACGTCGGCTATCGACTTGCCGCCGTACTTCACCTCGAGCGTCTCGGCGTTGAAGCGGCGGCCGGCGCACTGCTCGCAGGTCACGTACACGTCGGGGAGGAAGCTCATCTCGAGCTTCCTCAGGCCGTCGCCGCCGCACACCTCGCAGCGCCCCCCCTTGACGTTGAACGAGAAGCGTCCGGCGGAGTAGCCGCGCGCGCGCGCCGCCTCGGTCTGGGCGAAGAGCGCGCGAATGTCGGAGAAGAACCCCACGTACGTCGCCGGGTTCGAGCGGGGAGTCCGGCCTATGGGCGACTGGTCGATCTCTATCACCTTGTCGAACGCCTCGGCGCCGGAGAGCTTCCCGTACTTGCCGGGGACGGCCTTCGAGCCGTAGAGGCGCTTCATGAGCGCGCGCTTGAGAGTCTCGTCGACGAGAGTCGACTTGCCGCTCCCCGAGACGCCGGTGACGACCGTGAACGCGCCTATCGGGAAGCGCGCGGTGACGTCCCTGAGGTTGTGTTCGCGGCAGCCGGAAATGGTGAGGAAGGGGCCGGAAGCGGGCGAGGATGCCCGCTGTCCCAGAACGCCGCCCACCTTTTTCCGCCCGGTCAGGTAGTCGGCGGTGAGCGACTTCGCCTTGAGGAGGCCCTTGAACGGCCCCTGGTACATGACGCGGCCGCCCTCGCGGCCCGCGCCCGGGCCGAGGTCGACTATCCAGTCGGCCGCGCGCATCATCTCCTCGTCGTGCTCGACGACGACAACAGTGTTGCCCCTGTCCCTGAGGCCCTTGAGAGTGCCTATGAGCCGCTCGTTGTCGCGCGGATGCAGGCCGATCGTCGGCTCGTCGAGGACGTAGAGAACGCCGGTGAGGCCGCTACCTATCTGGGTCGCGAGGCGTATGCGCTGCATCTCGCCGCCCGACAGCGTCGCCGAGGCGCGGTCGAGCGTAAGGTAGTCGAGGCCTACATCGAGAAGGAACTGGAGGCGCTTGACGATCTCGGAGAGGACGTCGCCCAGACCCGCGAGCTTCGGGTCGCCCGAGGCCGCGACGCCCGTGAAGAACGACAGCGCCTCCGCTATCGGCATGGCCATCGCCTCGACTATCGTCTTCCCGGCGACGGTGGCCGCGCACGACTCGGGCCTCAGGCGCGCGCCTCGGCAGTCGGGGCACGTGCGGTAGCTCTGGTACGCCTCCCACTTCGCGCGCGTCTCGTCGTCCTCGGCCTCCTCGAGCCGCTTCTGGAGCGTCGCCAGCACGCCCTCGAACGGGCGGTCGACGCTGCGCCACGGCAGGACGAGGTCGTCCTTGAAGCCGTGCATGAGGTCGTGGCGGAACTTGGCCGGAAGCTTTTCGTAGGGCGTCTCGAGGCGCACACGGTACTGCTTCGCTATCTGCTCGAGGAGCGCGTTGTAGTACATTATCGCGTTGTGCCCGGCGCGCCGCCACGGGTGGATGCACTCCCTGAGAGGCAGAGTCCTGTCGGGGACGACGAGATCCTCGTCGAAGTAGTAGAGCTGCCCGAGCCCCGCGCACTTCGGGCACGCGCCGAACGGGGAGTTGAACGAGAAGGAGCGCGGTCTCAGCTCGTCGAACGAGATGCCGCAGTGCGTGCAGGCGTTGAGCTCGGAGTAGACGGCCGACGTCCCGCCGTCGACCCATTCGGCCTCGACAACGCCGCCGCCCTGCTTGAGGGCGAGCTCGACCGAGTCGGTGAGCCGCGTCCTGTCGCACGGAACCGCGAGCCGGTCGACGACTATGTCTACGCTGTGGACCTTCTTCCTGTCCAGCTCCGGAACCTCGTCGATGTGGTACACGGCGCCGTCGACCCTGACGCGCGCGAAGCCGTTGCGCCTCGCCGCCGCAAGCGTCTCCTCGTGGCGGCCCTTCCTGCCCTTCACGACCGGCGCATAGACGACGACGCGGCCGGGCGTCTTCATGATCGCGTCGACGATCTGCTCGGCCGACTGGCGCGTCACCGCCCTGCCGCACTTGGGGCAGTGCGGCGTCGCGGCCGAGCCGTACAGGATCCTCAGGTAGTCGTGTATCTCGGTCACCGTCGCCACTATGGAGCGCGGGTTCCCGCCCGTGGTGTGCTGCTCTATGGAGATCGCCGGCGAGAGACCCTCTATCCTGTCGACCTCGGGCTTGCGCATCCGGTCGAGGAACTGGCGGGCGTACGCGGAAAGCGACTCCACGTAGCGGCGCTGGCCCTCGGCGTAGAGAGTGTCGAACGCGAGAGTCGACTTGCCGCTCCCCGAGAGGCCGGTGACGACCGCAAGGGAATTGCGCGGAATCGTCACGTCGATTCCGCGTAGGTTGTGCATTCTCGCGTTCTTGATCTCTATGTCCATCAGTGCAGGAGGTTCTTCAGGTCGAGGGCGAGGAGAAGCTCGGGGTTGGAGCTTGTCTTCTTCATCGAGTTGAGGACGCTCTTCATCGCCGACTCGGGTCCGACGTCCGAGAGGACGCGCCTGAGGCCCCACGTCTTCTCGAGCTCCACCGGGTCGAGCAGCAGGTCCTCCTTGCGCGTCCCCGACTTGTCGATGTCGATCGCCGGGAATATGCGCTTGTCGGCGAGGCCGCGGTCGAGGACGAGCTCCATGTTGCCCGTTCCCTTGAACTCCTCGAAGATCACCTCGTCCATGCGCGAGCCGGTGTCGACGAGACCCGTCGCGATGATCGTGAGCGAGCCGCCGCCCTCGATGTTGCGCGCCGCGCCGAAGAAGCGCTTCGGCCTGTGCAGCGCGAGCGCGTCGACGCCGCCCGTCAGGATCTTGCCGGAGTGCGGCTGGACCGTGTTGTAGGCGCGCGCGAGGCGCGTTATCGAGTCGAGCAGTATCACGACGTCCTTGCCGTTCTCGACCTGGCGCTTGGACATCTCTATCACCATCTCGGCGACGTTCACGTGGTGCTGGGGCTCCTCGTCGAACGTCGACGAGAGGACCATGGCCTTCGTGTTGCGCTGCATGTCGGTCACCTCCTCGGGGCGCTCGTCGACGAGGAGGACGATCAGTATCGCGTCGGGGTGGTTCTTCGTTATGGCGTTCGCCATCTTCTGGAGGAGGACCGTCTTGCCCACTCGCGGCGGCGCGACGATGAGCCCGCGCTGGCCGAAGCCTATCGGGGTGAACATGTCGACGACGCGCGTGGAGAACTCGGTCGCCTCGGTCTCGAGGATTATGCGCCTCGTCGGGAACGTCGGCGTCAGGTTCTCGAAGTGTATGACGCGCGCGGCGGCCGACGGCTCCTTGCCGTTGACGGCCGTGGTGTTGCCGAGGCAGAAGAACCTGTCGCGGTCGCGCGGGTCGCGTATCGGGCCCTCGACGACGTCGCCCGTCCTGAGCGCGTGGCGGCGTATCTGCTGCTGGGTGACGAAGACGTCCTCGGGGCAGGCGAGGAAGTTGTTCTTCGCCGACCTGAGGAAGCCGTGGCCCTCGCGCATGATCTCTAGGCAGCCCGAGGCGAGCACCGCGCCGCCGCGCTTCAGGTACGCGCGTATCGCGGCGAAGATGAGCTCGTGCTTGCGGTAGCTGCCGAGCTCCTCGGGGTCCGCGCCCGGCATCATGCGCTCGACGATCTGCGGCGACGTCCAGGTCTGGATGTCGGCGAGGCGGTACTCGGGAAGCTCCGGGTTGCGGTTGGGGTTCGCGACGGGCTCGGGCTCCTGCGCCGCGGGCCCCGCCGGGAGCGGCGCGTTCAGGAGCGGGTTCACCGACTCCTCGCCGTTCGCGCCGCGTATCGGCGAGTTGTTCTTCTGCTGCGGCCTGGCGAATGGCTTGCGCGCGCCGTGGAACTTCTTCTGCTGCGGCGCGGCCGGCCTCTGCTGCTGCGGCTGGGCGCCCTGCTGGGGCGGAACGCCGCCCGCCGCCGGGGCGGGCTGCGGCCTGTGCGCGCCCATCGCGCCCGCGAATACGTCTAGCTCTTCTGCCATTTTCCCTCTTCTCTCCTCTTTTCGTCCAGCCACTCCGCGAAGAGCGCGACTGCGGCGCGGAGGTCTTCCGGCGACCCGTCGTTCTCGATCACGTAGTGGGATCTTGCGGCCTTCTCCCCAGGCGGCATCTGCGCAGCCATGCGGGCCTCGGCCTCTTCGCGCGTGTAGCCGCGCGTTTCCGTCATCCGCGAGACCTGAGTCTCCTTCGCGGACGTGACGCAGCATATTATATCATAATCTCCGTCCCAGCGCACCTCGAAGAGGAGCGGCACGACCGCGACGACGCCTCTCCTGGCGCAGGGGCCGCGCTCCGCGAGGAACTCGCCGATCCTGCGGCGTATCTCGGGGTGCAGCCGCGCCTCGAGCGCCTTGCGCGCCGCCGGATCGCGGAAGACGGTCTTCGCGAGGCGCGCGCGCTCCTCCGGCGGCAGAAGTCCGTGCGCGACGTCGTCGGCGTCGATCGTCTCGAACCCCAGCTCGCGGAGGAACTTCGCGGCGAGCGACTTGCCGCAGGCTATGCCGCCTGTCAGGGCGACGCGCATCATTGCGCGCCGCCCTGCACGAACTCCGAGCCGTTCCACCTGAGCGGTATCGCGGCCGAGTAGCCGCCGAACCCGCCGGCCTTCGGCGGGAAATGGACGAACGTTTCGTACTCGTCGCCGTGGCCGGGCGCGATGGCCTCGCCGCGCCCCCCCTCGCCGACCGGTATGAGCACCGTCGAACACGAGTTGCCGGCGTACTTCGCCTTCACCGAGCCGTTGGAGGTGAACTTCAGCGAAACGCCGTCGGCCGTCTCCGCCTGCGGGGCCTTGGCGAACGGCTTCGCAGCCGTCTTCCACGGCTCGGTCTTCCACAGGTTCTGCCACGCGGCCCATTCCGCAGCAGTCGCCACCCCCCTGGGGGAGCGGGCGCCCCCGCCTGCGGCATCCGCCCCGCCGGGCGCCTCCACGTCCTCGGCCGCCACCGTCACCTCGTTCGTCACGAGGATCTTCCCGTTCTTGGCTATCACAGTCGCCGCGTATTCGCCTTTCGCCGCGTCGTACGAGTCGTACGACGTCGCGGAGAGCGTCCACTTTACGCCGCCGTCCTGGATTTTGCCCGAGAACTTGCCGGTCTTGGAGACGGACAGCGACGGGACAAGGCCGACGACCGCGTCGCCGTCGCCGAACACCGCGCCGTTGAACGCACCCTGCGCCCAGGCGTCGAGCTCCGCGACGGTGAAGCCTGTCTCGAACGACGCCTTCGACTTGGAGTTTATGCCGCTCGTCACGATTATCGTCGCGGTGTAATCGCCCGCCTTCGTCGGCGTTCCCTTTATCTCGCCCGTCGCCGAATCGATCTTCAGGCCGGACGGCAGCTTGCGCGCGGAGAACTTGGCCGGATAGGCGAGGTCGGCTATCTTCACGGCTCCGGAGTACTTCACGCCGACCCTCGGGGACGCCGTCTCGACGTATCCGGCGACGGTGACGTCGTCGCTCGTCGCGCCGCCGGCCGAAAGCTTTCCGAGGCTGGACGAATCGGCCGTCATGGCGCCGTCCGGGGAGAGGGTGACGAGCAGGTTCACGGGCCGCGCCACGCGTCCCTTCTTGAGCGTCACGAGGTACGGGACCTGCATGCACTTCTCGCCCATGATGCCCTGCGCCCCGCCGCTCGCCTTGAAGCCGTCGACGGTCGTGCCCGACACCTTCACCGCTCCCTTCGCCTTGACGAGCAGCTGCAGGCGCGTGACGCCCGCCCCGTCGGCGAACGCGGCGGACCAGCTCTTCATGTAGTGCGCCTCGAGGGCGGCCTTCATCGCGTCGCCCTTGACCCCCATGCCGTTGCGCGCGCCCTTCACGGGAAGGCCGCCCCAATCGCCCGTCATCCCGTTCGCGCCGAGCCTGACGCCGAACGACTCGACGGCCGCGCCGCTCTTCGTGCAGACGAGCCCGGTCACGACGCCGTCCGCCGTTCCGACGCCCTTCGAATAGTTCCAGCTCTTGCCGGCGGGGTCCTTCACGACGGCCGTGACGGCGACGTTCGTGACGACGGTCTTCTCCTTCGTGGCGGCGTCGGTGACGGTCTGGACCTTCTGCTTCGACGCCTTGACCTGCAGCGTCGCGGCGAGCGAACCGTCCTCGTTCAGAACGTAGCCGTCGTATACGTTGGCGACTAGCGGATTGTACGCGCCGTCGTTCGGCCAGAGTCCGTCCTCCGCCGGCGGCGGCTCGGGCGGATCCGGCGGGCCGGGAGGTCC
>R23__coassemble_1622_pt1 | contig 9995 bp, 7 predicted proteins | sample R23__metabat2_low_PE_041 | metagenome-assembled genome bin R23
CGGTTCAGGGGGAGCTCGAACCAAAGGATAATAGACATCAGGAAAGGGGAGGTGCTGCAGTGAAGGAGCAGCTGGTCCATTTCGCGACGAACGCCGGAATCGCGCTCGTCATGCTGTGCGCGGGCGCGTTCGCCATAAAGCTTCTGTCGAAGGCCCTCGGAAGGGCGTTCACGCGCGTCGACGACAGGCACGCGCTCGCCGCGCGCTTCCTGACGTCGGTCGCCGAGAAGGTGGCGTGGGCGTTCCTCGTCGTCGCCGTCCTGAGCCGGCTCGGCGTCGACGTGGGGCCGATCGTGGCCGGCCTCGGCGTGACCGGGTTCATACTGGGCTTCGCGTTCCAGGAGTCGCTCGGCAGCCTCGCGAGCGGGCTCATGATAGCCGTCAACCAGCCGTTCAAGGTGGGCGACTACGTCGTCGTCGCGGGGCACGAGGGCAAGGTGACCCAGCTCGACATGATGGCCATAACGCTCGCGACGCCCGACAACCGCAAGATAACGATACCCAACAAGTCGGCATGGGGCCAGCCCATCGTGAACTTCTCGGCGCTCGAGCTGAGGCGCGTCGACATCGCCGTCGGCGTCGACTACGGCACCGACCTCGCGCTTGCGAAGAGGATCGCGCTCGGCGTGATCTCGTCCACTCCGGGCGTTCTCGCCGACCCGGCGCCGATGGCCGAGGTCAAGACGCTCGACGAGAGCTCGGTCGCGCTCACGGTGCGCGGCTGGGCGAAGAACGCCGACTACTGGAAGGTGTACTTCGCGGCCGTCCCCGCCCTGAAGGACGCGTTCGACGGGGCCGGGATACGCATACCGTTCCGCCAGCTCGACGTGAACATAAAGTCCGCCCCTGAGGAAAAGGCAAATATGGTATAATACCCATCTTATGAAAATCACTGATGACATAGCGTACGTCGGGGTTGACGACCACGACATAGACCTCTTCGAGGGCCAGTACGTCGTGCCGCGCGGCATGGCCTACAACTCGTATCTCGTGAAGGACGGCAAGACGACCGTCTTCGACGGCGTCGACGGGCGCTTCGGCGAGAAGTGGCTCGCCAACATAGAGGCGCAGACGGGCGGCGGCGCGGTGGACTACCTCGTCGTGCAGCACATGGAGCCCGACCACTCGGCGAGCGTCGCCCTGTTCGCGGAGCGGCATCCCGAGGCGACGCTCGTCGCGAGCGCGCAGGCGTTCGCGATGATGAAGAACTTCTTCGGCACGGACTTCGCCGGCAGGCGCATGGTCGTGAAGGAGGGCGACACTCTTTCGACCGGCCGCCATGCGTTCACGTTCGTCGCCGCCCCGATGGTGCACTGGCCCGAGGTGATCGTGACCTACGACTCCGCCGACAGGGTGCTCTTCTCGGCGGACGGCTTCGGCAAGTTCGGTGCGAACGACGTCGTCGACCCGGAGGGATGGGACTGCGAGGCCCGGCGCTACTACATCGGCATCGTCGGGAAGTACGGGCCGCAGGTGCAGGCGCTCCTCAAGAAGGCCGCGAAGCTCGACATCGCGACGATCTGCCCGCTGCACGGCCCGGTCCTCTCGACGCCGGACGAGATCGCCCACGTCCTGAAGCAGTACGACACGTGGTCGAGCTATTCCGTGGAGTCGCCCGGCGTCTGCATAGCGTACACCTCCGTATACGGCCACACGAAGGAGGCTGTCATGAAGCTCAGGGACATGCTCCTCGAGCGCGGCTGCCCCAAGGTCGCCGTGAGCGACCTCGCGCGCGACGACCAGCCCGAGGCCGTCGAGGACGCCTTCCGCTACGGCAGGCTCGTTCTCGCGACGACGACGTACAACACCGACATATTCCCGTGGATGCGCCACTTCATCGACCATCTCGTCGAGCGCAACTACCAGAACCGCACCGTCGCGCTCATCGAGAACGGCTCGTGGGCGCCGAACGCGGCCAAGGTCATGAGGGGCATGTTCGGGAAGTCGAAGAACATCGCGTTCTGCGAGAACGTCGTCACGCTGCGCGGCGCCATGGACTCGGGGAGCGAGGCCAAGCTCGCGGCGCTGGCGGACGAGCTCGTGAAGTGAGTCGATGTCGGGCCGTCCGAGAGTCGCGCCGCACGTCGCCGAGCTGCCGAAGAGCGGGATAAGGAAGTTCTTCGACATCGTCGCGCAGTCGAAGGACATCGTCTCGCTCGGCGTCGGCGAGCCCGACTTCGACACGCCGTGGCACATCTCCCGCGCCGCCGTAACGTGTCTTGAGGACGGGGGCACCCACTACACGTCCAATCTCGGCACGCCTCAGCTCAGGCAGTCGATAGCGCGCTATCTCATGCGGCGGTTCGGGGCCTCCTTCGACTGGTCGAAGGAAATCCTCGTCACGGTGGGCGTCTCCGAGGCGATAGACCTCGCCATCCGCGCGATATGCTCCCCCGGCGACGAGATCCTCTACCACGAGCCGTGCTTCGTCTCGTACGCGCCTACGATAAGGCTCGCCCACGCCGTCCCGGTCGCCGTGGAGACGCGCGCCGAGGACGAGTTCAGGCTCACGGTCGCCGCGCTCGAGGCGAAGGTCACCCCGAAGACGAGGGCGGTCCTCCTGAACTTCCCGTGCAACCCGACGGGCGCGACGCTGACTCGCGGCGACATCGCGGCGATACTCGACTTCGCCGAGAGGCGCGATCTGATCGTCCTCGCCGACGAGGTGTACTCCGAGCTCAACTACGACGTCGACGACCCGCCCCTGCCGTCGTTCGCCGGCTTCCCGGAGCACAGGGGGCGCGTCGTGCTGCTGAACGGCTTCTCCAAGAGCTGGGCGATGACGGGCTACCGCCTGGGCTACGCGTGCGGCCCGGAGGACGTCGTCGACGCGATGATGAAGATCCACCAGTACGGCATAATGAGCGCGCCAACGCTCTCCCAGGCCGCCGGCGTGGAGGCGATGGACTTCGGCGACAAGGACGTCGCGCGGATGAAGCGCGAGTACCGCCGCCGCCGCGACTACCTCGCCGGGGAGCTGAACGGAATGGGGCTCAGGACGGTCGTCCCGAGGGGCGCGTTCTACATCTTCCCGGACGTTCGCCAGACGGGAATGGGCGACGAGGATTTCGCGCTGAGGCTTCTCAGGGAGTTCGGCGTCGCGTGCGTGCCGGGTTCGGCGTTCGGCGCGTGCGGCGCGGGGTTCGTCCGCATGAGCTACGCGACATCGCTCGACAAGATAAGGCTCGCCGTCGGGCGGATAGGGCGGATGCTCGGCTCGCGCTGAGCCGGAATATGGTATAATACCCGAGAATGAAAGTCAACGACACACCCATCGCCGGCGTGAAGGTCCTCGAGCTCGACGTGCACAGGGACTCGCGCGGCTATTTCTGCGAAACATACAACAGGGCGCGCTACGAGGCGGCCGGGATCGACGCCGTGTTCGTGCAGGACAACGAGAGCCTCTCGTCCAGGGGCGTCGTGCGAGGCCTCCACTGGCAGCGCGGCGCGCATTCCCAGGCGAAGCTCGTGAGGGTCGTGCGCGGGGCGGTGTGGGACGTCGCCGTCGACATCCGCAGGGGCTCGCCCACGTTCGGCAGGTACGTGGCGGCCGTGCTGACCGGCGAGAACGGAAGGCAGTTCTTCATACCGCGCGGCTTCGCGCACGGCTTCATCGTCCTCGAGGACGACACCCTCTTCAGCTACAAGTGCGACAACGTCTACTGCCCGGAGGCGGAGCGCGGCCTCAGGTTCGACGATCCGGCGCTCGGGATAGAGTGGCCCGACATAGGCGTCGAGCTGAGGCTCTCCGGCAAGGACTCGGCCCATCCGCTGCTTTCCGGAATCGAGCCGTGGGAGGAGGACCAGTGAGAAAGGGAATCATCCTCGCGGGCGGCGCCGGGACGCGCCTCCATCCGCTCACGCGCGTGGTGTCGAAGCAGCTTCTGCCCGTGTACGACAAGCCGATGGTGTTCTATCCGCTGTCGACGCTGATGCTTGCTGGCATACGCGACGTCCTGATCTTATCCACGCCCGCCGACCTGCCGAACTTCGAGAGGCTGCTCGGCGACGGGTCGGACCTCGGCATGAAGTTCTCCTACCGGGTGCAGGAGACCCCGAACGGCCTCGCGCAGGCGTTCGTCCTGGGCGCGGACTTCCTCGGCGGCGACGACGCATGCCTCGTCCTCGGCGACAACATCTTCTACGGCGCGAACCTGCCGAAGCTCCTCAAGGCGGCGGCGGCGCGCGCGGAGCCCACCGTGTTCGGCTACAGGGTGAGCGACCCGGAGCGCTACGGCGTCGTGGAGTTCGACGGCGGCGGCCGCGCGGTGTCGCTCGAAGAGAAGCCGGCGAAGCCGAAGTCGAACTACGCAGTCGTGGGGCTGTACTTCTACCCGAACGACGTCGTCCGCAAGGCCGCCGCGCTGAAGCCGTCGGCGCGCGGCGAATACGAGATAACCGACCTCAACCGCGAATACCTGCTTGAGGGCCGCCTGACGGTCGAGACGATGGGGCGCGGCTTCGCGTGGCTCGACACGGGCACCCACCAGTCGCTTGCCGACGCGACGAACTTCGTGCGCGCGCTCGTGGAGCGGCAGGGGCTTCAGATATCCTGCATCGAGGAAATAGCCTGGAGCAGCGGCTGGATAGACGACGCTCAGCTTAGGCGGCTCGCCGACGGCTACGGCAAGTCGAGCTACGGCGCGTACCTCAGGAACCTGGCCGGAATCGCGTGATGGCCAGGGCGTTCCTCGACGCTGCGGCCCTGGCGGCCGAAATCGCGGTTCTCGCGGCGCTGCTCCTGAGGCCGCTCTTCTACGGCGGCCCCGAGCACGTGGTGCGTTCGTGGGCGGCCCTGTCGCTCGCCCTTGTCTCCGCGGGAATAGGGCTTCTCGCGGCGGCCGCGCTCCGCCGCAGGGCGTACATGGCCGTCGCCGGGGCCGCCGCGCTCGCGTGCGGCGCATATGTCGCGATGCCTGCGGCGTCGACGATGTTCGGGAGGTTCGCGCCTCCGTCGGGCGAGGCTCGGATGGCGAAGCTGAAGGCGGTCAAGGTGACTTTCGACGCGGCGGGCGGATCGTGCCCCGACGCCGTCCGCGTGGTGAGGCGCGGCGGCTCGTACGGCGAGAGCATGAACCTGTATCCGAGCGACGACGCCAGATGCTTCACCGTCATGAACGGCGTGCGCATCGACCCGGCCTCGGGGGTCATCGAGGCAGGTTTTGCGGAGCCCTCCGACGACGTGAGGTACGCCAGCTTCTTCACGTCCGACGCCGTGGCCGCCATAGGCCCCGGCGAGGCGTGGACGTACGTGGTGGACGTCGAGAGCGTGGACGGCGACGCCGCCGAATGGCGGGTCGGCCAGACAATGGGAACAAACAGGAACGTCTACGCGAGGCTTAGCCGCGGAATCGTCGGCCGCAGCGTGAAAGGCGGCGAAAGGAAGTTTCTGAGACTGAAGGGTACCGCGTGGCCCGAGTTCAACATGCTCGACCGCGCGTATATATGCGTGCTGCCGGGGAAGACGCTGAATGCGAAGTTCAGGGTCTCGCTTTTCGCCGGGAGGGCTCTCGACGAGAGCCGCTACTCCTACGTCCCGCCCGGGAAGACTCTCGCGATGCCTCTTCCGGTGCCAGTGAAAAAAGGCTTCCGGTTCGAGGGGTGGTTTGACGGCGAAGAGAAAATTGATGAAAAAACAAAGGTTTCTAAAGAAAAAACGCATATTTTAACGGCACATTGGTCGCCGCTTTGACGGCTGTCTTGTCATTGCCGACAGTTTGGCGCATATATTTTATATAATGAACTCGAATACAAAACTTGGATTGGTTATAGGCGTGGCCGTGCTGTGCGCGCTCGGCGCAATGTGGGCCATTTCTTCTTCGAAGAAGGGCGGCGAGAAAGCTGCGGAGACAAAGGTTCAGACGGCGCCCGGCGGCGAAAACGACGGGGTTCGCAAATTGGCCGGGAAGCGCGACCGCCGCGCCAAGCCCGTGGCGCACAAGGTCAGGGACGACGAAGCCCTCGAAAAGGCGCGCAAGCTGCTGGCGACGTACGACGACGACGAGGAGGCCAGCCTGACGGCGATTCAGCGCCAACTCATAGCCGACATACGAAAGGCCCTCGACGACAACGACCTTGTCGCCCTGCTCGGAATCGTCCAGAAGATGCAGAAGTCCGACGAATGGCCGGACGGGATTCCGATTGCGATACGCAAGGCCGCGATAGACGCGCTCGGCTGGTTCGGCGGCGACGCAATCCCCGAAATAGCCGGCTTCCTCATCGACGGAGACCCGGAGATACTTGAAGAAGCGATAGACGTCTACGAGAGTGCGATGTTCGAGGCCAACGGCGATGTGGAGCTTTCCCAGATCATTACCGGCGCGGCGCGCGTCCTCAACGACACCGACGCGCTCGACACAATGCTGATGGAGCTCAACAACATGCGCAACTCCGTGGCGGTCGAGACGATAATCGACATTTGGGAAAACGGCACCGAGGCCGCGAAGGCCGCGCTTCCTGACGCGATAGAGACGCTTACCGGCGAAGAGGACATCGACACTGTCGAAAAACTCGTCAACTGGTACAACGACGAATCCGGCGACAACCTCGACGACGAGGACGACGAGGAGATCTACGGGCCAGGGAGTTGAGTTTGAGCCAACTACCATCTACCAACTAAATCGTCCATGAACGTGCAAAAAGTGATTTTGATTGCCGTCGCCGCCTTTGCGGCCTTTTGCGCCGATGGGGCGGGGCTGCGCGAGGCGAAGGTCCCTGCGGCCGGAGAGCCCGCGAAGCCGGTTCCGGGCGAAGTCCTCGAGCTGCCGTCGTTCGACGGCGCGACTCTCCTCGTCGAGATCGGGAAGAGGTCTGTCTCGTCGACGGGCGTCGTCACCTACGGCGGCCGCACGGTCGGCTCGCCCCTGAACAACGCCTCGCTGGTCCTGGCCGGCGGCGGGTTCGTCGCGACCCTCGCCGACTACGCGAACGGCAGCGTGATCTCGGTCCGGCTTGCGGACGGCGAATGGACCTTGCGCGAAGAGAGCGTGCCGAAGGGCGGCAAGTGCGGCGCCGAGAGGCGGAGCATGGTGGCCGCCGGCGGCGGAAAGGCGGCCAAGGTCGACGTGTCGCGCCTCACCGGAAACCCGCTTGTGGACGGCGCGGCGATAATGAAGCGCGGCGAGAAGGTGACCAACGTTGTCGACGTCCTCGTGGGGCTCGACAAGTCCGCGGGCGACTTCATACGCCAGAAGTCGATATTCGCCGGACTGGCCGACGCCGTCGGGATTTTCGCGGCCGACGCCATCGAGCGCTGCAACAACGCGTACGCGAACACCGGGCTCGACAGGTTCTTCAAGTTCAACCTCGCCGGCGTCATCGAGATCGCCCCCGACCTGTCGACGGTGCGCGATGCCGACGGGTACGTCGACTCGACGTCGCTGCTCTGCGGACTTTGCGGCGAACGCAGACCGTCCGTTGCCGCGTTCATGAAGGACTTCGAGAAGGTCTACGACAGGCGAGAGGAGACGGGCGCCGACATCGTTTCGTTCCTGGTGGCCTGCGGCAGCGAAAGCCCCAACGGCACTGTCGGCGTCGGCATTTCGCTCGACAACGAATCGATCCAGTCGCGCGACTTCCCGGACGAGGCATACAACGTCTGCCTGATAGAGGCCGTGGCGAACGACTGCACCATGGCTCACGAAATCGGCCACAACATGGGCGCGGGCCACGCCAAGATGAAGGATGGGGACAACAGCGGCCCCCAGCTTTACGACTACTCCACTGGATACTACTTCAACGTTACGAACGCCGACGGCAACGTGTTCATGCACGCGGCCTCGGTCATGGCGTACGACTCGGACGGGTACGACGACGACTACAAATGGGGCGAGCGCTGGGGGTGGGCGCCCGCATACGCCGACGACGAGGACGCCTGGAACAGCGGCATGTTCACCGAGACGCCGTTCTTCTCGTCGCCGGACTACACGTTCAAGTATGCCGACGAGGAAGGCAACCTGATTGACAGCGGCGTGCCCGTCGGCGACGAAAAGCACGACAACACGCGGCTTCTTTCGCTCACCTATCCGCTTGCGGCGAACTACCGCGTGCGCAAGCACGCCCTCGTCCTGGCGGATCCGTCCGGCGGCGCGAAGTCGCTTTCGGGCGCGGGCAGCTACGCCGGCGGCGCGACGGCTGCGATAAAGGCGACGCCGTCCGACGGACGCGTCTTCGCCGGGTGGTACCTCGCCTATGACGAGACGGCCGGCTATTCGAATCCGCTGGCGACGGCCGACGGCGCCGACTGGCGCAGCGCCGCTGCGAAGGCGACCGTCGCCGTCGACGCTGAGGGCCGCGTCGTCGTATACGCGCGATTTGCGACGAAGGCGGAGGATTCTGCCGGACTCTCGATCATGACAGAGGAGGGGTACGAAACAGGCAGGGACGGGTCGTTCGAGCTCGTCGTCCCGGTCGAGTCTCTGTCACTGCCCAAGCTCTCCGTCAAGGGTCTTCCGCCCGGTCTCAAGTTCGACTCCAGGAAGAACGCCGTCTCGGGCAAGGCCACGAAGCCCGGCGTGTACACGGTGAGCGTATCGGCGACGAACCTGTCGGTCAAGAAGGCGGTGACCAAGACGTTCACGCTTGCCGTGCCTAACCTCACGACGGAGCTCTTCACGGCGGCGGGGCTTGAAGACCGCTACGTCCTCGACGCCGGCGTCGCGCCCGACATGGCCGGCGTGTTCGCGGCCGTCGCCGGCGCGGGGTGGTCGCTTTCCGTGGCGGGCCTTCCTTCGGGCGTCAAATACGACAAGAAGGCAAACGCGCTCTCGGGAGCGGCGACTAAGGCCGGCATTTCGACGGCGACGTTCACGGCGGCCAAGAAAGGCGAGGCGAAGCAGGTCGCGACGGCCACTTTCGAGGTCGTGTTTCCGGTGCTGGAGCTTGCGGCAGCTGAATACACCGAGGGCAGCGGCGCGGGCGGCAAGGTCGCCGGCGGCGGTGCATATCCGGCCGGGAAGAAGGTCACCCTGAAGGCCACGGCCGACAAGGGCTCGATCTTCGCCGGTTGGTACCGCGGCGACGAGCTCGTGGCGCAGCAGGCCAGATACGCCTACGTGACGGGCGACGCCGACGTCTCCTTCGTCGCGAAGTTCATAACGCCGGACGAGGACGCCGAGGCCGTCTCTCTTTCTGTCGACGGTGTCCCGCTGACTGTCGGCGGCGCGACGCTCTGGACGAACTGGTGCGGAGTCGCGGTGAACTGGCCGCTGGCGTCGGCCGGCCTCTCCGCGACCACGGTCAAGGCGGCGGGGCTGCCCTCCGGCGTAAAGCTCGTGCAGGACAAGGCGACCAAGGCGTATTCGCTCGCCGGCGCGCCGACGGCCGCGTCGAAGCTGCTCTCCGACGGCTACAGGATGCCGTCGACGACGAAGTTCACCGTGACGACGGCCGGCAAGATCCAGCGCGTGTTCTCGGTCGGCTGGACGATTCTGCCGCTTCCCGACTGGGCCGTCGGAACGTTCAACGGGGTGGTCTCTGTGAATGCGGACGCGCTGAAGCGCGTCCCTCCCGAAGGTCTCGTCCCGGCGCTGACGGTCGCGGCGAGCGGCAAGATAAGCGGCAAGGCCGTGGTGGACGGCGGAACGTGGACGCTCTCGGCGTCGGCGTTTGACTCCGTAGATGGAAGTCTGGAGTCCGAAGCCGGAAGTCCCCGATTCCGCGCCACGGTGGTCGGCAAAAACGGCAAGTTGACGTCCACGAACGAGGTGACGGTGGCGAAAGAGGAAGTTGGGGTGCCCGACAGCGGTGATGTCGCGGGCGAGGACACCCGCTCTCCCAGAGGGGTTGCGACGGCGGCGGAGTGGACGGCGTGGCAGAACCTGTGGAAGACCGAGCCGTGGAAGACGGTCGCCAAGGCAATAGCCAAGGCGCCGCAGCTGGTGACGGAAGACGGGGTTTCTCTGAAGTTCGCGGCGTCCGGGGCGGTGACGGCGAAGTACCAGGGCTATTCGTGCTCGACGGTGCTTATCCCCGTCGAAGGCAACGAGTACGAGGTG
>R23__coassemble_1624_pt1 | contig 9983 bp, 7 predicted proteins | sample R23__metabat2_low_PE_041 | metagenome-assembled genome bin R23
CGGTGATCGTGCGGAGTGTATTCGTCGAGGTGATTGGATTGAGTGCAGAAAGGTTGAGCGTCGTGCCGCCGTTCAGCGTCTGGACAGGCTGAAGCCCGGCGTGCTGGCCGATGAGTCCCGCCTGCGGCTGCAACGTACCTCCGGGAAGCGACATTTGCGACGAGCCACCGGGCGGGCCGACCATCTGCGGGACATTGTTCGTACCGCCATCACCGCCACCGTTGCCGCCGCCATTGCCGCCGCCGTCGCCCGGCTTGACGCTTGCGTACACCCACATGATGAGGAAGAATGTACCAAACAGGATTCGTCCGACTGTCGTCTGCTTCTTGAAGAACATTGCGAAGTCCCGCAGCGGATGAACGTTCTTCTCGCGGCAGACAAGAACCAGCCACGCGCAGAACGACAACCACGCGAGGAACACCAACGACCATGTCCATATCTTCATCAGCATGGCTTCACCTCAACCTTATGACAAATCCACGATGTGATGCATTGTACTCGATCCAGTCAGACGGAAGTTCCGTGCCGCGACGGGTAGCACGCATCATATTCCACTCTCGCCGCCATATCCATGTCGGCGGAGCATTGGAGACAACTGCGCCAAAAGCCGCCGCATCCACACCCGACACTGTCATGCTGCGCACTTGCTGGGAGCCGTATCTCACCTCAAGATGAAGGTCGATAGAGAAGCTTTGGGACGAGTTCGACGCAGCCCCGTCAAGAACTTCTCCGCTCTCCGCATTCTCAATGAAGTACCTTCCGCTGCGCCAGCCAAACCTCGACGCGATTTCTTCCGCCTCCAGAACGCCGTTCGTGTTCACGTCGGTTCCGAAAGCCAGCTCAAGGCTGTTCGTCGGCGTCCCGGCAAAGGCAAAATGCAAATCGGAATAGCTGATATCGGCCCTGTTTATCACCACGTTAGTGGAAACCTCCGTGTCCGCATAGGGCGATACCGGCCGCGGCTGCACGACTATCGTTCGGGCGAATGTCGGCAAACATGCGGAGGCGACCACAGCAATCAGAGATAGCGTTTTTCTGGCAATCATTGTGAAAACCTTTCGATGAGAGTCAGAACTTAAGCACCGCAAGATTGCGGATAGAGACGAAGCCTCTGCCGTTGGCGGAATCAGGCGAGCCGAGGACGAGGTGATCAATAAGCCGTATGCCGAGAAGCTTGCCCGTTTCGATCAGACGTTCGGTTATCTCGATGTCCTCCTTGCTCGGCTCGGGGTCGCCGGACGGATGGTTGTGCGCGACGAGGACGGCGTATGCGCGGTAGCGCACGGCTTCGCAGAATACGTCCCTCGGATGCACGGGCGTCCGGCTCACGGAACCCTGCGAGACATCTACCGGTTCACAGATGGCGTGGAAGTCAGAGTCCATCGGCAACACGAAGAAGTGTTCCTTCTCCGGCGCGTCCTCCACGATCTTCCTGAACACCTCGTATGCGGCGGACGACGAACGGAGGTTGTAGGAGCGAAGGTCGGTAATGGTCGATCTGACGCGCATCACGAACTGAAACGCAGCAGCAATCTTGTAAAGCTTCGCGTCAGCAATCCCCTTGATCGGCTTGTCGGGATTCCGCTCGTTGTATTCGGCGATCCTCGCCTTCATCTCCAGCCAGTCTGCGCGAATGAACTCGCCTGGCGAATGGAACGCATCCATGAGCCGCCGCGACAGCTCGAGGACAGGGCATCCCGCCACCCCAGAACCGAGGACGATTGCCAGCAGCTCTTCCTGCGAAAGCGAGTCTCCCTTGGGATCAAGGGCGAACTTCTCACGCGGCATCGCGTCATCTGGATGCGTCGTAGCCATCGTCGGCGTTCTCCTTGCTGTCGCCCTTGGTCGCGGCCTCGGCGTATTCGTATTCGTCCTCCGCCCTGTACGTGGCGTTGAACACGAAGTCCGAGAGCCACCTCTTGAACGACGGATTGCCCTGGTACTGCTTGAAGAGCTCCATGTTGTCGTTCATGATGGAAAGGATCGTGTCCAGAAGCGCACGGTCGCTTTCAAGCCGCGCATTGTCCCGGCTTGAGTTGCGCATGGCATTCTGATAGCGCTCGTCCTTCGACACCATGCCCGGCATCTCCCGAATCTGACGGAGGACGTTGTCCTTGTCGTTCCACGCGATGTTGCCGAAGCGGTCGTTGAACTCCGCGATAATCGCCGAAAGCGGGTCGAGTTCCACCTCCCTCGGCCCCGCCGCGACACCCGTGGGGACCGGCGCAAGTTCCGCGTCCTCGTCCTCCAGCGCGATCTTCATTGCCGCCCCCGCCTCGTTGCGGTAGCTTTCAAGGTCTATCGTCTCAAGAATGCCCTGCGAGAGGTCTTCATCCACCGGCGACGGCAGTTTCGGGACGAGGAGGTTGAGGAATATCGACAGCCGCTCCCATTCGGCGTTCCCGTAGGGAAGGATCGCGCTGAGGAAGTTGTACGTCCGCATGAACGCCTTTGCCGCGCTCTTGAAGCGTATCTGTCCCGCCGTATCGAGACTGTCCTTGTACGTCGCTGCGCAGGCATCCAGCCTCGGATCGAGCGTTTCGCGCCCCGCCCCGCCGAGGTAGAGCCTGACGGTCGCCTCCATGTCCTCCGGCGCGAACACCTGCGCACTCTCCATGTCGGAAACGAGGTCATGCAACTTGTTGGGGTCCGTCTCGCCGCAGAGGAGCGTCGTCTTGTAGTAGCGGGAGAACGCATCCTTGATCGCCCCCGCGTCGTTGGCGAAGTCGAGGACGCACGTGTCGCGCTTCTCCGGGTGGCACCTATTGAGGCGCGAGAGCGTCTGCACGGCCTTGATGTCCGAGAGCGTCTTGTCCACGTACATCGTGTGCAAGAGCGGCTCGTCGAACCCGGTCTGGAACATATCGGCCACGACGAGGATGCGATACGGCTCCTTCTTGAACGTCTTTGGAATCTTCGCGTCCTGAAAGCCGTTGATCCCCTCCGACGTGACGGTTGATCCGTCCTCAAGCCGGTGTTCGCCGGAGAACGCGATAATAGCCTTGTAGGGACTCTGCCGCGCCGCAAGGCACTTCTCGATGGCCTTGAAATACTCGATGCACCGCGCAATGCTCGCCGTCACGACCATCGCCCGCGCCTTGCCGCCGATCTTCGCCTTGGCGATGACCTGCTCGTGGAAATGCTCCACCATCATCGCGGCCTTCTTGCCGATGGTGTACGAATCGCTCTCCACGAACGCCCGCAGCTTCTTCTGTGCCCGCTTCCTGTCGAACACGGGATCGTCCTCCACGGACTTCTTGAGCCTGTAGTAGCTCGCTATCGTCGTGTAGTTGGCGAGAACGTCGAGGATGAATCGCTCCTGGATGGCCTGCTTCATCGTATAGACGTGGAACGGACGGTGCTTCACCTCGCCGTCCTCCACGTACTTCTCGCCGAACACCTCCAGCGTCTTGTTCTTGGGCGTGGCCGTGAACGCGAAGTATGAGGCGTCCTTCAAAAGCCGCCGCCCCTCCATGAGGACGTTGATCTTGTCCTCGTCGTCCATGTCATCGGTGAACTTCTCGCCGGCGAGCGCGATGTTCATCTTCGCCGACGTGAGGCCGTTCTGCCCGGAGTGCGCCTCGTCGATGACAATCGCGAACCGCTTGCCCTTGGCGAAGTCGCCGCTCTCCGCCACGATGTACGGGAACTTCTCGATGGTCGTGACGATGATGCGCTTGCCGTCCTCGATGGCCTTCTTCAGTTCGCCGGAATGCTCCGCCCATGCGAACACGCTCTTGACCTGCATGAAGCTCTTGATCGTGTCGCGTATCTGCTTGTCGAGTATGCGCCTGTCCGTGACGACGATGACGGAATGGAACATCGCCTCGCCGTTCGCGTTCTCCAGCTCCGCGAGCTGGTGGACGAGCCACGCGATGGAGTTGGACTTTCCGCTCCCCGCCGAGTGTTCGATGAGGTAGCGCCGCCCCACGCCGTTCTTTCGCACGTTGTCGAGGATCTTCTCTACGGCGTCGAGCTGGTGGTAGCGCGGGAATATCTGCTTGACCGTCGTCTTCTTCGTCTCCTCGTCCGTCTCCTCCACGACCTGCGCGTAGTTCTCGATGATGCGGGCGAGCTTTCTCTTCGTGAGAATGTCCTTCCAGAGATAGTCGGTCTTGATCCCGTCGGGATTGGGCGGGTTGCCCGCCCCGTCGTTCCATCCCTTGTCGAACGGCAGGAACCAGCTCGCCTTGCCCGCAAGCCGTGTGCAGAACTTGACCGTCTGGTCGTCCACCGCGAAATGCACCAGCGTCCGCCGGAACGAGAACAGCGTCTCTCGCGGATCGCGGTCGTTCTTGTACTGCTGCACCGCATCGTCCGTGCATTGCTTCGTGAGGCTGTTCTTCAGCTCGAACGTGATGACGGGCAGCCCGTTGATGAACACGCAGAGGTCGAGCGCAAGACGCCCCGCGTCCGTGGAGTACCGGAGCTGCCGCGTGACGCTGAAGATGTTTTGCGCGAACTTCGCCTCGGACGACGCGTTCTTCGCCCTCGGCAGCATGTAGAACATGACGAGGTTCGACGGATAGACCTTGATTCCCTTGCGCAAGACGTCGATCACGCCGCGCTTGACGAGTTCGCCGTTCAGCCGGTTCAGGAACTGCCGCTTCTTCTGCTCGCTCTCGAACACGCCGAGCTTCGCCATCTCCTCCGGCTGCGTCGCCTTGAGAAACCGCCACAGCCGCGCCTCGTCGATGGCGTACTCCTTGTCGTAGTCGGCGTTCGCTCCCTGCTCGTAGCCGTTCGCCTCGACGAGATGCCGGACGATCAGCGCCTCAAGCCCGCCCTCGGACGTGTCGGTTTTGTTCATCATTCGACCTCCATTCTGCCGGTCACGGCATCGGCGACAATCCGCGCCTTGAGCGCGGCAAGTTCCTCAATCGCCGCCTTCCTGTTTTCTATCGCCTTGTCTATCGCCGCGCATTTCTCGTCAAGATAGGCAGCAATCTCCCGTTGCTCGTCAGCAGGCGGAAGCAGGATTGACGTATTAAGGTATGAAGCGACCTTAAGATTCTGTATCCCGATTGTTTGTGTATAGTGTAATCTCGTCATACCTTTCGCATACAGCGAATAAAAGAGATAATAAAGGAACTTGGAACACGCATATTTACTACAGCGCAACTGTTGAATAAAATTAGAACAAGTCGCTACATCATCGTGCCTATCAACAAAGATGACGCGACCTACTGGCATAACATCTCCGCCCCCAGATTTTTCAATAAGTAAATCACCGTATTTGACAATTCTTCCTTTGATTTCACTAGGCAAATAGCCGCGTATTGTCAGATTATTGCCACGGATTCCTCCTTGAGCATAATCAAAATCGGCAATTCGATAGCAAATAATTGATAGGAGATTCGAGTTTGGTTCATTTCCCCAAACCCCTGAAAAGGATGAAGCAATGCAATTTTTTAACCTTACCTTCTTCCACCCATCCTGTACACCAGGCGGCGCGTGAGGACACGCGCCCTCCCTCTCTGCGCCCTCGGCGCGAGATATCCCCCTCGTCACGGCACGGTTGATGATGGTCTTGCGCAGTTCGTGCAGCTCGTCAATTTGCTTCTGCCGTGTTGCGATTACTTCGTCAATCGCATTTGCCTTATCGTCCAGGAAGCGAACGATCTTGTCCTGTTCTGCTCTCGGCGGCACGGGGAAGCGAATCGTCAGGAATTCGTCTGGATAGAGACGCCTGCGGGACGGGCGGATGCCGGTCGAAAGCGAATAGTACACGTCCACCAGTTTCGGCTCTCGAAGGAGAAAGTCGAGGTAGCGCGGATTGTATGTGTCCTGCCGTTGCCGATACACATTGTAGGACGGGCTGATGACGCCGAAGTAGTCCGACACGCCGATCGCCCCTTGCCACGTCCACATCGTGTTTGCTGCGATGTCGCCGGGACGGCATATCTTGTAGCCGACAAGCGACTCCGACTGAAACATGGTGACGTTCTTCTGGCTGCGCGGCGTGATGCCGGTTATGTGCGAGACGGAAAGCAGCTCCTCCGAGCCGTCGACGGATCGCTCGTCAATCTCGCGGAACAGCTCCTTCCCCCGGCGCATCGTCCACCGCGCCGGGTAGTCTCGCCTGTCGGCCGGATTGCGCAGATTGGTACTCATGCGCCCAGCCCCTCCATGATGCGGGACATCATCTTGTCCGCCTCCCTGTCGAGGGATTTCAGCGAATCAACGATCTCCTTCGCTTCGCGCAGCTTCGCCGGCTTGTAGAAATACTTGTTGAAGTTGATCTCATAGCCGACGACTGTCTTGTCGGCATCCAACCATGCGTCCGGGGCGTATGTCAGCACCTCGTTCCGCATGAACGCCTCGATGCCGCCTTCGTACTTGAACGGCACGATCTCTGTGTCGCGCAGGTCGGGGTCTGGTTCGCCCTCGATGGGCTTTGCGGCTGCATCCTTCACCGTCACGAAAGGCCGCACCTTCTTGAGCGCCGTTGCCTTGAGCCGCGTCGCGGCGGCAAACGCCGTCCAGTCGTCGAGCGGCGCACCGGCGGCGACTGCGGCCTCCAGCGCGCGCACGGCGGCGTCCCGCTCGTCCGGCTTCTTGAACACGCCGTCGGGAACGCGGATCGGCTCCGTTACGCGAAGGCGCAGAGGGCGTTCGACCGTTATCTGCCAATACCCGAACTCGTCGGAATCGAACACTTTGCTCGTCTCGCCGTTCACCATCTCCATGAAGAGACGCAGTATCTCGGCGCGAATCTCGGACGTGAACTCGCAGTTCTTCTTGCCCATGTTCTTGCGGAGCGGCGACTTCATGCCCGTCGCATCGATGAGCTGAATCCTGCCCTTGCGACGATCCTCCTTGCGATTCGAGACGATCCAGATGAACGTGCCGATGCCGGTGTTGTAGAACATATTTTCAGGAACGGCGATGATCGCCTCAACGAGGTCGTTCTCGATGAGGTAGCGGCGGGCGTTCGACTCGCCGCTCCCGGCGTCGCCCGTGAAGATGGACGAGCCGTTGTGTACCTCCGCGATGCGGCTGCCGAGCGGCGTGTCCCGCGACATCTTGGCGACGTTGTTCAGCAGAAAGAGGAGCTGCCCGTCGCTCGTGCGCGGAATCATCGCGAGCGTCTCGCCGTCCGGCATCGTGGCATTGAAGCGCGTGTCGAGAATCTCCTTCTTGCCGCCCATCTTCTCGGCATCGGTCTTCCAGTCCTTGCCGTAGGGCGGATTCGAGAGCATGAAGTCGAAGGTGCGCGACGAGTTGGCGTCGAGCGAAAGCGTCGAACCGTAGCTGATGTGGCTCGCCTGCTCGCCGTCGCCCTTGAGAAGAAGGTCGGCCTTGGCGATGGCATACGTCTCGGGGTTGATTTCCTGCCCGAAGAGGTGGATCGACACCTTCTTGCCGTTCGCCTTGGCGAGTGCGGTAAGACGCTCCTGTGCGACCGTGAGCATTCCGCCCGTGCCGCACGCGCCGTCGTAGCAGGTGTAGGTCGAGTTCTTGATCTTGCCCGCGATGGGCGTGAACACCATGTCGCTCATCAGCTCCACAACGTCGCGCGGCGTCCAGTGTTCGCCTGCCTCCTCGTTGTTCTCCTCGTTGAAGCGGCGGATAAGCTCCTCGAAAATCGTTCCCATCGCGTGGTTGTCGAGACCGGGATGCTTGAGGATCGTCTTCGCGTCGTCCTTCCACACAGGATTGGGCGAAAGGTTGATGTCGGGGGATACGAACTTGGAGATGACAGAGCCGAGGATGTCCGCATCGGTCATCGTTGCGATCTGGTTGCGGAACTTGAACTTCTCCAAAATCTCCTGTACGTTCGGCGAGAAGCCGTCGAGATACGCCTCAAAGTCCGCCTTGAGCGTCTGCGCCTTGGCGCGGCTCGTGAGGTCTTTCAGGCGGAACGGCGACGAGTTGGAGAACGCCTGCCCTGCGGCGGCGGCGAGTGCGGGCCACGCATCGACAACACCCGCCGCGTCCAGCTTCTTCTTGAGCGCGAGAACCTTGTCCTTGGTCTCCTCCAGGATCGCATCCAGCCGCCGAATCACCGTCATCGGCAAAATCACGTCGCGGTACTTGCCCCGCACATAAACGTCCCGCAGGCAGTCATCCGCAATCGACCAGATGAAGCCAACAATCGAATTGTAGAACGCGGCGTTCATGCCGCCCGTAGCCGTTTCGTTCCCAGCCCTCATTGCACACCTCCTTCATCGTCTTGAGGCTTGGGGTCGGGAAGATGGTTCACAATGTCGCCGATGTCGCATTTCAGAACGTCGCAAATCTTCTCCAGCGTCGTCGTTGCGACTGGTTCGCACTTGGAAAGTTTCGCAAGCGTGACGGAAGACATGCCCGTAGCACGCCGCAGTTCAGTCTTCGACATGCCGCAGTCTATGAGCCTATGCCACAGATTGTTGTAACTCAATGCCATTTCTCTACGCTCCCTCAAGAGCCTTTTTGATTTTTGCACCCCATATTATACCATAATTCGGTGTAGAAAGGCAAACACAATCTTTACCTTGCGAGTCTCTAAGTTTATACAAAATACAAATTCCGCAGCAAAACACGCTTGCATTCGCCAAGAAACAACCCCATATCCCCATCCGGCATCCTATACAGACTTAGCTACACCATATCCTGTATGGATCAGACAAGACTTGCGGAATGAGTCGGCATAAGCGTAGTGTAGGTGTTTGAGCCTACGCCAAAGCGCAACGATTATGACACAAACTCCCGCTTGAATGCACGGAACGTTTCCGAAAGTTGCCGGTCAAGGAAGGTAGAAGCCTTTGCCTTGATCTGGTTCGGGATGCCATAGTACGCACCAGCGACTGCACCGGCAATCGCAGCAATCGTGTCGGAATCGCCGCCGATGGAGATTGCGTTACGTATGGCATCTTCAAAAGAATCGGATTCAAAGAACGCTTCCAGAGCTTGAGGAACGGAACCTTGGCAGGAAACGTCAAACCCATAACTAGGGCGAATCTCGTCAAGCGTGAAATCAATCGGATAGTAATCGCGCAAGATTACCGCACGTATTTCATCCTTCGACTTGCCTGTACGCGCAAGGAACGTGGCGACGGCTGTAGCCTCCGCACCCTTGATGCCTTCCGGGTGATTGTGCGAAACCTTCGTAACGGCACGGGACATCGCCTTCACCACGTCGACAGTCTGCCCCGCCCAGCCACATGCGCTCACGCGCATCGCCGCTCCATTTCCCCAACTGTTGTATGGCCGAGGATTATCATCGCGCAACCATCTCTGGAACGTGCCGCCATATCCGGCATTGGGATAGCGTCGCCCAAACTTCTGCATACTCTTGATTGCCATTGACGAGAGCGCCTCATACGACTTATCGCCTCCTTTACGCCATCTAATGATGGCTTCCGCGATGGCGACTGTCATTACCGTGTCATCGGTAAAACAGCACTCGTCGGCATCCTCGCCACGCCCCACAAGCAGAGTGAAGTCCTTTGACTTCAGGTTGCACCACTCGAAGCGGGAACCTGCGATATCACCGACTATCGCGCCAAGAATCGCATCGCCATTTTGCATCAACTGCCTTTCCCATCCTTCGTTTCCGGCTCCTTATTATTCCCTGAAGGGTGATATTCAACAATATCTTCAAGACCGCAGTTGAGGGCATTGCATATCTTTACAAGGATTGCGGTATTAACCTCCCCGCCCTCATTAAGCTTTGCAAGGGTAGATGTTGATATCCCAGCGGCTAGGCGCATCTCCGTTCGCGTCATACCACGGTCTATCAAAAGCTTCCAAAGCTTATTGAAACACAGAACCATTTTGCAATCCTTTCTCACCATTCGTGTAAAACATTATACCATTTTCGTATCGCCGAAATCTAACACATTGTAGGCAAAACCGAATCATCAGGCTTTACAATCCCGACAAGCCCTGGCCTATTCCCATCAAGACGCCAGAAAGCGCCTGACCAGCAGCATCGGGATTGCTGGCGCATCCCGCACAGGCAATCAAAAGAGCACAAAGAATCAAAACAATTACTTGCG
>R23__coassemble_1627_pt1 | contig 9964 bp, 6 predicted proteins | sample R23__metabat2_low_PE_041 | metagenome-assembled genome bin R23
GGGGGCGCGCTCCCCCGCGCGCCCGTTATTGTATAATACGCTGCATGAACGCTTTCACCACGCGAATCATCGCCATCGCGGCCTGCGTCGCCGCGTCTTCGGCGGCGAACGCCGCCGCCAAGGTCCGCCTAGTGTACGGCCGCGACTGGGACAGGGCGGGCCAGGCCGTGAAGGCCACGATGTCCAGCTCGGCGTTCAAGACGGCCGCGCGCGGCAGATATGTAGCGGAGTTCGTCGACGAGGCCGGCTCGCCGGACTCGATGAACCTCGGCTCGCTGAAGCTGCCGGCCATATTCGTCATAGACTCGAAGGACAGGTGCTTCTTCGTCTTCGAGAACGTCCCGAAGACCGTCACGGCCGAGTACCTGGTCAAGAAGATCGCGGCCGTCGACAGGAAGCGCGAGGAGATCGAGGCGAAGGGCACCGACACCGCGGACCGGTGCGGCGAGCTGCTGCAGTCGATGGAGCGGTTCGTCGGCGGCCCCTCGCGCGTCATAAAGGCCGGGTTCTACGCCGACGTCTTCGAGAAGCTGAAGAAGCTCGACCCCGGCGACGAGAGCGGCTGGCAGCGCCACTTCACGATGGGCGACGGAATCGACATCGTCGCCAAGGCGACCGAGTTCCGCGAGAACGGCGACATCCAGGGCGGCGCGAAGTTCATCGAGGCCGAGAAGAAGAAGCCGCGCCGCCGCCTGACGCGCGAGCAGCAGCAGGCGCTTCTCATGGCGCAGTTCGCCCTCTACCGCGACGACCAGTCGAAGCGCGCCGAGAACATAAAGTTCCTCTCGCGCATAGCCGAGGCCGGCGAGGGCACCTTCTGGGGCACGGCCGCGCTCGGCTGGATGAACATCCTGGGCGCTCCGCCGCTCAGCGTATACTGGGGCTGGCACAGGGGCGACTTCGCGCCGCCGCGCTTCGCAGCGACGGTCAGGTACGGCGTCGCCAACGCGTTCGCGCAGCCTGGCGACTACACGATCGCGTTCGAGCCCGAGGGCGGCGGCTCCGTGAACGTCGAGAGCGTCACGCTCAAGGCCGGCGACGAGGAGGTTGCGACGCTGAAGAAGCCGCCGTTCGCCTTCAAGGTAACCCGCGAGCTCGCGGGCAGGATCGGCTCCATGACGGTGCGCGGCACGACGGGCACCGACGGCGCCGGGGCGATACGCGTCGTGCGCCAGGTCCTCAGGCCCAGGAAGACGGTGAAATGAGCGAGGGGGCGTTTTTCCAGGACCTCGCCCTCCTGATGGCCGTGGCGGGCCTTCTTTCCGCCGTCTTCGCAAAGCTCCGGTGGCCGAAGGCGATTGGCTACATCGTCGCCGGCGTGCTGAAGGGCAAGTACACGTGGGGCGGCAGCTTCCTCGCCGACGAGCAGTCGGTGCGCACGATCGGCCAGCTCGGCGTCGTGTTCCTGATGTTCACCATGGGGCTCGGCTTCTCGGCATCGCAGATGAGGCGCATAAGGAGCGTCGCCGTGCCGGTGGCCGTCGTCGACACGGTTCTCATGACCTGGCTCGGCCACGCGGCGGGGATGAGGCTCTTCGGGTGGGGCAGCGTGCCGTCGCTCTTCCTCGGCGCGGCTATGTGCGACTCGGCGACGACCATGCTCGCCAAGGTGATCGACGAGATGAAGTGGGGCGAGCGGCCTTTCGTCAAGTACGCGCTCGGCACGTCGGTGTGCGAGGACGTGATGTGCGTCGGCATACTCGCGCTCGTCACCGGCGTCGCGCACGGCGGCGGCGTGTCGCTCTCGGTCGCCGCGATGTCGCTCGGCGGTCTTCTGCTCTTCTTCCTCGTCGTGATCGTCGCGGGGTTCGTCGCCGTCCCGAGGATGCTCAAGTCGGTCTCGAAGACGCGCGACGACGAAGCGCTCCTCCTCACGATACTCGGCGTCTGCTTCTTCGTCTCGTGGGTGGCGTTCAAGTTCGACTTCTCGCTGGCGCTCGGGGCGTTCCTCGTCGGCATAATCGGGGCCTCGAGCGACGTACGACACAGGCTCACGGAGCTCGCGGACCCGCTCAAGTCGATGTTCGCCGCCGTGTTCTTCGTGTCGATCGGCCTTCTCTTCGACCCGTCGGCGTGCCTCGGGCACGCGCCTGAGATACTGGCGGTCTCCGTCGTGGTCGTGGCCGGCAAGACCGTCAACTGCACGCTGGCCGCGATAGTCGCCGGCGAGCGCGTGAAGACGGCCGTGCAGATGGGCCTCTCGCTCGCGCAGATAGGCGAGTTCGCCTTCATGGTGGGCGTGCTGTACGTCACCGTGACCGGCGACGCCGCGAGCCCCCTGTACAGCATAGTTGTGGCCTCGTCGCTCCTCACGACGCTCGCAAATCCGTTCCTGATACGGCTCTCCGAGCCGGCCGGCGAGTGGGTCGAACGCCGCCTGCCGCGGCGGGCGGCGGCCGCGCTCGACGCCTACCGCCGCTTCGTCGAGAAGTACCACGAGTCGCGCCGCGAGGTCCGCGTGCACAGGCTGGCGCGCAAGTGCCTCGTCCAGCTCGGCGTGATAGCCGCGCTGAACTTCGCCGCGGCCATAGCCCTGTCCACGCTGGCGGAGCGCGACTGGTCGTGGCTGTCGCCCGTCCTCGACGTGCACAAGCGGTTCGTCTTCTGCCTCGCCGCGAACCTGCTGGCGGTGGCCATGCTCGCGCCCGTGGTGCTCGTCTCGCGAAACCTCGGCCGCGCGCTCGCGGACGTGCTGGCGGGGGGCGGCTACGCGAGGTGGCAGGTCGCGGCCAGGCATCTCGCGAGGGTCCTGGTGCAGGTCGCCGCCGTCGTCCTCTTCTTCGTCGAGACGGTGATGGTCAACATAAGCATCGTCCCCGACGAGCTGTGGGCGAGGGTCGTGATGGACTGCATCCTCCTCGCCGCGGCAGTGTTCGGGTGGCGGTTCTTCATGCGCGCGGCGAAGCGGGCCTCGAAGCGGCTCGACGAGGCGCTTGGCGCGGACGAGCGCCGCGCGAAGCTGGGGGCGATGCTCACCTTCACGGTCCCCGAGGGCACGATACACAGGCTCGTCCTCGACCAGGACTCGCCCGCCGTCGGCGGCACGGTTGTGACGCTCAACATACGCGCGAAGACGGGCGCGTCCATAGTCTCGCTCGAGCGCGGCGGCGAGATGCACAGGAACATAGGCCCCGAGACTGAGTTCAGGGTGGGCGACGTCCTGTTCGCGATAGGCGACGGCGCGCAGATCGCCGCGCTCAAGGACCTGCTCGGCATAACGGCCCAGTGAGGGAGGGACGGCGGCGATGGGAGCGTGGCGCATAGCGGCGACGGCGGCCTTCGCGGCGGCGCTTGCGGGCTGCGGCGCGGCGAAGGCCCCGGTCGAGCGCGTCGAGTGGACGGCCATGGGCACCGTGGCCGCGCTGCAGTGCAGGGGCTCGTGCGACCCCAGGGCCACGGAGACGGTGAAGCGCGTCTTCGCCGACGTGGAGAGGCTTCTCAGCGCGCACGACCCGGCCTCGGAGCTGAGCCGCCTCGCCCCGCTTCCCGACGAGGAGGTCCTCGCGAGGTGCGACCCGCTCGTGCGGCCATGCTACGAGGCGGCGTTCAGGCTCATGCGCGAGACGGGCGGCGCCTTCAGCCCGCGCTGGCGTGGGCCCGGGACGCTGGACCTTGGCGCGATCGCGAAGGGGTTCGCGGCGGATCTCGCCGCCGAGCGCCTGCGCGCCGGGGGACTGGCGTCGGCCGACATGCTCGTCGATCTCGGCGGCAACCTCAAGGCGGTGTCGGGCGAATGGACGGCCGGCGTGTACGCCCCTCCGGGCGCCGACGCGCCGCCGGAGGCGATCCGGCTGGCGCCGGGCTCCGCGTGCGCGACGAGCGGGGAGTATGCGCGGGGCCGCCACATACGCGACGGGCGCACCGGCCGCGCCGTTGACGGAGGCCCGGTTTCTGTCACGGTCGTCCATCCCGCGAGCGCGACGCTCGCCGACGGGCTTTCGACCGTCATGTTCGTGCTCGGGCGGGAGAAGGGCGAGGTCTTTCTCCGCTCGTTCCATCCGGAGGCCCGCGCCGTATGGTACTGGTGACCTCGGGTCGCCAGTACCCGCCCGCGAATGCTACGGGGCGCGGCTATGCAGACTGCGGGAAAATATGGTATAATTTCCGCCACGAATGACTGTATACCGACATGTAGCATGCGCGGCCGCGGCTATTGCCGCCGCCGCATTCTGCCGCGCCCAGGACGTGCCCCTCGACGAGATCGCCGTCCCGGGGCAGGAAGTCCTGCAGCCGCTTGACGCCGCGCAGCCCCAGGCTGAGGCGGCCCCCCAGGCCGAACAGGCGGCGGCCCAGGCCGCCGAACAGACCGCCGAACAAGCCGCCGAGCCTGCGGAGATCGAAGCGAATGTCGCCGACCCTTCGCTGCGGGCGCTGAGGATATCGACGCGGGTGTTCAAGCTCGCGAACGTAGGCGCCGAGGAGGTCGCCGAAAAGATAAACGCGACGTGGAGCGGCGATTTCGGCGCGGTGTGGAAGATCGCGCGCATAGCCTCGGCCTTCCCCGAGTCGAACACGATCATGGTCACCGCCCCGAAGCGGATACTCGACGCGTGCGAGCGGGTCATCGCCGAGGTCGATAACGAGGCGCCCCAGGTCTACATAGAGGCGCGCTTCGTAGAGCTCGGCAACACGGCCTCGCACAAGCTCGGCATAGACTGGGCCATGCTTGGCGGCATGACGGGCAGCGCGACGCTCGGCGGCGGGATACGCCAGACTCGGCTCGGCTCGGGCGTCGCGAACTACACGAGGACCGTCGTGGGGCAGTCGACCACCGACGCGTACAGCCTCTCCGGCGACTCGGGGTCCGACGCGAACGTCAGCTATTTCAACGGGACGCTGAACTTCGGCGAGATGTACCTCACGCTCAGGGCCCTCGAGCTGAGCGAGGACGCGCGCGTCTTCTCGAACCCGAAGATCATCGTGTCGTCCGGCAAGAAGGCGACGGTCGACATGACGACGAAGTACCCGAACGTCTTCATATCGGCGAAGCGCACCAACTCTGGCCAGAACATAAACTCGCTCGACATGTCCATGCAGATGGCCGCGATTCCGGGCGAGGACAAGTTCATGTTCGCGCGCGAGGCGTTCTTCAGCTGGGGCATCTCGCTCGACGTGACGCCCCGGATCGGGACGAACGGCCTCATAAACGTCACGATCGTGCCGACGATAAGCGACCTCGACCAGAGCTACGGCTCGAGCGGGTTCGTCTCCGCCGAGGACGACAGCGCCGCGACGGAGGCCACGTACTCGGCGAAGTACCCGATCATAAAGGTGCAGAGGCTGATAACCGAGTTCAACATGGCGAGCGGAACGACCGCCGTCATAGGCGGCCTTTCGCGCACGGTCGAGACCCAGCAGGACAGCGGGATACCCTGGCTGCGCTCGATTCCCTGGATAGGCCCGAGGCTCTTCGGCAGCAAGATGCGCGTCAAGGAGCAGCGCGAGATAATCGTGTTCGTCACGGTCGGTCTCGTCGACCCCAAGCGCATGAGCAACGACGCGGGCCTGCCCAAGAACGCCGTCCTCGGCCGCCAGTACGTGAACGCCCAGAAGCTTGAGCCGGGCGACAGGCCGGCGAAGACGATGGAGGGGCTCGAGTCCCTCGACATGCGGCCCCTCGAGGAGCAGGCGAAGGATCCGCTCCGCACGCATTCGCAGACTGGCTCGTTCAGCCTCGGCGACTACATGCCCTTCAGGAAAGAAACAAACAAAAACACCAAATGAAAACAAAGACACTGATGCTCGCGGCCGCGCTGGCCGCGTCGGCGTCCGCCATGGCGGACAAGGTTACGCTCAAGTCGGGCTCGTTCCTCACCGGCACGGTCGACTCCATACGCGGCGGCGTGGTGATGCTCAAGTCCGACGACCTCGGCGACGTCTCCATCAAGGTCGAGAACATCGCCTCCATCGAGAGCGACAAGACCCACGTCGTCCAGTACAAGGACGGCCGCGAGGAGACGGTGGCCCTCTCAGTCAGGGACGGCGCCCTCGTCGTCGGCGGGGAGAACGTCGACATGGACAGCGTCAAGAAGACCGACCCCGAGCCCGAGACGTGGCACGGCGCCGTCAACGTCGCCTACCTCTCGGCACGCGGCAACACCTACAACAACACGGCGAGCGTCCTCGCCAACGTCAACCGCCGCTGGGACGCCGACCGCGTCAAGGCCGACTTCGGCTACTACTACAGCGAGACGGGCACGTCGCGCGACGACAAGGAGAAGTCGACCGACCGCTTCGAGCTCGAGGGCCAGCACGACCACTTCTGGGCCGACAAGGTCTACACCTACGAGAACGTCCGCTGGGAGAAGGACAACATCGCGGGCCTCGACTACAGGATCCGACTCGGCGCAGGCGTCGGCTACCAGTGGCTCGACGGCGAGGAGTTCGAGACGACCGGCAAGTGGAGCTTCAGCCAGGAGGCCGGCTTCGCGTGGGTGCGCACCGGCTACGAGGTCAAGGACCCCTCCGCCGAGGACAGCTACTGCTCGTTCCGCTACGCCCACCACCTGAACTACTTCCCGAAGTGGAGCCCGACGGTCGAGCTTTTCCACAATTTCGAGTGGCTGCCCGACATCGCCGATTCCGACATCTACCTCATGAAGGCCGACGTCGGCGTGACGACGAAGATCATCATGGACTTCGACCTCCTCGCGAAGATCGAGTGGGACTACGACAGCATGCCGAGCGCGGGCCGCAAGTCGAGCGACACGCGCTACATCGTGGGCCTCGGCTACAAGTGGTGAGTCCGGGCCGTGCGCGTCGCCATATGCTATCCGCCGCTTGAGTCGGAGAAGGGCGTCGCGCTGCTGACGCAGAACCGCCAGTTCCAGTGGTTCTCGCGTCCGACGTACATCTTTCCCGTCGTCCCCGCGACGGCGGCGACGATGATGAAGAAGGAAGGGCACGAAGTGCTCTTTCTCGACGGGATAGCGGGCGAGCTGGCGGACGATGAATTCGACCGCCGGCTCGCGTCGTTCAGGCCCGACTGGGTGGTGCTTGAGACAAAGACCCCCGTCGTCAAGCGGCACTGGCGGTGGATAGACGCCCATAGGGAGTCGCTCGGCGGCGCGAAGTTCGTCCTCGTCGGCGACCACGTGACGGCGCTTCCGGAGGAGTCGATGGCCGCGTGCGGCGTCGACTTCATCCTGACGGGCGGCGATTGGGACTTCCTGCTGAAGAGCACCGTCGCGGCCGGCGGCGACGCCTCGAAGTACGAGCCGGGGGTGTGGTACCGCGAGGGCGGGGAGGTGAGGAACACTGGCAGGTTCAGGCTCGACCACGACCTCAACTCCGCGCCGTGGATCGACCGCGACCTCGTGAACTGGCGCCTGTATTCCGAGAAGAACGGCAATTTCCGCAGGACTCCAGGCACTTACATAATGTCTGGCCGCGACTGCTGGCACGCGAAGTGCACATTCTGCAGCTGGACGACGCTGTATCCGACATACAGGACGCGCGACCCTGTCGACGTCGTGAACGAGATCGAGTTCCTCGTCGAGAGATACGGCGTAAGGGAGATAATGGACGACTCCGGCTCGCTGCCGGTCGGCGAGTGGCTCAAGACGTTCTGCGGCGAGCTCACGAGGCGGGGGCTCCCGAAGAAGCTGAGGATCGACTGCAACATGCGCTTCGGGCGGCTCACGTTCGACGACTACGCGATGATGAGGCGGGCGGGCTTCAGGCTCGTCCTCTTCGGCGTCGAGTCGGCGAACCAGGCGACACTCGACCGGTTCGTCAAGGCCCTCAGGGTCGAGGACGTCGAAAAGGGGTGCGAGTGGGCCCACAGGGCGGGGCTCGACGTGCATCTCACGTTCATGTTCGGCCACGCCTGGGAGGGGCCGGCCGAGGTGGCGAACACCGTCAGGTTCGCGCGGCGGCTCCTGGCGAACGGATGGGCGTCGACCCTGCAGTGCACGCTTACGATACCGTATCCGGGCACGCCGCTCTTCCGCGAGCTGAAGGAGAAGGACATGCTCACGACGCTCGACTGGGACGAATACGACATGCGCCGGGCCATAACCAGGACGCCGCTCGTCAGCGAGGACGAGACGAAGCGCGCCATACGCGAGGTGTACAAGGGCTTCCTGCAGCCGCGCGCGCTCATGCACCGCCTCACGACTACGAGGAACCTGCTGGACTTCTCGTTCTACTACAGGGGCCTCAGGTCGCTCCTCGGGCACCTTCTCGACTTCAAGGCGTGAAACGGGCGGATATGGTATAATCTTGCGCCATGGCGGAGAAGCAGCTTTTCGCGGACGACTACAAGGTGACGCTCGACGTGTTCGAGGGCCCGCTCGACCTTCTCCTGTACCTGATCAGGCGCGAGGAGCTCGACATCTACGACATACCGATCGAGCACATAGCCGCCGAGTACATGAAGTTCATCGAGACCGCGCGCGCACTCGACCTCGACATCGCCGGCGAGTTCATAGTGATGGCGGCGACGCTGATGGTCATAAAGTCGCGAATGCTGCTGCCGGTCGAGCGGCGCAGGGCCGGCGAGGACGGCCAGGAGGAGTGGGTCGACCCGCGCCTCGACCTCGTTAGGCAGCTCGTCGAGTACAAGAAGTTCAAGGACGCGGCGCTCAGGCTGGAGACGATGGAGGCGATGCGCGCGAACTGCTACGACTACGGCGGCGGGCGGCCGAAGTTCGAGAAGACGGCCGCGGACGCGCGCGGCGCCCTCGCCAACCTCGACCTGTTCGACCTGCTCTCGGCGTTCCAGGAAGTCCTCGCCCGCGCGAACGAGATGCCGCACGAGGAGCTGAAGGGCATTCGCTATTCGGTTCCCGACAAGATGGACTACGTCCTCGAGCGGACGAGGGCCGACGGCCAGGTGGCATTCACTTCGCTTTTCCGAGAGGACGCGCCGAAGGGCGAGATAATAGTCACGTTCCTCGCGCTCCTCGAGCTGCTCAGGCAGCACCGCGTCATAGTCTACCAGAACGCGGCGTTCCACGAGATAACGATCCTGCCCTCGAGGGAGGAGCCCGAGGACAAGCCGCTGGAGCGGCCCGACGACTACTAGGGGGCTTTCGGCATGAGAATCGTCCAGCTTGTGCCGGCGATGGAGCAGGGCGGCGTCGAGCGCGGCGTCGTGGAGATGAACCGCGCGCTCGTCGCGGCGGGCCATGAGAACGTCGTCGTCTCGGCCGGCGGCCGGCGTGTGGAGCGCATAGAGGCCGCCGGCGGGCGGCACGTCCGCCTCGGCGGCAAAAGCAAGAACCCGCTTACCTGCATACCGCGCGCGCTGGCGCTGAGGAGGACCCTGCGGGAGGTCCGTCCGGACGTCGTCGTCGCTCATTCGCGCGTCCCGGCGTGGCTGTTCGTCATCGCGAACCGGGCGCTCGGGCTCAAGTGGATCACGTTCGCCCCCGGAGCCAACTCCATATCGCGCTACTCCCGCGTCATGACGGCGGGCGAGCTTACCGTCACGCCGTCGCGCTACATCGCGGACTACCTCAAGGCCGCCTACGGCATTCCGGAGGAGCGGCTTCGCGTCATACCGCGCGCGATAGACCGCGACAGGTTCGACCCGTCGAGGCTAGACGCGGCGTTCGTCGCCGAGAAGCGCGAGGAGTGGGGGCTGGCCGGGCGCAGGGTCGTCATGGGCGTCGGGCGCATCACCCAGCTGAAGGGCTACGACACCCTGATCCGCGCGACGGCGGCGGCCCGGCGGCGCGTCCCGGAGCTCAAGACGGTCATCGTCGGCGAGGCGGAGGCGCTGCGGAGGGACGTAGAGGCGTCGCTCAGGGCCCTAGTCGCGGAACTCGGTCTGGAAGACGCCGTCGTGTTCGCGGGGAACCAGCAGAAGGTGGCGGAGTGCCTTTCGCTCGCCGACGTCGTGGTCAGCGCGAACACGCGCAAGCCCGAGGCGTTCGGGCGCTCCATGGCGGAGGCCCTCGCAATGAACCGCCCGGTGGTGGCGACCGCGTTCGGCGGCGCGCTCGACATAGTCGAGGAC
>R23__coassemble_1663_pt1 | contig 9776 bp, 4 predicted proteins | sample R23__metabat2_low_PE_041 | metagenome-assembled genome bin R23
CGCGGTCGGCAAGTCGCTCGGCTCCAAGAACCGCCTCAACGTGGTCAAGGCCACGATGAACGCGCTCATGAAGCTCAGGAGCGCCGAGGAGATCGCGGCGGTCCGCGCGTGACCGGGACGCCCGCAGGCGGCATCCCGCTACCTACCAGGAAAGGAAGTTGAAAATGGAACTCAATTCTCTTACGAACACCCCGGGCGCCCGCAAGCGCCGCAAACGCGTCGGCCGCGGCTGCGGCTCGGGCATGGGCAAGACCTCTACGCGCGGCCACAAGGGCCAGGCGGCCCGCAAGGGCCATAAGCAGAAGCTGACGTTCGAAGGCGGCCAGATGCCTCTCGTCCGCCGTCTCCCCAAGCGCGGCTTCAACAACGCCAGGTTCAACGCGAAGGCGCTGGGCGTCAACGTCGCCGACCTCGAGAAGAAGTTCGAGGCGGGCGCCGAGATCACCGTCGAGAGCCTCGCCAAGGCGGGCTTCTCCGACAACAAGCGCCCGAAGGTGAAGATACTCGGCACCGGCGAACTTACGAAGAAGTTCACTGTCAAGGTGCCGTGCTCTGCCTCGGCCAAGGCGAAGATCGAGGCCGCCGGCGGCTCGGTCCTGTAGCAACCGCCTGCCGCGCCGGCGGCTTAGCCCGCGCGGTGGCCCGCCGCCCCCCCCGCCCCCTCGCCGGCCGCGGGGGGGGGGGGCCCTTCCCACCCCCCCCCCGCCGCGGCTTGTGGGCGGGCCGGGGCGGCCAACCTTCCCGAACAGGCCTTCGGGAGCAATCGCGCCCATGACGGCTGCCAGCGGAGACTGTCGCGTCTTCGAGTCGTACCCGAAGTACGGGAAACAGGGCGAGAGCATGGTGTTCGACCTCTCGCCCGACGGAATCGACTCCATACCTGTCCTGGGGCGGGCGCACTATACGCATGCCGGCGGCGGCACGACGCCGCACGTCCACCCCGGCATGGTCGAGATTCTGCTGTGCCAGCGCGGCGCCAATCTCGAGTTCGAGCACTGCGGCGAGACGATTCCGTTCAGCTCCGGCGACGTCTTCATATCGCAGCCGGGGGAGCCCCATTTTCTGAAGCGCTACCCGAAGAGCCTTTCCACGATATGGATCTGGTTTCTCCTGCCCGAGCGCGGCAAGACCGTTCTCGGGCTCTCTCCCGGCGAGACGGCCTGGCTCGTCGACCGTCTCCGCGCCATGCCCGTCAGGCTGCACGCCGGGCGTGACGTCGACTCTGCGTTCCGCCGCCTGTGGGGGCTCCACGAAACGGCGCCGCGCGGAAGTGTGAAGCGGCGCGTCGTGCTTCGCGAGGCCGCGCTCAGGCTTCTCGTCGAGTTGATCGAGGCCGCCGAGGACCGGCCGGCGGCGTCCCCGGGGGCCAGGTGCAGTCCGCTTCCCGCCATTCTTTCCGAGATGCGCCGGAACTGCACTCGCGATTACGCGATAGGCGATCTCGCCCGCCGCGCCGGCATGAGCGTCTCGAACCTGACCGAGGCGTTCAAGAAGATCACAGGACTTCCGCCGCACCAGTTCCTCGTCTCTTGCAGGATGGAGCGCGCCAAGAAGGAACTCGCCGGCACGCGGCGCAGCATCGCCGCGATAGCCAACGCGCTCGGCATCGCCTCGGCGCAGCACTTTTCCGTGCAGTTCCGCCGCGAAAACGGCCTTACGCCCTTGGAATGGCGCAAGGCCCACGCCGGCGCGGCCAAGTAGCGCGGGAACGCCGCCCCGCCAGGGCCGCTCCCGGAATGTTCGCGATTTTCCTATTTGATTTTCGCGAACCTTTTGTCTCGCGGAATGTGGTACAATATGCATTGTCGAAATAAGGAGGCAATGGCATGATTGTTACAAACAGGCGGGATTTCATCACGAAAGGCGCGCTCGCGGGCGGCGCCATGGCGCTGGGGGGCAAGGCCATCGCGGAAGGGGAGGCGTGCGGCTGCGGAGCGTCGTGCGCGGCTGCGGCAAAGCCCGGACTTCCGCTGCCCGACGGCCCCGAGTTCGAGGGAATGGCCGGCGCGTACGCCGCGCTTGTGACGCCGTACAAGCCGGACGGCTCGCTCAACGAGGAGATGGTCGAGCGGCTTGTCGAGTTCGGGCTCGAGAACGGGCTGCGAGGCTTCTACCTGACAGGCTCCACCGGCGAGGGCTTCATGCTGTCGGCCGCCGAGCGCAAGGCCGTCTACGAGCGCGCCGTGAAGGCGTCGCGCGGCCGGGCGAAGCTGATCGCCCACGTCGGGTGCCTCGCGACGAAAGACGCCGTCGAGCTCGCCCGCGCCGCCGCGAAGATCGGCGTCGATTGGGTGTCGTCCGTCGCGCCCGTCTACTTCGGCCAGAACTTCGACGCCGCGTACGCCCACTACAGGGAGATCGCGTCTGCGACCGACCTGCCGTTCATGATATACTCTGTCGGCGCCCAGGTCGTGCCGGACCGCGACGTCCGCTTCTTCGACATCCCGAACGTCAAGGGCATGAAGTACACGGGCTACGCCTACTGGACGGTGAAGCAGCTGAAGCGCCGCCTGCCGAAGCCCGCCGTGTTCTTCGCCGGCGCCGACGAGCAGGAGCTGTGCGCGTTCGCCTACGGCGACACGTTCAGCGGCTGCATCGGCACGACCGACAACGTGATTCCCGCGCACCACGCGAAAATATGCCGCCTCGTGGCCGAGGGCCGCTTCGCCGAGGCCGCGCCGGTCATGGACGAAATCGTGCGGCTCGTCGACCTCGTCGTCAGCGCGCCGAGCGCCTCGCACTGGAAGAGCGCCATGCGCTACATCGGCCTCGACTGCGGCCCCGCCCGCTCGCCCGCCGGCCAGCCGCTTTCCGAGGAGGAATACCTCGCCTTCGCCAAGAAGCTCGACGCCCTCGGCTTCCTTGCAAGGAAGGACGGCCATGCGCAGTAGCTCGCCGGCCGCGATCGCGGCCGCGGCGCTCCTCGCCGCCGTCGCGGCGCCCCTGCGGGCGGCAGACTGCGGCGCCTCCGCCGTGTTCGCCGACATTGCGGACGCCGGCCGCTTCGCGGCGGCCGATCCGCGCCTCGAAAAGGCGTTCGACTTCCTTCGAGGCCCCGTCCCGGCGACGCTCAAGCCGGGCGACAGGTTCGAGATCGACGGCTCCAACTGCTGGGCGTTCGTGTGCGACGTCGAGCTGAAGCCGCCGGCGGGCGAACTGCTGTTCGAGGCCCACCGCGCCTTCATCGACATACTCGCGCCGCTCACGGGGCCCGAGACTTACGGTTTCACGCGCACGCCCGAGACGGCCTTGGCCGCCTTCGACGAGGCGAAGGACATTACGCTTTTCAGGGGCTCCGGCGAGACGCGGCGCCTTGAGCCGGGCCAGTTCGCGATGTTCCTGCCGCCATACGGCGCGCACGCGCCGGGCCTCTCCGGCGACGGTCCGCGCACGACAAGGCGGCTCGTCGTGAAGGTTCGCGCCTCCTCCGTCGTGGAGCGCCACGCCGCCGTCGCGCGCCGCGCCGCCGCGGACGGAATCGTGCTTCTCAAGAACGACGGGACGCTGCCGCTCGCGCGGGGCTCCTCCGTCGCGCTGTTCGGGGCCGTGGACGGCCTAAAGCCAGGCGGCGGCGGGTCGTCGGGCGTAAGGGCCATAAGGACCGTTTCGCTGCGCGAGGGCCTTGAGGAGGCCGGCTTCGCAATCGACCAGGAAAGCCGCGACGCGGCGGTCTTCGTCGTCGCGCGCGAGGCGCTTGAGGGCGAGGACAGCCCCGACGGCGACTTCTATCTTTCGGAAGACGAACTTGCCGAACTCGGGCGCATAAAGGCGGCCGGCTTCGCGAAGATCGTCGTCCTCTGCTGCGGCGGCCATGCGTTCGACCTGGGGCCGTTCGCGAAGGACGACAAGGTCGGCGCGGTCCTGTTCGCCTGGTATCCGGGCGGCGAGGGCGGTGCTGCCGTCGGCGACGTCCTCTCGGGCAAGGTCAACCCATCGGGCCGGCTCGCCGAGACGTTCGCCGCGCGCGTTGCCGACTATCCGACGGACGCGGGCTTCCGCGAGTCGCGCTGGTACGTCCCGTACGAGGAGGGGATATTCGTCGGCTACCGCTACTTCGAGACTATCCCCGGCGCGAAAGAGAAGGTCGTGTATCCGTTCGGCCACGGCCTCAGCTACACGACGTGGAAGATCGAGCCTGTCGCGCCGCTCTCCCAAGGTGCCTGTCAGAACCTGAATGTGCGCGTGCGAGTGACGAATACGGGCTCCGTCCCCGGCCGCCGCTCCGTCCTCTGCTACACGTCGCAGACCGGCGGCGTCGCCGAGCATCCCGCGATCGAGCTGAGGGCGTTCGCCAAGACGTCGCTCCTCGCCCCCGGCGCGTCGGAGGAGCTCGACCTTTCGTTCAGCCGCGACGACCTCGCGTACTTCGACGACGACGAGGCCTCGCCGACCGTAGGGTCGTGGGTGGTCGACAGGGGCGCATACAAGATACTCGTCGGCGGCTCGGTGCGCGACGTCGCCGAGGCGGCTTCGTTCGAGGTTCCCGAGCCCGTCGTCATCTCGTCGCCGGGCCTCAAGCTCCAGGCCGACCGCCTCGCGCGCCAGCTGCGCGCCGACGGGACGTACAGGGACCTTCCCGTCGAATACCCAGGCCACCGCGAGGCGGCCGACTTAACGCCGGTGCGGACGAACGCGACCGCCGACGTCAAGGCCACGCTTTTTGACGTCGCGGACGGCAAGGCGACTCTCGACGACTTTCTCGACCAGATGTCGCTGCAGGAGATGCTTCACCTGCTCTTCGGGCACCTCCGCGAAGACCCGTGCGGGACGGGCTCGATAGGCGCGCTCGCCAAGTTCGGCATCCCCGCCGTGCAGACGTGCGACGGCCCGGCCGGCGTGCGCCGCGAGGCCGCGTCGACGTTCTTCCCGTGCGCGGCGCTTCTCGCCTGCACGTTCGACCACGCGATACTGCGCGAGATCGGCGGCGTGATCGGCGACGAGGCGGCCGAGGCCGGCTTCGACGTCCTGCTCGCGCCGGGACTCAACATCCACCGCCATCCGCTGTGCGGCCGCAACTTCGAGTACTTCGGCGAAGACCCGCTCGTCTCCGGGGTCTGCGCCGGGGAGTACGTGAAGGGCGTCCAGTCGCGCGGCGTCGGCGCGACGGTCAAGCACTTCGCCGGCAACGGCCGCGAGACGACGCGCAGAATCCAGAAGGACGTCGTCTCCGAGCGCGCGTTCCGCGAGATATACCTTCGCGGCTTCGAGCGCGCCATGAAGGGGGCCGGGCCGTGGGCCGTGATGACGAGCTACAACGGCGTAAACGGCTACAACGCCGGCGAGAACCACGGCCTCGTGACGGGCATCCTGCGCGACGAGTGGGGCTACGGCGGCGTCACGATGACCGACTGGCTGACGACAATCCCCATGTGGCGCGAGATCGGCGCGGGCAACGACCTCAAGATGCCCAAGGACATCGAGGACACCCAGCGCGACATGATGCCGCGCGGCGGCGCGGTCGACGAGGCGCTTTTCGCGTACAGGCGCCGCTACCTCTCGCTTTCCCGCGTTCGCGAGAGCGCGAAGCGCGTTCTCTCGCTCGTCATGAAGACGCGCCGCTTCGCGCGCGAGAAGGCGGCGCGCGACTCCGGCAGGCCTCTCGCCGCGAATCCCGACTACGACAGGCGGCCGCCCGCGCCGGGCGTGAAGATCGTCCTCGAGCTGAGGCCCGGCCCCGACAATCCGCGAAACAGCGAGGGGGCGTTCATGCCGCTGAAGGACGGGCGGATCATGTTTGCGTACACGCGCTACTACGGCTCGTCCGGCCACGACCATGCGACGGCCGACATAGTCGCGCGCTACTCCTCCGACATGGGCGCGACCTGGAGCAATGAGGACGAGATGCTCTTCAAGAACCACGGGGGGATGAACGTCATGAGCGTGAGCCTGCTGAGGCTCGCGAGCGGCGAGATAGCGGCGTTCTACCTCGTGAAGGAGAGCGAAGACGACTGCCGGCCCGTGATGCGCCGCTCGTTCGACGAGGGCCGCACGTGGACGGACCCCGTCCTCTGCATAACCGACGACGTCGCCTACTGGGTGCTCAACAACGACCGCGTCATCCAGCTTCGGGACGGGCGGCTTCTCATGGCCGTCGCGCGGCACGAGTTCCCGGGCGGCGTGTTCGACAACGTCGGCGCCGTCACTACGTACTTGAGCGATGACAACGGCGCGACGTGGCGGCGCGGCGGGCCGCTCATCGAGGTGCGCGCCCCGAACGGGCGCCGCTTCTCGGCGCAGGAGCCCGGCGTCGTTGAGCTGAAGGACGGGCGCGTTCTCCTGTGGATGCGCACCGACGCCGGCAGCCAGTACATGTGCCTCTCGTCGGACGGGGGCGAGACGTGGACGAGCCCTAAGCCGTCGTGGCTCGTCTCCCCCCGCTCGCCTGCCAGCATAAAGCGGCTTCCGGCGGGCGACCTGCTCGCGATCTGGAACGACCACACCGGCCTTTCGATAGGCAAGGCGCGCACGCCTCTCGCCTCGGCGGTTTCGCGCGACGAGGGCGAGACGTGGGGCGGCGTCAGGCTGATCGAGAACGACCCGGGCGGGCGCTTCTGCTACACGGCCATACAGCCGGCCGGCGACGGCTCGATGCTTCTCGCGTACTGCGCCTACGACGCGCTCGGCCACACGAGGATTGTCAAGGTTCCGCTCGAGTGGTTCTACGGAAATCTCGAAAAGGGCGAACAGAAGAAGAAGGGAGGGGTCGATGTCGACAGTCTCTGAAATGCCGCGTCTAGCGGCGGTTGCGGCGGCCGCGGCCGTTTCGGCGGCGGCGTTCGCGGGGGCGTCGCGCGCGCCCGCGCCCGGCACGGGCGACTACGTCCGCCAAGGCGACCTGTTCCTCCACTACGACGGAATAAGGAACGCCGGTTCCGGCGCGGCGCACAGCGCGAACGCCGTCAAGTGGGCGAACCTCGGCGCGGGCGGCGCGGAGTACGACCTCTCGAAGCACCTGAATCTGGATGTCGAGCCCACGTCGAGCGTCGACCCGCGGTACGGAGCGTGGACGGAAGACGGCTACCGGTTCGGCGGCAGCCACACCAACACCTCCATGTTCGCCTACACGAACTCGTTCGCGATTCCCGCGACGTACACGATCCAGGTCCTTCTTGACGCAAAGCCCGGCGACCAGGTGAACGAAAACGGGGGCCCTGCGAGTTCCTGGGTGTTCGCGTATCAGGGCTATGACCAGACGGCGAATTACGACACCTACAGGCACGGCTCGATTCTCATGCTGTCGTGCGGATGGTCTCCGCCGGGGGCGGTATGGCAGAGGGCGATAACGAACAGTCTCCAGTTCCTCGCGGAGGACACCGGGCTTGGCTCGTCAAGGCCGTCGCTCGCCCCGGAAAGGGAGACCGGCATAGGGTGGTTCCACAAGGAAGGGAACGCGAACGTCACGGATCGCAACGGATCGCTCTACGGCGACGTTCCGTTCAAGTACGTGACCGCCATGATGAACGGCTACAACGACGCCGTCGTGTTCGCCGGCTGCGAACCGCCGTGGATGGCGACGGCTCATTTCGCCACCGGCCACGCCAAGGGGTCGACGGCGGCGAAGAGTCTCGTCGCGCCGGACGGATTCCGCCTGGGCTACGGCACGACGACTTCGGCCGGGGCCGTCACCGCGACGAACCAGTCCCTCAAGGGGACGATAAAGAACTTCAGGATGTACAAGGATCGCGTCCTCACGAACGCAGAGCTCCAGTGGAACCGCATGGTCGACGAGGCCCGGTTCTTCGGTGGCGCGTCGCTAGCGAACGCGAACGTAATCGTCGCGGCGGCTCCGTCGACCCTGAACGGGCAGGACTTCTGCGGCTCGTGGGCCGTCGACTCGGAGGGCCATTCGTTCACGGCCCCGGCCGTCGCGCGGCACGGCGGCGTCGCCTACAAGCGGGTCGGCCTTTCCGTGGAGACGTGGAGCGACGAGACGGGCTGGGGAGAGCCGGTTGAGTCCGACGCCTCCGTGTTCGAGGCGACGTCCGCGACGAAGGCGCGCGTCACATGGCGCTACGACGAGGTCGACGTCGGGTACGGCGTCGGCGACTACGTCCAGGACGGGCTCATCCTGCAGTACGACGGAATACGCAACCAGGGCGCGGACATGCCGCACGACGGCGCGGCGGACACGTGGGTGAACATCGCGCCCGGCGGCGGCTTCACGCTTTCGCGCTCCGGCGCGGAGGGCGACATGAACTTCTGGCTCGGCGACGGCTACTTCTTCGGCGACAGTTTCGTCCAGTTCGTGTACAACGACTCTACCGCCGTCGTCATCCCGAAGGAGTACACGATGGAGATACTCGTCGACGCGCAGTCGGCCGAGCAGTCCGCGTCGCAGACGTATGTCTACACCAACGACAACTATCAGGCGACCGCGTCGGATCCGGACAACAGGGGCTTCTCGCTTGCCGGCGACGAGTTCATCGGGTACGTCTTCCGCAACGTCAGCAACTGGAAGTACGGCTCGGTGGGCATACGCGGCGACCAGTCAAGCGCGCGGCACTCGCTCTTCCTGATGTCGGACGGCTGGAACGGCGCGGGATATTCGAACCGCGCGCGCTTCCAGAACCCGTCGGACACGGCGACGTCTAGCAAGAACGCCTTTGCGGGCACGTCCTTCACGTATGCGACGGTCGTCCAGAGCAACGCCGTCAGCATGTGCTTCTGCGGGACGGAGAAGCCGATGGCGAACGCGCCCGCCTCCGGCGCGGGGCGCTACTCGGGGACGGATCCGACGGTCGCGGCGGCGGCGGTCAAGTCGTTCTCGATAGGCGGCATCGCCGGCTCCGCCGTGTCGCACCTCAGGGGGACGGTCAAGTCGATACGCCTCTACGGGCGCGTCCTGACCGACGAGGAGCTCGCGGCGAACAGGGTCGTCGACGACGAGCGCTTCTTCGGAATCGTGTCGAGGACGAACGCCGTCATATCGTCGTTCCCGCCGTCGGTCGCCGGCATCGAGCCGAACGGGACGTACCGCGTCTCCGGCGACAGCTACACGTTCTCGTCGGGCGAGACGGCGACAGACAGGCTCGGCATCGAGTACCGCTGCGTCGGCCACACCCTGGAGACGTGGAGCGGCGCCATCGGCTGGTGGGGCGCCCCCGTCTCGAACGCCGCGACTTCGCGCGCAGTCTCGAAGGACGAGAAAGTCCGCATAACGTGGCTGTGGGAGGCCGTGAAGGGGATCCGCTCGCCGCAGGACTACGACGTCATGGACTACGTCCAGGACGGTCTTGTGCTCAACTACGACGGAATCCGCAACATTGCGGCGGACCGGCCGCACTCCTCGAACGCGGTCGTCTGGCGCAACCTCGCGGGCTCCTCCCACATGATGCGCCGCATGGCCTACGCCGGCGAGAACCTCGGCAGATGGGTCTACTCCGACGGCGAGAGCGGCGGCAGATGGAGCGCCGACGGCACCGGCTTCGACTTCGACTGCAACGGCTACTTCGCCGCGCGCGAGCGCTTCTCCTATCCGGCCGCGCCCCGCCTCACCGTGCAGGTATACGGCGAGTTCGGCGGCCTGAACCAGCGGGGCCAGCCGAGCGGCGAGGACGCGCACGGCTACGTGTTCGCGACTCCGAACGGGAACTGGCGGCTCGGCTCGCTCGGCATACGCAAGATCGAGTCTGGAAGCGCGAAGCCGGATCCGGCGATGTACTACGTGTCGGAGGGCTTCATCGGCTCCACCGTCCGCCCGGCGGTCTCGGGCTACGAGTTCTCGGCGTTCAACGCAGTCCTCGACGGCAGCCGAGCGACGGCGTTCGCGGGGACGG
>R23__coassemble_1697_pt1 | contig 9601 bp, 7 predicted proteins | sample R23__metabat2_low_PE_041 | metagenome-assembled genome bin R23
CGTTCGGCCGCGTCATCTGCCGCTGCGAGGAGGTGACCGAGGGCGAGATACGCGCCGCCATCCGCGCCCGCGTCGGCGCGCGCACCCTCGACGGAATCAAGCGCCGCACGAGGAGCGGCATGGGCCGCTGCCAGGGCGGCTTCTGCACGCCGCGCCTCATCGAGATCCTCGGCGCCGAGCTCGGCCTTCCGCCCGAGTCGTTCCTGCTCTCCCGCAAGACGGCCCCCAAGGCGCTCCGCAAGGCGGAGGCCGAGGCGAAGGACGAGAGCGCGGCCGAGAAGACCCTCGACGTGCTAGTCGTCGGCGCCGGCCCCGCCGGCCTCGCCGCCGCGTGCGCGGCCAAGGAGGCCGGCGCGGAGGACGTGCTCGTCATCGAGCGCGACGACGCCCCGGGCGGCATCCTGCAGCAGTGCATCCACAACGGCTTCGGGCTCCACCGCTTCAAGGAGGAGCTGACCGGCCCCGAGTACGCGCAGCGCTACGTCGACATCGCCGCGAGGCTCGGCATCCCCGTCGTGTGCGGCACGATGGTCCTCGAGATCACGCCTGCCGCCGAGGGCGCGGGCCCAGTCACCGTGACGGCCATGAGTCCGCGCGGCGGCCTCAAGATGTACAAGACGCGCTCGGTCGTCCTCGCGATGGGCTGCCGCGAGCGCCCGCGCGGCGCCCTGATGACGCCCGGCACGCGCCCCGCCGGCGTCTACACCGCCGGAACGGTGCAGCGCCTCGTCAACATGGACGGCATAATGCCCGGCAAGCGCGTCGTCATACTCGGCTCCGGCGACATCGGCCTTATCATGGCCCGCCGCCTGACGTTCTCGGGCGCGAAGGTCCTCGCCTGCATCGAGATCATGAAGAAGAGCTCGGGCCTGATGAGGAACGTCGTGCAGTGCCTCAACGACTACGACATACCGCTGCTGCTCTCGCACACCGTGACCGACGTCGAGGGCCGCGAGCACGTCACCGGCGTCAAGGTCTCGAAGGTCGACGACAACCTGCGACCGATACCGGGCACCGAGATGCACTTCGACTGCGACACGCTCGTCCTGTCGTGCGGACTCATCCCCGAGAACGAGCTCACGCGCAAGGCGGGCATCGAGATGGATCCCAAGACGCGCGGGCCGAAGGTCGACGCGAAGATGGCGACGAGCGTCCCCGGCGTGTTCGCCGGCGGCAACGTGGTCAGGGTCTACGACCTCGTCGACTGGGTGAGCCGCGACTCCGAGATCGCGGGCCGCTCCGCCGCGGAGTACGCAAAGGGCCTCAGGGGCTGAGCCAAAACCAAGGAGATCCAGAAATGAAGATGATATGCATCAACTGCCCGAAGGGCTGCGAGCTCGACGTCGAGAAGGCCGCGGACGGAACAGTGACGGTGACGGGCCACACGTGCCCGCGCGGCGAGGCGTACGGCAAGAGCGAGCTCCTGAACCCGACGCGCATGGTCACGGGCCTCGTGCGCATAGCGGGCATGCGAAAGCCCCTGCCCGTCAAGACGAAGACAGCCGTGCCGAAGGGCAAGATCGACGCGGTGCTCTTCGCCATGCACCAGACGACGGTGCAGCTGCCGGTCGCGATCGGCGACGTCATAATACCGGACGTCGCCGGGACGGGCATCGACGTCGTGGCCACCGCCAACATGCTGGGCTGAGGCCATGTTCGACCTATCGAAGAAGAAGGCGTTCGTGTGCGACCTGGACGGGACCCTGTTCATGGGGCCCCATCCGATCGCCCCGGCCGTCAAGTTCGTCATAGACAACACGAAGAGCGGCAGGTTCAAGTACTTCTACCTCACCAACAACACGTCGAAGTGCCCCGAGGAGTACATGAAGAAGATCGCCGGCGCCGACATCCCCGTCGTGCCGGATCAGATACTCACCCCGCTCATCACGCTCGAGTCGTACATACGCGAGAAGGGGTACAGGTCGGTGTATCTGATCGCGAGCGAGAAGGTCAAGGCCCACATGGCCTCGCGCCTTGCCGACGCCGGGGTTTCGCTCGACTACGACCCCGAGCGCAACGAGCTTATAGCGCTCACGTACGACAGGGAGCTGACCTACGCGAAACTCGCGAACGCGACGCAGCTGTGGAACATGCGCAACTGCCCGCCAAGCCCGATGTGCCCGGTCCGCACCGCGAACCAGACGCCGGTCGACTTCGTCGCGACGCACCCCGACAACTGCTGCCCCAGCGAGAAGGGCCCGATTCCCGACATTGGCGGCATGATGAAGTTCCTGGAGATCACGAACGGCATGAAGCCGAGCCATGTCTTCGGGAAGCCCAGCCCTACGCTGCTCGCGCCCGTCCTTGCCGAGTTTTCGCCCGAGCAGATCGCCGTCGTGGGCGACAGGCTCTACACCGACAAGGCGATAGCCGACTACGCCGGCGTCGACTTTGTGTGCGTCCTCTCGGGCGAGACGACGCCTGAAGACCTGAAGAACTACTCGGGGACGCCCCCCGCGATAGTCGTGAACACGTTCAACGAAGTGGAAAAAGGCCAATAACGACATGAACATCAAGAAGCTGATCGCCATCCTGCCGCTCGCGCTCGCCGCCGCCGGCTGCTGCTGCCTCTGCCGCTGCTCCGCCGCGCGCTGCGGGGGCCCCAAGAACGCTACGCTCAAGACGGCCGGCGGGCCGCTTGTGCAGGCGCACCGCGGCAGCAGGTGCGAATACGACGACAACGCCCTCGGCGGGTTCAGGATGTGCCTCGAGAAGGGCATACGCGGCTTCGAGACCGACGTCCGGTTCACGAAGGACCGCCAGCTCGTCATAATGCACGACGAAGACGTGTCGCGCACGACCGACGGCAGGGGCGTCGTCGAGCAGATGACGCTCGCCGAGGTAAGGGCGTGCCGCCTGCAGGCCTGCTCCGAGCCGGTGCCGACGCTCGAGGAGCTGCTGGGCGTCCTCGGCGGCCGCGACGACGTGTTCATCGAGCTCGAGATGAAGGCGTATCCCGACAATCCCTTCTACACGCCGGACGTGCTTGAGGACTACTGCCGCAAGCTGAACGACGCCGCGAGGCGCCTGATGAAGCCCGGCACGTACGCCTTCACGAGCTTTGCGAGGGGCACTCTCGAGACGATGCGCAAGGTAGACCCCTCGGCGGACGTGGGCTACATAACAGCGAAGGGCCTCAGCGACGAGTTCATAGCCGCCGCGAAGGAGATCGGCTGCTGCAGCGTCGCGCCTATGGGCGGAGACACCACGAAGGAGATGGTCGACAAGGCCCACGCCGCCGGCCTCTCGGTCTGCCTCTGGATGTGCCAGGACAAGTCGGTCTACGACGAACTGGCCGCGAAGGGCGCCGACCGCGTGACGAGCGACTTCCCCGTGCTGCTCACGGCCGCGATAGAGGGCAGGCGCAAGAAGGTCGTCGCCATGGACCTCGACGCCACTCTCTGCCAGCACCGCTCGCCCATCCCAGAGCGCAACCTCGAGGCGCTGAGGGAGATGGACAGGGTCTGCAAGTGCGTGATGGTGGGCGCGGGCAACGCTCCGCGCATCTACAGGCAGATGGGCGAGTTTCCGATCGACATCGTGGGCAACTACGGCATGCAGACGGCCGAGGCGGCCGACGGGAACTTCAGGATCGTGAAGGCCGTCACGAACGAGGTCGACAGGGCGTTCTTCCGCGAGAAGACCGACTATCTGCGCCGCAAGTACGGCTACACCGAGTACGAGGGCGAGCCGCTCGAGTTCCACGCCTCCGGCATGGTGACGTTTGGCCTGCTCGGGACCGCGCCCAGCGCCGAGCACAAGGTCGCGTTCGACCCCGACAGGAAGAAGCGCCGCGCGATGTACCCCGAGGTGTGCGAGATATTCAAGGACTTCTCCGTGTACATCGGCGGGTCCACGTCGTTCGACTTCGCGGGCCGCGAGTACAACAAGTACGACGCGACGCTCGCCTGGGCGAAGGACCACGGCTACACGCTTGACGACGTCGTCTTCATCGGCGACGACTTCGCCGACGGCGGCGGAGACAGCCACGTCCGCATCAAGGGCATGGACCACATCGTGATAACCGACTACAGGAAGTTCGCGGACGCCGTCCGCGTCATAACGAAGTAAGCAAGGCAAAGGAGGCTGCGCATGACTGCCGAGGAGAAGGTGAAGTTTACGAGGGGGCAGTGGAAGTTCATCTTCTGCAGCATGATCGCGTACATGTTCTTCTACGTCACGAGGAAGAACCTGTCCATGGCGCAGCCGGCGATGATCGACGAGGGCGTCATAACGCGCATGCAGCTGGGCACCATCATGACGGTGCACGGGGTGCTGTACGGCCTGAGCCGGTTCGTCAACGGCTTCTGGGCCGACAGGCTCAACGGGCGCATCTTCATGGCCCTCGGCCTCGCGCTCTCGGCGGTCATGAACCTCCTATTCGGCTGCACCTCGCTCACGATCCTCTTCGCCGTTTTCTGGATCGCCAACGGCTGGACGCAGGGCATGGGCTTCCCGCCGTGCGCGAAGATGCTGACGCACTGGATACACCCGAAGGAGCTCGCCACCAAGATGTCGATATGGAACACGTCGCACAGCTTCGGCGCGTTCCTCGCGCTCGGGCTGTGCTCGCTTCTCTTCGCGCTCGGCTTCGGCTGGCGCTGGTGCTTCTACGTGCCGGCGGCCTGCGCCGCGCTCGCGGCGGTGTTCACGTTCTTCTGCGTGAAGGACTCTCCTTCCGAGGCGGGGCTCCCGGAGCTCGAGATCGAGGCCGCCGGGTCGGCCAAGCCCGCTTCGCAGATAACCACCGCCGACCGCCGCCGCCTCGTATTCGGCAACAAGGTCATATGGCTTGTCGCGATCGCGAACTTCTTCGTGTACATCGTCCGCTTCGGCTTCCTCGACTGGGGGCCTACGTTCCTCAAGCAGATGAAGAACATCCCCGTCGCCAAGGGCGGGCTCATGATCATCGCCTTCGAGCTCGCGGCCGTCGTCGGCACCGTGTTCGCCGGCTGGGTCACCGACAAGGTGTTCAAGGGGCGCGGCGTCAGGACGTGCGTCTTCTGCATGCTCTTCGCGGCGCTTTTCGCGTTCGGCTTCTGGTGCCTCCCCGGCGGCGCGCCGGCGTGGCAGGCGACGCTGCTCCTCATGGGGGCGGGCTTCTGCATCTACGGCCCCCAGGCGCTCATCGGCATCGTCGCGGCGAACCAGGCCACGAAGGACGCGGCCGCCATGGCCAACGGCTTCACCGGCATCATGGGCTACGCCGCGACAACCGTGTCGGGCATGGGTATAGCGTTCATAGCCGACCACTTCGGCTGGGGTGCGGTCCTCTGCGCTATCGCCGGCTTCGCGCTCATCGGAATGGCGCTCTTCCTCTGCGCCTGGTCCGCGAAGGCCGACGGATACAAATAGGACTGGTCCGCGTCAGCGGAACGTGACCATCATCATCTGGTCGCGGCTCGCGGTCCTGAATTCGACTGGCGGCGCGGGGTTCGACTCCGCGCCGTCGCCGTCGAGCGCGACCATTTCGACGAGATAGTCGGAAAGGGGCTCGAGGCCGATGTCCTTCAGGCGAACGCGGGTCGTCCCGCCCGCCACCGTCACGGAATGGATGGCGTTTGTCTCGGCCCACGAGCGCGGATCCCCGCGGACGAATGATATTTCGTCGACGATGACGCGGTGATACTTCTTGTTGCCGGAAGTGTTGAGGGCCAGCTTCATTCCGCCCGGCACGTCGCCCAGCGGAACCGAGGCCGTCGTGAAGTCGTAGTCAAGGGCGATTTCCGCGAAGTCGTTCGTCGTGTCGCCGTCGATGTACGCGATCGCCATGGACTTGGCCTCGTCCTTGCTGTTGTAGCACCTTGAGACGATCACCATCGACATGTCGCCGTAGTCCTCGAAGCCCTCGTGCACAAGCACGCCCTTTTCTTCGCCTTTCGAGATCTGTATCTGCCCCGTGCTGTTGGTCGGGAAGTAGAGCAGCGTAGAGCCTGCGAGCTCGGGGTACGCGGCCACGATAGCCGACGTCCTCTCGGAGTTTCCGCCGCCGTTCGAGAAAGCCGCAAAGTCGAGGTTCGTCACCGTCTCCGCCTGGCCGCCGTGCCGCACGATCTTCGATATGTCGATTCTCGTGGCGGCCTCGTTCCCGGAGCTGGTCCAGGTCAGCGTGAATCTCGTCGCGCCGACGTCGCTCACGGCGACGTCCGACGGCGGAAAGACGAGAGGAACGCCGAGTATCTCGGCGGAGTACAGGTAGATGTTGCCGCTCGACCCGCCGACGGGGAGGAACTCTATCGCCCGCACGGCGTCTTCGGCGGACCATCCGCACGACACGGCCGTCTTCGCCGTTCCGGGCGTGATGTCGCGGGCGAGAGATTCGGGATCGGCGGCGGCCGAGACGGTCGGGCGCACGGAGAGCCTGCGCGCGGCCTCCGTGTCTGAAGTCCTTCTCGCGATTACGACGACCGACGTGATGCACATGCCGTAGGAGGGCGATGTAATCCGGCCCGACGCGGCCGACAGGTAGTGCGTGCCGTCGCTCTTCGAGTATTTCACGCCGTCGGCGGAGAATGTCCACGCGCTCTCCGTCGTGTTCGTGAGCGCGGCGGCGAAGACGACGGTCTCGGCCCTCGCGACGCCGCACATCGCCGCGAAAGCCAGCACGGCGGCGCGCATTTCAATGGTCGTCCACATGGCGGGGGATTATACCAAATCCCGCCGCCGACAGCAACGGGGCGGGCGCGCCATTGCGCAAACTGCGGCGTTTTGCTAAAATACCCGCATATGAATACTCCGCTAGGAATGCTGTTGTTCGCGCTCGGCGGTCTCGCCGGCGCCACGTTCGCGCTTCCCTTCCGCAAGGTCAAGGGCTTTTCGTACGAAAGCTACTGGCTCGTGTACGCCGTATTCGGGCTTGTGGTCTTTCCGCTTGCGCTCGCCTTCGCGACGGTGCCGGGCCTCGCGCGCGTGCTGGCCGACACACCCGCCAAGACCATCCTCGCGTGCGCCGGCTTCGGCGCGCTGTGGGGCGTCGGCGGCCTCACGTGGGGCCTCATGATACGGTACCTCGGCGTCGGCCTGGGGCTCGCGATCGGCTGCGGGCTCTGCTCCGCGACGGGTACGCTGCTGCCGCCGATCTTCACGGGCGAGGCGGCGACGCTTCTCTTCGACGCGAACGGCGCCCTCGTCGCGTCGAAGGCGGTCACCCTGCTGGGCGTCGCCGTGTCGCTTCTCGGAATAGTGTTCGTGGGCCTCGCCGGCAAGTCGAAGGAGGGTGAGCTTCCCGAGGAGGAGAAGAAGAAGGCCGTCGCCGAGTTCGACTTCAAGAAGGGCATGATCGTCGCGCTGGTGAGCGGCGTATTCTCGGGCTGCATCAACTTCGGCCTCTCCTCCGGCGGCGACATGGCCGCGCGCGCGTCGGCGGCCGGCGCGGGCTCGTGGTGGACGGGGATGCCGGTCCTCGTCATAGTCCTCTGGGGCGGCTTCGCGGTGCAGCTCGCCTACTGCTTCGCCATGAACGCGAAGAACGGGTCCTTCGGCGACTACGCCAGGTTCGCATCCGGATCAGGGGCCGCGGCGGTGGCGCTCTCCGCCCTCGCGGGCGTCGTGTGGGCGATGCAGTTCGCGCTCATGAAGATGGGCGAGCCGCTCTGCGGCGACATGGCCTACATCGGGTTCGCGCTCGTGATGGGCGCGAGCGTCCTCTTCTCGTCGCTGCTCGGCGTGTTCCTCGGCGAGTGGAAGGGCGTCGGCCCCGCGACGAAGCGCTATCTCGCGGTCGGCCTTGCGCTCCTCGCCGTGTCGATCGTGATGCCGGTCGTGGCGAAGCAGTTCTGAGCCCGGCGGGCGTTGGATTTTCCAGGCCGCACCAGTACAAGACAACAAAAACAAAACCCAAGGAAAGACATGAGCTACAAAGAAGCCCAGAAGAAGTATGCCAAGATTGGCATCGACACTGAAAAGGTAATCAAGGGCCTCGCGGGCATCCCGATCTCGATGCACTGCTGGCAGGGCGACGACGTCGGCGGGTTCGAGTCCGTCGGCGGCGCGTCGAACGGCATCCAGACGACCGGCAACTACCCCGGCAAGGCGACGACGCCCGAGCAGCTGATGGCCGACATCGACTTCGCGATGGGGCTCATCCCCGGCAAGCACCGCGTGAACCTTCACGCCTGCTACGGCATCCACAAGGACAAGGTCGTCGACCGCGACAAGCTCGGCCCCGAGCAGTTCAAGCCTTGGGTCGACTGGGCGAAGAAGCGCGGAATCGGCCTCGACTTCAACCCGACGTTCTTCTCCCACGCCAACGTCGTCGACGGGCTCACGCTCTCCAGCCCCGACCCGAAGATCCGCGCGTTCTGGGTGAAGCACGGCATCCAGTGCCTCAAGATCGCCGAGTACATGGCCAAGGAGCTCAAGAGCCCGTGCGCCATCAACTTCTGGTGCCCCGACGGGTTCAAGGACGAGCCGTCCGACCGCCTCGGGCCGCGCCAGCGCATGGCCGACTCGCTCGACAGGATCTTCAAGACCAAGTTCGACAGGAAGATGGTCCTGCCGACCTTCGAGTCGAAGCTCTTCGGCATCGGCGTCGAGAGCTACACGGTCAACTCGCACGAGTTCGTGATGGGCTACGCGCAGTCGCGCAAGATTCTCGCGCTCCTCGACATGGGCCACTTCCACCTCACCGAGAACGTCGCCGACAAGATCAGCTCGTTCCTCATGTTCTTCGGCAAGGTCGCGTTCCACATCTCGCGCCCCGTCCGCTGGGACTCCGACCACGTGATCCGCCAGAACGACGACTTGCGCGCCGCCGCGCAGGAGATCGTGAAGATGGGCCCCGAGAACTTCATAATCGCCCTCGACTACTTCGACGCGTCGATATGCCGCGTCGCGGCGTGGGTGCTCGGCATGCGCAACATGCAGAAGGAGCTCCTCAAGGCCATGCTCACCCCGAACAAGGCGCTCAAGGCGCTTCAGGACGCGGGCGAGTTCACGTCGCAGCTCGTGCTGCAGGAGGAGTACAAGAACTACCCGTTCGAGGACGTGTGGGCCGAGTTCTGCCGCCGCGCCGGCGTCGTCGCCGACGAGTCGTGGCTCAAGGCCGTCCAGAAATACGAGAAGGACGTCCTCCTCAAGCGCTGACCACCAGCGCTGGCGCGACGGCGCCAGCGGCATGGCCCGCAAAAACCGTCCTGCCCCGCATCGGCGCGGCAGGACGGTTTTTTTGACGGATGCAGGCTATTGCCAATAACAGGGGGATTGTGGTATAATTCACCCAACACTTGTCAAAGACCGATTGAACTATGGCGACATTCCAATACATCGCGAAGGACGCCGCGGGCAACGAGACCCGGGGCCAGATCGAGGCGGGCGACCGCAATTCCGCCATCGCGGCGGTGCGCGCGCAGGGGCTTTTCCCGACGGCGCTCGGCGAGGTGAAGGGCGCGCCGGCGGCGGCCCCCGCGGCCAAGCAGAAGAAGGCCAAGGCCCCGGCCAAGTCGGGCGGCGGCCTCAAGAAGGACATCAAGATCAACATCAAGACGCCCTCCTGGATGCGCGGCAGGGTGAAGCCCAAGGTCCTCACCCAGTTCACCCGCCAGCTCGCGACGCTCGTCAACGCCGGACTCCCGCTCATGCGCGGCTTCGCGGTCCTGAAGCG
>R23__coassemble_1708_pt1 | contig 9558 bp, 3 predicted proteins | sample R23__metabat2_low_PE_041 | metagenome-assembled genome bin R23
GCCGGAGCTGCCACTCGGTCTCGTCGCTACAGACCTCGTTGCGCCTCTCGCGGAGAGAAGTTGGTAGATGGGTAGTTAGTCGCTAGTCGTTAGTCGGTAGTCGGTAGACATGGGACACGTCTCACGTCTCGCGACTACCAACTAACCACTAGCCACTAGCGACTAGCCACTAGCCACTAACGACCCTCCTTCGCGGCTTCGCCGACTACGGAGGGCAGGCTAGCCACTAACGACTAGCCACTACCGAACCTTTTTCTCTTTCGCCTCGTACACGTTACGGAAGTGTCGTAAATTCACTACACGAAAGGAATGAAAATGGCCACTTTGCCGAAATCACGTTTTGTTGCCGCGCTCTTCGCGATGATTGCCGCGCTCGCGCTTTCGCATTCGGCGAACGCCAGGGTCTACAATCTCTCGAATCCTCAGCCGTTTGACGTCGGCGACTATGTGCAGGACGGGCTTGTTCTCCACTACGACGGTATACGCAACCAGGGAGCGAACGCGGCGCATAGTTCCTCCTCCACCACTACCACTTGGGTCAACCTAGGTTCACTCGGATCGAAGTGGAATCTCTCCCGACACAAGTGTAGTGATGGCGATACAGGCTCGTGGACCGATTATGGATATGACAACAAAGGGTTTTATAACTTCAGAGTCTCAAACGTTTCCACGCCATTGATTATCCCTACCGTGTACACGATACAGACCCTTGTAGACGTGGATACTGCGGATATTGCCATTGGAAACCCGATATATGCGTCGTCGTTCAAGTGGAATGGTTGCGGGCTTTCCTTTCGAAACGACAAATTGTCAAATTTGCCGGCCAATTCCTTTTTCTTCAATACGCAGCACTCGCTAGATGATGATTATTACGACGCAAACACCGTCCCTTATATTTACTACGATACTGGCAAATATCAGGGCACAAACGGCTATGCAACGGCTATTCTTGATTCAGCGAACGGCTATTCTGCTTTCTTTGGCGGAACCGAGATTCCGGCTACGGCAAGCAACGGACGTTATAATTTCCCCGACGGCTACGAATACAAGACCTATTCACAACAGGGGTTCCTTCTTTGCGGATATGGCGGCAATGACAAGAAACAGCTCGTCGGTACGATGAAGTCTTGGCGGTTCTATGAGGATAGGGTCCTCTCCAGCGACGAGCTGAAGTGGAACCGCATTGTCGACAATGCCAGGTTCTTCGGCATATTCGAGACGAATGTCGTTGTCGCGTCGACCCAGCCCGGCTTGAGCGGACTTGAGGCCGAGGGCGCGTATACGGTCGACGCCAAGGGATACACATTCACCTCCCTTACACGCAGAACCTTAGACGGCACGCGGTATGTCCTGGCCGGCTACACCATCGAGACATGGGACGGCTCGGCGTGGAGTACGCCAGTGCGCCACGTAGGCAACAGCTTCGCCGCGACATGGAATGACCACTGCCGCCTTACGTGGCTGTGGAAGGCCGAGCGGGCGTGGTGCGAGCCGATGGCCCTCGAGCCTGTGGACTACGCCGGCCTCGACAGCATAGCCCTCCATTACGACGGCATCCGCAACGCAGGCACGAATGTCGAGCACAGCACCACCGCGACTACGTGGAAAGATCTCTCGCCATCCGAGAACGACGCCACGATTACGGTGGTGAACGAGGGTGATACGAAGGGCGGCGAGTGGCTCGCCGACGGCTACTTCTTCAACGCGAAGACGAATGTGGACAAATCGGCCATTGCGCACTATGCCTACGGGCGTGTTCAGAACGCGCAGGACTTTGGCGGCAACATCACTTTCCAGGTCGCATGCAACGTCACAGCCAATCAGGGCACTACAAGTGGCCTTTTCCCCGCTATTTTCGGCGTTCAGGACAGCAACCGATGCAACCTGTACCAGGACAGCGGGCGGAGGGGAAGACTTGAGTTCAAGGCAGACAAGACAACGGGACTCCAGTACGGAACCAGGGCAAACCTCTTAGACTGGGACGGCCGCTACATTAACGCGGCACTCAGTCAAGACAGGGGTGGCAAGCAGATTCTCACGCCTGGCACGTCTTTCTCGAGCGGGTGGACGAACAAAGTCAATTCTCATACAGTAAACTATCCTGGTTCGATGATGTGGGGTTTCGGCTCGGAAGGTTTCAGCGAGAATGCTACCGTCGCCACTATGCAGGGGGACCCAATTGAATCCAATCTCAAAAACCGGTCGTTGCACGGCACGATAAACTCGATTCGAGTCTACACGCGCGTATTGACTGACGACGAGCTTGCGTGGAACCGCGCTGTCGACGATGCGCGTTTCTTTGGCGTGATGGCGACGAATGCCGTGGTGCGCTCGTGGCCGGAGTACGTGAAGGGCGACAAGAACGGCTATATGACGCCTACCGGGCAGGTGTACCTCGTCAACGAGGTCGGCTACACGTTCACTGCGCCGGACGTCGTCACTAACATGATATACGCAAGCGACGGCACTACGGCGACGGCGACGAACCTCTACAACCGCGTCGGCTATGTTCTTGAGGAATGGAACGAGGCGGGCGGCGCGTGGGGTACGCCGGTCACTAACAAGACGGGCTACTGCCATGTTTCGAGAGATGACCGCGTTCGCATAACGTGGCTCTGGCGCTCGGCGACTGCGATTGCGAAGAACAATGCTCGCGCATATGTGCAGGATGGTCTCATGCTCCACTACGACGGCATCCGCAACCAGGGCGCGGATGCCCCCCACAGCGACAGCGCGACGACATGGGTGAATCTTGGCTCGGCGGAATCCATGACCCTTACGCGCGAGGCGAAGGGCAGCAATGGCGTAGGTTCATGGGCTGAAGACGGCTACAGCTTCATAGGCGGCTCGCGGTTCAAGGCATTGAGCAAGAACTACGTCTTCGGGCCCACCTACACCGTCCAGACTCTTGTCGACGCCGATTCGGCCGACAATACGAATGCCGACGGCAACTTCATATTTGCCGGAGGCTGGGACTCTTTTGCAATACTTGCATACGGCCAGATTGCCGGATCAAACGCAAGTCGCTCGAGAACGGTGCGCTTTCATACTCAGATCGCCAGTTTCGACAACCGCCCCCGTTTTTCCACGGGTAGCGACAGATTTTCATATGCAACGGCGCAGCTCAACGCCGCAAACAAAACGGCAACGGTATTCCAGGGAACGCGCGCACCGGTTTCCGGCACGGTGGACGACGGGTTCAAGCAATTCAGCAGTGACATAAACTGCTACACCTCGGCGCTTCATATTGCGGGATGGAACAGCGACTCTGCAACGCGTTATCTCGTCGGCACGGTGAAGAACTTCCGCTACTACGGCAACAAGATACTCACCGAGGACGAGCTTGTCTGGAACCGCACGGTCGACGATATGCGCTTCTCGGCCGAGACTAATATCTTCGTTCAGGTCGCGGCGAAGCCGGATGAGATTGACGGGGCGGATACGCCTCTCGCCACCGGCGCGGCGTATATGGTGGAGCCCGCTGGCGGAACGCTTAATGCGCCGTCCGACACATACGCGTTCAAGGGCAACACGTATCGCCTAAGGGGATACAAGCTCGAAGTGTGGGATTCCGAGAACAACGAGTGGGGTTCGCCCGTATATGGCCTCGGGACGAGCATCCCCGTCGATGCGGGCGCGAGGATTCGCGTTACGTGGCAGTGGCGCGCCGACGGCTGGCTAAACCCCAGCGACTTCGACGTAGATGACTATGTGCAGGATGGCCTTACGCTCCACTATGACGGAATACGCAATGTCGGCGCGACGGAGCCTCACGACCCGGACACAACCGAGTGGAAAAACATTGCGCCCGACTACCTGGGCAAATACGACCTGTCGCTCTACAACCAGTATGCCGACAGGCCGTCAAGCTGCCGCTGGAATGACGACGGAAATGGCTTTGTGTTCGACGGGATCAACTACTTCAGGTGGACCAACGAGACCACTTTGGCATCCGATCTCCTTACGAACAGATACGAGAGACTTACGATGGAAGCTCTTGTCGACGCGAAGCTCTCAGAATCGACGAGCGAGAACGGAGTCTCGTATCTGGCGGTGGTCGGCGAAGAATATGATAAGTGCTCTATCGGAATGAGGCAGTCCGCAGGCAGCGGAACTTCCGACAATTCCATGTACCTTGTCGCGGATAAATGCCTAAACCCAGTCGGCACCGCTCGGCCCTACTTCCAAGCGCCAGGCGGCGACGCGAATAAGTCGTTCAAGTATGTAACCGTGGCGAGCGGCGCGATTGTCACGAACGACGTGATTTACCAGACGAATAAGAGTGCTTCCGGCGGCGGCATGGTAGTCCGCGCGATGTGCTTCGACGGCGTGAAATTTCCGCAGCCCGGCGAAACCGGTTACTACTTGTCCAATACGAACAAATACAGTGTCCTTTACGCGGACTGCTTCTCCCTTGGCGGATACCACAGCAACAATAGGGAGATTCTGAACGGGACGATTAAGAGCTTCCGCTACTACGTGAGAGAACTGTTGAAGCCAGAAATGTCTGAATCCGAGATACAGTGGAATCGTATGGTGGACAATGCGCGCTTCTTCGGCGTGATGCCGACAAACACGACGGTTCGCTCCTCGCTAGACTTCCTTAGCGCATACGACGAGGGCGACTTTGCCGTTGGTGGCGTCGGCCACACCTTTGCCGCCACGAACACGGCAACGGGCCCAGACGGAAGCGTGTATGAGCTCGACGGGTATGCGCTCGAGCGCTGGGACGGCTCGTCGTGGGGCATGCCTGAGATTGTTCGCGGGACCAACGCATATTTCGCGGCGGGCGGAACGAACATAGTGCGCCTCACGTGGCTCTGGAAGGAGACTTCCGCCGCGAACATGGCGTCGGCCGCCGACTACGACGTTGACGACTACGTGCAAGACGGGCTTGTTCTCCACTACGACGGAATACGCAACGTCGGCGCCGACAAGGCGCACGACGACACGGCGAGAAGGTGGGTGAACATCGCCCCCGGCGGCGGCTATGAACTTACGCTCTACTCGAAGGACAGGACGAACCCTTACGACATGTGGCTCAAGGACGGCTACCACTTCGGCAGCACAAACGCCGTCTTCGGCTACCAGTCGATAGGCGTGCCGCTGACGCTTACGACGAGCTACACGATCCAGACCGCAATCGATGCGTCGTCGAGCGAACAGGCCGCCGGTCTGGACTGGTGTTACAAAGACAATGCATTCGCTAATTATACCACGGTGGATAGCGGGAAAATATGGGGGTATGTGTTCTTTATGCCAGAGGGCTATGACAAGAAAAACGAGTACTGGAAGATGGGCTCCGTTTCCGTCCGCCACGACTATAGGCGCAACAGGATGATGTTCAGCATTGAAGCTCTGATAGGTGGAGACAAAGACGGCCACGACAGGCCGTTCTACACAGATCCGGACGACGACTACACTCAGGGCAACGAAAAGTCGCAGGGCATGGCCTTCCGCTATGCGACGGCAGTCATAGATGGCAATACGGCGTACATGTTCCCCGGCACGGCATATCCAACCAAGTCGTCAATAGGTCTTTCGATGGCGACGACGTCGGAAAACACCGACGCTCCGGAAGGATCAAAGTGCGAAGGCACGAAGTCTGCCGTCGCGACACCCATCCACCGGTTCTACCTTGGCGGAAAGAGCAACTTTTCGCTGGATGAAAACCTTCGCGGCACGATTAAGAACTTCAGGTTCTACAACAGAAAGCTGACAGAGGCCGAGCTGGAGAAGAACAGGCGTGTCGACAATGCGCGCCTCTTCGGGACGGTTTCCGCCACGAACGCGGTGATCGCGTCGCTTCCCGGCGAGCTTGGCGGCGTGGAGCCATGCGGCACATATGCCGTGACGAACGCGGCGGGCCACGTTTTCGCCGCGCCGTCGATCGCAGTCGACGCGAACGGCCGCGTCTTCAGGTATTCTGGCAGGTACATCTGCGAGTCGTGGAACGATACGAAAGGAAAGTGGGAGTCTTCGACTGGCGCCGGGAATTGGGATTCGTCGACTGTCAAGACAGGCAGCTCGATTTTGGTAACGCCGTCCGACCGCAAGCGCATAACGTGGATATACGAAGACAGCCCGGCGGTAGGCCTTGTTGGCGAGGGCTGGAACGTGGGCGACTATGCGCAGGACGGCCTCGTCGTGCACTACGACGGAATCCGCAATGTGGGCGCGAATCATCCGCACTGCTCCGATTCCAGGTTCTGGCGCAATGTCGCGAGCGACTCCTACGACATGAGACGGATGCGCTATCCCAAGGTCGACGGCATTAAAAACGCCCAGTTCGCGTACTGGAGCCCGCTTGACGGATCGGGCACGACGGCGGGTGCGTGGACGGACAAGGGTTTCTTCTTCGACGGCAAGAGTTATTTCGTCGCGAGGCAATGCACACGGCAGGATCTTGACCCGGCGTATCTCACTGTGCAGACAAAGGTGAATTTCAGCTCTGGTGACGGCGTCCAGGCGACATACACGAATGTAGACAACGGTACTGGATCCAGCACCACGACTAATTATATCAAGTGGCAGATATATACGCCGTTTGGCATAGGCGGCTACAAGGGCCTTATGCGGACTCATAGTGACGGCAGAATGACGCTGTCGACCACCGCTGTATTGGGGAAGAATGCTGACGCTCCAAACACACAAAAGGGGAAATACTTGACAGGCATTCTGGACGGCACCAGGGCCGCCGCGTTCGGCAACCCAGAGTGGCCGGCCTTGCAATATTGGATCGAGACGAATGAAGTGAAAACTTCGGAGTGGGGTCAACATTCGACGATCGGCGGATACCATTCCGGCAGTCGAAACGGCGGCGGCATAGCGGAGTGCCTTTTCGGCGAGGTGCAGTCGATACGGTTCTACAACCGCATCCTGAGCAACGAGGAGCTTCGCTGGAACCGCATGATCGACGAGCAGCGCTTCAATACTGCCGCGAATGTCACGGTCACGAACGTGATCGTGGCGGGCGAGTATCCGGCGGGGATGGTGGAGCAGCCCGGCGGCTACAAGGTCGAGGGCAAGTGGACGTTCAGGGCGCGCAGCACGTTCCGCGCCGACGGGCGGCTGATGAAGGTCTCGGGCTACACGCTCGAGTACGGCGACGCGGCGAGCGGGACGTGGGGCGCGGCGGGCGCTCTCGTCCCCGGCGACAGCTTCACGTACACGGAGGGCCAGAGGCCGGCGCTTCTTCGCCTTACGTGGCACTGGGAGCCGTATGTTCCGAAGAACGTGTTCATGCTGTACAAGTAGCCAGGCGGCGGCTCCGTGCCGGAGCTGCCGCTCGGTCTCGTCGCTTCAGACATCGTTGCGCCTCGCGCGCCCCTTCGCGTTGCGCCACTTGCGCGCGGCGCGGGGAAAATGGTATCATATGCGCATTCTAAAATGTTGTAACACGGCCGATGCGAGTCTATCTTGACAACTGCTGCTACAATCGCCCGTTCGATTTTATTTCGGAGGAATGCAATGAAAATCTCTGACAATGAGCTTACAATGAGGGGAATGAACCTGCTGAAAAACGAGTTTGGACCAGTGGACGCGGAGCGATTCGTATATGTTATGACTCGTGATGGTTTTGACTATACTGAATGGCAGAAGAATCTGTTCGAGGGCGAGACGGTCAGGTCTCTCGGCGAAAAGATGAAGGCGTTTGAACCTTGACCATCTGATGCTTCGTTGCAATCGGCCAACGGCGGCGGCTCCGTGCCGGAGCTGCCGCTCGGTCTCGTCGCTTCAGACATCGTTGCGCCTCTCGCGGAGAGAAGTTGGTAGATGGGTAGTTAGTCGCTAGTCGCTAGTCGTTAGTCGTTAGTCGGTAGACATGGGACACGTCTCACGTCTCGCGACTACCAACTAACCACTAACCACTAGCCACTAACGACTAGCCACTAACGACTAACCACTAGCCACTAACGACTAACGACTAACAACTCCTCTCGCGCGGCTACAGGCCAAGAAGCGCACGCGCCGGAATCACGGCGTCAAAAAAGCCATCGGCCTCCACCGCCGGCGACAGTTCGCCTTCGTAGACGAGCGCGGTCTTGAGCGACACGCCGGACGGCCTCGCCAGCCTCTTGCACTTCTCCGCCATTTCGTCGACGACCTCGCGCCCGATCTGCCGCCTTCTCTTGATCTCCACAAGGCACATAGAGCGCCGCGTCTGAAGAAGCAGGTCGACCTGCACGCCGCTTCGCCCGGATTTCGGCGACAATGGCCTCGAATACGGCGACGCCGACAGTATGAGCGCGCGATCGAGGTTGAGCCGGCAAAGCAGCTCGCGGTAGTTGTTGACGATGAGGTTCTCGAACGCCACGCCCATGTCCACGTTCCAGCCCTCGAACTGCTCCAGCGACGAAAAGGCGAACGATCCATCGTCGATCACCTCCTTGACGGGCTCGATGCACTTCAGGTAGAACCTGGTATAGTTGTCGCGTATGCGGTAGCGCCTGTCGCGGATTCTCTCCCCCGTCTCGGGATTGCGCCCTGCGGCGGCGGCGACAAACCCGGCCTCCTCCAGCTGCTTCAGCGCCAAGGAGATGTTGCCGCCTTTCTCGACGCCGAGCGACTGCGCCATCTCGCTGGGCGTCTTCGGGCCGTCGACGAGCGCTTTGAGCACACGGCCCGCGAACACGGGCCGCCTCGTTATCACGTCGGAAAACATCTCGTCGAAGTCGACGCGCAATACGCTCCGGGGAAGGAACGCCAGCTTTCTTATGTTCTCGGCGGCGGAAAGCGCGGGGTCGATCTCCTCCAGGTAGCGAGGAACGCCCCCAGTCACCGACAGTACGTCGAATATTTCGCGAGGGTCCGTGCGTTCCGCCGCAGCGCCCCAGAACTTTACGCATTCCCGAAGGGGAAGCTCCTTCATCACGATGTCAAGCGAACGACGTCCCATGAAGGCGCTGTTGTCGATTACATTGTCGCGTATCCAGCTCGACACGCTCCCGCACAGCACAAGCACCAGCCTGTCATGTCGCTTGAAAAGATTGTCCCAGGCGATCTTCAGATAAGACGGGAATTCCGGATCGAAGTACGCCAGCCACGAGACTTCATCGAGAAGAACGACCGTCTTTCGCCCTTCGGGCAACTCTCTGTCAAGACGCCTGAAAGCATCGCTCCAGTCGATTGGCGGCGTTCGTTCACATCCGCACTGGTCGGAAAGTTGTCTGGCAAAGGCCGCCAATTCATCGGCATTTGTCGTCGTCTTGTCTGGCCGAAGACCCTCAATCTTCAGAAACTTGGCGCCTGAACGCTTGGCAAACTGTTCTATCAATGTCGATTTGCCGATTCGCCTCCGGCCGCGGCAAGTCACGAGTGACGAAACGCGCTTTCGCCAAAGCGAGTCCAGCTGCTCAAGCATATCCTCACGGCCAAAAAACATAAGACCGAGCCCTCCTTTTGCAAGATTTTGCGCATATTATATCATTTTCTTCCCAATTCCGTCAATGGCAAAATGTCACAAAAACCCCCAATCGCCATTTTTGTGACTTTTTATTTGGCCTCCCGAGTTTGCCACTTTGATTTGGCGAAAAGGCGTTTTCAGCCAATGGCGAT
>R23__coassemble_1731_pt1 | contig 9447 bp, 7 predicted proteins | sample R23__metabat2_low_PE_041 | metagenome-assembled genome bin R23
CGCTCGCGGGGAGTTTCGTAAGCGCGTCCGGGTTTGGCTGGCGCCGCTCGAGGTCGACCGTCTCCAGCCCCAGCACCTTCCCCACAGCCTCGAGGAACTCGGCCTCCTTCCGCCCGCCGAACTTCACGGCGGCCTCGGCCAGGCCCATGCCGGGATTCGCCGCGCGCCCCGACGCTATGCGCGAAAGCTGGTCGTCGGTGTATATCCCGGCGGACCTGAGTATCATCTCTGCAAGCGACGAACTTTCTGCCATAGGACGATATTTTACCATAAATCCGCCGCGAGGGGCGGAAGAAAGTTTGCCGGAGAGAAAACAGGAGCACGACCTTGCGGGCCGTGCTCCGTTCCGTGCTTCGACAGGCCTGGGCCCATTACCAGCGCGTCTCGCGGCGCGGGCCGCGGTCTCCGCCGCGGAACCCGCCGCGGTCGCCGCCGCGGAATCCGCCGCGACGCTCTTCGCGCGGCTTGGGCTGCGACTCGTTCACGCGCACCGTGCGCCCGTCGAGTTCGTGTCCGTTGAGGGCGTCGATCGCGGCCTGCGCCTGGGCGGCGTCGGGCATCGTGACGAAGCCGAATCCCTTGCTGCGGCCGGTCATGCGATCGGTCACGACACGAACGGCGGTAACTTCGCCATACGCGGCGAACGCAGCCTTCAGACCCTCGTCGGTCGTCGCGTACGCGAGGTTACCAACATAGATTTCCATCTGGTTCTTTCCTTCTGTGTGTACTGACCGCCTTCAGGGACACACGCCCCCTCCAGCGGAAACGGGGGCATTGTACCAATTTTATGCCGCGCAAGTCAATGGGGTGCGCGAAAAAAATCAATGTATGTAGCCGCGCTGGAGCGCCACCGTCACGGCCTCGGAGCGGTTCGAGACGTTGAGTTTGTAGAAGCAGCGCTTTAGATGCATCTTCACGGAGTTCTCGCTTATCCCCAGCGCCTCGCCGATCTGCCTGTTGTTGAGCCCCCTGGCGACGGACGCCAGCACCTCGCTCTCGCGGCGCGCGAGGCCGGGCTGGGCCTTGCGGGTCTCGTAGATGCGCCGCACGTCGTCGCTCATGTACACCTCGCCCGCCATCGCCGCGCGCACCGCCGCGATGATGTCCTCGATCGGCGACTCCTTCATGACGTAGCCGCGCGCGCCCTCGTCTATCGAGCGGAACACGTCCTCGGCGGCGTCGGACGTCGTGAGCATCACGACCTTCTCGCGCGGATGCGCGGCGAGCAGCTGGCGCAGCACGTCGACGCCGCTCATGTCGGGCATCCTGACGTCGAGGAGCGTCACGTCGGGCTGGACGCGCTCGACGAACTCGAGCGCGCCCCTGCCGCCGCCCCACTCGCCGCAGAACACAAGCTCGGGGTCGGATTCGAGCACGTACTTGAGGCCGGCCCTGACCACCATGTGGTCGTCTATGACAGCTACGCGAATCATGAGGGGTATGATATCAAAACCGCCGCCCGGAAATCAAGGTCTGCCTTACCGCGCCTTCGATCGCCCCCTCCCCGCGCAGGCGGCCGTGGCCGTGCCCGGCGGCCTCCACCCGGATCTTGAGAGGCAGGCGCTCCTCGACGGCCTTTACGTGCGAGATGACCCCGATCGTGGCGCCGTCCCGGTGAAGCGAGCACAGCACGTCCAGCGCAGCCCCCAGGCGCTCCGGGTCTAGCGTCCCGAACCCCTCGTCCAGGAACATCGTGTCTACCTTCACGCGCCCGGCCGTCAGGCGAGAAAGCCCCAGGGCCAGCGCGAGCGACACCTCGAACCGTTCGCCGCCAGACACGTTCGACACGGGACGCACGGTATCGTGCTGGTCGTGGTCGACGATCATGGGCAGAAGCGCCGACTTCCTCCGCCGGCCTCTGCCGTCTGCCGCGTCATTCGCATTGTCCGCCGCCTGCGCCGGGCTCCACAGCATGGAATACCGATCGCCCGTCATGCGCAGGAGGAACGGATTCGCCGCCTTGAGAAGCGCCCTCAAGGTCAGCCCCTGCGCGTAGCGGCTGAAGAGAACGCCGTCCTTCCCGCCCAGCATGCAGTTGAGGCGAGCCCACGCGGTCTTCCTGGCCTCTGCGGCGGCGCGCAGCGCGGCCAGCTCCTCGCCCTTCTGGCGCCTGTCGTCGTCGGTCTTGATCTTCTCGGACAGGCTGCCGGACTCCTGGTCGGCGGCCGAACGCGCTTTTTCCGCTTCGGCCATCTCCTTGGCGACTTCTTCGCGCGAACGGTCGCTGCGCCCGGCCGCCTCGTGACTGGCAATGTCGCGATCATGCCGCCCACACGCCTCTTTCAGCGCCGCCGTCTCCTTCTCAAGCGCCGCCTTTTTCTCCCTGATTCCATCAAGGACGCGATCGTCGCCGCAGGCGGCGATCCACGCCGCTTCATCGGCAAACCCATTCCCGGCGACTGCGCGCGCAAAATCCGCCTCCGCCGCCGCGCATTTTTCCCCCGCAGCCTGCGACTTCTCACGCGCCTCGCCGAGCGCTTTGCGAATCTGATCCTGGCGTTCCCGGGCATTGGAGAGCGTTTGACGCCCTTCCATCAGCGCCTTGGCCGCAGCCTCGACTGCGACATCGAGTTTCTTTCCGTACGAAACGGGGTCTTCCGGCAGACCGAGCGTTTTGCGGCTGTTCTCAAGCGCGGCGACGGCGCATTGCGCTTCCTTCAGCGCCGCTTCGGCCGTCTCCAGGTTCTTTGCCGCGTTGTCGATCTCCACCTTCAACGCCGCCTTCGCGGCCGCGTCCCGCCTGTCGCGCGCCGCCGCGTAGGCTTCCTCGCTGGCTTTCTTCGCCGCGACCGCGTCATCGTACGCCTTCTCGAATTCGGATACATCCGGAAGTTCCGTCAAGTCCGCCGGCCCGATGCGCTTTCCGCAGACCGGGCAGATGTCGTTCTCCCGCAGATTCTTCCGCACCTCGTCGTAGTTCATGGCCGCCATGACGGCACGGACGCGCATCGCGTTCTTGATCCGCGCGTCGATCTGGGGTTGCTCGGCCTCGTAGGCCGCCTGCGCCCTGGCGAACTCAGCCTCGCTCGCCGCAAGGACTTCCTGGACATTCTCCTCCGCCGCAACGACCGCCACCGGACACTTCCCGAGCCGCGCCCACTCGCGCGCGAGACGTTTGCCCGCCGCCTTCGCGGCATCGCGCTTCGCCGCCGCCGTTCCAGCCTCGCCCTTTGCCTTGAGGATGTCCTTGTCCAGCGCGATAGCCTGCCCGATGACGGGATCCGCTTCCGCGCGCGCCTCTTTCGCCTTGAGCTCGGACGCCTCCAAGCCGGGAATGAGGGCGCTCGCCGTCTCTACGGCCTTCTCGGCATCTGCGACGGCCTTCTCTTTTGCGGACACTTCCTTCGCGGCCGCATCCTTTGCCGTGCGCAGGTTTTTCAGTTCGGAATGCCGCACCATGAGCGTCCGCGCCTTTTCGGCGGATGAAAGGACATCCACCTCAGGCGCAAGCGCCTTGAGGCGCTCCGCAAGCGTCTTCCAGCGCTCTTCCAGCGCGATTTTCTCCTTCTGCAGGCGATCCTCTTCCACGAGCCATGCGTGCTCTGCCTGGAGTTTCTTCAGCAGAGCTTCCGTCTCTTTGGCGCGCGCGGAGACCGCCGCCGCCTTCTCTTCAAGCGCGGCGCGCGCCTCGGCGTCAAGAGGCACGTTCTCGCCCTGCTGCAGTTCGATGTCCTTCACGGTCTGCACGGCGGCCTGCCATTTCTCGAAGATGCGCGTGCCGATGCGCGTGAAGATGTCCGTTCCCGCCGCCTGCTCCAGGATCGCTGCGCGATCGTCGTCGCCTGCCGTCAGGAACTTGTCGAACTGTCCCTGCGCCAGCATCATGGAACGCTGGAACTGGGAGAAGTCCAGCCCGGCTTTCCGGACGACGAGCGCCTTCGCTTCGTCCTTTTTCCTTGGCGTGACGTCCTTCTCGGGTTCGAGTTCGTAGACGCGTACCTCCGGGCTGTTCACGCCGCCGTCGGACCCCTTCCGCCGCTTGCGGGTGATGCTCCATTCCGCGCGGTACGTCTTTTCGTCGACGCCCAGAAACTCGACTTTGCACGAGCAGACGAACGTGCCGCGCGTCATCACCTCGGCGAGTTCCTCGTTTGTCGCATTCTCCTGCCGCGCCGTCTTTCCGTAAAGGGCAAGCGAGATCGCGTCGAGGATCGACGTCTTTCCCGATCCCGTGGCCCCCACGATGGCGAAAAGGCCCTCTCGTGCGAAGGCGGGGTCGGCGAGATCGATCACCCATTTCCCCGCAAGGGAATTGACGTTTTCGAATTCAAGCTTCAGCAGTTTCATGCCCAGGCCCCCCTTCCGTCAATTCCCGTCTCCGCCGGCCTTGACCTCGGCGATGACCTCCGCCAGCATGCCCGCAAGCGCCTCGCGGTCGGCTTCCGTCAGGTTCTCCTCGGCCAGCCGCGCGCGGGCAATCGCCATCTCGTCCAGCTTGGAGAGCTCGTCCTCCGTAGCGGCAATATCCTCAAGCGCCGAGCCTGGCGCAACCTTTCCCCGCCTGTCGCGCTCCACGAGGATCTTGACTTCGGGATGTTCGGCCGCGACGGCCGCGAACTTCGCCCACCACGGCGAAAGGTCGCCCTCGCCCTTGGTCACCATGATGTCCACGAACACCGGCGCGTTCTCGCGCGCCAGCGACTTGAGCCCAGACTCGATCTCCTCCGGCGCCCCCTCAAGGTGCGCGAGGGCGTGGAAACAGGGCACCGGCCTTTCGACGACGCTTACGGCGTCTCCAGTCTTCTCCCCGAGCGTCACGACGAGAATCTGCTTCGGGGCGCCGGCCTCGGAGAAGCTCATCGGAATCGGCGAACCCGAATAGCGGGCGGCATCCCGGCCCGCCACCATCTGCGGCACGTGCAGATGCCCGAGGGCCAGGTAGTCCACCGGCGGCAGCGCGGCGAAGTCGACGCTCTTGACGCCCCCCACGACAGCTGTTCCGGAAATGCCGCGCTGGCGCTCCGACAAGTCGTCCGACAGTGTGCTGCCCGAGAGGACGCAGTGCCCCGTCATCACGACAGGTGCCGTGCCCGCCTTCGCCCGCGCCGCCTCCACCACGCGGCGGCAGTGTTCGGCATATCCGGCGCGCACCAGTTCGTCGTGAGTGCGAGTCTCGCCGTCCATGCGCACGAGATTCGCGAGTTCGCTCTCGCGCAGATATGGCACCGCCGCGACGGCCAGCGCGACGCGCCCGTCCCTCTCGATGAAGACGCATTCCCTCTCGGCGTCGTCCTCTCCCGCCGGAACGACCGCAGCGCCCATGCATTCAAGCGCGGGCCTTGACATCCCCAGCCAGCTGGGCGAGTCGTGGTTGCCGCCCGTGACGACGACATGCGGGCATCCGGCCTCGCGGATGGCGCGCACCACGAACTCGTGGTAGAGCTTCATCGCGGAGGCCGACGGCGCGGCCGAATCGAACACGTCGCCGGCGACCAGAAGCGCGTCGGGCCTCTCCGCCCTGATCTGTCCGAGCAGCCACTCGAGGAACGCGGCATGCTCCGCCGCGCGGTCCTCCTCGTGCAGCCTTGCCCCCAGATGCCAGTCGCTCGTATGGATGATTTTCATGCTTTTCATCGATAGTATACCAAAATTCAGTCGGGCACTGCGCGCCGCGCAGCGCGCCCGCTCAGGCCGCGAACCCGATGGGCGCGTGGCGGTCGCCGTCCTTCTTCACGGAGCACTCCTCCTTCAGCGCCTCGATGCGGTCGAGGTTCGTGACCGCGTCGCCGAGGTAGAAATGCTCCTGCCGGACGGTGCGGAAATCGCCCGGCGCGAGATTCCGGAGCTGCCTGAGCTCGGCGAACTCGCCCTCCGAGAGCGGCGACTTGAAGAAGCGCTCGAAGAACGCCTTCTTCCCGGCGTCGTCGAGGTAGCCGAACTCGAGCTTGAACGTGAACCGGCGCATGGTGGCGGGGTCGAGGTTCTTGGAGAAGTTCGTGGCGGCGACCATGATGCCGTCGAAATTCTCCATCTGCTGCAGCAGCTCGTTCACCTGGGTGACCTGCCAGCTCTGGCGCGCGTTCGCGCGGTCGTGGAGAAGCCCGTCGACCTCGTCGAAGAAGAGGATGGCGTGCTCCGCCTCGGCGCGGCGGAACGCCATCGCGATGTTCTTCTCGCTCTCGCCGACCCACTTCGAGAGGAGGTCGCTGCCCTTCACCACCAGCACCCTGCGGTCGAGAGCCTTGCCGAGGTACTTCACGAACTCCGTCTTGCCGGTGCCGGGAGGCCCGAAGAGCAGGACGTTCATGCGGGGCTTGTCCTCCGCCGCCGCGCCGAAGCCGGAGTCGAGGTAGTTGCGCGCCGCCCTGACGATGCGGTCGAGCGAGACCTTGCCCTTGATGTTGAGGCCGTCGAGCGAGTAGTCCTTCGCCGGCAGGAAGCCGTTCCCCGGCTTCACCCCCATGAGCGCGCAGTGCGGCTTCATGAGCGTGGCGACAAGCCCGTCCACCGCCTCGGGCGCGGGCGCCATGCGCTTCAGGACCTCCCCGTCCTTCGCCGAGAGGTCGCCGAAGAACTCCCACGGGAGCACGTCCCCACACTCGCTCTTCGAGTAGAAGCGCCGCTCGATGGCCTCCTTGGCGGTGCCGTCCATGAACCCGCCGAGGGTGCGGCGGCTGAAGTCGTAGTCGCCGTCCAGGAGACCCAGCTTCAGCAGCGCGCCCTGCGGGGCCATAGCATGCGCCACCTCGTCGTAGGAGCGGTCGAGCGCCATCGCGTAGTACATGGTCTTCTCGCGGTTCTCTATGCGGACCGGCCAGCAGAAGCACGTCTGGTCGCGCACGTACGCAAGAACGAGTATTTCCGTGTCGAGGCCGCTCAGCTTCAGGGCGCGCTTCAGCTCCGCAAAGCGTCTGGCGACGATATCGTCGCCCCTGCCCCTGCTCCCCGATTCCATGTACTCGCGCGCGGCGGCAAGAACGGCCCTGCACTTGTCGCGAGACCCCTCGTTGTTCCAAAGCGTGCAGAACACGTCGTCCAGCGGGTCGCTCAGGTCCAGCCGGCACGCGCGGGAGCGCGCCTTGCTCATCGCGGCCAGCTCGGCCGGCGTGTAGGCGACCTCTATGAGCTCGACCGCCTTGTCGTGGTCGAAGCAGTTCCGGACGATGTCGAAGAAGCTATCTTCGTGGCAGTCGCCGTCGAAGTTCCTGACCATGTTCCCCCAGAACTTGAGGAGCTTCCTGTAGAGGAACGTCTGCGGGATGTGCTTGAATTTCGCCATTTGAGTCTTTCCTTTCCTTGTTGTTTTTTATCCTAAATGGGTGTCCCTGCGCCGGCGTCAGTCTTCGCTGAAGAACTCTTCGGCCGACATCATCTCGCCTTCGCGCAGGCGACGCCTTCTCGAGGGTCTTGCGCCGGCGTCCTCGGCGGCGTGCTCCGCCCTCTGCTTTTCCGCGGCCCTGGACTCGATAATCTCCAGCGCCCGCGCCCTGGATACGCCGTAGATGCGCATAACCATCTTGACCTTCAGTTCGGCAAACAGACGCGAGCGCGATTTTCCGTCGCGCGCCCTGCTCCCGACGGCGGGCGTTCCGCCCTTTTCCAACTCGCCGAAGAACTCTTCGGCAGACATCACATCCATATCATCAATATCCATTGTTTTTGCTCCTTTCATAAAACAGTAACGATGCCGTCGCCTACTCCTTACATGAAAAAGGCTGGCATTCATTTGTTTTCCTTTCATATACGGTTCTTCAATGCATAAAAACGTCCGATTCTCCCAATCCTTACAGAGAACCTTTCTTTTCTTGGATTCTGTCCTTCTGCATTCTCACACCACATCATCTCAGAAAGCGAGTTGATCCCGTACCTTTCAGCGAGGGCCTTTCGTATCTTCTGCAACGCGCGCTTTTCGATCTGGCGCACCCGCTCGCGAGCTATGCCCAACAGTTCGGCCGTCTCCTTATTCCGCCTACCTTATGCGCCGCCTGCCCACAAAACCGCGAAGCGCTTTCAAATTTGTCAACATGTCATGTATTTTGAAACTGGCCATTGACCCCCTTCTGACGCTTTTGATATAATTTCACCACTTTCAAATCAGTCAACATGCAGACAGACCGGAAAGTCAAGCCATGATAATACAACGTGAACTGCTGCTCAATCGCCTTATTCAGGCAAAAAGCCACCACTCGATAAAGATTCTCGTTGGGATGCGCCGTTGTGGAAAAAGTTTTCTCCTTTTCACTATCTTCAAGCAACATCTGCTTGACAGCGGCGTAGCTCCCGACCATATCGTTGAAATAGACCTTGAATCCGACGACTTCCTTTTCTGCCGCGATGCCATCACACTCGGCAAGGAAATCCGAGCACGACTTCCATCCGACAATTCGCCTTGCTATGTCCTCATTGACGAAATCCAACATGCAGAGCCAATACTTCCCGAAGGTACAGACCTTTCGCGCCTGCGCCCAGAAGACCGCAAAAACGCCTACATAACATTCTACCATGTCCTCAACGGACTTCTCAAGCGCCAAAATGTCAGCACCTACGTTACTGGCTCCAATGCCAGACTTCTTTCCAACGATGTCGCAACCGAGTTCCGAGGACGAAGCGAAATAATCGAAATCAATCCGCTGTCCTTCGCAGAGTTCTACCCATTGATGAATGAATCCGCAGAGTTCAAGGAAATCGTTGACTCGTACTTCATATTCGGCGGTCTTCCCGAGTGTGCACTCCTCAATACAGATGCCGAAAAGAGCAGTTATCTCACAAACCTCATCAAGACTATCTATCTTAAAGACATGGTGGAAAGGCACAGTCTCAAAAACGACAGCCTTCTTTCCGTGCTTACAGACACCGCGATGAGCAACATTGGTTGCCTCGTCAACCCGACCAAACTCGCAAATACAATAATCTCGACCTTGCAGATCAAGACCAATCACGTCACAATCGCAAAGTATCTCACCTACCTTGAAGATGCATTTCTCGTCCACAAGGCGAAGCGCTTTGACATAAAGGGGAACAAGCATCTCGCCAGTCCTCTTAAATACTATGCGACGGACACGGGCATACGAAACGCCAAAATCAATTTCAGGCAGATCGAGTCGTCCCATCTCATGGAAAATGTCATATTCAACGAATTGATGCGCCGAGGATATTCAGTAGATGTGGGAATGGTCACCACAAACCCTGTAGTCAACGGAGCCCGAACTCAAATAACAAGCGAGATCGACTTTGTGATCAACAAGGCATCCGAGCGTATATACGTACAATCGGCTTTTTCCATCTCCGACCCTGGGAAGCGAGAGCAAGAGACATATTCTCTGCGCCATGTCCGCGATTCCTTCCGCAAGGTCGTGATTACCGGCGACCCGTACGAAAGGCCATGGATGGATAGAAACGGAATAACCTTCATGGGACTCAAGGCCTTCCTCCTCGACACCCACTCGCTCGAAACGCTGTAGCCCGCCCTATTTCGCCGTTTTCGTGCCTTGAATCCTGCCTTGATCA
>R23__coassemble_1739_pt1 | contig 9412 bp, 8 predicted proteins | sample R23__metabat2_low_PE_041 | metagenome-assembled genome bin R23
GTCCCCGTCATCGACGCGGAGTTCACGACGAACGGCGGGAGCATCTCGGTGTAGCCCTGCTTCTGGCAGTGGAGGTCGAGCATGTACTGTATGAGCGCGCGCTGGAGCTTCGCGCCCTGGCCGAGGATTATCGGGAAGCCCGTGCCGGTCAGCTTCACGCCGCGCGGGAAGTCGAAGATTCCGAGCTTTTCGCCGACGGCCATGTGGTCGAGTATCTTGAAGTCGGGGTCCTTCCACTCGCCCACCTTGCGGACCACGACGTTGGCCGAGCTGTCAGGCCCCGTCGGTATCTCGGGCGCGGGGAGGTTGGGGATCATCAGAAGCGTCTCCCTCAGGTCGCGCTCTACGGCGGCGAGCTCGCGGTCGATCTCGTCGATGCGGTCGCCCACCTTGCGCATCTCGTCCTTGGCGGCCGCGACGTCGCCGCCCTCTTTGGCGACCCTGCCGATCTCCTTCGAGGCGGCATTGCGCTTCGCCTTGAGCGTCTCGGTCTCGCCGACGAGCGCGCGCCTGCGCGCATCCAGGTCGCGGGCCCGCTCGCAGCGCTCCCTCTCCACGCCGCGGCGCGCGAGCGCGGCGGCGGTTGCCTCGAAATCGTCCCTCAGCTTCTTGATGTCGATCATCTCTCGTTTCTCCCTTGCATGGCGGCGCAGGCCGCGCATGGACGGATATTATACCACTTTCCGCCCCCGAATGGAACGCCGTCAGAGGATTATGTTCAGGATCTCGGCCACAAGGCGGCCGCTTTTGTGCAGAGACTCCACGCTGATCTTGTCGATGGTGTCCTCGGGCGTGTGCCAGTAGTCGTTCCGGCCCGGGGCGCTTCCGTACTCGAAGTCGATGAGGTCTATCGCCTTGAACCCGGCCTTGAGGAACGGCATGTGGTCGTCCTTCACATCGTCATCGACAAGCCGCACGAACCCGTCTTCGAGGCCGGCGCGCCGCGCAGCATGGAGGGCGATCTTCGAAAGCGTCGCGTCGCCGTTGGACGGTATGGTTATGCGAAGGTCCCTGTCGCCGAGCATGTCGAGGCATATCACGGCGCGCACCTGGATTCCGTTCGAGCGGACGCTGGCGACGGCGTGCTTCGACCCCCAGAAACCGTCGTCGTCGGTGTACGATTCCATGCACTCCTCGCCGTCGGTCCATATCATCATGAGGTTGCCCTTCGGCAGCCCGCGCTCGTTGATCGCCGAGGCCAGCGCTATGAGAAGGCCGGTCGTGGACGCGCCGTCGTTCGCGCCGGGGCAGTTCGAGCCCGGCTTCGTGTCGAAGTGCGAGAGGAGCACCACCCACCCGGCGTCGGGGTCTGACCTGAACCCGCACATGAGGTTGGTGAAGCTCCTCGTGCCCTTCGGGGTGTCGGCGTGGAAGACGTCGCGCCTTATGTCGGCCCCGCGCATCGAGACCGCGTCGAGTATCCAGCTCGCGGCGAGCTTGCCGCGCACCGTGCCCGCGTCGCGCGGGGTGCACTGCAGGACGAACTCCTTCGCGCTCGCGTAGGCGACCTTGGCGTCGGCCTCGGTGAAGGAGATCTTCGCGTCGTCCCCGACGGCGGCCAGGGCCGCTGCAAGCATGAGACCGGCGAACATGGCTCAGTCAACCCTCAGGCCGACCATCGCGATTATGCGATCGAGGTCGTCGTTGTCGTAGAAGTCTATCTCGAGGACGCCCTTCGTACGCCTGCCGTTCGCGTGGGTGACGCCGCTCGTGAGCCGCACGGCGCAGCCGAGGTGCTTCTTGAGCTTGTCGACGAGCGAGCGCACGTACCCCTCGGGCATGTCGGGCGTTCCGCGCTCGCGCGGCGCGACCGGCGCGTGGAGGCGCGCCACGCGCTTCTCAAGCGCCCGGACGGTAAGCTGGCTGTTGACGCAGTCTCTGGCCAGCAGAACCCTGTCCTTCTCGCCGTCGACCGAAAGGAGGACCTTCGCGTGGCCCGCGGATAGCATCCCCGACTGGACGAGGGCCTTGACCTCGTCGGGCAGCTCAAGGAGCCGCGTCGCGTTCGCGACCGTCGCGCGACCCTTGCCGACCTTCTCCGCGACCTCCTGCTGGGTGAGCCCGAAGCGGTCCTGGAGGGTCTTGTAGCTGACGGCCTCCTCTATGGGGTTCAGGTCCTCCCGCTGGAGGTTCTCCGTGGCCGTCATGACGGCCGCCGTCTGGTCGTCGGCCTCGATGAGGGTGACGCGGATCTTCGACCACCCCGCGAGCTGCGCCGCCCTGAGCCGGCGCTCGCCCGCTATCAGCTCGTAGCGGCCGGCGGAGTTCTTCCTGACGGTCGGCGGCTGGACGAGGCCGTTGTTCCTGAGTGACTCGGCGAGTTCGCCGAGCTCCTCCTCGCCGAAGTCGCGGCGGGGCTGGAACGGGCTGCGCTCAATGTCGGCAATCCTTATCTCGAGCGGCACGCCCGGCGCGCCCTCGGCGGCGGCCGGCCTGGCCGCGCCCTGGGCCAGCGCATGGGTCGACGCGGCGGCCCCGGCTGACGAGGGTATCAAAGAGTCGAGGCCACGGCCGAGGCCGTGGCGCTTTCGCCCTTCGCCGGTGGCGGGGGCCTTGGAGGTCCCCGTCGCCTTCTTGAGGAATGGACTCTGCTTTGCCACTGGAGGGCTATCAGAAGTAGCCGTTGACGATGGGCAGAACCTTGACCTTGTTGTCCATGATTATGTTGACAAGGCCGATCTGGAAGCCCCACGGGCACTCCTGCGCATAGTTGACGAGCGCGATCTGGGCGCCGTGCAGCTCCTCGGTCGCGTTGAAGAGGAGCGCCGTCTGGCAGCCGTACGCCTTCTTGGCGAAGTTGCCGAGGCCGGCCACCGTCCAACCGTAGCTCATCTCGCGCGAGACGTTGGCGAGGCCGCCGACCTGGATGCCGTGAATCTCGTCCTGGAGGGAGCCGAGGCCCTCGATGTCGACGCCCCAGAACTCGCCGCGGAAGCCGAAGAGGCCGATGTCGACGCCGTAGCTCTCGCCAAGGCAGATGTTGGCGCCGGCCGTCGTCCTGAGGCCGTAGGTGTTCCTGAGCGAGAAGTTGCACAGGCCGCCGATCTGAAGGCCCATCATGTCGTCGCGCGTCGTCATCGCGAGGCCGCCGATCCCGAGGCCGTACATCTTGGGCGCGTCGGAGTAGAGCAGGTTGAGGTCGAGGCCGAAGACGTCCCAGCGGGCGAGGCCCCAGGGCAGCTGGACAGGCGAGGCGATGCCGAGGGCGATGGGCGTCCAGCCGACGGAACCCTCCTCTTCGTCTGCAGACGCTGGCGAGACCGCCGCGATTGCAACTGCCGCAAGACCGACCTTGATGATACGATTCATTTGATGCTCCTTGAGTTTTTTATGGTTGAAATTTTGAGTGATATTTTACCGAATCTGGGCGCGCAAGTCAACCGCCCTCAGAAGAAAAGGTCGCGTTCCCCCCTGCACGTGGCCTCGTACTGCTTCATCACCGAAGGATAGAACTTCGGCACCCACTCCTTGATGCCCGCAAGCTCCTTCTCGATGAGGGCGTCGCCTATCGCGCGCGTCCCGTCGCTCGCGAAGTCGTCGAGCCACTCGCGGAACGTGAGCACCGCGTTTATCTTGCAGAACTTGCCCTCGCGGCCGGTCTTGAGCGCGTCCATGATGCAGCCGCCCGTCCTGCCGCAGCGGTAGCCCGCCGTGCAGAAGCTCGTGATGGTCCCGCGCGAGGCGAGGTAGCGCACCATCTCGTCGATGGACCGCGTGTCGCCCAGCATGAACTGCTGGCGGTCCTTCTCCTGGTGGGACTCGTCGGCGAAGTCGCTGTAGCCCTTTATGGCTATGTTGGACGAGCAGTCGAGCTGGGTCATGCCGCAGCCGAGCGCGCGGTTGCGGCTCTCGGGGCTCTCGCGGGCCGTGACGATGATTCCGGTGTACGGCACCGAGAGGCGCGCTATCACGAGTATGCGCGCGAAGGTCTCGTCGTCGATGAGCCACGGCGACTCCTCCGGGACCCTCGTCCCGCTCGCTGGCTCGAGGCGCGGGAAGCTGAGCGTGTGCGGCCCTATGTTGAACCAGCGCTCGAGGTCGCGCGCGTGCATGACCGTGGCCAGCAGCTCGTAGCGCCAGTCGCAGAGGCCGTACAGCACGCCGAGCCCCACGTCGTCCACGCCGGCCTCCATGCAGCGGTGGAAGCACGTCGTGCGCCAGTCGTAGTTGCCCTTCACGCTCCACGCGGGGTGCATCTCCTCGTAGAGCTTCCTGTTGTACGTCTCCTGGAACACCTGAAACGTCCCGATCCCGACCTTCTTCAGCACCTTCAGGTCGGCGACCGGCAGCGGCGCGGCGTTCACGTTCACGCGCCGTATGCCCGCGCCGGTGCGCGGCGCCTTGACCTGCCGCGCGTAGCACGTCTCTATCGTCTCGGCGATGTACTCGGTCGACGTCGTCGGATGCTCGCCGTAGACGGCGATGAGGCGCTTGTGGCCGATGCGTCCGGCGAGGACGTCGATCTCCTCCTTGAGCTCGTCCATCGTGAGAACGCGCCGCTTCTGGACGGCGTTGCCCTCGCGGAAGCCGCAGTAGCGGCAGCCGTTCACGCAGAGGTTGGACATGTACAGCGGCGCGAACACGACGATGCGGTTGTCGTAGACCTTGCGCTTGATCCTGTCGGCCGCGGCGCGCATCTCCTCGAAGAGCCCGGGGTCCGTCACCTGCATCAGGACGGCCGTCTCCTCCGGCAGGAGCGTCTCGCAAGTCGACTCGCTCTTCGCCAGTATCTCCCTCACGCGCGCCGGGTCGGCGGGCTTCCCGTCCGTCTCGGCTATGAGCCGCCGGATGAGCGCGTCGTCGACGAAGTGCCTGCCGCCGGGCAGGTACTTGTCGATCTCCTCCTGCACCACGAAGCGCCTGACGTAGTCGGACGCGTCGCTGAACTTCCTTATTCCTGTCGTGTCAGCCATTTTCTTCCGTCACTCCCATAAAAGATCCTCGGCCCGGAACACGGGGCCCTCGACGCAGCAGCGCGAATTCCCGCGCACCGTTCTCTGGATGCAGGCGTAGCAGGCACCCACCCCGCAGACCATGTGCCGGTCCATCGAGATCCAGCCCCGCGAGCCCGTCCCCGTAGCGCGCATCGCGACGGCCCTGAGCATCGGATCCGGGCCGCACGCGAAGAGCTCGAACGCCTCGCCCGCCTCCCTGAGGCGGATCAGCTCGTCGTCGAGCGGGTCGGTGACGAGGCCCTTCACGCCCTCGCTGCCGTCGTTCGTCGCGAGAAACACCTCGGCTCCGAGCGCCTTGAACCTGTCCACGGCCAGCAGGTCCCCTTTCGTGCGGCCGCCAATGAACACCTTGACCGGCGCGATGCCCCGCAGGGCCTTGGCGAGGAAGTGGAGGGGCGCTATGCCGTAGCCGCCGCCGACGAGGAGCGCGGTCCCGCCGCACTTCGCCGGGAAGCCGTGCCCGAGCGGGCCCATGACCTGGATCGCGTCGCCGGCGCGGGCCGCGTTGAGCGCCGCGGTGCCGCGCCCCACCGTCTTGTACAGCACCGTCACGCGCCCGAGCGCGGCGTCGGCGTCGAACACGCTGAACGGGCGCCTCAGCGCGCTCGCCTCGAGCGCGGGCACCCTGACGTGGACGAACTGCCCCGGCGAGAGCTCCGCCGCCATGAGCGGGGCCTCGAGGACGAGCCAGCGGTATCCGCCGCCGATCTCGTCGTGCGCAACGACCTTCGCCTTTTCGTCCCTCATTGTTCGCCTCCCCCTATCGCGGCGATCAGCCGGGGCGGCGGCGGGACGGGGCGGAACGTCTTCGTGGAGACGAAGCAGTGCCGCGTGAAGCCCCTGACGAGAACTGCATCCTCGCCCTTGCGGCGCACTTCGCACGCTATCTCGAGTCTTACCCCCTTCACCGACTGCACGTAGGCCGAGACCTCCAGGAGGTCGTCGTACCGCGCCGGGCTCCTGTAGTCCAGCTCGGCGTGTATGACGGGGAGCATCCACCCCTCGGCCTCGCACTCGCGGTACGTGTAGCCGCACGCGCGCATCAGCTCGTTGCGCGCTCGCTCGAAGAGCGTCAGGTAGTTGCCGTAGTACACGACCCCCATCTGGTCGGTGTCGGCGTATGGAACCCTGTATTCGGTGACCGTCGTCATGCCTGGCCCTCCCCGCGTCAGTCCCACGCCGAGCACACGAACGTCGCCCACGCGACGCCCGTGGCCATGCCCCAGAGGACTTCCTTGCGCGTGTGCCCGAGAAGCTCGCGGAAGCGCTCCTTGGGCTTGAACTTGAGCTCCTTTATGTCGCGGACGATCGCGTTCAGCACCTTGGCGTGCTCGCCGGCCGCGCGCCGCACGGTCGCCGCGTCGAGCATCGTTATCACGGCGAACGCCACGGCGAGCGTCGCGATCGGGGTGCCGAAGCCCTCCGTGTATCCGATTCCGAACGCCAGGCCGGAGACGGTCGCGGAGTGGCTCGACGGCATGCCGCCCGTGGAGACGAGGTACACGAAGTCGAATTCGCGCGTCTTCCAGGCGGCTATCGCCATCTTCGCAAACGAGGCGACGATCCAGCCGCCCAGCCCGCACCAGAACCACCGGCTCGCGAAGATGGCCCAGAAGTCCCAGTGCCGCACTGCCGCGAGGACGGACATTTCAGGCCTTGACCCCGCCGAAGCGGTCGGCGTCCTTGATGGTCGGGGCCGTCTCGGAGAACGAGAAGTCCTTGCCCGGAAGAAGGGCGTTGAGGACGATGCCCATGAGCGCGCCGACGGCGAGGCCCGAGAGCGATATCTTGAGCGAGCCGACGGCGAACGCTATCGCGCCGCCCTTCGAGAACGATATGCCGAGCGTCAGGACCAGGATGAGCGCGGCGATGAGCATGTTGCGCGACTTGCCGAGGTCGACCTGGCTCTCGACGAGGTTCCTCACGCCGACGGCCGAGATCATTCCGTAGAGGATGAACGAGACGCCGCCTATCGTCGCTGGCGGAATTGTGCCTATGAACGCCGAGAACTTGGGGCAGAACGAGACGAGGATCGCGAGGCACGCGGCGATGCGGATGACGCGCGGGTCGTACACCCTGGAGAGGGAGAGAACGCCCGTGTTCTCGCCGTACGTCGTGTTCGCCGGGGCGCCGAAGAGCGAGGCGAGGCACGTCGCGAGGCCGTCGCCGAGCATCGTGCGGTGCAGGCCCGGGCTCTCGAAGAAGTTGCGCTTCACCGTCGAGCTGATCGCCGAGACGTCGCCGACGTGCTCCATTATCGTCGCGAACGCGAGAGGGAAGACTATCAGCACCGCGCTCGTGATGCGCCCGAAGTCCGGGTGCGACAGAATCGGGAACACGGTGTTGTCCATCTTTACGGGAAGCCCGACCCACGCGGCGTTCGCGACGGCCGAGTAGTCTATCGCGTCGCCCCAGCCGCACTTCCCGAGCGCGAAGGCGACGGCGTAGGAGACGATCACGCCCATGAGAATCGGGATGATCCTGAACATGCCGCGCCCGAAGACTGAGAACGCGATGACCGTCGCGATCGCGACGAGCGCGACGGGCCAGTTCGTCGTGCAGCTGTTCACCGCGACGGGCGCGAGGACGAGCCCGATGCCGACGATGATCGGCCCGGTGACGACCGGCGGGAAGAACTTCATGACCGTCTTCACGCCGCACGCCTTGACGAAACCGGCGACGACGAAGTAGAGGAGCGACGACGACGCGACGCCAAGGCAGGCGTACTGGAGCATCCTGGCCTTGTCGCAGTCCTCGAAGCCGGCGGAGCCCGCCATGCCGGCAAGCGCGAAGTAGCCGGCGAGGTAGGCGAACGACGAGCCCAGGAACGCCGGCACCATGCGCTTCGTGAGCATGTGGAAGAGCAGCGTGCCGAGGCCGGCCCAGAGGAGCGTCGCGCTCGGCGAGAGGCCCGTCAGGATCGGCACGAGAATCGTCGCCCCGAACATCGCGAACATGTGCTGCACGCCGAGGATTCCCATCTTGGGCAGGCCCAGAGTCCGTGCGTCGTACACGGCGTCGGCCGCCAGGAACTTGGCGCGCAGGAGGGAGATCGCCTCCGCCAGCGCGGCGGACTCCTCGGCCGTGACCACGCCGTCCTTCGCGATGTCCTTGAGAAGGCCCTCGAAGAGCGCAAGGTCGCCGTCCTTCGCGGCGAACGGGTGGACGAGGCCGATGAGGGCCTTCGTCTCGTCGATGTCCGCCTTGCCGTCCGCGAACGTGAACTTCTCCGCAGCCGTCATCAGCTGCGACAGCGTCCAGTTGGTCGCCGTTTCTAGTTTCGCCATTTTCCTGTTCCTTGTATCGTTTTTTTTCGCCGAGTGCTACTTCTTGCCGCCAAACGCCTCGCCGTTCCAGACGAGCGGCACGACCGTGCCGTAGCCCGCTACCGCAGCTATCAGTTTTTTCATAGTCGTGCTCCTTCTTTCGAGTAGACGGTCTCCCTTCCAACACGAATATTATACCAAATTTTCCGGCATTCCGCGCAGATTGCGCTAAGCCCTGGAGCGCGGGCGGCGGAGCATCGCCCCGACCCTGCCGCGGAAGACGGCGAGCGAAATCGCCGCGTACACCGCCGCGCCGGCCGCAATCAGCGCCGCGAGGGCCGGAAGGCGGCCGAGCGGCGCGGCGAACGGGCGGAGAATCGCGAGCGCCGCCGCCATGGCGCACGCCGCGCCGGCCATCGCCGCGACCGGGCGCACGGCCACGCCAAGCCCGAGCGGCGCGGCGCGCCGCGCCTTCAGGACGAGAAGCGCGCAGCCCGTCGCGGAGCACGCGACCGTCGACGCCGCGAGGCCGACATGCCGCCACTCCACGGGAAGCAGCGCCACGGCCAGCACGTTGAGCGCGGCGTTCAGGCACACGGTCGTCACGGAGACCCTGAGCGGCGTCTTCATGTCGTTCTGGGCCTGGAACCACGGAACCATCACCTTCATGAAGCTGAAGAACCCGAGCCCCGCCGCGTACACGGAAAGCGCCCTCGACACGCGAAGCGTCGACTCCTCGCCGAACGCGCCGCCCTGGTATATGACGCCGGTTATGTCGGGGGCCAGCACGAAGAGCCCCGCCGCGGCCGGCATCATGACGAACATGAGCGACGTCGTGCTCGACGCGAGCGCCTCGCGCGCCCCGGCCCCGTCGCCCTTTGCGAAGAGCCCCGCGAACGTCGGCAGCAGGACCGTCCCGAACGCCACGCCGACGACGCCGAGGGGAAGGTCCATCAGGCGCTCGGCGTAGCCGATGACGCCGGCCGCCCACGGGCTCGCGCAGTACGCGAGCAGCTGGTCGAGGAGGTAGTTCGCCTGCACGGCGCCGGCTCCGAGCGCGGCGACGCCCAGGTTGCGCCACACTCGCACGACCCTCTCGTCGCGCCATCCCGAGCACGACAGGCGCGGCGAAACGCCGGCCTTCCCCGTGCGCCAGAGCAGGAGGGCCCTCTGCACCGCGCCCGCCGCGAG